>JAABUT010003113.1_pt1 | contig 14726 bp, 20 predicted proteins | sample 5559281 | NCBI WGS metagenome assembly JAABUT01 (sample SAMN10711880, study PRJNA513359) | rock metagenome | isolation source: Antarctica rocks | place: Antarctica: Victoria Land, Ricker Hills nord | collected 2016-01-04 | reverse complement strand
TCCCTACAAATTTTAAATTTCCATTGAGGTAATACTCCAGCACATTGTACAAAACCATTCCTGAATCTGGTTCGCGCACAATTCGGATATAATCCGCACTGTCTTTCAAATTTACGTAACGGCCATCGTTCTTCAGAAAATAAACGTTTTGCTTTTGGGCGAAACCATTCAAAACCAAAAAACAGGCGATAAAAGAAGCAAGGTAAAATTTAGGTTTCATAATTAAAGGTGGCTAAATATACATACTGTTTTTATCATACAAAAAGTGTTGAAATATTAATCAGCATAAATTTTACATGCTAAAAGAAGCATGGCCTAAAGAAAATTGGTATGTTTGAAAGGATGTCCTTTTTTAAATATTGATGAAAATTAAAACCAACCTGTATATTGTTTCGGGCTTGTTTTCGGCTGTTTTATTGGCTTCTTTCTCTGTAAAAGCACAGATCAAAAAAGCAAACGACCCGGTTTACCAAGACCTCGACCCTTCTGTAAAACCCGGAGATAACTTCTTTTTATATGCCAACGGCGGCTGGATCAAAAAAAATCCGATCCCGGCAGCGTATTCCAGCTGGGGAATTGGCAATGTGGTGAGCGAAGATTTGCGCGACCGGCTGAAAAAAATCAATGAAGATGCCGAAAAAGCCAACGCGCCAAAAGGCACCAACACGCAAAAAATTGGTGATTTTTATTACAGCGGGATGGATACCGTTACGATAGAGAAATTGGGTATTAATGCGATAAAACTTCCGTTAGATCGTATCGATCAGATTAAAACCAAACAGGATGTATTGGATGCTGCCGCTTATTTAACCACTATCGGCGTGCGCAGCTTTATCGGCATAGGTGTTGGCCAGGATGCAAAAAATAGTGTTAAAATGATGCTCTATTTGTATCAGAGCGGTTTGGGTTTGCCCAACCGCGATTATTATTTTAAAGCGGATGCCCGCACCACCAAAATCAGGAATGATTATGCGCAGCAGCATATCCCAACCATGCTTAAACTTTCCGGCTTAAATGATCCTGCTGCGGCCAATGCTGTTTTTACCATAGAAAAGTCTTTAGCGGATAGCAGCCGTACGCTGGTTGCCCTGCGCGATCAGTATAAAAACTATAATAAAATGACGGTGGCGCAACTGAATCAATTGACGCCAAACATTAACTGGACGAATTTATTTCCCAAAATGGGTTTAAATTTTGTTGATACCGTTAATGTTCGTCAGCCCGAATTTTACCACAATTTAGATAAGGCGTTAACCACTTTTTCGGTTGCCGATTGGAAAGCATATCTCCGCTGGAAGCTGGTTTCCGCTTATGCTTCGGTTTTAAGCAAGGATTTTGAAAATGAAAATTTCCGTTTTTCCGGAACGGTTTTATCCGGTAGAAAAGAACAATTGCCGCGCTGGAAAAGGGTTTCGGATAATGAAGGCGGCTTGATGGGCGAACTGTTAGGACAATTATTTGTGAAAGAATATTTCCCACCAGCCAGTAAAAAACGTTATGTGGATATGGTAGAAGCCATCCGTATGGCTTACCGCGAGCACATTGCCAAACTGGATTGGATGAGTCCGGAAACGAAGCAAAAAGCGTTGCTAAAACTTAACACGATCAACCCAAAAGTTGGTTTCCCGGATAAATGGAAGGATTTTTCAAACCTGCAGATCAGCCGGGTTTCTTATGCGCAAAATGTGATGAATGGCCGGAAATGGCAGTATCTCGAAAATATCCATAAACTGGGTAAACCGGTGGATCATACCGAGTGGAACATGACGCCGCAGACTTATAACGCCAATTACAGTGCGTCTAACAATGAAATTACGTTGCCTGCTGCACAATTTATGATTCCCGGAATTAAAGATGCAGATGTTGATGATGCCGTGGCTTACGGTTATGTGGCCGCTTCTACAATCGGACATGAAATTACGCACGGCTTTGACGACCAGGGCCGCCAATACGATGCTAAAGGAAATTTGAAAGCCTGGTGGACGCCACAAGATTCAGTTAAATTTACCCAGCGTGCGCAAAAGTTAATCGAGCAATTTAACGGCTATAAAGTTTTGGATAGTTTGCACGTAAATGGCAAAGCTACTTTAGGCGAAAATATTGCCGATCTGGGCGGAATCGTGTTGGGTTTGGATGCTTTCAAAAAAACGGCCCAATATAAAGCCAGCAAAAGCATTAATGGTTTGACGCCAGTGCAACGCTTCTTTTTAGGCTATGCTTTGGGATGGCTCGGCCACACGCGTGATGAGGCACTGGCCAATCAGATTTTAACCGATGTACATTCGCCGGGATTTTTACGTGTAAATGCACCATTTTCTGATGTGGACGAGTTTTACACAGCTTTCGGAATTAAAAAAGGTGATCCGATGTGGATCGATCCGGATAAACGGGTAAGGATTTGGTAATGCTTCTTTTACCAGCTAAAATTTCAAAGCGATGGTTTTCATCGCTTTTTTTATACCTGTAAAACTATCTTTGGTTTCATGTTGATCACTGCTTTTTATGATTGGGTCCACGCACAAAATCCGCTGGAAGTTATTGGTGTTATCACCGGAGTTTTATGTGTTTACCTGGCCGCTAAAAACATCATCTGGAACTAGCCTTTTGCCATTATCAGCGTTTGTGTTTCTATCGTAGTCTATCATAATGCAAAGTTGTATTCTGATATGGGTTTACAATTTTACTTTTTAGTAATGAATATTTATGGCTGGTACTTTTGGGTTAATAAAGGAAATGTAAAGGAAAAAGTGTCTGTAATAAAGATTACTCGTAAACAAACTCTGTTTTCTATTATTGGTGTAGTTGTTTTTACGCCAATTTCTGGTTTCTTATTAAAATATGGAACCGATGCAGCATTTCCGTTCATTGATAGTTTTTGTACCGCTTGTAGTATTGTTGCTCAAGTTTTGTTAGCAAGAAAAATTCTGGAAAACTGGTTGATTTGGGTTTTTGTAGATATAATATACGTAATAGTTTATAGTGCCAAAGGGTTGCATTTATATGCTGGCATGTACGCTTTATACTTTGTAATTGCGGCTTTGGGTTATCGGGATTGGCGGCGGGATTATCGCTTGCAAAGGTGAGTTAACTTGTCATCCTGAACTTGTTTCAGGATCTCTCGTGAAAGGTTAGACCAATCATGTGGGATGCCGAAAAGAGTTCGGCATGACAAAACCAAAAAACAAATATGAACCAACAAATCATTAAAATAGCCATCGTCGGGCCGGAATCTACCGGAAAATCCACCATGTCCAAATGGCTGGCCGAATATTACCAAACGATTTGGGTTCCTGAATTTGCACGTACTTATTGTGAAAACTTAACAGCAGACTGTACCTGGCAGGATGAAATCAACATGTTTCACGGACAAATTGCTTTGGAAAAAGAATTGCTGCCAAAAGCGAATAAACTCCTGATCTGCGATACTACTTTTATCACCGTAAAAATATGGAGCGATGCGCTTTTCGGAAGTTCGCCGCAGGAAGTGCTGGAGGAATTGTCAAAACACCATTATGATTTTTATTTATTGCTGGATATTGATATGCCTTGGCAGGACGATCCGCTGCGTAATTTCCCAAACCAGCGGGAACATTTTATGCAGGTTTGGCATCAGGAATTAAAAGTGCTAAACGCAAATTATAAAGTAATTTCGGGGATTGGAGAAATGCGTTTTCAAAATGCAGTGAAAGCGATTGATACTTTTACCGCAGCAACTGGAAAAGTTGTTTAGTGATTGGTAGTTGTGGTGTCGCTGCCGGAAGAAGCAGTGCCGGAAGCGCCTGTTCCAAAAGAGGGGGAACCTTTGATCGATTGTGTAGTATCGCCGGCACCAGAATTGCCTGCTGAACCTGAATCTGCCTTAGCATTGCCTGTTTTTGTTGGGCTATGGCAAGCTGAAAAAGCTATTCCGGCAATAATCATCAACGCTAAAGTTAATTTTTTCATAGTGTTTTTTTAGAAGCCGTAATCAAGCATTTTGTTTAGATTGAAGATGCTTCTTTTACAGGCATAAAATCATTCTTTAACCGCTTTTACCAAATCGCTCATCTCCGGGATTTTGGCAAAAGTTTCTACCAGCTTGTGGTTTTTATCATAAACAGCTTCATAAGGCGTGGTGCGCACCTGATAAAATTTTTGCACCAGATACGTATAACCTTCCGTTCCAACCCGGATGTTCGGGTATTTTTTAAGCTGATAATCATCCACAAACTTGGTCAGGGCTTTAAACTGACGGTTTGGATCAACAAAGCTGATCATCACAATCTGTGTGTTGCCAAATTCTTTGATGTGCTTGGTCAGTTCCATCGTTACGTGCTGACAATGAGGACAATCCGGGGCAAAATACATAATCATTACCGGCACATTCTTTTTAAGATCGGCTGGCGTTTCGTACTTATTTTCTGTGGTAAGAATGCGGTACGGTGGAATATCTTTGTTGGGCGGTGCATCCTGCGAACAAGCTGTCAGGGAAATTCCTAGGAACAGGATTAAAAAATACAATGGTTTCATGTTGATCATCATTTTATGCGATGCTGTTTTTAGTACCTATTTTTCTTCAATAATTGATAACTGCAGCAACACATCTTCTTCCAAAATCGGGAAAAGTTTGCGCTCGCGGATCGTGTAGTAAACGGCATCAAAAATACCCATAAAATCTCCTTTTAACGAAGGTACAAACGTGGTTTCCATTTTCCCGGTTTCCGGGTTGATGCATGTCAGTTCGCCCTGCATTCCGTCTTCCTCCAAACCAAAACCAACAGCCAGCGGAGACATGCCCTGATCCAACTGCGCTTCCTGCACGTCAGACCGTTTTTTGATAAACGTACCGCGCGAACCATTCAGCACAAAACCCGGCAAGGGATTGGCAACAAGCATACTGGCATATAAAAAGACGTTCAAATCTTCAGCATATTTTAAATGGATGAAAAAATAATCAGGTACTTCCGTTTTGTGCCGAAACCTGCCCAAGGTTTTGGTGTACGAAAGCGGTTTACCAAACAAAGTGATGGCCTGGTCCAGTAAATGCGGGCCTAAATCATACAGCAATCCGCTGGCCGGCATGGGCGTTTCTTTAAAAGCTTTTGGCCCGATCTCCGGCCGCCAGCGGTCATACCGAAAGTGTACTTCTACAATTTTTCCTAATTCGCCGGTATCCAAAACCTGTTTTACAGACATTACATCACTATCCCAGCGGCGGTTCTGGTAAACTAAAACTTCACGGTTTACCTGTCTGCCCAAATCAAATAACTCCTGGGCTTCGACTGTGGTGGCGGCAATCGGTTTTTCAATCAGCACATGTTTGCCAGCCAATAATGCTTGTTTTGCCAGCTCAAAATGTGTAAAGTTTGGTGTATTTACCACAATCAGTTCCAGTTCCGGGTTGTTGATCACTTCCTCCAAAGTATCATAACTTTTGATGTTGGGGTAAAACTGGGCCGCTTTTTTGTTATGCCGCTCGGCCACCGCATCCAAACTAAAACCCGGATGGGCATTTAAAAATGGCGCATGAAATATCCGGCCAGACATGCCGAAAGCCAGTAAACCGGTTTTAATGGGTTGATCCATGTTGATAAAATTTAGGTGCTAAAAAATGCTTCTCGTTACGCCGCCATCTACCTGAATGGTGGTGCCGGTAATGTACGAAGCTTTTTCGGAAGCTAAAAAAGTGATTAACGCGGCCAGTTCTTCGGGCTGCCCAATCCTGCGCAGTGGAATATTTTTGGCTTTTTCTGCTAAAGCTTGGTCTTCAGTCAAGCCCGCAGCCAGTTCTTTTTTGATGCCTGAGCTGCGTACGCGATCTGTTAAAATCAAACCCGGACAAACATTATTTACCGTGATCTGATCCGGCCCAACTTCATCAGCCAGCATTTTGGCCATCCCGACAACGCCCATCCGAATGCTGGTTGAGAGAACCGAATTCTCCAAAACGGATTTAACGGAAAGGCTTGTTATATTGATGATCCGGCCGCTTCCGGTTTTTTTAAGATGCGGCAAAACTAAGCGCGTTATTCTGATTGTACTCAGCAAGTTCAGTTCAAAAGCAGCCTGCCAGTCAGTATCTGTAAAACTTTCTACCGGGCCAAAAGGCGGGCCGCCGGCATTGTTCACCAAAATATCAATCTGCCCGAAATGTGCGGCTGCTTTAGAAACAAAATTTTCAATCTGCGCCAAATCTGTTACATCTACCGGAATGGCAACTACCTGATTACCTGTTTTTTGACTGATTTCCTGTACCGTTTTTTCCAGTTCCTGCTGATTTCTGGAACCGATAATCACCCGAACTCCTTCCGCAGAAAGTGCTTCTGCTGTTGCCCGCCCCAAACCTTTGCTTGCAGCCAGCACCAGTGCCACTTTATTTTCAATCCCGAGATCCATAAATTTATATCGATAAAAGAAGTACAACAGCCCGGAAGAACTGCTTGTTTTTAATGTGCAAATAATCCGGAAATAATGTTGATGCTTAAAGCTACAATTACGGTGTTGAAAATGAAGGACAGAATACCATGTACCCAAGCCAGCCGGCGGATTTTGCGGGAGCTGATCTCGACGTCGGAAACCTGGAAAGTCATGCCGATCACGAAGGAAAAGTAAACAAAATCCAAGTAATCCGGGTTGGGTTCTTTTGGAAATTCGAGTCCGTAACCAAATTCGCCATTTTCATCTTTTTCTGAATAAAAAAGATGTGCATAGCGCAACGTAAAAACTGTGTGGGTAAGCCACCACGAAATTACAACAGAAGCAATCGTAAGGATTACATGTTCTGTCACCTGTTTTTCAGATTGGCCTTTGGCAGATTGCAGCAGGATAACCACGGCAAATAAACTTACAAATGCCGAAGTAATGATAAACAGAAATATGAAAGTGATGCTGGAATCTTCCAGTTTTGCCCTTTTTTTAACTTCTACCGGTTGTAATGTAAGTATCGAAATCCAGCTCATAGTTAGAATACTGAAGGCATAACTGATCCAGGTAAGTATGATATTGATGGGCAGCGAAAATTTCCGGGTAAGAAAATAGGCAATAACCGCAACGGCCAGTGCGATAAATTGGCGGTGGTGCGCATCAAGATAAGTTGCGGTTTTATAAGTAGCGGTTTTTTCTGACATAGATTTAGGTTGAACAAATAATACTGTTTTTAGCAGGTAATTTTAAGTGATATAAAAGAAGTATTTGCTATACAATTTGTTTGTTTCGGCGGCGGCGCATCCAAATCTGGCTCATCATTTGGGTAGGGATTTCATCGCCCAAAAGTTTACCCCAGGGTTTTAAATCTTCAATCCGATCAAAAATAATTTTTAAAACAGCCACCATCGGTATAGAAAGAAACATGCCGGATACGCCCCATAAAGCTGCGCCAAGCAACACGATGATGATAGAAACCAGCGCATTAATTTGTACTTTAGAAGATACAATACGTGGCACCAGGATATTGTTATCTATAAATTGGATAAAGGAGTAAGCAATGATAATACCCAGTTGCGTGCTGTAACCATCTTTAGTTACAGTGGCCATTAAAACCGGCAATGCAATAGCAATAACGCCACCGATGTAGGGCAGCATGTTAAGCAATGCACCAATTACACCGATCAGCAGCGCATACTTGACCCCTAAAATAAACAGCGCGACAGAATTTAGTATGGCTACAATTAAAGCTTCAATCAATAAACCCACAATATAGCTTTGTATAGCCGATTTGGTTTGGGTAAGTATAGCTGCTACGCTTTGGGTGTTTTCTTCGGAAAAAACTTCATACAAAAAATTGAGAACCAGCTCTTTGTAAAATAAAAGCAGGAAAATATAAACGGGTATAAGAAACAGCACGCTGAACAAGCCGAATAAACTGCCGATAGTTTGGCCTACTAAAGCTTTGTTATTGTTGGCGGCTTCGTTTAGCAGCTCCCGCTGTTTATCAATAGTTAGGCTGAAAGTTTTTTGAATCCAATGTTCTGCTTCTACCAGTATTTGGCCGCCTTTGGCTTTTAATGCAGGCAAGGTATCGCCAAACTGAACAATTTGGGAAGATAAAAAGTAAAAAACCGCCGCTATAAAAATGATAAACATAAGCAACGTAATCACAATTGCCAATACTTTGGGTATTTTAAAACTTTTGAGTTTGCTGTAAAAAGGGTTGAGCAATATAGCCAGCAAAATGGAAAAAGCAAGCGGAACCAGCAAATCAGCCAGCACGTAAAGCACCATTACCAGCAGTGAGACGCCAAAAAGAATGGTGGTGGCTTTGAGGTAAAACGGATATTGTTTGATCAACATAAAGCAGATTTTTTTGTATGAAACCCGTTTCTTTTACAGATATAAATTGCGGCAGGTTATTTTAGTAAAACATCATAACCCGGCTTGTTGCATAAGGTTTAATTTTATGCCGATAAAAGAAGCATCGGCTTATTCTACGGAAACGGTAAGGCCTTCCTGCTGCAAAATTTTGCGGTACACTTCTACCTCGGTAAAAGAACCTTCTAAAATGGCGCATTTGCCTTTGGTATGCACTTCCCAGGCAATTTTTTGCGCCTGGCCGTCGTTGTAGTCCAGGTATTTTATCAGGCAATAAATCACATGATCGAACGAGTTGACCTCATCATTCCACAAAATCAGGCGGTGGCTTTCTTTTAACCCGGCCAGCACCTCTTCCAGCGTGAAGCTTTCTTCTTTAACCTCTGTTGACATATCAGCAAATTTAGCAAAAATAAAAACCGGATATTTAGCAAAAATCAATAACCCATGATCGTTTGAAACTGTTTGAACGAAACCTTTTTAACCGTTACGAATGAAAACCTTTTCTGTTTTAATCTTATTTGCCGGATGTTTTATCACCACGTTTACGGCAAATGCGCAATATAAATCACTCAAAAACCTAAAAAAGTCGGCTCAAAATATTGTGGTTGATGGCAATTTAAAAGATTGGGGCGATAGTTTGAGCTATTATAATCCCGATAAAAAAATCCATTACGGATTGGCCGAAAACCAGGAAAACCTGTATTTCGCCATCCGCATTGAAAACCGCGGCCAGCAGGAACAAGCTATGCGCAATGGCATTACGCTGGCTTTTAATCCCGAAGGAAAAAAGAAAGAAACGTATAGCCTGACTTTCCCTTCGCCGGACCGGGATGAAAATAGTATGTTCATCATGCCAAAAGCAGACCATGCCATTACCGAGCAACAGCTGAAACAGGAAGATATGGATGAGCGGCGCAAAGCAGATTTGCTGAAACTGCGCGACATCCAGGTAAAAGGTTTCCCGGATGTGGAAACCGACCATATTACCACGGCCAATACTTATGGCATAAAAACAGTATTGCAGTTTGATGATAGCGGCGCACTGGTTTACGAAGCGGCTATTCCGATCAAAATGCTGCACTCGGATTTGAACAGCAAACCTTGGCTGTTTGATATTAAGATCAACAGTTTTGCGGCAAGTGGTAACCACGACGGATTGAAGCCCCCATCAGCAAATGGCGGAATGGGTGGTATGAACGGTGGCGGAAGAATGGGTGGTAGCATGGGCCGTGGCGGAATCGGAAATATGGGCGGTTCGCCTTCTGGCCAAGGCAGCCAGGGTAAAGCGGTGGAGATTAAGGATAAATTTGTGTGGTAAAAGAAGTATGTTGGTGATGCTTCTTTTGTCAGCTGAAATTTTTTAAATATTACTGTTTTAGTAGAATATTTATAATGGTAATAAATAAGGATTACAGAGCCTTAGCTCAAAAGACGTAATTGCAAATTATGATTAATGAAAAGCAAATACTTCTGTTAGTTATAGTTTTATCTCAAATTTTATCCATTCGTCATAAGAAATAACCCCTAATTCTGGTCTTCCTTTTCCATCTAAAATTGCAATAAATTCAAGGTAGTGTCCATCAGGGTCATTAAAATAAATTGCAATTGCCGGCACCCAAGCAAAAACCATTGGTTTCTCAGTCCCATCTTTTAAAAAGTTGTAAGGTTTTAAATTGTGTCCTTTCAAAAAATCAACCGACTTATTCAAAATATATTCTCTGTCGCAACGAAACGCAAAATGTCGTTTGTCAATTTCCGCTAAGGGTTTTTCCCAAAGTCCCAACAGTGCTTCTTTAGGTTTTCCTATCCAAAAAAATGCAGTTCGTCGGTCTTCTTCAAAATAACATTGTTCAAGGTTAAGTACATTTTTGTAAAAGGCAATTGAGTTCTCCAAGTTTTCAACAAATAAATGAGTTTCATAAAGTCCTTTTATTATAGTCAATTTTCGTCAGTTGTTTATTTGTTGTCTTACTTTCTTTTACATTTCTATCGGCAATGTGTGTCTGCAAAATTGCAGCTAACGGAAAAGGCTTGGCAAAGAACTAGTAATGAAAACCCATCAGCCTAAAATCAAAGTTAATTTATAATCAAAAGTTGATGCTTCTTTTATCGGCCAAATTTTTGATCCTTCTGCCGGAACTGAAGTAAAATAGCAAAATAAAAGTTCAATAACTTCCGTCGGCCGGTTTTTTTCCAAACCAATGTTGGCTGCTGTTTTTTCAGTAGTTTTTTGTTGAATATTTTGTAGTCGGTGGTATTAAGATAGCATCGTATTTTTCTATGTAGTCATTAATATCTTTACTCAAACGAATCTTATTGTTAATACTTAATTGAAACAGTTCTTTTAAATTTATTAGTGTCCATGTGTTAGATTTTGTGAACTCAAGTATGTCTACGTCTTCCTTTTCTATAACATCTTCAACAGAATCTGTTTTTTCGTTATAAATATATCTTGGAAAGGCAATAACTGAGAAAGATTTTGTTTGATTAATATTTGAAAGTTCGTAAACGGTATTTCCAACCTCCTGAAACCCACTGGAACTTGTTCCTCGTGCGGTGTGAACAGCCCCGAATTTAAAGAACATTTTTGGGAGCTTATTTTGTGTTTGTTGTATGGACTTATAAAGTTCAATAAAATTGGTTTTCATATTCTCAACTCTTAACCACCAGTTTCCTTTTGTCTGCTCGTTATTTATATACAAAGACTTTCTAAATTGGTCTATTAATAAGCGATTGTCATTATTTTCAGCTTTCGTTAAAAAATCTATCAATCTCTTTTTGAGTCTAATAAGTTTTTTGTAAGAACAGGACTATATCCGTTTTTTCCTTTGCAATATTCTGAAATTATATAGTCACGCACCTCGTCATATAGTTGATTGGACACTTTATCTTTATTAGCATTCTTGTATATTTCGTCAAGAAGAAACAAATACGAACTGTAATTTTCAAAATCAATTCCTGAAAGTTGAATATTGAATTTGTTTATCTGATTCAGCGTTTTCTCTTCTTCTTTTGTACCAAAAAAACCAAACGGTGCATACTCAACAAATTGCGAATATTTACTATTAAAGTTTCCTAAAGTCATTTTCTGTTGGCTTAATTGTTCTAATTCCTTAGCCGCATTGGGTCCTATTTCTGTCACATAGTTATTAAAACCATTCTTTTTAAAAATTGGAATCAGGGCGTCTGTAAAATGTTCAATTTGCTGAACATCATGTTGCTCACCAATTAAAAAAATTGGGATTCAACTATTTTTTTTTGAATAAATGTAGCACCATCGCCTGTCAAAGAATCTCTCTCATCTAAAATAAAATAGTGAGTTGATTTTTTTAAGATGTCTTGAACCGATTGCCCAAATACTGCTATTTTAAACAGTGCCATTACTGGAAATAGAAAATATCTGAGTTTGTGCATTAGTGATTGTCTCGGTAAAATAGCAGCCAACGTTCCGGGCTTGGCGAAGAACTGGAATTTAAAACTCGTCAGCCGAAAACCAAAGTTAAATTAATGTTCAAATGTTGATGCTTCTTTTATCGGCTAAATTTTGTTCCGTCGGTTCGAACTGATGCAAAATAGCCAAATAAAAACTCAACAACTTCCGTCGGCCAGTTTTTTGCCAAACCAATGTTGTGTGTAGCTTTTCTTTTTTACTTGTCGGATTTTAAAATCAAGTTGGTAAAGTCACCTTCAGAACCATTGCCAACCCAAAAACCTAATTTGCCTGATAAATTATTCGTGAGCGGTTCAACTGAAATACAGGCTTTGACATCTGTATTTACGAAAGCCTGTATTTTGTGTTTTTCTATAACAATTTTTACATGAAACCATTCATTTGGGTCAACAAATTTTAAGAGAGAGTGCTCGTATTTATCAGGATATGTTTCGCGTAAATATTCCCAGTCAAACCTTGGTAGCGATATGTATTGAACAGCATGTTTTTTTCTTATCTTGTCATCTGCCTGAAAATTGAAAGGACGAAAATAAATGCTTTCATAGGTGCTGTCATTCACTCCATGAAATGCAACGCCCACAAAGCTTTGTTGTAAAACATCTTTCCCTTTTACATCAAATTCAATAACGCCGGTCTTAAAATTCAAACCATTTATCCAACCAACGCCCACACCATTATTAGCATCTAAATGAACAATCGTCTTTCCCATCTTGTCTGTTAATAATGATACCTGCCTATTAACTGCTTGAAGATTGTCTTTCTCAGACAAATCAGGTGTGATTATTTTTATTTGTGCCGAACTACTGAAGCAAGTGAACAGGCAAAACGCTATGGCTATTATTTTATTCATTTGTAAGGAGAAATTATTTTTATGTTCAAGATATCAATAACGAAAATATTATTCTTTCAGAAATTATGAATATACCGATGAACAATTATTTGAACGTGTCGGTTTAAAATTGCCACCAACGTTCAAGGCTTGGCGAAGGACCAATATTTGAAATCCTTGTGCCGAAACAAAAGTTAAATTTATAACCAAATTTGATACTTCTTTTACCGGCTAAATTTTGTTCCCTCTGCCGAAACCGAAGCTAAATAGCAAAACCAAAGCGCAATAACTTCCGTTCGCCGGTTTTTTGTCAAACCGTAGTTGGGCGTAGGCTTTCTTTTTATTGTTCGATTAATGCTTTCTCGAAATCAGCAGGTGTCAAAATCGTACTTGATTTGAACGGATTGTGTATCAATAAGTCTTTGTCGCCAGTAACTAAATAATCTGCTTTTGAAAAGTCTATTAAGTCTAACAAAAAGTTATCTTTTGGGTCACGATTTATGACATGTGTGGGCTTTATCTCCACCTTTTCGGCCATGGTCTCCAAAAGCTCCAGCAATTCTACAACACTTTCTTGTGGAAAATATTTTTTCAATCGTTCCCTACTTGTAACTTCTTTTATTTCGTTCAGAAGTTGTTCTGTAGTCACTATTGTAATTTGTGCATCTGAAATATACTTTTTGATCGAAGATAAACGTTTGCCAACAAGAAAACTGATCCAAACATTTGTGTCAAAAATGACCCTGATGTTTTTGGCCGTCATACATTTGCTGTCTTACGATCTCTGCTTCTTCGTTTATAATGTCTAAATTTAAATCCTCGGTTCGGAAGGTTCTTAGAAGTTCTGATAATTTAGTTTCAATACCTTCTTTTTCCAACTCTTTGGTCAGCAAGATTTTTTCTTGTTTGGACAGTTGTTTAACCAAAGCAAGAACCTGGTCAAAGGTTAAGTCAACTTCTAATGCAGTTCTCATTTCTTAGTCTTTTGCCAAATTTACAGAAAAATGTTAAGAGTTTGTAGTCGTTCTAAGCTTGCGCCCAGCGGCGGCGGCTTGGCGAAGGACCGATATTTGAAACCCGTCAGCCCAAACCAAAGTTAAATTAATAATCAAATGTTGATGCTTCTTTTACCGGCTAAATTTTGTCCCGTCAGCCGAAACTAAAGCCAAATAGTAAAACAAAAGTTTAACAACTTACGTCAGCAGGTTTTTGCCAAACTAATGTTGGGCGTAGGCTTAGTTGGTCTGTTTGTTTTTAGGCTTTAGTTGTGTTTTGTCAAGGTATGCTTGTAATTCTTCAAAAGTCATACCCTTGATTTCATTAGAAATTTTGGTCTTAATGTCTCTAAAAGTCTTGACAGTGTCAAACTCTTTGACAATATTATTCTTCGTTTTCATTGTTGACAATTTCTTTTGGTGAATGAATTTCTAAAGTACCATGTCCCAAACGTAAATTTATGGAATTATAGCCACGGATTCTATACACATTTACAATATGCTTAAAGTTCCAACTTACCAGCATGTCCACTTTGTTTAATGTTGCAGTTGCAATGTGAATACAGTCGTCCAAACTTGTTTCGCCAATTACTTTTTCATCCACATAAGTTTGAGCAAGTTTCAAAGCTTCCGGCGTAACAAAAACTTTTTCTTTTAGCTCATCTTTCAAATGCTCAAAAAAGTCACGGACCCTTTCCGGCGCATTGGTCAACTCACTTTCCGTAAGGTTAGAATAAACACATTTAATTTGACCTAACGAAACCCGTTCAAAAAGTAAGGTTGTTTCTTTTTCAAATTCTGTGTCGAAAAGCCCGCCAAAAACTGATGTGTCAAAATAAAAGCGCTGACCCATAATTAAAGTTATCAAATTACAGTAATTGTCAAACGTTGAAGGTGTCGTGGAAGCTTACGCACAACGGTTTGGGGCTTTGCGAAGGTGGGGAAATCGAAGTACAAATGTTCAATTTAGCACCCAAGTTCAATAGAATTCCAATGCTCAAATTTAGTACAAATGCCCCACTTTTGCAAAACCCGTGTTGTAGGCAGTTTTTTTCAATTCTTTTGTACAGTAAATATATAGAGCAGCATATGTGTCTTTTTTTTAGAGTTTAATTCGTCAGGAGCAGTATAAACATAATTGATTTTTAGTACTGGGTGTTTT
>JAABUT010003111.1_pt1 | contig 14734 bp, 18 predicted proteins | sample 5559281 | NCBI WGS metagenome assembly JAABUT01 (sample SAMN10711880, study PRJNA513359) | rock metagenome | isolation source: Antarctica rocks | place: Antarctica: Victoria Land, Ricker Hills nord | collected 2016-01-04 | reverse complement strand
CATGGAAAAGGCCAGGGAACGGGCTGCGAAAAGGATCCAGAGAGCCGCATTAGGCGGCCTCGCGCCTAATTCTGCACTTTTCCCACCCGTTCATCACCCCTCCGCCGGCAATCTCGCAACAGGCTCTTAACAGCCCGGCTTACGCCGGCGCATTCGTGTATGGGCGGAGCCGTCAAGAGGTGGCAGCGGGCAACCCGCCCACTCTGACCGAACGTCGTTTGCCGCCTGAGGAATGGGCCATTGTCGTCCAAGACATCTACCCCGCCTACATCGCCTACGACACGTTCCTGGCCAACCGTGCCAAGCTTGGGGCCAACCGCTACAATTTCGAAGCCAAGGGCCGGGGCGCCGCCCGTGCAGGGGCAGCACTGCTGCAAGGGCTGGTGCATTGCGGTCGGTGCGGCCGGCAAATGGGGGTCACCTACGGCCGTCAGCAGCCGCGTTACGAGTGCCGGTATGCCCAGACCCACCATGCCGAGGCCATGTGCCAGTCGTTTGTCGCCGGTGGCATCGAAAACGTGGTTGTCGGAGCGTTCCTTGAGGCGGTGCGCCCGGCGGGGCTGGAGGCTACGCTCGCTGCGTTGCGGCAACTGGAGCAGGAACGGCGGGGCGTGGATCGGCAATGGCAGCTCCGTCTCGAGCGGGCCCGCTACGAGGCGCGGCTGGCCCAGCGGCAATATGACGCGGTCGATCCTGACAGTCGCCTGGTCGCCCGCGAGTTGGAGCGGCGCTGGAACGCGGCGCTGACCGAGGCCGAGCGGCTGCAGCAGGACTACGAGCGCCTGCTCCTCACCGAGCTGCGGCCGCTGGACGCCGTGGAAGCGGAGGACGTCCGCCGTCTTGCATCGGACCTGCCGGCATTGTGGGAGGCGGACACCACGACGCCGGTGGACCGCAAGCCCTTGCTCCGTTTGGTCATTGCCAGGGTTACTGTAACGGTAAAGGAAGGCCGGAGCGGGGCGGACATCCTAGTTCTCTGGAGCGGAGGTGCCTGCACGACATACTGGACGGGAAGCCCCAGCTGTGCCTTGCGCTTGCGCACAGATGCCCGCGTGCTCGACGCGATCCGTGACTTGGCCACCCGAATGCCCGATCACCAGGTTGCGGCCGCGTTGACGAACCAAGGCCTGCTTAGCCGCCATGGCAAGCCTTGGACCCGCGGCCGGGTCGCGTCCATGCGACAACAGCACCGCATCCCCACGGCCTGTCCGATCCAGACCCGGGGTGTCATCGTGCGGGCCGACGGGTTCGTGCCGGCGAAAGTGGCAGCGCGGCAACTCGGCATCACGCTGGGAGCTCTCCGGGTCTGGGCTCACCGAGGCATCCTGACTTGCGACCAGAGCCGCGAGGCGGCCAAACTATGGATCAGGCTTGATCCTGGCGACGTCGAGAGGCTCAGTGGGCAGGCCGATACGGCTGGAATGGAACGGGCCCGCGATGTCGCGAGCCGGAACGCAAGCCCGGTTGCTTGGGTTTGGGAGCAGGTTCGCAACGGGAAGTTCTGCGCCTACCGGATCCAGACAGGATCAAGGCATTGGGAATGGCGACTCTCACCACGCCCGTCGGATACCGCCCTGCCACCAACCACAACTCAATCATTCTCAGCCGCAAAAGTAACAGCATAATGGAAGCGTCTCGGACGCAGGCGGCGACCGCGCCGCCATCCTCTATACCCTCATCGAAACCGCCAAGCTGAATGGCCTCGACCCGGAAGCCTACCTCGCCCACGCCATCGGCCAACTCGCCAAGGGCCACCTCGCCAGCAGGCTCAGCGAACTCCTGCCCTGGAACTGCAAGGACGCCCTCGCAGCCAAGACCGCCTGAACCGCTACACCAGCGCCGTCAACCTTGGGTGTTGGCTCACGCTTACTCTTCACCGCCAGGCTCGGGCAGTACGCCACGGCGCTGGCGACGGCGCGGCGAAGCAGGCGGTCGACGCCGTCGCGCGACAGCGCCCGGCCGCGGGCACTCGGGAACGCGACGTCGCCGTCCTGGCCGCCCTGCTCGCGGAACCACGCCCGCAGCACCCGGGCGGTCTCCGCCCAGAGCGGCACAACTCGGTCCTTGCGGCCCTTGCCGTGCAGCTCGAGGTGAGCGCCGGTGGCAGCGTCGAGCTGCACCTGCTCGCGCCGCAGCGCGATGATCCCCGAGACGCGCGCGCCGCTGTTGTAGAGTGTCAGCAGCAACGCGTGATCGCGCCGGCCCGACCAGGCGCTCCGGTCAGGCGCGGCGAGCAGCGCCTGACCCCGTCGCGGCTGGGATACCCGACCAGCCGCTTGTCACAGCGCTTGACCGGTATCGCCATCACCCGCGTCACCTGCCCCAAGCTGTCCGGGACGCGCAGCGCGACCAGGCGGAAGAACGAGCGGATCGCCGCCAGCCTGATGTTGCGTGATCTGGCCGAGCAGCCGCGGTCGCGTTCAAGGTGGTCGAGGAACGCCAGCACGGCATCGGCGTCCAGCGCCGCGGGTTCGGCGCCGGTCCTCTGCCGCGTGAACCGCAGCAGCAGGCGGAAGGTGTCGCGATAGCAGGCGATGGTCTGCGGGCTGGCGCGGTTGTGGGTGAGCAGGTGCTCGGCAAAGAACACTTGCTGGTGCGGGCCGACAAGGCCACCCGCCTCGGCTGGCGCCCTCACGGCTCACCCCTGACTGACCACGCCGTCCGGTGCGAAGCGCGCGCCGGCCATGGGACCCGTCTCGAGCGCGATCCTCACAACATGCGGCGCCCGGCGCTGAACGGTCGCGACCATCGATTCCGGAGCGGATGCGCACTTGCCCTGCCACAACACCTTGCCAGCCCCATCCACCATGCACACCGACGTCTCCGCCTGCGACACGCCAAATCCGACGAACTGCTCCTGCTCCATGACCGCCTCCGCTTACCCGGCAGCCCTGCGTTACCGCGTCAAGCAGGCTAAGCGATCCCGTCGACGATCACGCCACGTTCTATAGCCTGACCCCTCGCCGATGCCTGCATTCACCGGTGGAAATCGGCTTTCGAGAAGACCGTGGGCAATATCAGGTCCCGAGTTCTTCAACCATGAGATCGATGAAGCGTCTGACGCGGGGTTCAAGCAAACGCCTGCTTGGGTAAATTGCCGCTATCTCCACATCTCCGGAGTCGAGATCGGTGAGCACCTGCTGGAGGCGACCGACGGCCAGGTCCTTCGCGAAAACAAAGTCCGGAAGGAACGCGATGCCGAGTCCAGCGACGGCGGCGTCCCGGAGAGCTTCCCCGCTGTCCAACCTAAAGCGACTCCGCCCCTGCGCTTTGACCAAGTCTCCATTGCCGTCGCGGAAGCGCCAGCTCTCCCATCGGCCGCGACCACTGAAGATCAAGCAGTCATGATTCGCGAGTTCATCGACATTCATCGGTTCACCGCGCAAGGCGATGTAGGACGGCGAGGCGCACAGCATGGCCCTGTATCTGGCGACGACGCGGGACACAAGCCGCGAGTCCGAAGTCGCGCCCCCGATCCGAATGGCCAAGTCGAAGCCTTCCTCTACGATGTCGGCCGGACGATCGGTGAAGCTTACCTCAACCCGGAGATCGGGCCAGGCTTCGAGGTACTTTCTCAGCAGCGGAAAGACTACGAGCCGCCCAAAGGCATCGGGAACAGTAAGCCGCAAGAGCCCGCGCGGCGTGCCGGCGCGTCCGGCCACGCTCGCCTCGGCGTCATCAACCACCGCCAGGATCTGCGAGCCGCGACCGTAAAGAGTCCGGCCTTCGTCCGTAAGGCTCAGTGCCCGCGTCGTACGGTTCAGCAGGCGCGCGCCGAGCCTGTTCTCCAAGCGTTCCACGGCCTTGCCTGCTGCCGACCGCGTCAGGCCCATCGCCTGCCCCCCGGCGACGAAGCTTCCAGCATCAACGACAGCCATGAAGACGAAAATCTCATTCAGGTTCGCACGCAGCACAATGGAACTCCAACGGTCATTGGGAAACGTGGTCGCGTCTATGTAGACATCCGTTCGTCAATATACCCGCTATGGATTGCGGTGCTACCACAAACGTGTGCGGCCCCACGCCATCTTCTGTCGCGGCAGGCAACTGAAACCGCCAAAGAAGATGGTTCATGACAACAGGTGAGCTAGGAGGAGGATGTATGACTGCCGATCCACAATCATGGGCGGGTAACTTTCGAGTAGCATCGGACAGTGACGCCACAATACAAGCAATGCCGAGATACTTTACCTGTGTCTATATGCTGGACATGGGTGAAACCAAAATCATCATCGATATGCGTGATGGCGTGGTTCACGATGTCAACACTGCTCCGGCACCGCTGGACAGCTACCAGTTCGCGATCCGAGCAAGCGCCGAAACCTGGAGGAAATTCGGTATGGCGGTACCTTCTCCGATGTTCCACGGCATCTGGGCTGCGTCCTTCCGCGAGGACATGAAGCTTGAAGGGGATTTGCTCGTTCTCATGCAGAACCTTCGCAACATCACCATTCAGATCGAACTACTGCGCCAAGTTGGCGTCCCGGTCTGATCGCGGCTTCATGGGAGAATGAACATGGCTAGGATTTCACCGGTTACCGGCCATTACGTCACGCTCGACGTTGATGGATGCGAGTACAAGGTTTTCTACAACGTCAACGGGACTGGGCAGCCCTTGGTCTGTCAGCACACGGCCGGCTGTCACAATCATCAGTGGCGCGATCTTCTGGAGGACGAGGAGATCACGAAAGACCATCTGGTGATCGCCTATGATCTTCCTCGCCACGGCAAGTCCGATCCGCCGTTGAACAAGGAGTGGTGGAAAGAAGAGTATAAGCTGACGGCCGATCACTATGTGAACTTCATCGTTGCGTTGTGCGATGCCCTTGAACTCGAGAACCCAATTTTTATGGGTTCGTCGTTTGGTGGCAACGTGGCCTTGCAGCTTGCGCTTCGGCATCCTGATCGCTTCAAGGCGGTCATCCCGGTCGAAGCCGCCGCTTATGCCCCGGGATTTTACCTCGATTGGTGGCGTCATCCCCACGCGAACGCGTCCCAGGTCTGCGCCAGCGGCATTTGGGATCTGATGGCGCCGATGTCCCCGGACAAGGACCGCTGGCTGACGTGGCACTACTACAGCCAGGGTTCCGAGGTCTTCAAAGGCGACTTGCATTTCTACTCCGTCGATCATGATCTCCGCGGAAAGCTCGACCAGATCGATGGGAACAAGTGCCCGGTCGTGATGCTCACCGGCACCTACGACTACCTGACGCCGCCTGAGGTCACGAAGGAGACTGCGGATCAGATCACGGGTGGATCGTTCATCGCCATGGAGGACATCGGCCATTTCCCGATGAGCGAGAACTATCCGGTCTTTAAAACCTACCTGGTCCAGGCACTGGAACGCATTGACTCCCAACTGGCTCAGTAGGTTTCACAACGTTTGCCGCGAGCGCCGACGCATTAGCCAGTGCGCTCGCGGCCTTCTTGGAGTTTGGTGGATTCGGCAATTCCCCATGGTGCGTCGGGAAGCGGGCAAGCCCGACAAGGTTTGTTTCAGAGAAGCGCGGGGGTGACCGGCAAAGGCCATTCGCGATTACGCCTCGTTTGTATCAGGTTTGAAGCAATGAGACCTATGCGTGGATGGTTGGTTTAGGGCGTGTCCTCAATTGAGCCAGGTGGTTGCTGCGGCGAGGTGGATGCCGGCGAGGAAGTTGCATGCGGTTTTGTCGTAGCGCGTGCTGATAGCCCGGAACTGCTTGAGCTTGGAGAAGAAGTTCTCGATCACGTGCCGAGCCTTGTAGAGGTCGCGGTCGTAGTCGCGCTGGGTGACCTGCGGCGGTGACGAGATACCATCACCGACAGCCGCCAACCGGACCGTCTGCTCCGCCGTTGTAAACGGTTTCCACTGACGATGTCCCAGCCTCAACTAGCGACCGCCACCGAGGAAGGCTGAACTGCACATTCGGCTCGCCTGCTACCAGAAACCCGTCTTGTCCTCCATCAGCACCGCCGCGGCGCGTAGCCCTCGTCGGCCCACGAGCCATCCAGCGGCCGCCTGACACCGTGACGACGCTGCCAGTGACATATGACGAGGCCTGGGACAGCAGCCATGCCACTACGTCTGCGACCTCATTGGGCTGCCTGGCCCGCCCGAGCGGGATCGTGCTCCTGGCGGCTTCGATCATCGCCGGCGTCAGGATGTCGGTTTCGACGACCCCGGGCGCCACCGCGTTCACCCGGATGCCTTCCTGGGCCACCTCGCTTGCGAGGCCATTGGTGAAGCTCTCGATCGTCCCCTTCGTGGCGGCATAGGGCGCGATGCCGGGAAAGCCTCCGGTGCGTGCCGCCACCGACGAGAAATTGACGATCCCGCCCCCCTGTCCGCCATGCCGCGTGGACATCAGCCGCACGGCCTCACGGGCGCAGAGCATCGTGCCCAGCACGTTGGTCGAAACGCGGCCGTAGATCGCTATGCGCATGGGGTGCCTGCGGCAGGGTCGAGGGTACCCGCGCCGCCGTCGGCGCGGGCGGGGTTGCAGCCGCCCACTGCAGGAGGAGCCGATAGGCTCGGTGCCAGCGCTGCTGGCCCGTTGCCGCTAGCGCGCCCGTCCGCCGAACACGCCAACTGCGCTGCCGCCGTCCCATGCTCCCCTCCCTGATGAGTGACCTCATCAGGAGGTTGGGGACGGTCCGCACGCAGGCGGCCCCGTGCCCGACGCCAACTCAGCCGCAGCCGGACCGCGCGCATAAGGCAGAACTTGTCATTTGCGATTAGGCCATTGAGAACACCCTGCATTGGGTGCTGGATGTGACGTTTCGCGAGGACGACAGCCGCGTGCGCGACTGCACCGCAGCACGCAACCTGGCCCTCCTGCGCAAGATCGCGCTCAACATCGTCGGCCGGGACAAGACGACCAAAGCCAGCGTGCGTGCCCAGCGCAAGAAGGCCGCCTGGAACGACGCCTACATGCTCAAGCTCCTGGCTGGATAGCCGAGGAACTCTGCGCAAGACCGACACAAAATCTCATGCGTCGCCACTGAGGTAGAGCTGTATTGGCCCGTATTCGACGAAGGCGAACTGCGGCACCTCCGGCAGGTAGTGAAGGGCCTTCTGGTAAGGAGATGCTCCCAGCAGGACCAGGAATGGCCTGGCACGATCCCGCGGCAGGTAGACGTCCGCACGCACCAGGTCGCTGTGGCAGGTCTTGGTCTCGATCTCGAACGGTTCGACGTTCAGGTCGACCATGGCGTTCACTCCGGGCTTGAAGGGCAGGGCCGCGCGCGCCGCCGGTCGGAACCGGACGGCGCACGCGGGTTTGCGCGCTAGGCCAGCGTACCGCGGACAGGCAGCCCGTTCTTCATAATGAACTTCATCCCAAGCAGAAGGATCGACAGCGCCGGGCGGGACGCCGGGGCGTTCGAGATGTCGATGATCTGCATCTTGTGGTCGGGGTTCACCACGAACAGCCCTGGCTCGGCGAACGGCCGGTCGGTCTCCTCTGGCGAGCGCGGTTCGGAGATGTAGACGCCGAGTTCTTGCATCTGCTCCATCGTCAGGCCGTAACCGACCGGGAAATGCCAGCCTTCCTCCTCGACTTCCTTCTCGGCCTTCTCCTGGGTGTCGGCCGAAACCGTCACCAGGCTCACGCCCATTGCGCCGAACTCCTCAAGCTGGCCGTTCAGTTCGCCCAGGTATTTGCGGCACAGCGGACAGTGCTTGCCGCGGTAGACGAACACGACCTGCCAACCCGTGCTCGAACCGATCGAGATCTCGCCGCCGCCAACTTTGGCGGTGGTCATAACGGGCATTGTTGCGCCGGCGACGGGCTTCATAGACTTGCCCATGGTATGATTTCCTTCTTGTGGATCGGAGTGGTCTGGTGCTGCAATAGGCGTGGCTTACGGTCAGCTGGCGAGTCGCCTAAGGGGATTTCACCCCCGGGCGCTCCTAGAACCGTGCTTTAAGCAGAGTAGGGCGTCGGCGAGTTGCCAGTTGGGCACTTTTCCGGCGCCCCCTCCCCAAACCGGACGTGAGTCTTTTGATCTCATCCGGCTTTCCAGTGCCCCACCCTCTCACGAGGTGACGGCCATCACTGTTTCGGCTGTTGCCATTGCGGCTACCTCCCAGCTTTGACCATCGAGACACCTGCGGCCCTTCGCCATGTGGACGGCTTTCCCGTCCTCGGACTACTACGGCCGCTCCGTCGCCATGGACCTCGCGGCCTGTAGGCGATCCCGTGTCCGTGCGAGTTGAACGTTCTAGCGCGACTTAGGTCCCCTGTTCGCCCCCTTGAACGGCCTCATTGGCCGTCGCTCGGCAGGGAGAGATTTCGGACGGCGAAAGCTAAACCGTCCTATCCTGCCGTCCGCGCCCTGACATGCCGTGGCGCGAGATGTGAGCTTCCATCGCTGGAGGCTGGGGTTCAAGCAATTCAGCTTTGACCATATCGCGCGGGTCTTGCAGGGCGTTGGGTCTGGCATGTTCGCCCAAACCCCCGCTTTACCATCATGCTCTTGTCCCATAAGGCTTTCACCGTCCGGTAAGATGGTTGACCCGGAAGCACTTCTCCCGGCTCCCTCCGTCTGAAACGGATATTCAACTCGCCGTTTTCACGGCGCACTCTTTCGATCTCATCCGGCTTTCCAGTGCCTTATCCTCTCAGCCACCCGGATCGATCCCGATGAATGTCCTGGTGACACCGGCCGCAGACGACCAGGGTCAGAGTAGACGGCCATCACTGTTTCGGCTGTTGCTATTGCGGCTCCCTCCACCGCGGTCGGATCGAGCCCCTGGAGGATGTAGCGGATGGCGGTGTGCGCGGGTGCTCGACGCCAGTTCAGGCCGAAGGTCGCGTTCAGCCTGTGACAGTGAACTACAATGAAGGTGACGATACCGCGATACGAGTTGCAGCCGGTCACGATGGCGAGGATGGCGAACAGCAGCACGTGAGGCAGCTTGTAGAGCTGTCCCTGCGCCCGACACGGATCAGGGACGTCCGCCAAAACGTCCAGCAAAGGCGAAAACACAGCCACGGCAATCTCCCATCCAGTTGCTGCCGTAGAAGTCAGACATTCTCAGGCTCGGCTATCCCCCTACGATCAGACACCGCCCGTCGCCTCGCATCAAGCCACCCGCACACAGGTCTCATCAGCGCGCTGGCGATCCTATCAACGGCAGCTTTGAGAGCATGGTCTTCAACGCCAAGCTATCCCAGGGAAGGTGTTCCGTGATCCCCAACCCGACCACGTCCACGACCTTCGAAACGTCCGACAAGAGCCGGACGACTTGCTCCATCGTCATCTGGCCTGAGGGATAGCGGTCCATGGAAGGCGAGGACGGATCCGGGTTTGCGAACAGCAGGGATCGGAACAGCGTCGGGTTGAGAACGTCGAGATCGAAGTGGATCGCCAGGTGCTTGGCGTCGATCGACTTGAGCCAGTCCAACACCGGCGCGCTCGTGTCCGCAAGATCGGACGAGCCCGCACTGCGGAGTTTCAGCCGTTCGATCAGTGCCGTTTCCACTTTAAGGATTTCCGGAAAATCTTTGGAGGTGTCTCGACGGCCGGCGAACATCACATTTTGTGGCTTGATAGGCCGCTTCACGGCCTTAACGAAATCGGCATCGCCTTCGCCCAGCAAGCTACCCAGAACCATGGTATGGCCGTTTTCGTTCACCTTAGGCGTCGAGATATCAGGGTGAGTGTCGACCCAAAGGACTGCCAAGTCGCCGTTATAGCGTTCGTTGAGGTAGGCAAAGGGCGCCAGATCGACAAGGCAATCGCCGCCGAGCACGACTAAGCGATCAGGCTGGTGCTTGTCTATCAACTGGCGGGCGTCGTTTAGTTGAGCAAGGAGCGCCCGACGCCCGGTGATACCGTCCTCGATTTCGAGTGCCTCTACACCAGGTTGGGAAACGGTCACCTGCTCAGTCGGCCCGGCAGCTTCGGGCGCGAGCCACGAGAGCATTTGCGAACCGAAGTAGTAAGGCGGGTTGTTGCCGCCCTGCCATTGGGGAAAGAGCAGGCGCAATGTTGTAGCGCTGTCGTTTGTCATCATGGTTTCCTTGTTGGATTGGGTGATCACATCGCACCGACCGATTCTTGCAAAGCGGGGCAGCAGTAAGCCACCTGTAGCTCGCGACAACGACGACGTGTAAGCTCGTGTAGTCCACTAATTGTCGAATGGACATCGACACAGAAGGGACGAGGTTTCGTGATGCGTGTCTTTTCGTCACGCATTGTCTGCCCCAAGGGGCCCTGTTGCATGGACCTGCTTAGTGGCCCTCGAAGCTAGGGCTGTTCAACGCTTCCGAATGACGGTAAGTGAGAGCAGGTTCTTGATGCCTGCGAGACCGGCTCGGTAGCGGTCCTGGCTGAGCGCGTCGGTGCGGTTGGCCTTGAGAATGTTGAAGGCGAAGCTGCGCGGGCGGGCGAACACGCCCGGGTTGGTGCGGATGCGCGAGCGGTCCTAGCCCAAGGTGACGTCGCGGCTGTAATGCGAGGTGTTCTCGATCCTCCAGTGCGCACGAATGGGACCGTGGCAAGGATTCGTTCCACGAGTTCACACAGGAGCCGTCGCTCCCTGTCGTGACGGCCTTAACCTGTCGGGCAGCTCGAAGGGCAGCGGCACTGGCGGCTTGCTAAGATCGAGCTCATAGCTGCCGAAGCGGTTAAGGTGCTCGTTCAGGTAGGGGCTGGTGCCGGCCAGGGCTTCCGGTGTGATCGCTGCGCCGTGCTCGTCGGCCGCGATCTCGTCCAGTGCCCGCATCATGCCAATGGCGGTGTGGAAGATGAGCAGGTTGGCGATCAAGTGGTTGTACTTGACCATCTTACGCTGCTCGTCTCGCGTGGCGGCGGTGGTCAGGCCACTGCTGCCGAAGGCGACCCACTGGGCGTAGCGGTTGAACAGCTCGCTCTTGTTGGTGGCAGCGCCGATGGCGCGGCGCAGTTCAATTGAGCCGAGGTAGCGGAGCAGGAAGTCTGTCCGGATAACCCGGCCGAGCTCTCGGAAGGCGAAGTAGAGCCGGTTCTTGCGGCTGTATGTGGCGAGCCGGCGCAGGATAGCGGACGGCAGCAGGCGCCCGGCCCGGTCGAGCCGTTGATCCTCGGTGGACACTCTGGCGTAGCCGATCAGCAGCGCGGCGCCAGCGTCGGCGCGCGCAGGTGTGGGGGTAGTAGGGGAGAATGCAGTAGGCGCGCGCCGTTTCGTGCCAGAAGCCATGCGTGATGCTCGCATCGGCACGCTGATTGCGCAACAGGGTTGCGGCACGATTTCAGGCCGGAAAACCGACGCTTTTCAGTGTGACCTTCAGCGGTAAATGGCGGGGCTCTTCCAGCGCTATCCGGCGCACCAAGTGCTGAGTTTGGTGGTTAGGCGAAGGTCGGCTTTCGCCGGTGAGGCTGGGAAAGCAGACTTCGCTCGCAGCTTATCTATCTCGATTCAGCCAACACCTTGAGGGCACGCAGCCATTCTTGATGCGAGTTCAGGAGCGTATTGCGCGTACGGGCACCGATGAAAAATAAAAGCAACCCCTTTTGTGCTTCTTCCGTAACAACACGGCATCCGTCCTGCATCGGCTCAATGTACCAGGCATGCGCTCCGCTGGTCCCTGCTGGACCCTTTGCGGACCAGACAAGCATGCGCGACGGCTCGAACGTATCGATTTCAGGCTCGAAGTAGAACCCCAGGGTCTTGAACCGAAACTTTGAATGCGGGCCGAGCAGTGGCCCGCCGCGCAGGATCGATACGTCGGAACAATGCCTGTACCAGCTCGACCATGCCTTGCAGTCGATCAGCAACGACCAGATCCTCTCGGGAGCGGCAGCAATCTCCATGGCGTTCTGAGCGAAGACACGCGACAAAGCGGGCGCATGCCCATCCGGCCAGCGAATGCTCTGATCGGGCATCACCGTTGCAATAGGTTTCATGGCAGGCGGCACTGTCGACTGTCAATCAGCTTGGAAACGGGGCTCATCCGCAACCTCGGTGCAGGTCGTCGCAGTCGCGGGTGCGCAGGGGCATATAGCATGAACCATTCGGAGTTCATGCTGTCCCGTGTCCAAGCGCCTTCTGCCCCTCGTGCCTGCCGACCTCGTCGTCGATCAGGTGCTGCCCACCCCTGATTGCCTCACCATCCTGTGCCGGTCCCGCATCACGGCCCCTCTCTGCCCCGACTGCGGCCACCCATCATCGCGGCGGCACAGCAGCTACCCCCGCCGGCTGGCGGACTTGCCGTGGCAAGGCCGCCGCGTGCAGGTCGAGGTGCAGGTGCGCCGGCTTCGCTGCGGACGGCCCGGCTGCGAGCACCGCATCTTCGCCGAGCGCCTGCCCGCTGCTGCCGGGCCACATGTCCAGCGGACGGCGCGCCTAGGCAGCCTGCAACACCACATCGGCCTGGCACTCGGCGGCAAGGCCGGCGCGCGCCTGGCCGAACGGATCGGCATGCCCGTGAGCGGCGCGACCCTGCTCCGCCTCGTCCGTTGTGGCGCGCCTGCGACGCCCAGCACGGCACCGCGCGTGCTTGGGGTCGACGATTGGGCGTGGCGTCGCGGGCAGCGCTACGGCACGGTCCTCGTTGACCTGGAACGTCATGCCGTCGTTGACCTGCTGCCCGACCGCGAGGCGGACAGCTTCGCAGCATGGCTGCAGGCCCACCCCGGCGTTGAAGTGATCGCCCGTGACAGGGGTGCAGGCTACGCCGACGGCGGTCGCCGCGGCGCGCCCGGTGCCGTCCATGTCGCCGACCGGTGGCACTTGCTGGAGAACTGTAGCGCCGCGGTTCTTGAGGCGGTGAAGCGGCACATGCCCGCACTCCGGGCTGCAGCCCAGCCGGCGGCCCAGCCCACTTCCAGCGCTCCTGCAGCCGCAGCGATAACCATGGTGCCCGCGTCGGTCCCGGACGCGCCGCCACCGATGACGAGCGCGCAACGGCTGCAATGGCAGGGCTGGCAGCGGCGCGTGCAGGTCCATGGCGAAGTGATGCGGCTGCACCAGCAAGGCGTTCCCGTCCGCCACATCGCCCGCGACTTGGCGCTGTCTCGCAACACGGTGCGGCGCTGGGTGCGCGGCGAGCAGCCCGAGCTGCACCGGCCACGGATGCACTCGCTCGATCCCTGGCGGGCGGTGCTGGAACAGCGTTGGGCCGAGGGCTGCCGCAACGGCGCCCAACTCTGGCGGGACTTGCGCGATGCCGGGTTCAAGGGCGGGATGCGGGTCGTCGCCGAGTGGGCCAACCGGCAGCGGCTGGCGGAGCCGGTGCGACAGCCCGGACCAGCAAACGTCCTAGGCGTGCAACCCCCTGCTCGGCCTGCGGCATACCCAGCGCGGCGGGTAGCCCGGATGCTCACCGCTGACATGGTGCCGCTTGCCGAACCGGACCGCGCCTATGTCGAGCGGCTGCCCGCGCTGTCGCCAGCGCTGGCCACGGTTCGCGACCTTGCCCAGCGCTTCGCTGCCCTGGTCCGCGCCCATACCGCCGATGCCCTCACGCCCTGGCTGACCGACGCCGAACAGGGCGAGTTGCGCGGCTTCGCTGCCGGCCTGCGCCAGGACGAGCAGGCCGTGCGCGCAGCCCTGACGCTGCCCTGGAGCAGCGGCCAAGTCGAGGGGCAGGTCACCCGCTTGAAGCTCGTCAAACGCCAGGGATACGGGCGAGCAAAGCTCGACCTACTCAGGGCGCGCCTGATCCGTGCCGCATGACAACGATCTGCACCGAGGTTGCGGATGAGCCACTCTTCCACGCTGATTTACAGTCGGCGACCTGAACCGCCTCTGGCGCACCGTTGCGGGCGCCCTTGGCATAGGCGCCGGCGCGGTCGCGCGAGATCACCTCGATGCCGGGATGCTCGCGCAGCCATGTCGCCAAGGTGTCCGCCTCGCGGCCGGGCAGCAGCGCCACCGGGCGGTGTTGGTCGAGGTCCACCAGCACGGTGCCGTAAGTGTGCCGCTTGCGCAGCGCCCAGTCGTCCACGCCAAGGGCGGACGGTGTTGGCATGACAGGCAACGGCGCCTGCCTGACCAGACGCAGCAGGGTGTTGCGGCTGGCATTCAGCCCGAGCTTGCGGCCAAGGCGCACGCCGGCCGCGCCGCCGAGCGCCAGGCCCACGGCTGTCAGCCGCCCAGCAAGGCGCGTCGTCCTGCGCGCCCAGGGTGCCGTGACATCGGGCAGGCGTTCGGCAAACAGGCGTCGCTCGCATTTCTTGTTGTCACAGAACAGACGGCGCACGCTCAGCCGAACCGTGACGGCATGCTCGCCCCAGGGCAGGTCGGAGAGCGTTCGCACGTAGCGGCTGTGGACGCGCTTGGACCGTCTGGCGCACAGCGGGCAACATGCCGTTACCTGGCGCGCGCGGAGGTTGATGGTGATGGCGGATTGGACGGGCTCAAGCGTCCAGGTTTCGAGCCGGACGTGGGTCGCGTCCGGCAACAAGCATGAGAGTAGGTTCACCCGTCGTATATAGGAACTGCCCAAACTGGATCATCGAGAGTTATGTGGACGGCCCTGAAGAAGCAACGCTTGTTTGCCCTGCTGCGGCATAACCTTGCGTCGTGTCGGCCGGCCGGCCGACGATGACGACTTCCTGGCATGGTGCGTTTCCCGTTATCGCGGTAGGGACGCCCATTGCTGAGCGCCCCCCGCACAGATCCGTACGTGCGGATTGCCCTCATACGGCTCTTACCTTGAGTGTTTGACGGCAAAGCGTTCCCGAGGCCACGGATGAAGGATTCTGGGTTTTGGGAGCCAGTCGGCAGCGAGCTTCTCTATCCTCTTCCAAGTCGAGCCGTCCTTTT
>JAABUT010003110.1_pt1 | contig 14735 bp, 13 predicted proteins | sample 5559281 | NCBI WGS metagenome assembly JAABUT01 (sample SAMN10711880, study PRJNA513359) | rock metagenome | isolation source: Antarctica rocks | place: Antarctica: Victoria Land, Ricker Hills nord | collected 2016-01-04 | reverse complement strand
TCTGCAGCAGTGAATAATGAAAGAGAAGATATTTGTGAAAGAAGTTCTCGCTGTTTTTCTTTTTCTGCATGCTGTTTATAATGAGATTTGACATGAGAAGAAAAAGTATCAGAAAATAAAGCAATACAACATTCTGAACAAAGTAATAAAGAAATCTTAGAATAATAGAATAGAAAAGAAAAAGAAATACACTCAGCTGTGTTCTGTGTATGTGATGTTAAGTTACTATTCAATAAATTAATATATAATGCTTTGTTATTGAATGTATTATTATATTTACTTACTGTGATGCAGATCTTGCGCGTCGACTTCGATCAATTGCTGCGTCGTTGACGAGCTCGTTATGTACAGACATGTCGAATCATGTACATAAGACGTAACGCTGTAGATTCAATCTCAATTGATATATGTAGCTTTGATAATCAAACACAAGTAATATGAATGCTGTAGCAACGTTGTTGAGTGCGTTGTATGTAGCTTGTCAATGATGTTCTGACGTTGAATAAGACATGAAGTTGAAAGAAAGATGAAGCAAATTTACTAAAGTAGCGCTGAACTAAGAGCTTGCGCAGAACATCAAAACTGAACATGTATATTTGATCTTTGACATTTTGATTTACAACGCAAGCAGTAAACTTAATGAATTTAATATTATTTAAATCGTAATTGCTTGAATTAAAACTTTGTCATATAAAATTATTCTTTTAAAGCGTTGTTTGTTGAACTGTAGTGATTCTACGTCAATTGTGCAATGAACGCTGCTATGTTGAACATTGAACTTTAACATTTGCAATACTTTCAATATTGATTGTTATGTTAAACATTGATATTATTCAATTATTTTTAAAGATCTGAATTCAGCTGATTCGAAGCTACAAGTATGTTTTAGAAAGTTTTGTCAAATAATGAATGCATGAAGTTCAGTAGTGATCGAGAAATTGCTGCTTTGCAAAGAATTCGATCGCTCAGCGCATCAAAATATTTTCAATCTCGACTGCTAGATCAAATCTTGATATTTTTCGATTATTTCTAAAGCATTGAATTCAGCTCAATCAAAGCTACAATTATGTCTTTCAAAGTATGTCAAGTAGTCAATGCGCAGAAATTGATTCAAGCGAGAAAAGAGTTATTACTAGACGATCAATCAGCGTCGTGAATCTCTTCAATCTCGATTACTAGGTCAAATCTGAATATTTTTCGATTATTTCTGAAGCATTGAATTCAGCTCAATCAGAGCTACAATTATGCTTCTCAAAGTATGTAAGATAGTCAGCGCGCAGAAATTGATTCAAGCGAGAAAAGAATTACTACTAGATGAGCGATCATTCAGCGCAGTGAATCTTTTCAACCTCATTTACTAGGTCAAATCTCGATGTTTTTCAATTATTTTGAAAGCATTGAATTCAGCTCATTCAGAGTTACAATTATGCCTTTCAAAGTATGTGAGGTAGTTCGCGCATCGAGATTGATTCGAACGAATAATTTGATAGCAGATAGAAAATTCACTCATTCGCTTCGTCGATAGAGCTGATCACTGCTGCTTGAGCTAATCACTGCTTCTAAAGCTGAAAGTCTTCGATAGAGCTGATCATTGCTTCTAGAGCTGAGCATAGATGAAAACAGGTAGACTTTGAAACATCAACATTCTCAATCTCATTTACTTGATCAAATCTTGATATAAATCAATTATTTTGACGACATTGAATTCAGCTAATTCAGAGCTACAATCATGTCTTTCAAAGTATGTGAGATAGTCAGCGCGCATATGTTGATTCGAGCGAGAGAAGAATTACTACTAGGTGAGCGATCACTCAGCGCAGTGAATCTTCTCAATCTCGATTACTAGATCAAATCTGAATATTTTTCGATTATTTCTGAAGCATTGAATTCGTCTGAATCAGAGCTACAATTATGCTCTTCAAAGTATGTGAAGTAGTCAGCGCGTTGAAATCAATTCGAGCGAAAGAAGATGATGAATGCTGAGCGATCAAGCAGTCAAAGTCATCAATATTCTCTCACTCATTTGCAGAGTCAAACCTGCGTCTTTTTTCATGATTTCTGAATCGTTGAAGTCGTCTCAGTCGACTCGACAATTGCTGTCAGAGAAAGTACTGCGCTTGAGCGCGTCTAGTCGACATTCGAGCTGAGTACAAATCGAGCGAGAGAATGAGTACGAATCAACGTGTCAAGCGAATCGTCGTCGAAGAGAGTTGAGTGTGTACTCAAAGTGAGTATGATCGAAAATAAGAGATAGATTTCATCTCATTTTAAACTTTTATCTTAATTTTGTTCATTAAATCTATCAGCTCAATTCTTTGTTCAAAATCAACTCAAATGAGTGATAATGATGAATATAAATAGTGAGTATTACACATTTAAAAAAAACATCATACTTAAACACATCAATGATCAGCTAAATAAGAATCAACTCAAATTCAACAATGTAACTCAGATGTGCAATACTCTTTAAATCAACATGAAACAAGTTGATTAAATATATGAACAAATCATAGTTTAACTGACTACAAATGAATCTTTCTTGACAAAAATCAAGTCAGACAGCAATAACAAAGCATTACAGTCATGCATTAAATTTTTCAATAATAAATGATCAGATCAATTTGAAGATCTAGAAACTATTCATATTCATGCAATTTGTAAAAAGCTGATTTAATGAGTTTTTTCAACATTTGTTGTAACGTTGTTAATGAAAGATGCAAGACTCAAAAATTGTCATTACAGATAACAACATTTTTCACATTTATGACTTTGATGAATTCAGTTTTGAAAGATGAGAACTTCATTGATGCAAGTAACATATGTTCATTGCTTGCAAGATCAATATCATCAATGTAATATATTTTGAATTGTTGAAAGTTGAATATGAAAGTATTTCAGTTAGTAATAATGCAAATCAATACTTCAGCAATTAGCTATTGTTCAGTCTATCAGATGATGTTAAAGATAGATAGTTTAAGTTTTAACTTCATAATGCAAATATCTTTGAATAAATGAAAAAAGTTGTTAAAGCTAGATCTGAAGCTTAAAGAGCATGCATTTACTATCAAATACACATTTGAGATGAAGAAAATAATCAGTGACAATAGATGATTTCAACAAATGATGTATGCTTCATGATAGAATAATCAAAGACACGTCATGTTCAAGATGAAGTTGATCATGCTCACATTTAATATGTATTATCAAAGTTATAAAAATCATCAAGACATCATTTGATAGTAACATTACATCAGATGCTATGCTCAACTCTGATAATTGCTTGATAAAGCAAAGAAACAAAATGTCATTTGAAGAGTTAATTGTGATGTTATTTATACAAGTTGAAGTTTAATCAGACTTGATCATCAATACACATCAAAGAATTTTAATTATCAATCATCATATCACTCATATAAATGACATAGTTTTGACATTTATCATGATTATGAATAAGTTAATACATGAGTATCAGAAAATATAAATTTCAGCTAAAAATATCTTAAACATTATCACAAAGAATTTTACTCATCTTTCAAGTATCAAATCAACAGAAAACTTGTTCAAGAAATTATCAAATAATATCAGTATAGTTGATCATTTTAAAAACTTAAGCATATAAATTGAAAAGTGAATCATCATTGACAACAATAATGACTATAAGAATGTAATCTTGATAAATAGTGATGATGAGAATATTTTAATATGCAAGCAAGTCAAATTAAAGTCATGAAATGAAGAGAATATCATCAAGAGTTATTATTCTGATTTATCAATAATCAAAGATAAAATCTGTATAATTTCTTTAAATGCAAATAGTACATCACAGAATTTGATTAATAATAATTCATCTGAGTCTCTTTCTGAAAATATCATGAACATCATATCATGATTTAACAAAGAAAAGTTATTGTTGAATGTAAAAGATTTCATTGATCTTGAAATGCAAACTAATGTTATGATCAATGTAGATAATCATACAATTGTTGTTGAAAATACACTCATGATGAAACAATCATGAAAATCTACTATCATTTTCTTTGAGAAAAAGATGAACTTGATGAATGTTGATGAAGATGATTCAATTTTCAAGCAAGAAAATTTGACAGTCAACATTAATATAAATAAGTAAGTAAATCATTGACTTTTACAATGATTGCAAGAACTAATGAAGAAATAAAATTTCTACAAAATATACTCATGAAAGATGTCAAGCATCTGAGTGATTCAAATAAATGAAAGAAAGTGATCAGATTGTTTTTACATGATGAAAACAAAATTATCTTCATTGAACATATTAAGATTAAAGACTTAATCACAAAGCTATATCTTTATCAAGTCTTTAACATATTTATAATTGTTAAAGATCAGCATAGAGCGAGTCATATGAATGTAATGTAACGAGTATATAAATGCTAAGAGAGAAAAGTATCTAGAAGAAAAGAATCGACTATCTATGTGACTCAGAAGAACATAAGCTAACTCTGAATAGAATTGACTTTGAAACAACTCAATAGTCTAGTGACGAGCGATCGACGATAGTCAGAAACATAGTCATCAACATAGTCATCAACATAGCTATCAACATAGATGCGTAGCTAGAATCGTAACAGTATTCTCTCTCTTCAACGATTCATGTTCACATGAATGTATTTTCTTAGTCTTATGTAGAATCAAAATGTCTATTGTAGTAGACTAGCTATGTAGAAAGAAATCAACTTGCTCAATGAAGAGATCAACTATTGACTGATGTCATTGAAGCAGACTCACTAGAAGAGAATCAACTAGCTCAGCAAAGAGATCAACTATTGACTGATGTCATTGAAGCAGACTCACTAGAAGAAAATCGACTAGCTCATTGAAGAGATCAATTCGAATGATGTCATTGTAGCAGACTCACTAGTTGCACATGAATGTTTGATCAGATTCACTGATGAGTAGAGCGATGTGAATAGATATATCATCACGTTGACGAAAGACATCTTTGTAGCAGACTCACTAGTTGCATGTGAACATTTGATCAGATTCACTGATAAATAGAGCGATGTGAGCGAGTAAATCATTGCATTGAGAATGTTGTTGAAGCAGACTCACTGAGATTTCAATATAGAAACAAGTTCAAAGATTTGCTTGTTATTGAAGACATTATTGTGTCATTGTAGCAGACTCACTAGTTGCACATGAATGAATAAACGAATCGATTCATTGATGAGTAGAGTGATGAGAATAGATGAGTCATTGCATTGACGATGAGTGTCATTGAAGCAGACTCACTGTTGAGATTTGCTCATCAAGATAAAGACTTCACGCAGTTCTAGACTGATCTCTTTGATTGCTCTTTGAAGTAGAGACTTCACGCAGTTTTATGACTGATCTCATTTAAATGCTCATCAAACTTGAAGAATTTCTTGCAAATTTGAATGAACGATGTATTCGCTGATCTTTGATCTAGTCGAATGATTTCAATCGTTTGTTTATACTTGCTGATCAGCGCACGAGTTCAAATCTTTTGTTTATTCTCGCTGAGTCAGCTCACAAGAAAGAAGAATGAGTGTCTGCACGATTGCAAGTCGACTAGATCAAAGTCAATAGTCGTGTGAATCAAGCAGAGCAAGTCAATGCAGATTATTTCACTTCGTCTGTAATGAAGAAGCATTTATATAATGTTAGAGATCAGCATAGAACGAGTCATATGAGTGTAATGTAACGAGTATATAAATGCTAAGAAAGAAAAGTATCTAGAAGAGAAGAATCGACTATCTATATGACTCAGAAGAACATAAGCTAACTCTGAATAAAGTTGACTTTGAAACAACTTGATAGTCTAGTGACGAGTGATTGACGATAGTCAGAAACATAGTCATCAACATAGTCATCAACATAGTCATCAACATAGCTATCAACATAGATGCGTAGCTAGAATTGTAACAATAATGATTAAGATGAAGACTTAATAAAATAATGAATATCTAGCAGATGAAATGAAACTTGAAAAGATATGTAATTTAAACATGTTGTGAAAATTACTTTATTAACAAAGAATTAAGATTTCAATATTTCTCAATTTAGTCACTTTGAATCAATTACTTGTACTTGCACAGATTAAAGTGATTGAACATTGATATAAAGAAAATTTCAGTCAACATCTGTGCAAAGACAGTAAAACTTAATCTCAACTAGCAAATATTAAGTGTTTCTTTAATATATCAAATAAATGAGAAATTCAATGTTCATGCATCAATAACAGCTCATTTGCACTAATCATTTCTATCAAGAATTTCAATCTCATATATGTGTTTTCAATCTTACTTTCTCAGTGAATATCTTAAATGCAAAAGCATCTAAATCTACATGATGATGAAATGAACTGAAAAATTCACTTTGCATACAAAGAGATTTCACTTCAAAAGAAGATTTATGAGCTGAAGTTATAAAAGAATGACAGATCAGAATTTACAAATATAATGATCAGAGAAAACACTTTATAAATGATAATAAACTGATCTGCATCATCATCATACAATCATTCTCAAAACATCTTAATAAATTATGAACAGATTATAATGTAATGTTTAATCTCAAGAAAGAAAAGTCTTTCATTAAAATATTCAAAGATTGAAGATCTTTGAACTCTTGAGACAAAGTGACTTGTGACGAAGTTCACAATAAAGTGAAATGAACTTCATTTACAATCAAGAAATTCACAGACTTGAATGCAAAAACTCATTGATGAATGATAATTAAAACTTCAATGAAGTAAAGTTCAATTCAAATGATTTATTGATTGAATAGTATTGAGAATTGAACATAGTTAAGCATAAACACTGAGTGAACAGCACAAGATAAACATTGCAAAAAGTTGAAAAATTACACGTTTTCACTGATCATAGCACTAAACAAGTTTTACAAGATAATCATCAATAAATCAATTGAGAATTATGAATAAATAAAGATTCATATTGACAAGATGATCAACTTCATAAACACAGTCAGCTTAATGCAAATCTGCAAACACTTGACTTTCATTGACAATGAATCTTTAATCAATGTATCATTTATGATGCATATAAAGATAACTGTACAATTATCTTCACAGTATGATACAATCATCAATGAAAGCATGAATGCACATAAGAAAGTAATGAAGCAAATATATAAAAGTAAATTGACAGCATGAAAGTGAAACAACGAACTAAATGAAAAGTCAAAAGTGAGAATTCAAAAGTATTTAACAAGAATTAAAATACTGTGAATGTTCAATTCTTTTTCTTAACTTTCACAACTAAAAACAATGAAGCATCTTTTCTTAATCAATGAATACAGCAAAGAGCAGAAATAAATTAAAATAAACTCAACAACTCTGTATAAAATGATTAATAACTTTGCAAACTTATTTTAACATCACATAAGAAAAATCTGCAATCACAATCATTGCTTTAAGATAATAATAATTGACAAGCTCATTGAGAAGTGAGATTTCAAGAAGAAGATAATGTTCTGTTTGATGAATTCAATGCAAGCAGAAATACTTTATCATGTAAGTGATCATGTTGTATGCTGCGCTGCTTGCTTAGCAACATGATGATAAATGCAAAAAGAATACTTTACATTATTGATGTTAAATTCAAGTGTAAAGTATTTTACAATCATGAAGAAAATTCTTTGCATCTTGATTATGAGCTTTCTAAGAAAAAGTCAACTGCATAAGATCATAAGATTGTTTCAAGAAGAATCTACAATTATATTTAAGTTTGTTGCATTGAGAGTTGAATCATCTCAATATATCATAAACACAATCTCAGTGATAAATCAAAAACTAACTTTCATTAAGACTTGTTATTTAGTACAATTAAATTCAAAGTGAATGATGAGCATACAGAATCAAGCAAAGAGAAGAATATGATATATCATATAAATGAGATTTATTGTTACATATAGCATCATATGCACGAATTTCAACATTGAAAAAGTGATTAATGATAAACAGTTTTATCAATGAAGTTTGTTTGATAAGATGCTTGAGTTTTAAAAGTTAAACATTCATGATCTTATTTAAGATGATTTCAATGTCAACAAAGAATTTACAACAAAAGATGATGATTTGAACTTCACTTTTGATTGAAACATATTCAGTGAAAGAAGCATAAATCATCAGTTGTTTTGAATATATTCAAAATTCAATGAACGCTGACTTAAAATTTGATTTTATTGCAATGATTTTAATTTTTCACAACTATGATATGTTTGACACATCATGTTAATGCATTACAAGAATTGTCATTAAATGTCATAATGTGCAATGCAACTTCAAGTAGTGTAAAAATCAAAGTTCATCAATGTAAATTTAAAACACATTAAATTAGTAAATAATATTAAGTTCATAAGTTTGTAATATTTGAAGTAATCAACATGCATTATATGCAATTGCAGTCACGTCTTTATTTTCTTTATATTTTTGATCTTGTAAAACTGAAAACATATTCAGTTTTATTGATTTTAGCTGACATTTAGCTGATTAGTCAGATGTTAGCTGATTATTAGTTGAATTAAGTCGACTTTTTCAGATTTTGTCATTGAGCAAAAAGTTAGCTGCTGAACATTTTATCAACATTGTTGAAGACAACAATAATGTTCAATCAAGTCAGATACTTGCTATCTTGAATACAAGCGAAAGTTTCGTTTATTAACAATAAGAAGTAGTGATTTTGTTTAATTAAAGCATTAAGCTTTTTGTAATTTACACAGAAACACAAGCTATCATCTTTCTTTTCAATGAATAGTATGAGCAAAGCGTATGAAGCTGAGCTAGAAGATATGAAGTCTTTATTCAGATGTTTAATCAGATAATTCTTCATCTTTTGAAGCTTGTAATCAGACATATGATAGAGACAACTTCAAGAAAATGTTTTCTTGTCAATTAACTCAATTTTATAATCATAGAAATAATGAGAAGATAGTTGATCAATCATTACTTGATCAAACACGTTTAAATAGTCATGATATTTCAAAGAAAGCTTAGCTTTGATCTTTTTCAAGATCTTTTCATGTGAAAGTTCTTGTAGATTTACATTTTTGAATTAATTTTTAACTGTTTTTAAAAGTTGATCAATTTTCGTAATGATGATTGCAAAAGTAGTCATATTTGATCATTTGACTAGTGATTTATATGCTGCAGTCTTTATCATTGCTATGTTCATTGAATCAAAAGACGAAGCGAAGTTGATTGAATTAAATGATTTCATGATTTTACTGAATGAAGATGACTTCTCGCTGAGTTGAGTGATAACAGAAGAAGTAAATTTCTTTAATATTTAAGTAAAAGTTAAACTTTTCTGTTTTATCGCGATTTTCTTGCTTAAAAGAACAGTTGAATGAGCTTTAATAAAAGCTTTAATATGAATTTCAAAACTAGAAAATTGAAAACAATTATCTTTTATATCAATAGTCATCTTGATCTTGTTCATTCATGTTTTTTCAAGAATCATCTGATGTTGATTTAATCAAGTGATCAGTATAAAGATGAAACATTTCATATGATCTTGAACAGTTAGATTCAAATAAATCACATGAGTAATGAGCTTTTTTGCATAGTTATTATCATTGAATTCTCTTATTGATTTGAGCTTGATTAAAAATAAAGATTTAATTTGCAAATAATCACAAACATTCTGTGCAATTAATTTATCAATGAATGAATAGCTCGCTGCTTCAATGTCAATTAATGATTTTAATGAGTAATTAATTTCATTATTAAATAATACACATTCAGTAGTCAAAGATTTTGAAGCAAAGAAATTATTTAAGCTGCTCATTATTGAAGAAATTAACACATCTTTCATTACATCTTTGATGAAAGTCACTAGTTTTTTATCTCATTCTTCAATTTCTCTGTAAATAATTTCTTCTTTTCTTTTAACATGATGATTTCATTGAGACAAAAGATAAATGCATGAGATGTTGAAGTATTAATTTTCAGCTGAAAGCAGTTCTTTGAAAGATGATTTGATACTTTGCAGTTAAAGCAGATGATTGACATTCTTGATCATTCAAATTCAAAGATGAAAAAAGCAGTGAATTGAACATAGCTAGTAATTGAGACTGAAGTTGATATCAACAAAGAAACAAAACATTTTTTCAAAGCTGTTATTAATTTGACTGTTTATTGCTCATCACGTAGCTGATAATTAACTCATTATTTATTATTTACATTTTGAAGAAAGATCTTAAGCTTATCAAGTGAGTTAAACTTTATGAGACAAATTGACAACACGTTTTGAAGATGATTGTTGATTTTATTCTGAATGTTGTTCATCAGAATGATATCATTGTAGTTCAAAAAGCTGAATATTCTAATGAATTCTGAATAAAAAGAGCTGAAAGACTTGTTAAGCTGCTTCAAAGTGATGTATTCATGATAACATTTTCAAATCAGATTCTGATCTTTGTAAATTTCTTTCAAATGTTTCAGTAACTCTGATAGTGACTGATAAAGTGAGAAAGCATCAATATAATGTTTTGCATAAATTTGCTAATCAGTATCGTTTTTTAGTCTGAAAATCACATAAGCAATATAAATTTTTTCAGTAAAATAATTATTTGCTTTGACATTGAGCTTGTCAACTATTTTAATGTTTCATGTTTTTCAGATAGAATCATCTGTTTCAATGAAGATGAGTGAATTCAAAAGCTTAATGAACTTGTGATGATCATTCTCATTTTCAGATAAAGTAGAAGATTCTTGTTGAAAGTGAGCTTTAAAAGTTGAGCTTCATTCAACTTTCTGATTAACTTGTTGCTCAGCTGACTGAATATCTTGATGAGATATAAATCAATCAGCTTGACGTTGTTTCACTCTGAAGTTCAATTGCTCATCTTGTAGTTGATTAATCTTTTTCTTTAACTTATCATTTTTATCAAAAGTGATTTTTAGTTGTTTTGCTTTCTTTTTATGATTATCTTGTATGAGAAGTCAGTATTCATTAAGTTGTAAAGTCAAGTTTTGCTGACTTTGAAACTCATTCAGCATATTGATGACTTTGCTAAGTTGATTGCTGACTCAATGAAACAGTTGTTCTTCAATGTTTATGTTTCATGCAATGACAGCTTTCTCAGCTTCAACTGAAGCATTGATGAGTAGAAGTGAAATTCTTTTATTAACAGTGCTTTTAAGCAGACAAGTTGTTCAAGACTCAATGTTACAAGCATATCAAGATTGATAAGATTGAACAAGACTGAAGCTCTAATTAATTTGCAATGCATGCTAGCAAGTACTTTATGTAATGATTAAAGTTAGTTGAAATCTGATTTAAATCTGACTCAGATTTGACTCAGATATGATTCAACATTCTTTTTCTTTCTCAACATTCTTTTCTTTCATCAACATCTTGTTCATTTACATCATTTTCTTTTCATGTCATAAACACATCTTTTTTGAGTTTAACACAGTCTTTGAACATTACATAAATAGAAGCTTTTGTATCAATCTTCTTCTGTATTCTTAATATTCAGTTATAATTATTTCTAAAGATCAAGCACTATCAACTCTGATCTTCATTGATTGTATCATTTAAACATGATTTTGATATTATGTTAGAGATCTGTCTAAAGCGAGTCAAATAAAGATGTCATTTAACTAGAAGATAAATGTCAAGAAAGAAAGATAGTTATAGAAAAGAAGTTGATTACATATGTGTGTTGCTTAATCAACGCTAAGCTCAATAAAAACTAATCAAGATGATGAAGTAAGAATAAATCTGACAAGATTAAAAGATTGAGTCTGACAAGACTAGAATCATGACATTATTTTCTTTCTTCAACAATTCATGTTCATATGAATGTATTTTCTGCTCAATTCAATTGATTGCTCAATCATGATTTCACAGACTTAGACTCATTTAATTCTGATTGACTGAATAGTTGAAAGTGCTTCTAGCGCGATTTGTTTGAATATTGAATATGAAAATCATCAACTATCTTCTGAACATTCATAAATTCATCATCATCAGCGTTGTATCAATTGAGATCATTGTCATAGTTATTTTATTTGACTTTATACTGAAATCATCTTCAATATTGACGAAAATTCAATATATCGTTGATTTCTCATTCATCTTCATCGTTTATCATTATTGACTTGAAGAACTCATTCTTTTGATCAGACAAAAGATTGTTGATGACAAGATGAAGCAGATCAGAGTGAAATACATCATGAATATGCATAGTCTCTGATAATTTCAGCTTATATGACGAGTCAATGAAATCTAGATTGATGAAAAGATTTAGCATTTTGTCATCTAGCTTCTTGAAAGATTTCGCTGTAATGATGTTTCATTCATTCAGAAACATCTTTGATTCAATCTTGTAATTGATCTTCTTTCTATGCTTGTTAGCTTGATTCATCATTTGTTCTCATGTTTTGATCAGAGCTTCATGAGCAAAAATCAATGTCTTGTTCATTTGTTCAGATATATTCTTGACTCAATTGATCTGCAAGCATTTGCAAATGCTTTCATACTCGATGATGTCAGAGTTGAAACTCATATGAGAATGAAAGTTCTTGTTCATAAAGAAGAGAATCAAGAAGATGACTGAAAACAAGATGTTATTGTTGACAAACTTGATCATAAATAATCACTTAGATCAATCATCTTACATATATGAACAGAAGAATCAAAGATATCTTTTAATGTTCTGATTAACTCATTCACTTTGATCATTGATCTGAAAATGATAAACTGTAGAAAGTTGAAGATTAATGTTTAGTCTTTTGCAAAGCGACTTTCATAGAATGAAGATAAATTGTGAACTTCGATCAGATATTATGAAGCTTGATAAATCATGAGTTCAATATATTCATTGAATCAGCATTTCAGCTGTTTTTTCAACAGTGATATTTTCATTCTTAATAATGCTAGAAATATAATGTCTTTCTTTTGACAATCTACAGATAATCATCAGAATAGTGTTGTACTCGCTTGAATCAGATAAATTGATAATGAAGTTCATTGCTATGTTTTGTCATCGCTGTTCAAATATTGATAAAGATTGAAGCAAGTCATTTGATTTATTTCTAGATGTTTTTGAACGTTGACAAATATAGCAGTTTTGAATATATTGATCTATCGTTTTTCACATGAATGATTAATAGTAGTTTCGCTTTATGATCTTCACAGTTCTATTAATATCAGAATGATCAACTGACAATTTATTAGAGATCAGCATAGAGCGAGTCATATGAATGTAATGTAACAAGTATATAAATGCTAAGAAAGAAAAGTATCTAGAAGAGAAGAATCGACTATCTATATGACTCAGAAGAACATAAGCTAACTTTGAATAGAGTTGACTTTGAAACAACTTGATAGTCTAGTGACGAGTGATCGACGATAGTCAGAAACATAGTCATCAACATAGTCATCAACATAGCTATCAACATAGATGCGTAGCTAGAATCGTAACACAATTGATCATGTATCTCATGAATCAGATTCATTTGTAGAAGCTCGTTGAATGAGATTCATAGCTGACTATCATGATACAAGATTTCATTTTGAGTTCAACAATTCTTCAATTTAATATCTTCATATTGTGTCTCATCTTTTGCTATTGCTTCGCGAAGTAGCATACAATTCTCATTGATTTCATTAATTTCAAGAATCTGTTTATAGATTGATTCATCAATGTTCTTTTTTAAATCAATGATTTTCATTTAATCTGATGTAAGAATTGTAGTTCGCTGATAACAACATTGTTCATTCTTAAGACTTCTAGAAACTGAATTGACTTAACGAGTCAATGCATCGACTTTGATGTTTTATTTATCTGAGCGATACATGATTTTAAAGTTGAAGTCAACGAGCTTTTATACTCAGCGCATTTAACATTTACTTAGCTTTTTATTTTTCATTAATAATGTCAAAGCTTGATGATCAGTGAACATCTTGATGATTAACTCAGTCAATTTCAGCTCAGATCATCAATGCTTGAAGACACAAATAATTGCTAGTAGTTTCTTATCATAGATTTCGTAATTGCACTCAGCAAAACTCAGATTCTTGCTGTAGTAAATCATTAAATGCAATGTTTCTTCATCATCATACTGAGAAAGTATATCATCATTGACGTAGTTGAATGAGTCTGTTTCAAGAATAGTCTTTCTATTCTGATCAAAATGACGAAGAATAAAGACTTCAGTCATTCATTTCTTCATATGATCAAAGATCGTTTGACAAGCTTGATTTTAATCAAATATCATCTTTTTTTGAGTTAGTTGAATCAGAAGATAAACAATCTTTGAAAAGTTCTTTATAAAACGTCGATAGAAATTGCAGAAGTTGATGAAGAATTGCATCTGAGTGAGATTTGTAGAAATAAATCATTCAACTACTGCTTATACTTTTCTGAGATTCATCTTTAGTTCTTCAATGAATAGCAATAGTTTCAGAAAGAAAATCTTCTGAACATGAAACTTGCATTTGTTTATATTCATCTGAAGATCAGTCTCTCATAGTCTATGTAGAATTAATCATACATGTCACTTATGTTTCTTCAATGTTTTGCTGTAAATGATAATGTCATCTAGATAGATTTGACAAAACTGATGAAGATAGTCAAATAGCACGTCGTTCATATAGTGTTGATAAAAAGTCAAGTTGTTGATTAATTCAAAAGATATCACATGATATTTGTAGAAATCAAAAGAAGTGATAAAGATAGTCAAATCTTCGCTATCTGAATGC
>JAABUT010003109.1_pt1 | contig 14736 bp, 14 predicted proteins | sample 5559281 | NCBI WGS metagenome assembly JAABUT01 (sample SAMN10711880, study PRJNA513359) | rock metagenome | isolation source: Antarctica rocks | place: Antarctica: Victoria Land, Ricker Hills nord | collected 2016-01-04 | reverse complement strand
AGACGAGAAAGAGGGTGCTGGGAGCGGAGCATCCAGACACGCTGATCAGCATATCCAACCTGGCATCAACATTTTGGAGTCAAGGACGATGGAAGGAGGCCGAGGAGCTGGAGGTGCAAGTCTTGAAGACGAAAAAGAGGGTTCTGGGAGCGGAGCATCCAGACACGCTGATCAGCATAGCCAATCTGGCACACACATATTATGCTCAGCGGCATAAAAGCAAAGCGATTCGATTAATGGGCGACGTCGTCAGGTGTCGTATAAAAAGGATCGGTGCCGATCATCCTTACACAATTGCCGCGGGGGATACACTGCGTGAATGGAATATCAACTAAATAGCACGTCAGATTTCGATTTAAGCGTAGGTTTAAGGCACGCTTCAAGGAATGATCTTACATCCCCATTGCGAGAAAGCAGCGTTCTGGGTGTGGCTTCGCAGGGGAGGAAAATGCCAAGAAACTTGCGAGATGCAAAAGGTGCCAGTGTGCTTACGGAAAGGCGAAGACATTCATTTCACTATCTATGAACGTGAAGCATGGCTGGTGGAATGAATCCAGAAGTTGAGCTGGAAACGAGCCAGAAACGAAGCGTGCAGGTAGAGCCACAGTAGATAAAATAAATAAGGTGGAAAGCGGTTGAATTATTCTTTCTCCACCCATGTGACGAGCTTTACACGACTCTGGACCGTATCATGTTCCAGCGTGTGCGTACTGCAGCCGAAGTCCTAGCTGGGAACCTGCCGAATATTCATTTCCAAGATTTGTCCTCTTTCTTGTACACCAACAAGCGCTGCTCGCCCAACTCTGACCATGGGCTATGCTTCCTCGTGCTCGAATAGCCTCGCTCATCCTCGCTCGGATATCCACCGTTGTTGCGGCTGCTGAGATTAAGATCGCTGTCGCTGAAATCGCCGTCAACATAGCTGCTTGACGACTCAGTTCTCTGTGACGCAATCCCGGCATCAACGGTAGCATCATGCTGGAGCTGAAGTCCGTGCCCCACCCTCGCAGAAACTGCTGGCCGCCGAGGCAAATCCCGTTGTTCTTTGGCTGTGTAAATTCCGGGGTAAGGTATGCCGGCTGAAGCCAGTCAATAGGAACTGATGTTGTGGCAGCGGTTTGACCGTAGAGACGGTAACCTCCCCGACGTGGCCGATCTCTTTTATGAGTCTGGTAAACGGGTCGAAAGAGAATTCTGGCTGGTCATGACCGGCTCGGATCACCGCTGTAAAGGAACAGAAATGCAGGGAGGAATGCGGACAGAACGTAACCTTAGTTAGCACCAGTAGGTTGACTCTGGACGATGTGCTTGAAACACAGCAGTCAGACGACATGTCTGTATTCATGACTTCTTGTGCAGAAGGGGTAGGTGAGAGCAAATGAGTCTTAGCGCAATGCCACTGAGCCGTGAGGCGTGCTTGAGGTTGGCGGGGAGACTGTTGCTGAAGATGATGCTGGCGTTTCCTTTGCGCTGGCTTACCGTTGAATAGTGACGGCCGTTTCCGTTTCGCAGGACGTAGCCTCCTATCTTTCTCATCCGATTTAATGTGGGTGATGCCAAGCTCGTCGCTACAATCATCGCTATGGCTCTTCGCCTCTTTTTGATCTGGCTTTAAAATTGGAAAGGAAGAGGGAAGCGGTGACCTCTGTCGCTTGCCCGGCCTTGCACTTCCCTCTTTCTTGCGGGAAGGACAAATCCTACCACTCTCTATGACCGTTAGCGCCCCTACCACGGTATCTGCTTCACGCTGTGGCTGTCCATCGTCGTTGTTGTCGCTATCATCAATGTTCTTCTCCTCCTCCCGCTGCCGCTGCTGCCGCCGCCGCGGATCATCCTCCTTGATAAAGGCATCGGAACCTAGAACGGGGCGATGTAGCTCGGTTCCCTTTAGTGCGCTTTGACTGGTATAGAGACGATCGCCTTGGCAGAACTGGTACTGTGTTGACGCTCTGAAGGCTCTAGAGCCGCTGCAAGAACGACCGGAACGCGATATCGTGGCCTCGGATCTCGCGCGACCTGTGCAAAAGTCATTTGCCCTGCTGCAGTCGTGTAAAGGCACGCTTGAGGGGCGCGGAAAGAGACCATGAGGAGGCGTAGGACCCGAAGGCAAAGCTTTTTGCTCGTTATGCCGCAATGGCTGAGCCGTCTCGAATAAGTCTCGATGCTCAATGTCGCGACATTTTTCGAGATTGGAAGGAGGTACTGAAGTTCTTAAGTCGAAAGCGATCTCTGTGCTACCGAGAACGCGTGTGTCTGGCTCCGCACTTTCGGCGCAGACACTATCGTTATTGCCTTCAGCTTCGATGGCACTCTGCTCGTCTTCTTTCAGGACAATTGAACTTTCTACACTATATCAGAAACCTAGAGAGGGGCTTTTCTGGGTCAAAACCGATGGTGATGGACGCTCTCACGTTGACTGGCGCCTGAATTATGGCCAGGTGTTGCCCTGTCGCGATCGATCGAACTACCCCTTGCCTCGAAAACTGCCTTCTCGATCCCTTGATCCATGTAATTTGGGCTTGGGTCTTCAGTTGCGAAGCCCCTCAAAAGCTCTTCGATTGTAGGAAGGTTGTAGTTGTCGTCACGGTTATTAAAGACAGTGCCGGTTTCTGCATCAAATTCTCATCAGTCAGTTACGATCGCTACAATCAGATATTCACATCCCGAAACGTACCGTTAATTCAAAACCAGTTGTTGCTATTGTCAGGAATTGCTGCGACTGATAGCGAAGCCGTATCGTGCGCCATCCCGCCTGGGTCAATGTGCTGGCTTTCCTTGAGCTTGCTGAACCGCTTCGGAGTGATGTTACGACGAGTCATCAGGCTGTTGGAACGCGGAGCAGTCGGGACATAAGTCTAGGGTATCGGATTGAACGCAGCCATCTCGATTGCAGAATCGAAGTGAATTATTAGGAAATAGTTCTGCTGACTGCTGGCTACTGGCTGCACCGACACAAGGTGCACAAGTTGAAGAACGACGAGCATTTCAGGCTTCTTGTAAGCTCCTCGCACCGCTCCTCCAGAGCCCGGACACGCTCAATCGCACTCCCACCGTACCCCTTGTTCCTCTGCCGCCTTCATCGTCCAAAATGCCTTGGTGGCAGTGGTTCGCGCCGCGTGCAAAGAGATTCACCGCAGCTGCAAGGCCTCGTACGTCAGGATGTTACAAGTGGCGCTACGGAGCAGCCACGGGGTTCTGAAGCGTCCGGGGGTTTGCAAGGTGTATTTGCTGTTGGAGGTCATATTGGTAACCATATCCGGGTCGTAGAATGTCTTTTGGGCCATTACATCGTTTCTGGAGAGAATTCCGGCGATGAGGAAGTTGCAGTCGGATTCGGTCAAGGGGAGGGTTTCAGGATCGTGGTCGTCGCAGCTAATTGGAGGTCCTGGGGGGGTAGGGTTAGGAGAGGGACGGGTGCCATTTGTGGGACTTGCTGCAAGCACCGTTGAGCCGAGTATAGGTTTCTGACGCGACGGGTTGTAGATGATATCAATGTGAAAGATGCCCCGAGGGCCGAGAGGTACGGTGTAAGCTCCGCCATGAAAACTTGCAGGCGTTGAAACGCAGTTGGTGCTGACGGTAGCTGCTGCTCGTGCAATGTCGATTATTGGAAAGGTATCAAAAGCAGGGCCGTTTGCTGTTGTGCTTGGCTTCAAACCTACTGCGCACGTTCCGTAACTCCATATAGCGAGAGCTTTATTAGCGTCGAACTTCCGAGCATCCTCGATGTCATCGCGGCGAAGTAAGTTTGCAATGACCTGATAGCAGTCTTTCACGTCGATGGGCTCTCCATTTGGTTGGGCTGGTGAAGGCTGCAGCTGACAAGCAGAGGAGGCATCGGTGGCATTCCAGGTATTAGGCAGGATGGGCGACGTAAGTGTGATGGGACGACCGAAGGGACTGTCGTTCATTAAGCGGACATTAGCTCTATTAAGGATCAGCGACGAACTATGCTCGAGCGTCGATGGGCGCAAGAGCGCCGTAATGAAGAGGTGATATGAGGCTAGGAAGCTAAGCGAAAGAGGCATTCTGCGCGGTTCTTGTCTGTGAACTTCTATATTCGCCGTGAGATATACTGAAGTACTTGAGCGCTTTACAGTAGCACATCCTGCGCTTAAGGTAAATTTCCCATGCGGATGACAATTTGGCGTGCTGTCGCTGATATGCCAACCTAATCTGAATGTCGAGGCAATGAGGCATCACGAGCTCGCAAGTCGTTGTGTGAAGACTCGCAACGGCTGGACTGGACAGAAACAGAGGATTGAGATGAGTGAGAAGCTAAACTTGGGTTGAAAGTTAAGTAAAACATGAACATCTCCGAAAAATTGCAGGGTTTCGTATACTATGCATCAAGCAGATATGATGGTCAAACAGAGCACAAGCCTGGGATACAAGCTTGATAAGTAAGGGTGATGGCATATGCTGGTCAGAAAAGATCGGAAACCAGAATAGTCGTAGAACAGTTTTGCTTGTGGATTACGTATCAGGAAGACATCGAAGAAAGATGAAATACCATGTTGCCTGCTCTTCCATCTGGCGCATTGGTCCCTTGAAGTACACTGTCGATTCTAGGTGGATGTCCAGTCTTGGACATGTGTCTGTCTTCCTAATCCTTTTTATATTAGGAGTGTCCGGCTATTTCGGATCGAACGATGACCAGGCTCCTCCTAAAATTGAGCTCTGAGTGCGGAACATCGATTGAAGCTGAAATGGAACTTCGCCGAAAGCTAGACAGTTGGAGCAAGTTCTCGAAATATACTCACCTTGCCACCGAACAAAGATCTGGAGTCTTGACAGCCGAATTAGGAGACGACAAAGCGATCGAATTCAATACTGAGAGAACAACAGAACTTGCTAATATGCCTGCTTCCGACGTGGGGCACCTGATGAAAATCCGCTCAGGGATGACGCAGCGATACTCGAATATGACACAAGAGATCCGTTCTCAAGTGGAGACAGCTATTATGACGACGATTTTCAAAAAGCAAGGAGCTCAACTATGGTGAGTATTTTTACCAGTCAATCGCAGCAGGTTAGGAGCAAGTCGGGCATACAGATCTGGGATGTGCAAGTGCTTTATAAGTTTTCATGAGCTTATGATTCTTGAAATACGGAAAATACCCACGCTCCATTACCCCACTGGGGGTATCTCCACTACGATGACAGATACTCATTGAGATGAGATGAACCTGCAGTCAATTGCTCAGCTCAGATCCTATCACTAGCTTACCGCTGGTCAAAACGCCTTTAACCCCAGACATATATTCAGTCCGCCAGCCTATAATACCCGTTAGTACATCTTACCAGCCCCAACACAAAACGGTGACAAACCTATAGCTAACCATCGTATCCACCCGATGGTTGCTCGTACTAAAACTCCTCAACTGCACCTTCTCCCCGTTTTTAATCTCTTTCGCATCGCTATCCCCCCACTCCATTGGTACTTCCGAATCTGCATCCGCATACACCAGCACATTGAACGTGCAATTCCCATCCAGCTGCGGCAGGAAAGTCACGCTCGCCGTAATCTGCCTAAATATACTCTGTATTTCCGCTTGTATCTCTTTCTCGGTTTTTTCTGCAGGCGGAGCAGTCGCGGCTTCTTCTGGGGCGGCGTTCTCCTTGTCTGTGGGTTTGGTGGCGTGGGATTTCTTGGAGGGTTTATTGAAGATTTGTACGTCAAATTGCCAGCGCTCGATATGCTCGCCCCTTTCTTTAGAGGTGATTACGACGACTAGTTTGGAGATTTTGCCGCCGGTCATCCATTTGTTAAGCTGGGACATTATTTTCTTGATGTAGGCTTTGACTTGATCGTCGGACGTGACGAGCATATTGAGGCCATACTTTTTGACACTGTGAAGCGTTCGATTAGGTTTCCGATTTCAGAAAAGATTGGAAAGGGAAGAGGTACGGAGTGAAGTCTTCAGCCGGATAAACGCCACGCTGAAAGAGGATCGTGTTGATGGAGTATTCGAAGAATTCAGCGATCAGCTTGGAGGAGCCTTGAAGTTGTTAGGTATACATAGATCGAGTGTGAGAGCAGCGCCGACAAGTACCTTTGAGCGAAAGCTTATGGACTTTCGATTTATCTTTTTCCGCTGACATCTTGAAGAGTCTCTTTGGAGCTTCTGGATGTGATTTGATAATGAAGCTTAGAGTAACTTATTGACCATATTGCAGTTGGTGGGGTAACCCTGCCCATGCGACAAGCTGCTTAGTCCCCGCTCGCGCTCGCGCTCCCGCAGCACGCTAGGCCAACTCTAAGTCTTTGAATTCTCTTTTCCATTGAATCCAATCCAATCCAACATCAACAGCCTCATGCGATCATGCCTTCAGTCGATGATTAGAGCTCCAGTAATATTTAGGAATGCTTCCTTCTCGCCAGTTCAACGACAAGCAACTTCCGGCATCCACAAACGCTATTTCACATCTACCTCCATCAGAAATGCCGCCCCGACAAGGATCATCAGCAACTTAGAGAAGAGGATATCTGAGATTCCATTAGACCGTTACCGCAACTTTTGCATCGTCGCTCATGTTGATCATGGCAAAAGTACCCTCAGCGATCGCTTGCTCGAGCTCACGGGCACTATTGCACCAGGTGGAAACAAGCAGATCTTGGACAAGCTCGACGTCGAGCGCGAGCGTGGCATTACGGTTAAGGCACAGACGTGTAGTATGATATACCAACACAACGGAGAGGACTACTTGCTACATCTCGTAGACACACCTGGTCATGTCGATTTCCGCGCTGAGGTGTCGCGAAGCTATGCCAGCTGCGGTGGGGCACTTCTCCTTGTGGACGCCAGCCAGGGTGTACAGGCACAAACTGTAGCGAATTTCTATTTAGCATTCTCCCAAGGCCTTCAATTACTGCCAATTATCAACAAAGTCGACCTGCCATCGGCAGATGCTCCTCGAGCCCTCGAGCAGATCGAGAGCACCTTTGAGCTTGATCCAGAGACGGCTGTGCTGGTATCTGCGAAGACGGGGTTGAATGTAGAGGCTGTTCTACCGGCTGTGATTCAGCAGATTCCAGCGTAAGCATTGGGCTTTGATGGTAAACTTGTCGCCTTGCTAACGAGATTTAGTCCTATTGGCGACGTCCATAGCCCACTAAAGCTATTGCTAATCGACTCATGGTACTCGAATTATAAAGGAGTGATTATTCTTGTTCGAATATTTGATGGACAAGTCAAGGCTGGTGACCAAATTGTATCTTTCGCTACAGGGTTGAAGTACACCGTCGGTGAAGTCGGGATTATGTACCCTGACCAGACACCGCAGACTGTCCTTCGGACCGGGCAACTTGGCTACGTCTATTTCAATCCGGGAATGAAAAAGAGTCAGGAGGCAAAGGTCGGAGATACCTACACGACCGTTGGATCTGAGAAATTGGTTGAGCGTCTGCCAGGCTTCGTGGAGCCAAAACCCATGGTTTTCGTTGCAGCCTTTCCAGTGGATCAAGGCGACTATGCGCATTTAGAAGATAGCATCGAACAGATTATACTGAACGATCGCAGTGTAACGCTGCAGAAAGAATATTCGGAAGCCTTGGGTGCTGGATGGAGGCTTGGCTTCCTTGGAACACTCCATTGCTCAGTCTTTGAAGACCGACTTCGACAGGAACATGGCGCTAGCATCATTATTACACCACCTACAGTGCCGTTCAAGATCATCTACAAGGATGGAAGAGAGCGGACGATCTCGAATCCAGCGGACTTCCCCGACAAGGACGAGGCGCATTCGCGTGTCGTCGAGCTCCAAGAACCATATGTATTAGTGACAATCACGCTCCCCGAGGAGTATTTGGGTAAGGTCATTGAGCTCTGTGAGGGTAATCGAGGCGAGCAAAAGGAGCTTTCCTTCTTTACCTCGACGCAGGTAATTTTGAAGTACGACCTTCCCCTTGCACACTTAGTGGACGACTTCTTCGGGAAGCTTAAAGGAGTCACGAAAGGCTATGCAAGTCTTGACTACGAGGAATCCGCATGGCGCAGAAGCAATATTACCAAGCTTCAGCTGCTTGTTAACAAGATCCCCGTTGACGCCGTTGCTCGGGTCGTACATACCTCGCAAACGGATAGACTTGGAAGACAGTGGGTCACGAAGTTTAGAGAACACGTCGATCGGCAGATGTTCGAGATTGTCATACAAGCTGCTGCGGGAAAGCGGATTGTGGCGAGGGAGACCATAAAACCATTTCGAAAAGATGTATTGGCAAAGCTGCACGCGGCTGATATTTCAAGGCGCAGGAAGCTCTTGGAGAAACAGAAAGAGGGGAGGAAGAAGTTACGGGCTGTGGGCAACATTACGATAGAGTCAAAGGCTTTCCAGGCATTCTTGGCCAAATAGATACTCCAATGGGGAATTTTGTCGGATTCTGTACAATTAACTGCGTAATTCGAATATCCGCGGGAGCCTTCGGGGCCAAACCGGAGAGTTTTGTGGTGTGGAGGATTTAGGACAATGGAATGGACATGGTGCATAGCCATCGAGAACCCAAATCTATAATTCTTCTATTGTGACACACCTCCCAGTTTCCGCTCGAACGCAAACACTCGTAGAGAAATTGAGAGATATTTGGCGGGGAATGCCTTGTAGGGCTGCCCCACGTCAACCTGGGTCGCCAAAGTTTTGGCTGGGGCCGACCTTCATGACTCGATGTCCAAACACCGCGTACAGATCTCTATAGGTAGATTCTTCGATATTCGCACAGAAGCCCCTCACGAAACCCCTCACAAGCGGCATCCATGCAGCAGCTCTATCACCACAAGATATTAGCTCCATACCGCAACCGGTAGCAGCTACCAATATGCAGCAACTACAACCTGCTGGGGAATCAGTGAAGGAGCAGGTGGTGGACACAGTACCCAAACGGATCAAAGAGCTGAAGTTTGGTCTACCGTATGTCCAGGATATAGAACAGTATTATTGGGAGGCCACGCCTAAGCTGTCGATAGGTCAAACCAAGACATCGTGAACCAAAGCGTTCTAGAAGTATGTGACCGGGATCTCTACGATCCTACGAGGAATCGTGCAATCGTGGTCAATGGTCCTCTCGACCCTCGGATGGGAGTATCAACCAAGACCGGGTTCTGCGAGACGTGCGGCGAAGCTCTGCAACAGTGTAATGGTCATTTCGGTTATGTTAAGCTGGCTCTGCCCGCGTTCCATATTGGCTACATGAAGATGATCATCTCAACGTTACAAAATATCTGTAAAGTAGAAAAAATTCAAATCTCGAGAACTGTCACCAAACTAATGCCTGCTAGGACTGTGCTCGAATACTGCTGTCCGAGAAAGAATGTAGGCAGTTCCTTCGTGATCTGCGCCGGCCAAACATCGATAACTTGAGGCGGACACAAATCTGTAAGAAGGTCAATGACCAGTGTCGAAAAACTAAGACATGCTACTCGTGCGGATCGATCAATGGACAGGTAAAGAAAGCTGGCCCGCATCCGTTGAAACTCATACACGACAGGTTCAAGACCTTCAATAGCTCCAATGCCGCCAAAAAAGTACCACCAGTGGCGAAAATTCTCTTTGAGAAATCACTCAATGATGCTCGGAAAAACAACCCAGAGATTGATAAGCATGCGAAGAAAGCCGTTGACGACCTGAATCCTCTAAGGGTCTTGAACCTGTTCAAACAAATCACCGCTTCCGACTGCGAACTACTAGGTATGAACCCTGCTGAAGGGAGGCCGGAGTTGTTTCTCTGGCAATATGTCCCTGCTCCACCGGTCGCCATCCGTCCCTCAGTCCCGCAGGATGGATCAAGTACCGAGGACGATATCACAGTCAAGCTCTGTGACATAGTTCATATCAATACACTCATCAAAGAAGGCCTCAAGAAAGGGCTACCTGTACAAACCATCTTAGAACAATGGGATTTCTTGCAGGTCCAGATTGCCATGTATATCAATAGCGACGTCCCTGGCTTGCTTCCCTTGGGCTATCAAAAAACAATACGAGGCTTCTGCCAGAGGCTGAAGGGCAAGCAGGGTCGCTTTCGGGGTAATCTTTCAGGCAAGCGTGTCGATTTCTCCGGACGGACCGTCATCTCCCCCGATCCAAATCTTAGTATTGAGGAAGTAGCGGTGCCGGAGCTCATTGCCAAAAACCTTACATACCCTGAGCGAGTATCTCGTTACAACATAGCAAAACTAAGAGCGCGCATCAATAATGGGGCCAATAAATGGCCTGGAGCGAACTATATAATAAAAGAGGACCAAAACATAAAGCAATACCTGAAGTATGGTAAACTGAGTGCTCACGCGGATCATCTTCAGATAGGTGACATCGTTGAGCGGCATCTTGAGGATGGCGATATTGTTCTTTTCAACAGGCAACCCTCGCTCCATAAGCTCTCCATTCTCAGTCATTATGTCAAGGTTAGACCCCATCGCACCTTCCGTCTAAACGAATGTGTGTGTAATCCTTATAACGCCGACTTTGATGGAGACGAAATGAACTTGCACGTCCCACAGACTGAGGAAGCGCGGATAGAGGCTATCGAACTCATGGGAGTCAAACATAACCTAGCAACACCAAAGAATGGAGAGCCAATCATATCCGCCATACAAGATTTCATAACTGGAGCGTATCTACTCAGCAGCAAAGACGTCTTCTATGACCGTAAAACTTTTAGCAATGTCTGCATGTACATGGTTGATGGTAACGCACAACTTGATTTACCACCTCCAGCTGTGCTGAAGCCACAGATGCTTTGGACAGGAAAACAAGTCTTCAATGTGATGATGCGCCCCAACAAGTCTTGTCCAAACATGGTCAACCTTGATGCAGCATGCCGTGAGTATCGCGCTGTGCCAGGTCAACCACGTGATCTCGACAAGAACGATGGCTGGCTGATTATACGTAACTCTGAAGTCATGTGCGGTGTGATGGATAAATCAACTATAGGTTCCGGGAAGAAAGACTCTGTCTTCTATGTTCTCCTGCGTGACTTTGGTCCAGATGCCGCTGTTCAGGCCATGAACCGACTCGCAAAACTCTCGGCCCGATGGCTTACCAACCAGGGATTCTCCATTGGAATCAGCGACGTGTATCCGGGTGATAACCTGGTCAATCTCAAGATGCAGCTTGTGGAACGAGCATATGCACAATGCGAAGGCATAATCAAAAAATTCAAGCTTGGAAAGCTTGACAAAGCTCCAGGATGTGATGAAGAGCAGACAATGGAGAACCTAATCTCAGGTATCTTGAGTAAAGTGCGACAGCAGGCGGGAGACCACTGTATTGCTGAGCTCAGCAGATGGAATTCGCCGTTGATAATGGCAACGTCCGGGTCTAAGGGTTCGAATATCAACGTCTCACAGATGGTTGCTGTTGTTGGACAGCAGATTATTGGTGGCAAACGTGTCGCAGATGGATTTCAAGATCGAAGCCTTCCTCATTTTCCCAAAAACGCTCGTCAACCGCCGTCAAAAGGGTTTGTGCAGAACAGCTTTTTCTCTGGTCTGTCGCCTACAGAATTCCTGTTTCACGCAATATCCGGTCGAGAGGGTCTGGTCGACACTGCTGTGAAGACTGCCGAGACTGGATACATGTCTCGACGACTGATGAAGTCACTTGAAGATCTCTCCACGCAGTATGATCATACCGTGCGCAATTCGTCTTCGAATATTGTACAATTCCAATATGGTGACGACAAGCTTGATCCCGTGGACATGGAGGGCAAAGCAAAACCGGTGCATTTCGAAAGAACATTTACACATGCTGAGGTGAGCCTTGGCTTCTCTAGGTATTCGTAGGCATGCTAATTATTGCACTAGGCTACCACTTGGAGCAACAAAGAGCGAAGCTTGCATCCTTGGGAGATCATCGAGATGTGTACCAAATTGCTTTCGCCGGAGCGGGCAAAGTTGAAACGTCACTCTGCGGGAGGGGTGGAGCTGGATTACAACGATCGAAGTGATGCTGGTATCGATCATCTGGAGAGCGCGAGAGATTTCATGCAGTCTATTGAGGAATTTGTACATCGAAAAGCTCACATACTAGCGGATGCCCGCAGAAAGATGGCTATGCCGGATGGACTCGACAAGGACGAACTTACAAGATGGAAACCACGTGGTTCGCAATTTAAAATCCCTAAAGACACTTTTGAGCGTATTGCCAAGCTATCAAAAGCAACATTGACAGCGTTTGTCACGGCTTGTCTACAGAAGTATTTTAGGGCTCAGACCGAGTTTGGTCACGCAGTCGGTGCCGTTGGTGCACAGTCTATCGGAGAACCCGGCACGCAGATGACCTTGAAGACATTCCATTTTGCAGGTGTTGCGGGTATGAGTATTACGCAAGGTGTACCGCGTATCAAGGAAATCATCAATGCGTCTCGAACGATCAGTACGCCCGTAATTAGCTGTGATCTGCATAGTAAAGAGGATATCACAGCTGCTCGTGTTGTGAAAGGCCGCATCGAGAAGACCTTCCTTAAAGATATAGTCTACTGGATCGAGGATATCTGGTCACCAACGGGCAGCAGTCTGGCCTTGAGAATCGACCATGAAACAATAGGCCGTCTCCAACTCGATATAACAGCGGAAGACATCAAGAATGCCATTGTCAAGCACAAGAAGCTCAAGTTAAAGCCCGAGTACGTCAGGTTCAATCAGAATATTATCTATATCGAGGTCATCGCCCTGGATAAATGGAAAGGCGTTAAAGCAAAAGTCAAAGAAGACATGGATCTCTTCCTCCGCGTACAAACCATCATGCGCATGTTGCCCGACGTGCCCATCCGTGGCTACCCGGAGGCTTCTCGCGCCATCATTAAAACAGACGACCAAGGCCGCAACGCTCTGCTCGTTGAAGGCTATGGTCTCCGCGCTTGCATGACCACCCAAGGCGTCAACGGCCTCGCGACAAAAACCAACTCGGTCATGGAAATGCGCGACGTCTTGGGCATCGAAGCCGCGCGCAAAACCATCATCGACGAGATCGGCGTCGTCATGGGCGACATGGACATTGACCCCCGGCACATGCAACTCCTCGCTGATGTCATGACCTACAAGGGCGAGGTGCTCGGCATTACGCGCTTCGGGCTCAGCAAGATGCGCGATAGCGTGCTGCAGCTGGCGAGTTTTGAAAAGACTCCGGACCATCTATTTGAGGCCGCGTGGCATATGAAGCACGATCGTATTGAGGGTGTTAGCGAGTGTATCATCATGGGGCAGAGTATGAGTGTCGGGACCGGGGCGTTTAAGGTTGTGAGGAAGTTGGGAATTCCGGAGGGGGTGGTAGGGAGGAAGGAGACGGTGTTTGAGGATGTTTTTAGAGAGTTGAATGGGAAGGGGAGGAGGTAAGGGTGGGGGCTGGGGAAGGTGGAAGAGGAGGTGGTGGTATGATACCCTGGCAGATGATAGGAGCTCGCCAAAAATTAGAACAAGGTGGGAATTAAAAATATTTATCCTTCACTATCTCAGAATAACCCGCCTTTCGCTCCATTTTCAGCATGCTTCCGATTCAGTGGCTTACCCCATCAACGACTCCAAAGCTCGATATAACCTCCCCTACCAAAATCCCAGTCAAACTTTACCCTGCGTACGTCTCTCTAGCCCCTAACCCCCTTTCCTTCCCATTAGACTAGCAGAACCATTCCCATCCCCCCTCCCAGAAAGCAAATACATCACCAAAACCCCCCCTACGACAGCAAGACGACCTTTTGTTTTTGAGGAAAGGCGGGATGTGATCTGGTGATGTGGAAAAGGGAAATCCGGAGGCGGGATGGAGGGGTGCTGTGGGATGATGGGATTGGGTTGGCGCGAGGGGCCCACCCCGAGGGAAGGGGGGGGGGGGGTTAGAGAGCGGTGTGTGGTGGGGAATCAGTCAACGGAGACTGTGGGGTAAGGAGGTGTGCGCTGAAAAGAGAAAGAGAAAGAAAAAAAAACATGGAGGTACTCGCATAACAACACCTTGAAAACGACATTATAGAGCAAGTAAGCATGCTGCAGGTCCGGTAGGTCTTTCAAGGGTTTTTGTCGTCAAGAAATGTAACGGTTGTGAAAGGTAATAGAATGTGGAGTCTAATCCCTTTGGAGGCTGAAATGGGAAATACTGTGGACTCTAACCCTTTTAGAGACGCTTGCATCTGCTGAGATGTCGAAGAATGTGGAGCCTGACCCCTTGTAGAGGGCACGATGCTGAGAACTGGCCCCAAACCTACCTCTTTGGGTGAGTTGGGTTGGGCTTATTGCGTTTGACCCAAACCAACGGCCACACTATTGATATCATTTACACATATCTTGAAGGGGAAAAAAAGGGGAACCAAAAGAGACGAAGTTAAGACTCGGTAAAAGGCTTTTTTGAAAAACAGTGAATACTGCTCCAGATCTTAAAGGATCTCGGCGTCCACAAAGAGACACTACAACATACACATCCATCTCCCGTTCCCCCCTCTACCTTCGCTCACCTTCCCAAAGTCACAACCTCCCTCGCAATCGCATTGCACAACTCCACCCTCACCCCCGCCCCTGTAAGCACATGAATCCACAACCTCTGCGTATCACTCAACCGATCATTCTCAGACTTGACCTCCGAAAACATAACCTCCCTGTTCACTGGGTGCCAAAGGAAGAGATCAGGGGTCCCACCGCCCCTCTGCCCATACTCCTGCGCCATAACTTTGCACACTGTACTGAGCGCCTCGGGCGCAAAACACTGCACAATCTCCTGCAAATCATCGATCGAAAAGCTCCAATCGATGCCGACAAT
>JAABUT010003108.1_pt1 | contig 14739 bp, 7 predicted proteins | sample 5559281 | NCBI WGS metagenome assembly JAABUT01 (sample SAMN10711880, study PRJNA513359) | rock metagenome | isolation source: Antarctica rocks | place: Antarctica: Victoria Land, Ricker Hills nord | collected 2016-01-04 | reverse complement strand
ATGACCTTCACGCCATCGAACCGGGCCGGGTCGCTGATGAGCACCCGACGGCCTTCGGCGAGGACCGCATCGTTGGCGGTGTTCCATGACACCGCGAGAGCTTCGGCGACCCGGGCGACGGTGAGGTGCTGGCACACGATCGCGGTGAGCGCCCAGCGCAGCCCGCCGCGGGAGATCCGCGCTCGGGGCTCGGCCGCCCGGCTGGTGTCCTGTCGCCACACGTGAGCGCAGCCCGGGCACCGGTAGCGGCGCACGATGATCAGCAGGCGGGTGGGCCGCCACCCGAACGGTTCGTGGGCCAGCTCGCGGGTCACCGAGTCCCGCGGCGTGCCCTCGGCACCGCAGCGTCGACACCACTGGTCATCCCCGCGGGCCTTCACCCGGCAGGCGAGCACTGCCCGCTTCGGTTCCAGGCGCTGGCCGAACACCTCCAAGCCGAGGTCGTCCAGGCGGCAGAACGTGGTCAGGTCAGGGCAGGCGAAGGTAGCGTCGGGCAACGTCGAGGTCCTTCAGATCGGCGGCGTCAAGAACTTCCGATCCTCGAAGGACCTCGACCCCCACCCACCACCGACTCGCCGACAGCCACCTACCCAGCTACACCCTCAACTGCGAAGAGCCAGATACCGGCTCGAACCTTCCGGAAGTATTGGCTGGGAGGCGAGCCATCAGAATAGCCTGACAGGAGCCGCACGCCCGCTGCAACTCCGACAAGTGCAGTCCCGCCAGATGGCCCTGCGAGGCTGCGACTCACAGCCCCAGGTCGCGGCCGATGATCTCCTTCATGATCTCCGTGGTGCCGCCGTAGATCGTCTGTACCCGCGCGTCGAGGAAGGCACGGCCGACGGCGTACTCGCGCATGTAGCCGTAGCCCCCGTGCAACTGCACGCAGCGGTCGGTGACGCGGGCCTGCATCTCGGTGGCCCACCACTTGGCCTTGGCCGCGCGCGCCGGGGTGAGCGTGCCGGCGACGTGCTGACCGACGGCGTCGGTGACGAAGGTGCGGGCGACGTCGACCTCGGTGGCGAGCTCCGCGAGCAGGAACTTCGCCGACTGGAAAGACCCGACGGGGGAGCCGAAGACCTTGCGCTCGGTGACGTAGGCGAGGGTCTGCGCCAGTGCACCGTCGGCCCCGCCGACCGCGGAGACGGCGATGCCGAGGCGCTCCTGCGCCAGGTTGCGCAGCAGCGAGGGAAAGCCGGATCCCTGTATTCCCAGCATGTTCGCCGCCGGCACGCGAACCCCGGAGAAGGACAGCTCGCTCGTGTCCTGGCCGTGCAGCCCGAGCTTCGCGAGGTTGCGGCCGCGCTCGAAGCCGGGCATGCCGCGCTCGACGACCAGCAGGGACAGACCGCGCCCGCGCTCGGTGGACGTGCGTACGGCGACGACCACGAGGTCGGCGTTCTGCCCGGAGGAGATGAAGGTCTTGGCCCCGTCGACGATCCAATCGGCGCCCGGCCCACTGCCGTCGCGCACGGCCCGGGTGCTGATCCCGGCGAGGTCGCTGCCCGTGCCGGGCTCCGTCATCGCGATGGCCAGCACCGTCTCGCCGGTCGCGAGGCCCGGCAACCAGCGGGCTTTCTGCTCGTCGTCGGTGAGTTCGAGGAAATAGGGCTCGACGATGTCGTTCTGCAACGACAGGCAGAGCCCAGCGGAGCCGGCCAGCGCGCGACCGAACTCGTCATCGATGACCGCGTTGAGGCGGAAGTCGGCGGTGCCGCCGCCCCCGAACTCCTCGGGTACGGCGAAGCCGAGCAGCCCCGCCTTGGCAGCCTCGACGTAGAGCCCGCGGTCGACGATGCCCGCGTCCTCCCACTCCTGCACGCGGGGCAGGACGCGGTCGGCCAGGAAACCGCGGACGGTTTCTCGGAAGAGCTCGTGCTCCGGCTCGAAGACCGCGCCCGCGACGTGGGGTGCCGGCGTGGGCGTCACCGCTGCGACCATCGGGCGGACCGCTAGGCGTCGCGGGCCGGCCGCGGCGCCGGCGGCGGGGTCACGCTGCTCACCACGGTGCCGCCCTTGGGCTTGGCGCCCTTCTTGGGCTTCTTGGCCTCGCGGCCACTCTTGTCTTTGCTCGCCACGGTGGGCCTCCCTCGTCGTCGTGGTCACCGTACGAGGAGCACGCCGGGCTTGTCGCCCGGCACCTGGCTGCACGCGATACTGGGGGCATGCGCGTCGACCCCACCGGCCTCCGCTTCGCCGGCGCCGTACCCCTGGACCCTCGGCCCGCGACAGCCCCTTCGGGCGCGCCGGCGGCGGGGGGTCAGCACGTCGTCGACGTCACCGACGCCAGCTTCCAGACCGAGGTGCTGGACCGCTCGCAGCAGGTCCCCGTCGTGCTCGACCTCTGGGCGAGCTGGTGTGGCCCGTGCAAGCAGCTGAGCCCGGTGCTCGAGCGGCTCGCCGCCGCGGGCGCCGGCTCCTGGGTCCTGGCCAAGGTCGACGTCGACGCCAATCCGCAGATCAGCGGTGCGTTGCGGGTGCAGAGCATTCCGACCGTGTACGGCGTGGTCGCCGGCCAGCTCGTCCCCATGTTCCAGGGCGCGCTGCCCGAGGCGCAGGTGCAGGCCTATCTCGACGAACTCCGCAAGCTCGGCACCGAGCAGGGGCTCACCGGCCCCGCCGCTCCTGGTGTCGCCGGTGAGCCGGGCGCGGCCGGTGAGCCGGGCTCAGCCGGGGAGCCGGGCGCGGCCGGGGTGCCGGGCTTGCCCCCCGCGCCGCCCATCGACCCGGACCTCCTGCGCGGTGACGCCGCCATGGAGGCCGGCGACTTCGAGGCGGCGCGGGCGGCGTACCAGGCCCTCGCCGACCGCGAGCCGGCGAACCGTGACGCGCTCGAGTCGCTCGCCCGCGTCGAGCTGCTGCGGCGGACGGCGGCCCCGCCCGGGGCTGACGCGGACGACGTGCTCCGCACCGGGTACGCGGCTGACATGGCCGTGCTGCAGGGCCGGGTCGAGGCGGGGATCGCCGCGCTGGTCGACCTCGTGCGACGGACGACCGGCGATGACCGTGAACGCGCCCGCCAGCACCTGCTCACCCTCTTCGCCGCCCTGGGGCCGGACGTCCCCGAGGTCATCGCCGGTCGCCGGGCCCTGTCGAGCGCGCTCTTCTGACCGACCGGCTCGCGGCGGCGACCCCCCGAGCCGAGCCGCCACAGTGATCTTGGTTGGAGATCACCGTGGAGCTGAGAGGGCCGTCTTCGGCGTCCTGGCTCCACAGTGACCTTGATGCTTGATCACTGTGGAGGTCCGGCGGCCGCTGGGGGCGTCCTGACCTCCACAGTGACCTTGATGCGTGATCACTGTGGAGGTCAGGCGGGCGCTGGGGGCGTCACGGCTCCACAGTGACCTTGGTGCGTGATCACTGTGGAGGTCCGGGGGCGGCCCGGCGGTCAAGGGACGGTCTTGCGATTCAGGCAGCGGCCGTCTGTCGGCGCCGTCGACGGCGGACCTCCAGGCTGCCGATCAGCGGGAGCAGCGCCAGGACGACCCACGCGAGCGTCCCGATCAGCACCATCCGGGGAGCGATCCGCCGCTCGCCCGGCCCGAACACACGCACCGAGGCCGGGAGTGGAGGGGCCGCAAGCGGCAGCCCGAGCGCGGCGAGGTCGCTCGCGGCCAGGTCGCTCGCGGACGAGTCGCTCACACCCGGGCTGGGCGGGCTCGACGGCCCGCCCACGCTCGATTGCTGACCCGGGGCCGCCGTCGGCGTCCGCCCGCCTGGGTACGGCGGTAGCCCCCCACCGGCCTGGGCCCCGCCCGGCAGCCCGGCGTCGAGCGGTCCCGCGACCGGCGCGCCGCCGACCAGGGGGGCCATGTCCGGTGGGGACACGTCCGTCGACGCCGCCGCGGGCGCCGCGACCTCGGCACGCGGAGCGAAGAAGGGTCCACCGGCAGCCGGCTCGGAACCACCGGACCCGCTGACAGAACCAGGGCCGCCGACACCCCCGCCGCCGACACCCTCAACAGCCCCGGCCGCGCCGACACCCCCGCCGCCGACACCCCCGCCGCCGACACCCTCGCCGCCGACACCCTCAACAGCCCCGGCGGCGCGGGCAGCCCCGCCGTTGACCCCCCCGCCGCCGGCAGCCCCGGCAGCCCCGACAGCCCCGACAGCCCCGACCGCCCCGGCAGCGCCCGACCCTGTCGCGCCCGCCGCGTCGCCCGCCACGGTGAAGAGGGTGGAGCGCAGCCCCAGCCGCCGTTGCACGTCGACGCCCGTGAGCACACGATCGCCCGCGCTCCCCGAGACGAGCACCGTGAGTGCCCGACCGCTCGGCCCCCGCGACGAGACGGCCAGGCCGGTCACCGCGCCGGGGTAGCGCAGCATCCGCCCCAGCTCCGTCAGCGCCAACGTCACCTGCCAGGGCTGCGGGTCGGCTGTCGGATAGGGAGCCGCGCGCAGATAGGAGGCCCCGCTCATCGCAGCCCCCGGCCCGAAGCCCTCCTCCGGCGTGGCCGAGACACCCCCCCCACTCGAGCTGTAGAAGGCGTTGATGAGGGCCCCCCCGAAGGCCAGCACCTCCCCGCGCGTGGTGCGAACGGCGCGGGCGAGGGCGTCGTACTCGCCTCCCACCCCGAGGTAGACCTGGCTGCGGTCGTCGTCCCACACGTCGAACACGGGGTTGCCGGCGGTGCGCGCGTGCAGCGCGTAGGTGCGCGCCGCGACCACCTGCGCCTGCAGGGAAGCCAGCGGCCACGAGGGGTCGCGGACCTCGCCGAGCCCGAGCAGGTAGGACTCGACATCGACGGTGTCCACGACCCGCAGGTCCGGGCCCACGGCGACCAGCTGCAGCGTGCCGCGATAGACCCGCCCCGTCGCCACCACCTGCACGGGCGCGGCGGAGGTGATCGAGTAGGGCGAGCCGCTGCGCGAATGGGACCGCGCGGCCTTCGCCGGTGCCCCGACCAGCGCCACCTGATACCCGTCGGCCTCGTGGCGGAGGTCCACCGACCCACCCGGCGGGACCTGCACACCCGAGGAGCCCGACCGCACGACGCCACCGGCGGCCAGCAGCACCCGCACCGCGTCGTGTTGCTTCGCCGACGCGACCGCCACGCGCACGTCGGCGTGGCCGACCGGCGCCAGCGACGTGCCGGGATAGAACGTGCCGAGCACCTGAGTGAGGGAGGCCCCCGCCCGGCCCAGGGCGAGCGCGCCGTCCTGCGAGAGCCCCACGCCGTGCCCGTGCCCCCGGCCCAAGAGCGTGATCGACGGCGCGGGCGTCGGGTCCGAGCCCCGCGCCGAGGTGGCCGACGCCGGCAGCGCGACCGCGGCGAGCAGCAGCGTCCCGATCAGGAGCGTCCCCAGCAGGGCGGTACGGCGGCGCGAGGGCACCCGAGGTTCTCCGTCGTCGGTGGCGGGACCCCGAGACGGTACGACGGTGAGCTGTGCCGCGCGTCAGCGGGCGCCTGCTCAGACCGGCTGGGCAGCTCCCGCGAGCACGTCGCCCAACTCGCTCGCCGGGCCGTGGTCACCGACGACCGCGCCGCGCACCAGGTCACAGCCGAGTGCCGCCAGGGCTGCCAGCTGGGAGGGGTCGTCGCAGTCGGCCAGTGCCACGAGCCCGGACATGTGCGCCAGGCACAGGGCGGCGGCGACGAGGGCGTCACCCCCGCGGCTGCCACCGAGACCGAGGAGCAGCCGTGGGGGGAGCCGGACGACGTCGGCCGGCAGATGTGACAGGTCGTGCTGCAGGGGGACGCCCTCGGCGAAGGGCGTGACGGAGACCGTGGCCCGCGAGCCGCGCAACCGCCCGAGGGCGACCAGGACCTCGGCGGACAGCAGGTCGGCGTCGGAGGACACCTCGAGGCACAGCCGCTCCGGCTCGAGCCCCGTCTCCCCCAGGGCGGAACCGATGGTGGCGGCGAGCTGGACGTCGGTGAGGGCGGACGCGGGCATCGGCACCGTCACGGCGAGGTCCGCCGCCAGCGGCAGCTCCAGGCTCCAGCGGGCGGCCTCCCGACAGGCCAGCGTCAGGGTGAGGGAGAACAGCACGGCCTGATCGATGCGCGGCACGGCCTCGACCGGGTCGAGCGGGCCGCGCAACGGGTGCTGCCAGACCAGCCGGGCGTCCATCCCGACGATGCGGTCGACCAGCAGGCTGCGGACCGGCCGCACGTGCAGGGCGAGCTGGCCGGCGTCGTACGCCGCGAGCAGGGTTTTCTCCTGCGCGCGGGCCTCGGCCACCCGGGTCGGCGGCACGTTGAAGAATTCGTGCCGGCCGCCACCGGCCTCCTTGGCGCGATACATCGCGGTGTCGGCGCGGCGCATCAGCTCCGCGGGGTCCACCGGTCCGTCGGTCACCGCGATCCCGGTGCTGGTGCTGACGAAGACGGTGTCGACGCCCAGCACCACGGGCGTCGAAACCACGCGCAGGACGCGGTCGGCGACCTCGGCCGCGGCCTCGTCGTCGGCGCCCTCGAGCAGGATGGTGAACTCGTCGCCACCGAGGCGGGCCACGGTGTCCGCGGGCCGGAGCACCTCGCGGATCCGGGCGGTCACCTCGATCAGCAGCGCGTCCCCCGCGTCGTGCCCCAGCCGGTCGTTGACCTCCTTGAAGCGGTCCAGGTCGAGGAAGAGCACGGACAGCGGAGCCCCGCTGCGGGGCAGCCTCGCGAGCGCCAACTCGAGCCGGTCCGCGAACAGGGTGCGATTGGGGAGCCCGGTCAGCGGGTCGTGCAGGGCACGGTGCGCCAGCAGCTCGGCCTGCCGGGTGAGCCGGTGCAGGTCAGCGAAGACCGACACCTTCGAGCGGAGCACCGCCGGGTCGAAGGGCTTGGAGAGGTAGTCGACTCCACCGACCTCGTAGCCGCGGAGCTGCCCGAGGTCGTGCGCGTGCGCCGTCAGGAAGATGATGGGGACGTGCCGGGTGCGCTCCCGCTGCTTGATCAGGTCCGCGGTCTGGAAGCCGTCGAGCACCGGCATCGTGACGTCGAGCAGGATGAGGGCGAAGTCTGCCAGCAGGAGGTGCCGGAGGGCCTCTGCGCCGCTGCGCGCACGGACGAGGTCGTGGCCGAGCGGCGCCAGGATGGCCTCCAGCGCCAGCAGGTTCTCGGCGTTGTCGTCGACAAGGAGCACCTTGACGGGCGGGGGGATGCTGTGGGCGCTCACCGGCTCCTCCGATAGATCCTGGCGGCCGCGTCGAGCTCGGTGTAGCCGCCTGCCGCCGTACACCGGCGGAGCGACTCCTTGTGGCCGAGCGCGAGGATCCCGAAGGTGCCGAGGCTGTCGGCGAACAGCTGGTGCACCCGGTCCTGCAGGTCCGGGTCGAAGTAGATCAAGACGTTGCGGCAGAGCACGACGTGGAACTCGTTGAAGGAGGTGTCGGTGGACAGGTCGTGCTGGGCGATCACGATGTTGCGGGCGAGCGCGGGGGCGAAGCCGGCGGTCTGGCCGACCGCCGTGAAGTAGCTCGAGAACTCGCCACGACCGCCTGCCTGCAGGTAGTTCTCGGTGTAGCCGCGCATCTCCTTGAGGGGGAACGACCCGGAGCGGGCGTGCTCCAGGACGCCGGGGTGGGCGTCGGTGGCGTAGATGCGGGCCCGGTCGTAGAGGCCCTCCTCTGCCAGCAGGATCGCGAGGGAATAGGCCTCCTCGCCGGTCGAGCAGCCGGCGACCCAGATGCGGATGAAGGGGTAGGTGCGCAGGAGCGGCACCACGGTGGCCCGGAAGGCGGCCCAGAAGGGCGGGTCACGGAACATCGACGTCACCGTCACGGCCAGGTCGGCCAAGAGGCGGCCGAGGCAGGCAGGATCGTGCAGCACCCGCTCCTGGAGGCCCGACAGCGTCGCGAGCCCCTCCCGCTCCACGCGCCGGTGGAGCCGCCGGCGCAGGGACCCCGTGGCATAACCGCGGAGGTCGAGGTGGTGCCTGCGGCGCAGCGCCTCGAGGAGCAGGTCGACCTCGAGGCACTCCACCGCCTCGTCCCGGGGACGCGTCGGCAGTGCGGTGGGCTGGCGCGCGCGAGCCGGGGTGGCGACGCCGGTCAGCGGTAGAGCCAGACGCGCATGAGCGACACGAGCTGCTCGAGGTCGACGGGCTTGGTGATGTAGTCCGATGCGCCGGCCTCGATGCTCTTCTCCCGGTCGCCCTGCATCGCCTTCGCGGTGAGGGAGATGACCGGGACCCGCGCGAGCTCCGGGACCGCCCGGATGGCCCGGGTCGTGGCGTAACCGTCCATCTCGGGCATCATCACGTCCATCAACACCATGTCGGTGTCGGGGTGCTCGAGGAGCAGGGCCAGTCCGTCGCGGCCGTTCTCGGCGAACAGCACGTGCATGCCCCGGTCCTCCAGGGCGCTGGTGAGCGCGAAGATGTTGCGGACGTCGTCGTCGACGATGAGCACGGTGCGACCCTGCAGGACCGTGTCGGCGGCGTGCAACGCCTCGAGCGCCTCCCGTCCGGCCAGCGGCAGGTCGTCGGACGTGCGGTGCAAGAACAGCGTCGTCTCCTCGAGCAGGCGCTCGGGTGAGCGGGCGTCCTTCAGCACGATCGTCTCGGCCCAGCGGCGGAGCTCGGTCTCCTCCTCACGCGACAGGTCCCGGCCGGTGTGCACGACGACGGGTACGTCGCGGAGCGACGGCTCCCCGCGCAGGCGCTCCAGCAGGTCGAAACCGGTCGAGTCCGGCAGGCTCAGGTCCAGGACGACGCAGTGGAACGTGCCGTCCTGCAGGTGCGACCAGGCCTCCGCGCTGCTGCCGACGGCGGTGATGACCACGTCGGGCGCCGCGAGCAGCTCGATGAGCGCCGCGCGGGCCGCCTCGTCATCCTCCACCAGCAGTAGCGCGCGCGGCACCCGCGCGAGCAGGTCCGCCGCGCCGCGCAGGGCCCCCTCAAGGGTCGCCTGCGTCAGCGGGGGCGTCAGGCAGGTCACGGCACCTGCGCGCAGCCAGGCGTGCCGCTGCTCGGGGGGCGCGACCGCGTGCACCGGCAGGTGCCGGGTGTCGGGGTGCCGCTTGAGCCGGGCGAGCAGGTCCAGGCCGAACCCACCGGGGGATGCCGCGTCGAGCACGACGCCGACCGGCTGGTGCTGCCGCGCCAGGGCGAGGGCCACGTCAGCGCGGGTCGCCACGAGGCCGGCGAGCCCGCGCGCAGCCGCTGCCGCGAGGCCGTGCTCCGTCAGGTCGGGGTTGGCGGACACCACCAGCAGGACGGTTTCCTCGGCCGCGACAGCACCCTCGCTCGGCGTGTCGCCGCGGGCCGGCGGCGCCGACCGCGCCGACAGCGGCGGCAGGGGGGGCAGGGGCGGCAACGGCGGAAGGTGCCGCTCGGCCGGCCGCGCTGGCGCGGCGTCCGCCCACGGCAACCGGACCACGTCCATGGTCGCCGGCGCGCCGGCCGACAGGGCGTCCCCCGGGTAGGTGACGGGCAGCAGCAACGTGAAGGCACTGCCTTCGCCCTCGGTGCTCGTCACCCGGATCTCACCGCCGAGCAGGCGGGTGATCTCCCGGCTGATCGACAGGCCCAGCCCCGTGCCGCCGTACTTGCGGCTGGTGGTGCCGTCGGCCTGCTGGAAGGCCTCGAAGATCAATCCGAGCGTGTCCGAGGGGATGCCGATCCCGGTGTCGGTGACCTGGAAGGCCACGACCTCCGCCGCCGCCGTCAGGGTGTCGCCGCTATAGACGGTGCCAGGCGGCACGGCGGATGCGCGCAGTCGCACCGAGCCCCGCTCGGTGAACTTGAACGCGTTGGACAGCAGGTTGCGCAACACCTGCTGGAGCCGCTGCTCGTCGGTCACGATGCCCACGGGGGCGTCCGGCGCGATCTCGATCTCGAGCGCGACGCCCTTCTGCTCGGCGACCGGCCCGAAGGCAGCGATGACGTGCGCCTGCACCGCGTCCAGGGTGACCAGGCTGGTGTGCACGTCCATCTTGCCGGCCTCGACCTTGGACAGGTCGAGGATGTCGTTGATGAGCGCGAGCAGGTCGCTGCCGGCGCCGTGGATGGTCGACGCGTAGCTCACCTGCTTGTCGGTAAGCCCACCCTCGGAGTTGTCGGCGAGCAGCTTGGCAAGGATGAGCAGGCTGTTCAGCGGCGTACGCAGCTCGTGGCTCATGTTGGCCAGGAACTCCGACTTGTATTTCGACGACAGCGCGAGCTGCTCGGCCCGCTCCTGGAGCACCGACCGCGCCCGCTCGATCTCGGAGTTCTTGATCTCGATGTCGCGGTTCTGCTCGCCGAGCAGAGCGGCCTTTTCCTCGAGCTCTTCGTTGGTGAGCTGCAGCTCTTCCTGCTGGGTCTGCAGCAGCTCCTCCGACGCCTTCAACGAGCGGGCCTGGGTCTCGAGCTCGCCGTTGGAGCGGCGCAGCTCGTCCTGCTGGGTCTGCAGCTCCTCGGACTGGCTCTGCAGTTCCTGCGCGAGGGACTGGGACTGCTCCAGCAGTTCCTCGGTCCGCATGTTCGCCATGATCGTGTTGAGGACGACGCCGATGGTCTCGGTGAGCTGCTCGAGGAACGTGCGGTTGACGTCGCTGAACGGCCGGAACGAGGCCAGCTCGATGACGGCGAGGACCGCGTCCTCGAAGAGCACGGGGATGACGATGACGTTGACGGGAGCCGCGTCGCCGAGCCCGGAGCTGATGCGGATGTAGTCCGCCGGCGCCTCTGTCAGCAGGATGGACTTCTTCTCCAACGCCGCCTGACCCACGAGTCCCTGGCCGGGGCGGAAGCGGTTGGCGACGTTCTTGCGCTCGGTGTAGCCGTAGCTCGCGATGAGGCGCAGCAGCGGCTCGTCCTCCTCCTTGCCCTCGGCGAGGAAGAAGGCGCCGTGGTGGGCGGAGACGACGGGCGTGAGCTCGCTCATGAGCAACCGGCTCACGGCGTGGAGGTCACGCTGGCCCTGCATCAGGCTCGAGATCTTGGCCAGGTTGGTGTTCAGCCAGTCCTGCTCGGCGTTCTTCTGCGTGGTCGCCTTGAGGTTGGCGATCATCTGATTAATGTTGTCCTTCAGCTCCGCGAGCTCGCCCTGCGCGTCCACGGAGATCGAGCGGGTGAGGTCGCCCTGCGTCACCGCGGTGGACACCTCGGCGATGGCGCGGACCTGCGTGGTCAGGTTGCCGGCCAGCTGGTTGACGTTCTCGGTGAGGCGGCGCCAGGTGCCTGAGACCCCCTCGACCTCTGCCTGGCCGCCGAGGCGGCCCTCGGTGCCGACCTCCTTGGCGACGCGGGTGACCTCGTCGGCGAAGGAGGACAGCTGGTCCACCATGACGTTGATCGTGTTTTTGAGCTCGAGGATCTCGCCGCGTGCGTCCACGGTGATCTTCTGGCTCAGGTCGCCCTTGGCCACCGCGGTCGTGACGAGGGCGATGTTGCGGACCTGGTCGGTGAGGTTGCCGGCCATGTAGTTGACGTTGTCGGTGAGGTCTTTCCAGGTGCCGGAGACGCCCTTGACCTGGGCCTGGCCGCCGAGCTTGCCGTCGGTGCCGACCTCCTTCGCGACGCGGGTGACCTCGTCGGCGAAGGAGGACAGCTGGTCCACCATGACGTTGATCGTGTTCTTGAGCTCGAGGATCTCACCCTCGGCGGCCACGGTGATCTTCTGGCTAAGGTCCCCCTTGGCCACGGCGGTCGCCACGTGGGCGATGTTGCGCACCTGGCTGGTCAGGTTGCCGCCCATGAGATTGACGTTGTCCGTCAGTCCCTTCCAGGTGCCGGAGACGCCCTTGACCTCGGCCTGGCCGCCGAGCTTGCCGTCGGTGCCGACCTCCTTCGCGACGCGGGTGACCTCGTCGGCGAAGGAGGACAGCTGGTCCACCATGACGTTGATCGTGTTCTTGAGTTCGAGGATCTCCCCACGCGCATCCACGGTGATCTTCTGGCTCAGGTCTCCCTGCGCCACGGCGGTCGCGACCGAGGCGATGTTGCGGACCTGGTCGGTCAGGTTGCCGGCCATGGAGTTCACGTTGTCGGTCAGGTCGCGCCACGTCCCGGACACGCCCGTCACCTGGGCCTGGCCGCCGAGGCGCCCCTCGGTGCCGACCTCCTTGGCAACGCGGGTGACCTCGTCGGCGAAGGACGACAGCTGGTCCACCATCGTGTTGATTGTGTTCTTGAGCTCGAGCACCTCGCCCTGCGCGCTGACGGTGATCTTTTGGCTCAGGTCGCCCGTGGCCACGGCGGTCGCCACCTGCGCGATGTTGCGCACCTGGTCGGTGAGGTTGCCGGCGAGCGTGTTGACGTTCTCCGTCAGTCCCCGCCAGGTGCCGGACACGCCCTGAACCTGGGCCTGGCCGCCGAGTTTGCCGTCCGTGCCGACCTCCTTGGCGACGCGGGTGACCTCGTCGGCGAAGGAGGAGAGCTGGTCCACCATCGTGTTGATCGTGCTCTTGAGTTCCAGGATCTCCCCGCGCGCGTCCACGGTGATCTTCTGGCTCAGGTCGCCCTTGGCCACCGCCGTGGTGACGAGGGCGATGTTGCGGACCTGGTCGGTGAGGTTGCCGGCCATGAAGTTGACCGAGTCGGTGAGGTCCTTCCAGGTGCCAGAGACCCCGCGCACCTCCGCCTGGCCGCCAAGCTTGCCCTCGGTGCCGACCTCGCGGGCGACGCGCGTCACTTCCGCGGCGAAGGCGGACAGCTGTTCGACCATCGTGTTGATGACGTCGGCGAGCGCCGCCACCTCGCCCTTCGCGTCGACCGTGATCTGCTGGGTGAGGTCGCCGCTGGCGACCGCTGTCGCGACCTGCGCGATGTTGCGCACCTGGCTCGTGAGGTTGCCGGCCATGAAGTTGACCGAGTCGGTGAGGTCCTTCCAGGTGCCGGAGACCCCACGCACCTCCGCCTGACCCCCGAGGCGGCCCTCGGTGCCGACCTCCTTCGCGACGCGGGTGACCTCGTCGGCGAAGGAGGACAGCTGGTCCACCATCGTGTTGACGGTGCTCTTGAGCTCGAGAATTTCGCCGCGGGCGTCCACCGTGATCTTCTGGCTAAGGTCGCCCTTGGCCACCGCGGTCGTGACGAGGGCGATGTTGCGGACCTGCTCGGTGAGGTTGCCGGCCATGGAGTTGACGTTGTCGGTGAGGTCTTTCCAGGTGCCGGAGACGCCCCTGACCTGGGCCTGCCCGCCGAGCTTTCCGTCCGTGCCGACCTCCTTCGCGACGCGGGTGACCTCGTCGGCGAAGGAGGACAGCTGGTCGAGCATCACGTTGACGGTGGTGCCGATGCGGGCGAACTCCCCCTGCACCGGCTGCCCCTCGATGGTCATGGCCATCTTCTGCGTCAGGTCGCCCTCGGCAACGGCCTCGAGCACGCGCGCTACCTCGGTCGAGGGGCGGGCGAGGTCGTCGATGAGGGAGTTGAGGGAGTCCACGGCCGTCGCCCATGACCCGCGCGAGCCGGGCAAGGCGGCCCGCTCGGTCATCTGACCCTCGCGGCCCACGGTCCGGCCGACACGCACCAGCTCGTCGACGAGGCGGGCGTTGACTCCGACCATCTCGTCGAAGGCCTCGGCGACCGCCGCCGGCACCTCGCTGCGCCCGGCGAGGCGCACGACGAAATCACCGTCGCGGACGGCGCGGACCGCGCGGAGCAGGTCGTCGTAGCCCGTCGATGCCGTGCCGGCCCGTGACTCCCGGCGGGGCGCCGGCACCAGCTCCTGCGGCGCGCCCTCAGCCGGTGTCCTGCGCCGCCGGGCCGTCCACATGGTCGCCACGCCAGTCCTCCACCCACGCGCCGCCCGCCGGCGCGTCATCCGCGTGGTCCTCGGCGCCCCGCATCGCCCGCTTGAGCGGACTGTTCACCCGATCGGGGGGGAGTTGCGTGACCGGCGCCGGCCGTGGCTCAGGCGGCGGAGCGCAGCCAGACCGTGCCGAGCGGGGGCACGCGCAGCACGACGCTGTGCGGCTGGCCGTGGTGACTGACGTCGGAGGCGGAGAGGTCACCGTTCACGACCCCGCTGCCGGTGTAGACCTCGGCGTCGGTATTGATGACCTCGGTCCACGTGCCGCCGCGGGGCAGCCCCAGGCGGTAGCCCTCGTGCGGCGTACCAGCGAAGTTGCTCACGCACGCGACGCACGAGCCGTCGCTGCCCCACCGCAGGAAGCTGAACGTGTTGCCGGCCGCGTCGTTGGCGTCGACCCACTGGAAGCCGTGGGGTTCGGTGTCCTGCGACCACAGCGCCGGCTCGTCGCGATAGACGATGTTGAGATCGCGCACGAGTCGCTGGACGCCGCGGTGCTCGGGGTGGTCCAGCAGCCACCAGTCGAGGGAGCGGGCTTCGGACCACTCCGACTCCTGGCCGAACTCGCTCCCCATGAAGAGCAGCTGTTTGCCCGGGTGAGCCCACATGTTCGCGAGCAGGGCGCGCACGGTGGCCAGTTGCTGCCACCGGTCACCGGGCATCTTGCGCAGCAGCGACCCCTTGCCGTGCACCACCTCGTCATGGCTGATGGGCAGGACGAAGTTCTCGGAATAGGCGTACATCATCGAGAAGGTCATCTGGTGGTGGTGGTAGCCACGGTGCACCGGCTCCCGTGCCGTGTAGTCCAGCGCATCGTGCATCCAGCCCATGTCCCACTTGAAGCCGAAACCGAGGCCCCCGAGGTGGGTGGGGCGCGAAACGGCCGGCCACGACGTCGACTCCTCGGCGATCGTGACGACACCGGGGTGACTCTTGTAGGCGGTGGCGTTCACCTCCTGCAGGAAGGCCACGGCCTCGAGGTTTTCCCGGCCACCGAACTCGTTGGGCACCCACTCGCCCTCGGCCCGGGAATAGTCCAGGTAGAGCATCGAGGCGACGGCGTCCAC
>JAABUT010003107.1_pt1 | contig 14741 bp, 15 predicted proteins | sample 5559281 | NCBI WGS metagenome assembly JAABUT01 (sample SAMN10711880, study PRJNA513359) | rock metagenome | isolation source: Antarctica rocks | place: Antarctica: Victoria Land, Ricker Hills nord | collected 2016-01-04 | reverse complement strand
CGCCGCTATCCGCTCCTACACCGGCACCGCCGGCAAGCAAAACATCAACCTCTACCAGGCGCTCACCCAGCTCGCCGCCGGGCACCCATGGCTACCAAGCCCACAAACCACCTGACTAGTTACGTTCTCCCAAGCAGGCTTGTTGACTTTCCAGTATGCCTTCGAGCCCCTGCAAGAACGTGAACACCTCGTGGCGACCTCTTCTCACGGCCGTGGCTTGCGCGTGCTGGTTGCCTTGTCGTTGTACTCAAGCGCCACACCGATCCAGAAGTTCAGGTCTTCGTCGGTCGCGATCGCCTCTTCGCCGACCGAGATCCAGCCCTTGTTCATCGCTCGATCGGCTCCCATCTTGGCCCATTGCGCTGCCTCGATTGTGAGTAGTTCGTCGGCTCGTTCGGGATCTGCGCGCACCAACAGGCCGCCATCACTTCTCACGCTCACGACCATTTTCTCGCTCACCATGAACGACAGGCCGCCGAACATCTTCACCTCACGGACCGAAGGAATTGCTGCCAGCGCGGCGCGGATGCGATCCACTAGTTCTCGGTGATAGGCCACAGCCGACAAGGCCCTCTCTGTCTCATGCCGCGAGCACGGTCGATCCCAGCGCGACGCCGACCCAGGTGTGACGGAGCTGGGTGCGCGGCCGCACGCTCAGCTAACTTCGGTCGCCTCAGCGGTAGGGCGGGCGGCGATGAACGGTGCTCGGTCGAAGATGATTCTGAGCTGGGTGATCTTCCCATCGGCGACGGTGAGGCACTCGGCGCCGGGTGCGTTGGGTACGGAAGCGGTGTCGGTGTCATACATCAACATCGCGGTGTGGTCGTCGCCGAACGCGGCGATCAGCGCAGTCCGGATCACCATCTGGGTGAACGGCTCCATGAAGTCGCGGAACGCGTTCATACCCTCAAGCCGGCCACCCGGCGCATCGCACACGATGGCGTCGGCGATGAAGGTCAGTGCGCGGTCGAAGTCGTGGTTGGTCCACGCCTCGTGGTAGGCGAGCGCTGTCTTCAGTGCTGTGCTGGTGCCTTCGGTCATGCCGTTGTCTCCTTGCCCTCGACGGTGATATCTGTCCAGACACCGCTGCCTACCGCAACGGAACGGTCCACGGGAAGATCCGCTCATGGCTTTCTCGATCTGCTGGTGACTGTCGTGTCACGATGTGTCGGTGAGCAGTTCCCTCCTCGAGCGAGCTCAGGCGGGGGATGATCAGGCCTTCCGCGAGCTCACCGGTCCGTACGCGCGCGAGCTGCACCTGCACTGTTACCGGATGCTCGGCTCGCTGACTGATGCCGAGGACCTCCTCCAAGAGACGCTGATCGCGGCCTGGCACGGCCTGGGCGGCTTCGCAGGTCGTGCGTCGCTGCGTACGTGGCTCTACCGCATCGCCACCAACCGCTGCCTGAACGCCATCCGCGACGCCAAACGGCGCGAGCCCGCCCAACCGGTTCCGCCGTTCACTCCGCCCGACCCGTCATGCCGCGGTGATGTTCTCTGGCTCCAGCCCTACCCCGACGCCTGGCTGGACCAGATCGCCGACACTGCCCACGAGCCGGCGACGACCTACCAAGCGCACGAAGACGTCGAACTGGCATTCATCGTCGTGCTGCAGCGGCTCCCGCCGCGCCAGACCGCGGTTGTCATCCTCGTCGACGTGCTCGGTTTCTCCACCGCTGAGGTGGCCGGCATGCTGGACACCAGTCCCACTGCCGTGAAGGGCGTGCTGCAACGCGGACGATCTGCCCTTGCTCGGCAGCGCACCGGGACCAGCCACGAGTCCGCCGTCGGGGGCGGCTCAGCGACCGAGCACGACCTCGCCAGCCGGTTCTCCGCCGCGTTCACCGCGGGCGACGTCGACAGTGTCGTGGCCCTGCTGACCGACGACGCTTGGCTGGCCATGCCGCCAGCGCCGCACGAGTACGTGGGCGGCGCGGCGATCGCGTCCTTCCTGCGCGCCAGTACCGAATGGCGCGAGCGACGACGCCTTCGGCTGGTGCCTACGCGGGCGAACCGCCAGCCCGCCTTCGGGTGCTATCTCAGCCGCCCCGACGAGCCCACCGCGTACCCCACGGGAGTCCTCGTCCTCGCCGTGACCGGCGACCGGATCAGCACCATCACACGCTTCCTCGACCCCGACCTACACCGACAGTTCGGGCTTCCCGACATGATCACCGCCAGTGCGGCGCTATAGACTGCGTGCCGGCAGGCTGGGCACCAGCCATTGCGGATGGTGCCGCGTCGCCGGCTATCCGACCCCAGCCCGCATGCGGAAGGCGTTCCCTGACCGCATGGAGCTGCAGACCGACATGACCCACCTGCCGTTCCCGACGCCCGGTTCGACGTGGTGACCAGCGCGTTGGCGATCCACAACCCAAAGGTGCTCGTCGTGCTGGTGAACACGAAGCTCTCGACGCCAGCCAGCAGCTTCCTCAGCAGCACCAGCGTGCCGGCTATGTTCGTGTCGATGAACGCCTGCCGGTTGTTGCAGCCGACGTGGGGCTTGTGCAGACTCGCGGCGTGCAGAACGGCGCCGACGCCGTGCAGGCACGCCTGGGCCACCTTCCGGTCAGCGATCGATCGGTACCGCCGCATTCTGCGTCGGTACCGGCCCGGCTGAGGTTTACCAGGCTACGGGGCCGTTCTGGTCAATGAAGGTGCCTGAGGGTGCGTCGGCGGGCAGGGTTGCTCCGGTCAGGACGACGCCAGCGGCCTGGTCGGCGGTGAGTGGTGCTTGTACCCGGTTGACCGGTGTCAGGTCTGTCTGGACGAAGCCGGGGCAGACCGAGGTGACCTTGATATCGGTGTCGGCCAGTGTCTTGGCCAGGCTGATGGTGACGCTGTTCAGCGCCGCCTTCGAGCTCTGGTAGGCCGGGACGATCATCTGGTAGTAGGGCGAGTTCGGGTCGGCCTGGTCGCTGAGTGAACCCATCGTGGTCGACACGTTGACGATGCGTCCCCTCGGGCTGCGACGTAGCAGCGGCAGGAACGCTTCGGTGACAGCCACGGCTCCGAACACGTTGGTCGCGAAGGTGGTCTGGAACATCTCCGGGCTGGCGAACTCGTGCTCGGTGCTGTCGGTGGCTTCGGGCAGGACACCGGCGTTGTTGACCAGCACGTCGAGGCGCCCCTGGTGCTGTTGTACGTGGTCGACGGCGGTCGCGATGCTGGTCGGGGAGGTGACCTCGAGCGACAGCGCCTGGACGTCAAGGACTTCGGCTCGTAGCGCGGAGGCGGCCTCGTCGGCCTGGGTCTGGTCGCGCCCGGTGAGGATGACGCAGCTGCCGGTCTGGGCGAGCGCTCGGGCGCTGGCGAATCCCAGGCCCCGGTTCCCGCCGGTGATCAGTGCGATTGACATGCGATTTCCCATCTCGACATGAGCCTCGTCGCCGCTGTCGGGCCACGAGCGGAACGCGTCGCGTTCCACTGGGTAGCCGCCAGCCACCATCGCTACGTGAGGTCAGATCGAGCAATGTGATGCGATCGACGTCGGATCAGTGCTCCTTGATCAGCAGGCCCGCGTCGATCAGCCCCGTACGGCGAGCGGAGCGCATCAGCCGTCGAGAGTCGTGTTCTGGCGAGCTGCAGTACAGGCCAGCCCGTCGAAGACCGCGAAGGCGTCGGCGTGGGACACGGCCGTGTGCTGGTTCAATCTGAGACAGCGCCATCGAGGGCCGCTTCAAGCGCGGCAAGCCAGCCATAGTGGGTAGGAGGCGCGGATGAATCGCTCCGTCACGGTCCTGGTCCCGGACGAGCGGGGTGAACGCGCCCTCGCCGCCGTGGCTGGCATCCGCGTCCTGCGGGTGTCACCCGGCGACGCACTGACCGACGAGGCCCGCGCCGCGGAGGTCCTGGTCGTCGGACACACCGGTGTCGCCGCAACCCTTGCCCGCGTCCGCGAGCTTCCTGGGCTTCGGCTGGTGCAGACCCTGGCCCATGGCAGTGACCAGTGGGAGGGCAAGCTGCCTAAGGGGGTCGTGCTCAGCACTGCGCGCGGGGCACACGGCGGTTCGACAGCTGAGTGGGTCGTCGCGGCCCTGCTGGCCGTGATCCGCGAGCTCCCGGCCTTCGCTGCCGACCAGCGCGAGCACCGCTGGAACCAGCACGTCACACCTACGCTGCTCGGTACGAAGGCGCTGGTGCTGGGCGCGGGCGACCTTGGCGTCAATGTCCGCGACCGGCTCGCGCCGTTCGAGGTCGAGGTGATGCTCGTCGGTACCCACGCCCGCGCGGGGGTGATCGACCTTGCGCAGGCCCGCCAGCTCCTGCCGGCGACCGACGCGCTCGTCGTCGTGCTGCCGTTGTCAACGGCTACCCACCATGTCGTGGACACCGAGATGCTCGCAGCCCTACCTGACGGAGCGGTCGTCATCAATGCCGGCCGCGGCCCGCTGGTCGACCCGGCGGCGCTGCTCGCCGAGCTGCAGAGCGGCCGGCTGCGGGCGGCGCTCGATGTCACCGAACCCGAGCCGCTTGCCGCCGACGACCCGCTGTGGGACGCGCCAGGGCTGCTGCTGACCCCACACGTCGGCGGCAGCACCGAGGGTTTCGAGGACCGAGCCTGGACGGTCGCAGCACGCCAGATTGCGGCCTTCGCGCGCGGCGAGCAGCCAACCAATCAAGTCCGATAGTCAATCCGAGCGGTCGAGCAGCCGCGCACTGCACCCCCGAGCCGCCGCCGTCCCCGCGTACAGGCCGGGTCCTTGGTTTCAGCTGCCATTCACGTCGGCGTACCCGGTCTGGTGGAACCCGATCTCGTCGCCGAGGACGTCGTTGGCCTGCTTGAACAGCTGCGTGCCCTTCCAGGCCATGGGCGCAAGGGACGGGACCCCGTAATGGCAGCGGACGACACCGCTGGACTTGCCGGTTCCGGCGGAACCGACGGTGTGACGATCCATCACGACGACGTCGCGCACACCGCGCTGGGTCAGGACCAGGCGCTGCTCACACCTTCCAGTCCGCCGCCGATGACGACGACATCGGCAGGTGAGAGCTGTTGCGCTGCAGGGCGGGCGACCGCAGTTGCCAGCGGCAGGCGAACCTGCTGTCATTCACAACTGTGGTTGACGCTTCTGCCAGTGGAGTTTCCCGTGTGGCAGCCGCCCTGGTTGCGCTGGGGTCCGAGGAGGCGATCGCGCACGGCGGCCTGGGCGTGGTGCGGATCGCCGAGATCGTTGGTGGTGACAAGGGCCAGCTGTCCCGGTTGCTGAAAACACTCGCCGAGAGCGGGCTCGTGGAGCGCGACCGCGACACACTGGTCTACCGCCTCGGCTGGCAGCTCTACGCGTTGGCGGCCCGGGCCGGGGATCAGCGGCTGCTGACAGCGGCGCGCCCCCTGCTGGTCCGACTCGTCGAGAGCCTCGGCGAAAGGGTCAACCTGTCGGTCCTTCGCGGCGCCGAGGTCCTCACGGTCTTGTCGGAGTCGCCGCCGTGGGAAATTCAGGCCGCCGGCTGGGTGGGGCGGACCGTGCCCGCTTGCTGCACCTCTTCCGGTCGCGCCCTGCTGCTGGACGCCCAGCGGGGCGAGCTGGCAGCCTTGTTCGCCGACAAGGGTCTGGCCCGGCCAGCTCCCAAGGCACCTCGAACGGTGGACGAGCTGTTCGTGCGGGTCCAATCCAGCCGGGCCCGCGGCTACGCCGTGGTCAACCAGGAGTTCGAGCCAGGCCTGGTCGGTGCCGCGGCCCCGGTGCGGGACTACCGGGGCCGGGTCTGCGCAGCGATCAACGTCTCCGCGCCGAAGTTCAGGATCGGCGGTCGCGATCGGCTCGGCGCACTGGGCGAGGCGATGAGAACGGCCGCTGACGAGCTGTCGCTGCTTCTCGGCGAGCCCAACGGGCAGAACGGGACCGAGACAGAGGAAGATGCCTAGCGGTGAACCCGGGTCAGGCGTTGCCACCTTCGGCGATCAAGCGCTCGAGCTCGCGCGCCAGCAGGCCGAGCCGAGCGTCCTTCAGCAGCGGCAGCTGTCGGCGGCGGCGGCGGGCAGCCGAAATGTCGACCTCGACGAGCAGCAGAGTCTCCTCATGGGTCGCGGCCTGCGCAACGATGGTGCCGGCCGGGTCCACCACACACGAGCCTCCCCAGAACTGCAGGTCGTCCATGCCGCCGACCCGGTTGACGAAGACAACCCACAGCTCGTTCATGCGGGCCACTGCCCGCAGCACGTCCCGCCAGTACACAGGGGTGTCGATGACGTCCGGTGCCCGGCTGTCGACGCTGTTCGTCGGGATCAGCAGGATCTCGGCGCCGTCCTGGGCGAGCAGGAAGGGCGGGCAGGCCTGCCATACGTCGTTGCACGTCAGGATTCCGGTCCGGCCGAACCTGGTCGGGAATGACCTGAGCGAATGTCCCGGGCTGAAGTGCTTGTGCTCCTCCCAGATGTCGTAGGTGGGCAGGTACAGCTTGCGATGAACGTGTACGACGCGGCCGCCGTCCAGGTACGCCACGCTGTTGTAGGTGTGCGGGCCGGCTTCCTCGTGGAAGCCGACGGCAACCGCCGGCCGCCCCTGGCGCGACAGGTTCAGCAGCCGCTCGTCGTCGGTCGGCATCGCCAGCCCCGCGTCGTAGCCCTGATGCGGGTAACCGTGCAGGGTCAGCTCCGGAAACACGACCAGATCAGCGCCCTGCTCCGCCGCGCGGCTCGTCATCTCGCGAACGGTGCGCAGATTGTCTGCTACGGCACCCACCACGCAGTCGACCTGTGCCAGCGCGATCAGCATCTGAGGTTGGAACCGTCCCGCTCGGCGACACACCTGTACGGCCCCGCCGGTTGCGGGACGAAGTAGCTCACTGTGCGCCGGCAGGCGCGGACTGCGCGAGCAGCTGGTCGCCGCTCATACCAGTATTGCTGGGAGCACCAGACAGCGCACGCTCGTACCAGTCGTGGAACACCTGCACGGAGCCTTCGGTGACGGGCGACAGCGGGCCCGGCAGGTAGCCACGGGAGCGGATTCCAGCGGCGTTCTGCTCGCACAGCACCCAGTCCTGCTCCGAGGTCGCACCCAGGACGGCAGTGAGGTCGGCGACCTGGTAGTCGCGTCCCTCGACGGCGTCCTCGCGGACCAAAAAGGTGATGTCGACATCGGTCGAGTCCGCGCTGATCGGCGTCAGGCGGGTGGTGACGGCGTAGTCCGCGTCCACGTGCGACCAAGAGTTCGGCAACGTGATCAGCCGCAGGCTGCCCACGTCCGAGCTCGGCAGTCGCCCGAGCAACGGCGCGATCAACTCGCCGGTCAAGCTCTCGGTCACGAACCCGTCCAGCAACGGCAGCCGCGCGACCCGGAACGAGCCGCCGTCCACGAAGCTCACCTCCTGCGGCTCCAGTCCCTGCGCGACCCAACGCCGATGGTGCTCGGCGAGCGCCGCCTCGTACCGGGCGTCGGTCCTGGTATCCCCCGGAATCCCGAGCTCGTAGTTGGTGAGGCAGAACTCGGGGTGGTTGACGCGGCAGTGATAGCACTCCCGGTTGTTCTCCACCAACGTCTTCCAGTTCGCCCGCACCGTGTAGTGCTGGCGAACCGCCACCTTGCTGCGCTCCAGTTCGTGCAGGCGCAGCTGCGGTTCGACGGCCGCCGCCACGTCCTCGAAGGGCGGCGGCTCATCGGCGAAGCAGACGAACAACAGCCCGCCCAGGTTCTGCAGGTGCACCGGGCGTAAGGACAACGTCTCGTGCGGCAGGCCAGGTCCCATCTGCGGGGCACCCCGTAGCGAGCCGTCGAGGTGGTAGGCCCAGGAGTGGTACGGGCAGATGAGCACCCGCACCGCCGAGCAGGGTCCGTCCGGCAGCAGCCGACAGCCGCGGTGGCGGCAGACGTTGTGGAAGCCGCGGATCTCGCCGTCCGCCGTGCGGGTCAGCACCACCGAATCGCGGCCCACGCTGTAGGTCAGCAGGTCTCCCGGTGCCGGCAGCTCGCTGGCCGCCGCCACCAATAGCCAGCTGGTGGCGAAGACGCGCTCGAGATCGAGCTGGAACACGTCGTCGGCCACGTAGTAGTCCTGGAGCAGCGAGCACCCCGCCGGCTGGGTAGCCGCGAGCCCGTCGATCCTGCTCCTGGCCGGCAGTTCGCCCGCGGTCACGGTGTGTGTCATGAGGTGCTCCTGACGGTCGGTGCTGTCCGTGCAGTCGGCGGGTGTCCGGCGTGGGCCGACTGCGGCGCGTTCAGCTCCATGGGAACGGGGAGTGGCTCACCGGATGCAGCCGGCCCGCGGCGTAGCGGGAGAAGCGGAAGGGTTCGAGCAGCGCCTGCGGCGTGCCCAGCAGCTCCTTGGCCACGAGCGCACCCACCCCGATCATCTTGTAACCGTGGTTGGAGTCGGCGATGACATAGGCGTTGTCGCGGAACACGTCAAAGACCGGAAAGCTGTCCGGCGTGAAGCAGCCGATGCCGCCGGAGGGCTCTTTGGAGAACAGCCCGCCCTTGCCCTCGAACCGTTTCAGGCAGTGGGCCAGGCCCGCTGTCCACATCCGCGCGAACTCCGCCCCCACAACGAAGTCCGGGCTGGCCGGCCCGTACGGGTCGACCGCGACGTCCTCGACGCGTCGGTCCACCACCATGGGCATCGCACCGCCCTGCACACCGCCGAAGTGGAAGTCCGGCTTGAAGTAGATGCCCCAGAGCTCGTCGGTGATGAGCGACCCGTCCGCGTCGTCGTAGAGCGGAGCGTCGGTGTCGACGTGCACCACCGGCGGCATCGCCCCCGAGGTGTCGGTCAGGAACCCCGGGTCGACACCGAGGGTGCCCTCCTGCAGGGACCAGTACGTCCACATCGGGCGCTGGTACAGCGCACCGTCGCGGCCCCGCACCGGTACGACCTCCGGCAGGTCCAGCATCCGCCACGGATCGCGTACCCACGGCCCCACCGCAATGACCACCTGGTCGCAAGCGATGATCCCGGACCCGGTCTCCACCCCCGTGACCGAGCCGCCGTCGGTGCGCAGGCCCATCACCCGGGTCTGAGCAAAGATGCGTACGCCGGCCGCCAGCGCCTTGTCGGCCAGTCCCCGCAGCGACGCCTGGTTATTGGCGTAGCCGCCTCGCCGCTCATGCAGAACACTCGTGATGTTGCGCGCTTGCCAGTCCGGAAACATGGCCTGCAGGTAGAGCCGACAGTCATCCTGGCCCTCGACAAAGGTGGACGGGTAACCGATTGCCTGCTGCTCGTCGTAGATCGACGCGACGTCTGCGTGCATCACCTCCGGGGAGATCTGCAGGTACCCGACCGGGTGGTAGGCGAACGCGCCGGGGTCAGACTCCCAAACGCCCACCGAGTGAGCCATCAACTCGCGCATCGCCGGCTGGAAGTAGTTGTTGCGCACCACCCCGCAGGCGATGCCTGAGGCTCCGGCACCGACGTCGGTCTTGTCCAGCACCACCACGTCACCGCCGGAGCCCCGACCTGTCGCGACGAGCTCCCGGGCGAGATGCCAGGCCGTCGAAAGGCCGTGGACACCCGCGCCGATGACGACAAACCGGGCGTGGTCTGGCAGCGCCATACATGACCTCCTTACCGGCGACAACCGGAGTTGTCAGGAGCGTAGCTCTCCCGGCTGTGGGGCCAGCACACGGTCCTGCAGGTCCGGAGGTCGCTCGACCCCAAACACCCGTGGAGCTTGTGGCGCCGACACCAACCGAGAGGGCAAAGCCTCACACTGCTTGTACACGCGGGCCCAGTTGGAGGGTGGCGGTCTCCGACCTCCACCAGCACCTCGAAGGAGTCCCGCACCGCATGCTCACACGGGAGGACGATGCGGACGCCCACGCGCTCCGCGGGCAGGGCTGGACGATCACGGCCATCGCCAAACACCTTGGACATGCCCGCAAGACCATTCGGGCCTTCCCCTGCCAACTGCTGGAGACGTACGACCCAGACCACACCCTCAGTCCGCGTCCGTCACCACGCTCGGGTCGACACTGCCCCGTAGACAGCTTCGTAAGCGTGCGCTCACGCTGCGCGGCACGGGCGTCGGGGCGTGCCAACTGGGCTAGGCGCCGAAGGATCGACCTGGGTGGCTGGCGCCACTGATGGCACCATTGGGCTGTGCCGATGGACGCCGACCCGTCCCTGGACTGTGTCGGTCTCATTCAGGGTGGGCATCCGGAGATCGCGTTGGGGCTGCGGTTCCTGGAGCCTCGACACCTCGTCGGGGTAGCCGCGGTGGCGCACCGGCGCCGGGCCGACGGCCAGGAAGTGTTCGTGCACAGGCCGCCGGACAACGAGAAGGCGAACTACGCGTCGCGCATGCACTTGCCGCAGATCCTCGACTCCGTCGATGCCCGGCACGATCTGCCCACCGTTCGCGAACGACGGCTCGGGGGCCACTTGCTGGAGGTGACGTTGATGCGGACGGCGTCTGACGCCCGGTCACTGGCGGAACTCGTTCACGGCAAGGTCGCGCCGACCGACATCCGCATCGCGGACGCCCTGTGGGAAAGCCTGACCGAGCTCGGGGCGAACGTGCAGGACCACGCAACGGCCCATGAGATGGCCGCCGTCCCGGGGTTCTGCGCCGCCCAGATGATGCCGAGAAGTGGCGAGGTCGTCTTTGCTGTGGCGGATGCGGGCGTAGGGCTGTTGCGCACACTGGCCGGTCGGAACGCAAGCAGCGATCGGGAGGCCCTCGTTCTGGCGCTGTCCGGGACCAGCCGGCTCGACGAGCCCGACCGGGGGCGGGGATTGCCGAACGCGCTCGACCTGATCAGCGAGCTCGGCGGGGAGCTGTATCTCGCCACGGGTACCGCGAGTGCCACCGCGACGTCGCGCGGCCGCATTCACGGGGTCTTGGGGACACCGTTTCGGGGCACGCTCATCCAGGGCCGGGTTCCGGTCGGCCGCCGAGGGCGCCCTCGGGTTGCTTTACCTCTCCGCGCGACGCGGGCATGATGGGCGCCGACGGTTGACGCCGGGACAGTCCAGTGTTAGGAGGGAGAGGCCGTGTTGGTTCTTGTACTTCCTCACCTCGTGGCGGGGCGCGACCTCGCGGACCTGATGCTCGACCGGCTGGCCGACTCGTTTCAGCACGAGACGGTAGTGGTCGACGCCCGGCGTACGGCAAGCGGCAGCCCGTCCTTCGCCAGCCAACTCGTTCAACGGACACTGGCCGACGGAGGGGCCGACTGCCTCATCCTGGTCGGAGCGCCGAGTCGCTTCGCGCAGCACGTGACCGAGTCCGCCAGCCGTCGCTCCGTCGCCGGTCGGCTCGACCTCACTCCGGCAATGCCGGCTCGGGCCGACGGGGTCGTCACGACCTAGCCGGGCGAGGCAGCCAACGACACGGGCAGGCCTAAGGTCCGGCAATGAGCCCGGACCCATATGCCGCGGAGGTCATCGGCGTCCCGATCGCGGTGCTGGCGGCCGTGATCACGGCGTCGGTGGCAGTCGTCCTCGCCGTCGGGGCGCAGGTCCAGACGTGGCGCAGGGACAAGGGCGCCCGGGCGTATGAGCGGCGACGCGCAGCCTTGCTTGACCTGCAGGACGCCGCGCTGGAGCTCCGCCGGGAGCTTCGGCTGTACGGCGCTGCGCTACGCACCGCGGTCGGGGCCGCCCAGGAACAGTCACCCGGGGAAGGTGGGCGACTGGTCGCCCCCGACGTGGAGGACGCTGCGGTAGCAGACGTCACCGGAGTGCTGGAGGTGCGCCGGTCGCGGCTGGAGAACACACCCCTCAGCGCTGCTGCAGGAAATCGACTCGACACCTGGAACAGTGCCGCGACAGAGCACTTCCTCAGCCCCGGTGACGTGACGGCGGGCGCTGAACAGGACGCCTGGTGGGCGTTCAACGAAGCCGTCGCTGCTGCGCTGGCCTGAACCGCAGGTCGGGTGCTTGAGCCGGCGGTCGGGTTCGAACCGACGACCTACCGCTTACAAGGCGACATGCCACGGGCTCCTGACCTGCGGTTACTCAGTCCCTTCCCCACTACTTCCCCGGTTGCCGGGCTGCGGGCCCGGTCCCGCAGGTCGGTCGGGGCGCCCGGGCACCCCTCCCCAAGGCCGCCCGGAACCACGCCGCGGCGCACCTGGCCGGCGCTCGGGCCTGCGACTCGACCGGCTGCCCGATCCGCCTGTCGTGGACAACGACCTCACCCCTGACCAGCAGCGCACGGCCCCGCCTGCGGGCTGGTGGGGCCTGCCGCCCGAGACGTTCGCGGGCCTGTGGACGATCACCGACGCGGCCCGCTTCATGCGCGTGGGGCAGGGCAAGGCCCGCCGGCTGCTGAAGACCCCCGGGGCGCCGCCCCGGCTGCGCCTGGGCAGCGAGCGGTGCGACCGCTGGAACCCGGCGCAGGTCGTCGCGTGGCTGCACGGCGAGGACTGGCCGCACGCCACCGGCGGCCGCCCGGACGGGGAACCGACACCAGCCGGGTTCCCGGGCCGTCCGTGGCGGCCCACCGCCGCCGTGGCACGGCGGTGAGCCGCCCTGGCACAGCAGTCCGCGAGTGGCCGGTGCCGGGCCGGCCCGGCACGCCGGTGACCCTGCACCGCCCGGGGGCAGCCGGTGGCGGCCCGAAGCGGTCGTGGCGCGTGAAGTACTACGACCAGGACGGCAGCAGGCGGGAAACCACCGCCGTCGGGCAGGACGCGGCCCTCGCGAAGGCCGAAGCCCTGGTCGCGTCCCTCGCCGCTGCAGTCCTCGCTCCCTCAACCACGCGCCCCATGTCCGAGGTGCTGGAGACCTACATGACGCGGTTCGCGGCCCGCAAGCACTGGGCCCTGAAGTACCGCTACGAACGGGCGCAGACCGCCCGCTGGCTCCCCGACTGGTTCCTGGGCTTGCCGGCCGGGGGGTGGCGGGTCCAGCACACCGAGGACGTCCTGCAAGCGGTGGTGGCCGCCGGATACCCCCTCGGCTGCCAGGAGTACCGCCGGACCGGCGCATTCCTGTCGGGCCTGCGCACTACCGCCCGCGAGTACGGATACCTCCCGCCCGGCAGCGACCCGATGGTCGGCGTCGCTTACAACCCGCCCTCCGCCAGAGTCCACGGGCGGCCCGACGCACCCAGAGACAGGTTCTCCGCCGTGCGAGCCGTGCCCCCCAGCGCCATCCCCAGCGACGACGCGATCGAGGAGTTCGCGGACGTCGTCGGCTGGCTCACCGGGGACTGGCGCGAAGCCCTGCGCGTCCGGTTTCTACGCGCGTCCGGACTGCGGTGGGGCGAGCACGCGGACCTCCGCCTGGGCAGGCTCACCCTCGACCCGGAGACGCCGTCGATCTACGTCTGCTCGCAGGCCGTCGAGGTACCCAAGCGCTACAGCAACGGCGGCCCGACCCTCCGACTCGGGCAGCCGCCGAAGGGCGGCCAGCCCCGGTACGCCTTCTACGACCACGACGCGATCGCGGACGCCCTCGAACGACGCGTGGCCGAGATCCGCCGGGACCGGACAGGGTCGGGCCGAGGCGAGGACGCCCTGCTGCTGCCCGCCCCGCGGGGAGGCGCGGTACGCGCGGGAACGTACGCAAGCCGCGTCTGGGGCCCAGCAGCCGCGGCGTGCGCGTGGCAGCGCGTCGAAGACGCAGACGGCCGCGAGCCCGGCACCAAGAGCCGCGGCTGGATCTGGACCCCGCACAGCCTGCGGCACCGTTACGCGACGTTCCTCGTCCGAGAGGCGAAAGCCGACCTGTTCGACGTCAGCGAGTGGATGGGGCACAGCGACACCGCCATCACACGAAAGATGTACGTCGACCTCAGCGAACCGAACGTCACGGGCGGGGTCCACGCGATCAGGCGCCTGCGTCGGCAACGCTGAGCGGCGCGCTCATCGCACGGAACTTGCTGCAAGCGCACCTGGCCCGCCCCACAGGTAGCAACGCGGACCGAGACGGCTCGCCCACGCCGGCCCACGCCTCAGCGCAAGGCCTGCCACGACGCCCATGCGGACCGCATGCACAACAGATCAGATGGTGCTTTGCCCCTTCAAGCACAGCAGCCCCAGCTGTTGCGGCCGAGGCCGGTGCTCCGACGACCAGGAACCTGGAGCTGCCGACAGCGGCCGACTTTCGCATGCGGCCACCGGTACGGACGCGGTTGTCCTGTCGGTTGCGCAACGGCCTACCTTCCTTCTGGACCCGGTGACGGCCGCTGCTGGCGTCGCTGTACCGGGCGGTACCTCGAGAGGGTGTCGTTCCCGACGCCGCGGGATTGGTGCAAGGAGACGGGTCAGCTGCGGGAGCGCGGCGGGACGTGGACGACAAGTTCGATCGCGGACCTGCTGGACAGCGGGTTCGGTGCCGGGCTGATCCACGCGGGCGGGCGGCTCCGAGACAGGGTGTCGCAGCCCGTGGAGGGTGGGCACGAGCCTGCGATCTCATACCCCGAGTGGCGGGCGTACCGGAGGGCCGTGAAGGGCCGTTTGGCAAGGACCCGAGCCAGACAACCTCCAACGAGACATCTCTCCGAGACGCCCCACTCCGCCGCGTAGCCACTACGGGCCGCGTCGCATGCGCCCAGTGCCTCATCAGTCTGTGGGTGGACGAGACGGACTCTTGGCAGTTCGCCGTTGGATCCGGTACCGCACGACGCCCGGGTCCCGGGAAACCGATCGGACGGATCAACCGGGCCAGTCGCGGCCACACCCCGCTCGCGCCCTGGTGTGCCCCCGCTTCGGTTTCGTCGTTCGAAACGCTAGGTCCGCGCCTGTTGACGCTGGTCATCTTAGTACTCGTGAGCAGCGCGAGGCCGTGGAGAAGGCGCTCCAACCCGAGGTGGTAGACGTGCCCGGCGTGGCGGGCGCTGCCCTGCGACGCTC
>JAABUT010003106.1_pt1 | contig 14750 bp, 14 predicted proteins | sample 5559281 | NCBI WGS metagenome assembly JAABUT01 (sample SAMN10711880, study PRJNA513359) | rock metagenome | isolation source: Antarctica rocks | place: Antarctica: Victoria Land, Ricker Hills nord | collected 2016-01-04 | reverse complement strand
ACGGCATCACGGACATGGAGCTCAGCGGTCACCTCGCCGCCGAGACGTGGCACACCACCGCCAATGAGCTCCTCGACACCCTCGTCTCCACGGTCACAGACGCCGGCGCAACGACCCAACGACGCCCAGCCCCCTTCGACCGCCACTAGGGCAAGCGCAAACTTTCCGGGCGCGGAGCCGGGAGTTCTCCTACGTGCACGCCAGGGTCGAGTGGTCCGACGGCACCACCCGTGAGGGATGGCTGCGCACCGGGGAGGCGACGGCCTTCACCGCCACCGCCGCGGCTGAGGTCGCTATTCGGCTGGCACGAGGTGAGGGGCGGGCCGGCGCACACACCCCGGGTGAGCTCTTCGGGCCGCACCCGGGCGTTGACGTCGGGGGAGAACTTATGATCGACGAGGTTCTGTCGTGAGCGGAGTCGCCACGCAGGGGGCGACCGCCGGGCCCGGGCGAAGTCACCGCGCGAACCCTGCTCAACGGTCCGATCGGTGAGCCGCCACGTCCAGGTGCCGAGCTGAGCGGTCCGGGGTGGCATCGGCGTAGCACCGCGTGGTAGGCGACGATCCATTGCCACGAGTTTGGCCCGTACAGGGAGATCGTCGCTCCCGGTTGCCACGCCCCGCGCTCGAAGACCGGCGGCAGCGCGTGAGGACAGGTCGTCCAGCTCGGCGAAGGTGAGGCTGCGGGTCGCAGGGACCAGGGCGGCTTTGGCGGGGTGCTTCGACGCGGCAAACGGGATGATGTCTCCGGGTCCCCGCAGCGGGGGCAGGGCCGCGTGCTCGCCACGGGGGTGAGGTCAGGTGGCGCGCTGCTCAGTCCCATTCCGTCACCAACCTGAGTCAGGTACTGGCCGCCAGGATGCCGGCCAGTCGTCGTTCGAGCTCGACAGTGTCGACCGCGTCGGTGACGTGGGTGACGTAGCGGCCCTGCGCGTCGATGACGTAGGTGAACGCCGAGTGAGGCATCTGGTAGCCGTCGGGGTCAGCCGGATCGGGCGAGCGGCGGGCGAACACGCGGAACGCGGACATCGCGGCATCGATCTGCGTTCGCGTCCCGGTCAGGCCGGTGAATCTCGGGTAGCGCGGAGAGCACCGAAGCGCCCGGGTCGTCGGGCCCGGTGGTGGCCTGTCCGGTGCTGGTGGTGTTGCGGGATTTGTGTTGGCAGTAACAGCGTTGGCCGGCCCCGGTCCGGACGACGACGGCGTCCTCGCACTGGCTGGCGGTGTGCTCGGGTTGGCATGGCAGGCAGACGGGCACGGTGGATCCCGGCTATGCCCCCAGCAGCTCTCCGAGCGCACCGACGGCCTCGCGGACGTGCTCGACCAGGGTCCGGCCGTCCTGGCCGTCGAGCCAACGACCGAGGGCGACGTCGAGGACCGTGACCGCGACGCCGGCAGCGAGCGCGGCGGTCGGTTCGCCAACCCCGCGCCCGACGAAGCCGTCATGGATTGCGTTGGAGAGGATTTCACGCTTGCGGAGCTCGCGCTCACGCAGGCTGTCGTCGGCCAGGACGACCGAACGGCGGGTCCGCAGGTAATCGACGCTGTCCTCGAAGCCGGTCCCAGCGACGGTCGTCAGACCGTGCTCGATCGCGGCCATCGGCTCGAGGTCCGCGGGGGTGTCGGCCCACAGCTGGGCGACAAGAGGTGGCAGTTCCTCCTCGCCCGCGAACAACACTTCGCGCTTGTCCGCGAAGTGCCGGAAGAAAGTTCGGGTGGTGAGACCTGCGCGCGCGGCGATCTGCGGGACAGTGGTGCCGGCAAAACCCTGTTCGACGAACAGCTCGAGGGCTGCCCGCTCCAGCCGCTCACGTGCATCAGGGCGCCATCGTGCCATCTGCACACACTAGATGACACGACGTGCCGTCATTCCTGGTAGCGTGATGACACATCATGTCGTGACCTGCGGCAGCCAGTGTCCCAACACAGGAGCAGCGATGGCGACCCAGCAGAACGACGTCACCGAGATCGGTTCCGTCAACGCTGCCCGCGTGCAGCTGGGGGCGGTTGGTGTCCAGCTGCCGGGGTCGTTCGGCGTCGGGCCGTCGGTCGGATGTCAGCTCGACGCCGTGGTCCGGCTCGAGCGGGCCGGCTACCGGGCCGCGTGGACCAACGAAGTGGTGGGAAAGGACGCGCTGGTCCAGCTGAGCCTGCTGCTCGCGGCGACACAACGGATCATGTTCGGCACCGCCGTCGCCAACGTCTGGGTGCGGCCCGCGCCCACCCTGGGTGCCGCAGCCGCGCTGTTGTCCGAGGCCCATCCCGGCCGGTTCGTGCTCGGACTCGGCGTGGGGTATCCGGAACAGGCGGCGAATGTCGGGCGCGAGTTCGGCAGCCCCGTGGCCGTCATGCGCGACTACCTGGCCGGGGCGACGGCACCGGCAGTCGCCTATCCCCGGCTGGTGGGGGCGAACGGTCCGCGGATGCTCGCGCTGGCCGGCGAGGTCGCGGACGGGGCCCTGCCTGCGGGGCTTCCTGCCGCGTTCACCGCCGCGGCCCGCCGGGCGCTGGGCCCGGACAAGCTGTTGGTGGTCGGTGTGACCGCCGCCGTGGGTGGCGACACCGCTGCTCGCGCGCGAGCGGCCGCGTCGATGCTGGTGAGCATGGCGTGGTTCCGGCGGTCACTGATGCGGTTGGGCTACACCGAGCGCGACGTCTCCGACGTCAGCGACCGTCTCGTCGGTGACCTCGTCGCCCACGGTGACCCCGCGTCGATCGCCACCGCAGTGCGCGCGCACCGTGACGCCGGTGCCGACCACGTGATCGTGATGCCGGCGATGGGTGAGGACTACGAGGCCGGTGTCGACACCCTGGAGCGCCTTGCCCCGACCCTGACCGCGGTGGACCCCGCTGCCGGGACGAGAACCGGCGGTGCGTCCGGCATCGACACGACAACGAAGGAGAGCTGATCATGGGTGACATCTGGGTGTTGGGGGCGACGGGGCGATCCGGGCGGACGATCGCCGCGCAGCTGGTGGCGTGCGGGCAGTCGCCGGTTCTCCTGGGGCGTGACCCGGCGCGGTTGGCGGCAGTGGCCGACCGGATCGGCGCCGAGCATGGGGACCGGCCCCGGACCCGGGTCATGGAGTCGGTGCACACCCTGCTCGCCGACCTAGAGACCAGCCGCCCCGAGGCGGTGGTGAACACGATCGGGCCGTTCACCCGCACGGCGGTACCGATCGCGCGGGCCTGCCCCCCGGGTACCCACTACCTGGACCTGGCCAACGAGCTGCCCGCGGTGATCGGGTTGCTCGCCCTGCACCAGCAGGCGGTGAACGGTGGGCGCAGCATCGTGCCGGGTGCGGGGTTCGGGGTGGTCGCCACCGAGAGCGTGGTACGGGCGCTGTGCAAGGACCGGCCGGTGCCGCACAAGGTCCGGGTGGACGCGGTGCCGGTGGTGGACATCGAGCCCGGCCCGGTCGGTGAGGCCCTCGCGGCCACCATCCTCGACGGGTTCCCCGCCGGTGGCCGCCGCTACGAGGACGGGCGCCTCGTCGACGCGCCGCTGGGCACCGGCCAGGAACGCCTCGTGCTGCCCGACGGATCCATCGTGACCACCGCAGCGATCCCATTCGGGGACCTGGAGGCGGCTCACCGCGCGAGCGGTGCACCCTCGGTGGTGTCCGCGTCCAGCGAGGCGCCGACCGGCCGGGCGATGCCCTACCTCCTCCCGGTGGTGGCGCGGCTGCTGTCCTGGGACTCGCTGCGGGCCTTCGCCATCCGGCGGGTCGCGGGTATTCGGCTGCGTACCCGAGCGCGGAGCCGGGAGTTCTCCTACGCCCACGCCAGGGTCGAGTGGTCCGACGGCACCACCCGTGAGGGATGGCTGCGCGCCGGGGAGGCGAGCGCGTTCACTGCCGCCGCCGCGGCTGAGGTCGCCGTCCGGCTGGCCCGGGGTGAGGGGCGGGCGGGCGCGCACACCCCGGGTGAGCTCTTCGGGGCACAGCTGGGTGTAGACCTCGGCGGAGAGCTCATTCTCGACGGTGTTCCGTCATGAGTGGGGTCGCCGCGCAGGGTGTGACAAATGAACCTGGGCGGGCGGACGTCAAGATCACGACTCCTGACGGGGAGCGCATCGACGCGTGGCTCTACCGCCCGGACAACCCGGTGCGCGGGGTGCTGGTCATGGCGATGGGCATCGGGGGGGGTCAAGGCCGCCGGCACGCTGCCGCCTTTCGCCGAACACTTTCGATCCAAGGGGTTCGCCTCGGTCGTGTTCGACTACCGCCACTGGGGCGACTCCAGTGGCCGCCCGCGGCACCTGCTGCTGGTGGGTCGCCAGCTCGAGGACTACCGGACCGTCCTGCGGTGGGTGCGTGCACACGACGAGCTCGGCCACGCCCCCCGGTTCGCGTGGGGCACATCCTTCGGGGGCCTGCACGCTGTCGCTGCGGCGGCGTCCGAGCCCGGCCTGGCCGGGGCTATTGCGCAGTGTCCCCTCGTGGACGGGCTCGCCACCGCCCGCGGTGGCCTGGACTTGCGCCGGGGGAGCCGCCTGACCGCCTACGCTGTGGCCGACCTGCTGCGCTCCCGCCTCGGGCTCGGCCCGGTCTACATACCACTCGGCGCCCCCCGGCGGCCTCGGCCTCGTTCCCGCGGCGGACGCCCAGGACGGCTACGACGTCATGCTGCCCGGCAACTGGCCCAACGAAGTCACCGCCCGAACCCTGCTCGACATTCCGCGTCACCGGCCCGCTACCCGCGCACCACACATCCGGTGTCCCATCCTGGTCGTCGTCCAGGAGAACGACACCGTGGCACCCGTCGAGCGCGCTGTCCGGGTGGCCGCCCGGGCCCCCCACGGGGAGCTGTTCCGCGGCCGCGGCGGGCACTACGACGTCTACGCCGGCCGACCCGATCATGACGACATCCTCCGAGTCGAGACCGAGTTCCTGCTCCGCACGGCCAGACAGGCCAACGGCCACCCCGCCCCGGTAGCCGAGTGACGACCGGCCCGAAGCCAGGCGGTCGAGGTCTCTCCGGGACGCAGCTCGCCGCACCACATACCGGGCGGTGCCTGCGCCGAGGGGTCAGGCACCGCGGTAACGAGCACCGCCGCTCGTAGGCCGGCGTCCGCGTTGACCGGCGCCACCGTCCTGACAGACACACCCACGACTGAGAGCTGACGATGACCACACCACAACCCGCCCCGCACCAGGATCACCCCGCGGCGAGCAATACCGCCGCCTGGATCCCGGCCAAGAGAGCCCAGCTCCAGGTCGGGCCCGCCCCGCTACCCGCTCCGCGCGCCGACGAGATCCTCGTGAAGAACCGCGCGGTGGCCGTGAACCCCATCGACTGGGTCATCCAGGACACCGGATCGCTGATCTTCCGGTGGATCACCTACCCATTCGTCCTCGGCTCGGACCTGGCCGGGGAGGTCACCGCGGTGGGTTCCTCCGTCACCCGCTTCGCCGTCGGTGACCGGGTGCTGGCCCACGCCGTGGGCGTGGACAAGAAGCGCAACTCCGCCGCGGAAGGCTCCTTTCAGGAGCACACCATCGCCCTGGAGCGCATGGCCTGCCCCATCCCGGACTCCATGACCTATGGGGATGCCGCCGTCCTGCCGCTCGCGGTGTCCACCGCGGCGTGCGGGCTGTTTCAGTTGGACCACCTGGGGCTGGCGCACCCCGGCGCGGAGTCGACCCCGACCGGGCAGACCGTTGTGATCTGGGGTGGCTCGACGTCGGTGGGCTGCAACGCGATCCAGCTCGCCGCCGCCGCCGGCTACGAGGTGGCCACCACGGCGTCGCCGAAGAACAACGACTACGTGCGGGCCCTCGGAGCGGCCCAGGTGTTCGACCACCACAGCCCTACTGTGGTCGCCGACGTCATCGCCGCCCTGGCCGGGAAACAGGTGGTCGGGGCGCTGGCCATCGGCCCCGGCTCCGCCCAGTCCTGCTCGGAGGTGGTCGCTTCCTGCGGGGGGAGGAGGTTCGTCTCGATGGTGACGCCACCTGCCTCTTTCGACACGCCTCCCGCCGGCACCGGGGGCCTCCTGCGGGCCCTGCCACGCTCCGTCGGATCGGTGGTGTCGCTGGCGGTGCGCAACCGTCTCCGTCACGTCAGCAGCACGTCGGTGTTCGGTACCACGCTGATGGACAACGAGGTGTGTCGGGCGGTCTACGAGGACTTCCTTCCGGCCGCCCTGGCCGAGGGGCGCTACGTCGCCGCCCCACCCCCGTACGTCGTGGGGACGGGGCTCGGCGAGCTTCAAGCGGCGCTCGACCTTCAGCGGCGCGGCGTCTCTGCGCAGAAGGTGGTGGTCGTACTGTGACCGCCGTCCTGGGCCGCATGTCGCGCGTGCGGCGTCTCGCAGCGCAGCTACCGCAGGGTGCCCGGCAGCAGACCGGGCCGGGTCGGCGCGATCGCCGTCGCCGCGGTGTGACGCCGGCCGCGGCCTCCCCGAGGCTGCTCAAGGCACTGCGGCGCCTCGTCATCGCCTACGGGCCGCTGACCGCGGCACTAGGCATCGCCGCGGTCCTCGATCCGCGCACCCTGATGGGAGAGCCGGTCTGGGTCAAGCCACTGAAGTTCAGCGTGTCCATCGGGTTGAACGGTGCTGCGCTGTTGTGGTTGGTCAGACGATCTCCGGCGACACCGTTCGTGCGGGGCGCTGCCCTTCTCTCTGCGCTGGGTCTGGTGGTGGAGCAGGCGCTGATCATGCTGCAGGCCGCCCGCGGTGTGCGCAGCCACTTCAACACCGACACCGCCTTCGACGGCGCCGTCTTCGCGGGCATGGGGGCATCCCTGGCGGCGGGTGTCGGGGTCGCGACGGTTGCCCTCGCGGTGGTCTTCGTGCTCCGCCCGCCGCAGGACCCGGTGCTAGCGCGCGTGGCGCGGTCCGGCCTGGGACTGATGCTGCTCGGATTCGTTGTCGGCGCTGTGATGCTGGCCCGGGGGGGCCACCTGGTGGGGGCCGCCGACGGTGGTCCGGGTCTGCCCCTGGTGGGTTGGTCCACCGTCGCCGGCGACCTGCGGCCGGCGCACTTCGTCGGCCTGCACGGCCTCCAAGCCCTCATCGTCGCCGCCCACGTGCTGCGCCACGTGCCTGTCCCCACCCGCCTGGCCATCCTGCGGACGCTGACGTGGGGGGTCGCCGGGCTCGTGGCGGCGCTGACCGGGCAAGCCCTCGCGGGCGCCCCGGTGCTCTCGGGCAGCGGCGCGCTGGTGGCCGTCGTCACCGCAGCGGCGACCGGCGCCGGTGCCCGCTCGGCTCGGCGCCCCACGCAAACGCCGGTGGTGTCCTGATGAGCGCGCCACGAGCGGTGGCTTTCGGGAAGCACCCCGGCGGGCGGGGGAGACCGGCGCTGGTCGCGGTCTACGCCGTCAGCGCGGCCGCCGGACTCGGAGGGACCTGGTTCTACAACCTCCGGGCTCGCACCCTGCCCGGCGGTTTCCCCGGCGGCTACTTCCGCGGGTGGTTCGCCAACCCCGCCTCGTCCTCCGCGGCGGTCGACCTGCTCTCCGTGTTCGGCGTCTCGGGGATCTTCATGGTCGTCGAGGGCCGCCGAGTGGGTATGAAGGCACCCTGGGCCTACCCGCTGCTTGCGCTGCCCTCGGCCCTGGCCTTCACGTTCCCGCTGTTCCTGCTCGTCCGCGAGCGGCACCTGCACCCCAGGGGCACCCACCAGCAGGATCCAGGACCCCTGCACCAGTGACCAGCGCCGATATACCAGCCGGCCCGGATCCGGTGACGAGGGTGCGCTGCTGACATCCCCGGTTCCACGCAGGCGGCAGCCGGCCTACGGCCAGCTAAGAGGTCAGGCCTCATCACCTGGCGCCGTACCACCAGCGCGTCGACAGCTGAGCGGCAACTACACGAGCATGGTGGTCGTGACGGCGAGGACGTCGGCCGGTCAGGTGGTCGTGACGGCGCGGGCGGGAGCTGCGGTCGGGCCGGCGGGGGTGGGTCATGGGGGGGGAAGTGGTTACGCCCGCCGCGGCACAACCACCTCACGCCTTGCCGCGTCAGGCCTGGTTGAGCTCGGACAAGCTCCTGGTTATCTATCTCGACGCAAGCCATGCAGACATCGGACACGTCACCGCCACGGTCCAGGCGCACCTAGCAGCAGGCGCAGACCACGTCATCGCAGGCGCCCCACTCGGCGCCGACTTCCGAACGAGCATCACCCGCCTCGAACAACTCGCGCCTGCACTCATTCCGCTGACCTGACCGCCCGACCGGCCGAACGGTCAGCAGCACATCGGCCGTCCGGACCCGGCCGACTCGATCCTGTGTCACAGAGGATCCCCGAACGGCACGTGCCAAGCGCATCTGGGACTGCCCGGGGACACAGGTCGTCGCTAGCCTGAGCGACGTGTTGCATCTACTCGTCGACACCTCGACGTGGCTTGACCTGGCCAAGAGACGCGACGGGCAGCGTTGGATCGTGGTGATGCGCTTGCTCGTGGATCAACGAGGGCTTCGGCTGCTCGTGCCCGACGTTGTCATCGCCGAGTTCGAAAGGAACCGCGATCGGGTCGAGACGACCATGACAACCACGGTGGCGCAACGCTTCAAGCCCATGAAGCAAGACCTGGGCGACTACGGCGGCAGAGACTACGAACAAGCGTTGGGTGTCATCGAAGGCCTTGCCCACGAGGTCCCCCTCATCGGGGTCATGACAACCCGGAACTTCAATGACGTGCTGGGCCTGCTCCGTAACGGGACGAAGATCGACCCGACGAACGACCAGCGATCCAGAGTGGTGCAGCGAGGGCTCGAGAAGAAGGCGCCGTTTCACCGGTCCCGGAATAGCGTCGCCGACGCGCTTCTCATCGAGATGTATGCCACCGCCGTTGACGGCGCCGATCTCACCGAGGCCCCCCACGCATTTGTCACGACCAACAGTGACGATTTCTCGCTGCCGGACGGTGACCAGCGAGAGCCCCATCCTTACCTCGCGGATCTGTTCGCGGCTGACGGCTCGGCCTACGGCCTCGGCGTTGATGGTTTGAACGCCATCCTTCTCGCCACTTCGGAGACCAGATCCAGGAGCTCTTCGCAGAGACGCACTTCGAGGAGGAGCCGCGAAAGCTCAACGAGATCATGGCAGCGGAGCAGGAGATCTTCGACCGTTTCTGGTACCACCGATCCCGCCAACATCAGTACCGCCTGGAGGATGCTGGTGACGATCAGGAGGTGGAGCGGCTCATCAGCATCGCGGGCCCAGCCCGGGGCGGCGTGGAATCGACGTATACCGAGCAAGGGCAGCTCGGCCCTTACACGGACTTCGAACTGGGAATGCTGGGCGGCAAGCTCTCAACGCTGCGTTGGGTTCTGGGGAGCGAGTGGGACTTCCTCGACACGTAGACAATCTGAGGGCCCTTCGGCCGCCAGCGTCGCCGCGCACTCCCCCTTGCACGGTGTCTTGCACCCCGGCCTTTTAAGTCGGGGACTGCAAGCGAGCGGCACGTTCACGACCTCGTTCGGTGATGGTGCGGTCCCCTTTCTTGGTCATGATCAATGGGTCGTTCGAGTTGTACAGCGATGCGAGCATCTCGCGGCTGACGCCGCACTCACGCGCCACCTGGTGCAGTTCGAGCTTGTCCATCGTGCAGTCGGGAGAGTCAGCTAGTCGGCCCAGCAGTATCTCGACGGGGTCTCGGCGGGCTCCCGACAACTCGTGCGGCATGACCGTCAGCGGCTGCTGACTCAGTGCTTGCAGCTGGACCACGATGCCGGCTAGCGCCGTCTCGAGTCCTTCCAGGGCGTCAGCCGGTTCGCTGGGAGCACCACCGGAGCCTTGCCAGGTGCGCTGCGGGTACCGGCGCAGGTACTCCTGCTCGAGCTCCATCATCCGCGCCGTGTGGTTGGCGAACTGCGCAGCGGTTCCGTGCAGAAAAACCCAGTTGCGGGTGGCGTGCGCCAAGATGGCTCTGGCGTCGCTACTCAAGGTGGTGTGGGCGGGGGCGTTCGTCGAGGAGAAGGACGCCCGGTTCGTCAACGACCGCGTGCACGCCAACATCCAGCGCGACGGTACGTTCTCCGTCGTCCCGCGGATGGCGGGCGGTGTCACCACGTCTGGCGAGCTGCGCCGTATCGCTGAGGTCGCCGACAAGTTTGCCGTCCCGCTGATCAAGGTCACCGGCGGCCAGCGGATCGACCTGCTCGGGGTGCGCAAGGAGGACCTGCCCGCCGTGTGGGCCGACCTCGACATGCCCTCGGGCTACGCGTACGGCAAGTCGATGCGCACGGTGAAGACCTGTGTGGGCACGGACTTTTGCCGCTACGGCCTCGGCGACTCCACCCAGCTCGGCATCGACATCGAGGAACGCTTCGCCGGCCTGGAGAGCCCGGCGAAGATGAAGCTCGCCGTGTCCGGGTGCCCCCGCAACTGCGCCGAGTCGATGGTCAAGGACATCGGGATCGTCGCGGTCGGCAGCGGCGACAACGAGGACCGCTGGGAGATCTACGTGGGCGGCGCAGCCGGCGCGTCGGTCCGCAAGGGCGACGTGCTGGCCACCGTCGACGGCCGGGACGAAGCGATTCGGATCACCGGGGTGTTCATGCAGTACTACCGCGAGAACGCGACATGGCTTGAGCGTACTTACGACTTCGTGCCGCGGATCGGGCTCCACGAGCTGCAGGCGCTGCTGGTGGACGACCGCGACGGCATCGTCGCCGGGCTCCAGGAGCGGATCCAGACCGCTGTCGATGCCTACGTCGACCCGTGGACCGAAGGTCGAACGCCCGCCACGCCCGGCCAGTTCGCCGACGCGTTGCCGTTGATCCCGTTGCCGATCGTGCCGGTGCGCGACGGTTCCGCGTCCCCCGCGGGCACCGCGGCACCCAACGGGGCGATGGCGTGACGGCCGCAGACGTGGGTCGGGACGTGGGCACGGTGTACCGACTCGGCGCCGTCGAGCAAATCCCGGCCGGCGAGGGCCGTGCGTTCATTATCGGCGCCGAGCACGTGGCGGTGTTCCGGCTACGCGACGGCACCCTGCGCGCCACCCAGGCCCGCTGCCCGCACGCCGGCGGCCCGCTCGCCGACGGCCAGCTGGACCTGACCGCGATCGTCTGCCCGCTACACGCCCGCGCGTTCTCCTTCACCGACGGGCGCTGCCCCGAGGGCGAAGTGATCGCCGTTCACCCCGCTCACGAAGAGGACGGAGAGATCGTCGTCGAGATGATCGCAGCACCAGTGCGCTGACCCCTGAAAGGCGCCCTTCGAAGAGGTCGACGTCAGCTTCGACCGCCCACGCGACGCCTCGACCTGGGACGGATGTTGTAGCGGCGAGTCGACACCCCCACGAGCATCGGGCCCATCGCCATCCGCCCGAGGATCTCGGTGCTACTGAACAACTCGTAGGCCGGCCCCCGCAACTCACCGCTGCCGTCCACCGCGCGGACCCGCGGCCGATCCACCGGAACACGGCGCCCGCTGAGGGTGACCGACCCACGCTCGGGGGCGTGCCGACCGCGGCCCGGTCGCTGTCGTGCTTGCCCTTCACGCCAGCCAGCGTGGTCACGTCGGCTTCCATCATCGCTCATCACCTGTAACCTGGCGCCGACCGCAAGGGCCAGCAGCCTCTCTCGCATGTTCCCGGCGATCTCGCCCATCGCCACGGTGGCGTTCTCTGCACGGTCAACCCGTGCGCCCCCGGTGCACCGCTCATCGACTTCTGATAGTTGTTGTTCACGGTGGCCCCCTACTCTCGTTGAGTTTCTCTACCGACGCCCACCACCAACCGCAAGGCAGGAGCTGAGCGGGGGACCGCAACCTCAAGTTCTACGAGACCGGGGACAACCTCAGCGCGCTGACCCCGAGCCCGGACCCCGTCAGGTGCAGCACCAGCAGGGACAGGGCGACGGTGTTGAAGTGCTCGGCGGTTCCGCGGCACCGTCTCAGCCGTCGAGCACCGGTCAGGAACCAGAGTGCGCGGGTTGGAAGTTGCCCTGCTCGTCCTCCTCGGCGCGAATGACGTGCACCACGGCGTTGATGAGGGCGAGGTGGGTGAAGGCCTGCGGGAAGTTGCCCCAGTGCCGGCCCGTGCGGGGGTCGATCTCCTCGGCGTAGAGCAGCAGCGAGCTCGCGAAGCCGAGCAGGCGCTCGCACAGGTGCCGGGCGCGCTCCAGCTCGCCGATCTCCACCAGCGCGCTGACCAGCCAGAACGAGCAGATGGTGAACGTTCCCTCCTCGCCGGAGAGTCCGTCGTCGGTGGTGTCCACCTGGTAGCGCAGCACCAGCCCGTCCACGGTGAGCTCGTCGGCAATGGCGAGCACGGTGGCTCGCGCGGTGGGGTGGTCCGGGGGCAGGAAGCGCAGCAGCACTGCCAGCAGGAGCGACGCGTCGAGGTGGTCGACGCCGTAGGCCTGGGTGAGCACCCCGCGCGAGTCCACGCCGTGGGTGAGGACGTCGGCGTGGATCTCGTCGGCGACACCCTGCCAGCGGGTGGCGTAGTCGTCCTCGCCGTGCACCCGGGCGAGCTTGGCGCCGCGGTCGAGCGCCACCCAGCACATGATCTTCGAGGAGGTGAAGTGCTGCGGCTGCCCGCGCACCTCCCAGATGCCGCGGTCGGGCTCGCACCAGTGCTCGATGGCCTGCTCCACCTGGGCCTTGAGCAGGGGCCACAACGACTCCGGCACCTGCTCGCGGGAGCGGGTGTGCAGGTACACCGAGTCCAGGACCGCACCCCAGATGTCGTGCTGGCTCTGGTCGTAGGCGCCGTTGCCGATGCGCACCGGGCGCGCGTCGTCGTAACCGGAGAGGTGGTCGAGGGTCTCCTCGTCCAGGTGGCGCTCCCCACCCACCCCGTACATGACCTGCAGCGGGTGAGGCGAGCCGTTCTGGCTGCTCGAGACGTCGCTGATGAAGCTGAAGAAGTCGTTGGCCTCGCGGTCCAGGCCCAGCGTGTACAGCCCCCACAGCGCAAACGTGGAGTCGCGCACCCAGGCGTAGCGGTAGTCCCAGTTGCGCTCCCCGCCCGGGGTCTCCGGCAGGGAGGTCGACGACGCGGCGAGCAGGGCGCCGGTGGGGGCGTAGGTCAGCCCCTTGAGCGCGAGTGCGCTCTGCTGCAGGTAGGCACGCCACGGATGGTCGGGGAAGCGGCCCAGGGAGATCCACTGCCGCCAGCACTCCTGGGTCTGCCACATGGCGTTCGAGGCCTCGGCCCAGGTCTGCGGGGCGGGCAGGTCCGACCAGCTCAGGGCCACGAAGACGTCGTCGCCCTCGGTCAGCCGCGTGCGTGCCCGGGCCTCGCGACCCTCCAGGCCCAGCCGCAGGTTGGTGGTGAGCTTGAGGGTCGGATGGTCCCCCTGGTCCGCCGTGGCCACCGCGACGGCCTCGCCATAGACGTCCCCGGTGTACTCCCAGCGCGCGCCGCTGCGGTAGTAGTCGAAGGCCGGCTCGCAGCTCAGGGCCAGCTCGACCGTGCCGGAGACGCAGCGCACCGTGCGCAGCAGGACGTGCCGGGCATCCCAGTCGGTGGGGGTGCGCTTGTGGGTGCCGGAGCGGTCGTCGGTGTTGTGCCACGGGCCCATGACCAGGGCGGCGCGGACGATGATCCAGCCCGTCTCCGTCTGCCACGTGGTCTCCACCATGAGGCTGCCCGGCATGTAGCGACGCGACGCGGGGACCCGCACGCCGTAGGGCGCGAGGGTGAAGTGCCCCGCCGAGCGGTCGAGGATCGCGCCGAACACGCTGGGGGAGTCCGGCCGCGGCAGGCACATCCACTCCACCGCCCCGTTGGGCGCGACGAGACACGTCGTCTCGCAGTCGGAGAGGAACGCGTAGTCCGAGATCGGCGGGAACGCGCTGCGCCGCACCGGGACCGTGCTCGCGCCGAGGGCGCCGACCGGGGGCAGCGGCGCGCTCCGCGTGAGGTCGGCCACCGTCAGCGGGTGAAGACGATCTTGCCGACTCATCGCCTTTGAACGTGCCCGTGCTCACAGACGCCAAGCTGACCGCGCTTATCGCTGCTTGAGAGCGGCTCCGGGCCCCACCTACACCCTGGATTGTGAAGAGCCAGTTCGGCCAGTTCGGCGAGCCGACTCGCACGCACTCTTTCAACCGGAGAGAAGGGTTCCCCTGGCCGGGAGAGGATGTGCACCCCCGTGTGGGCAGAGAGGATTTTCACAACGGTGGCACTCTCGCGAGAGGACAACTGTTCGTCGGGCGCCAAGATCCCAGCGCGCAGCAGCTCGGCCGCAGCCGTCGCTAACTCCTCCGGGTCAGCGACGACCCGCAAAGCCAAACTCAGCGCATGAGTCACCGGGTCCACCAAAGCAAAGGCCGTCGTGGGCCAAATCCTCGTCTCCCTCCCCCCACCAGCTCGCACCGCGTCCGCGAGATCATCAAAGGCCACCTCTTCCGGGGAGGAAACCACCAGTTCATCCACCACCCTGCCCTCCCCCGGGTAGACCTGAATATTCAAAATGTTCACACCCGCCCGGGAGAGAGCACCCGCGAGATGTTCCAGGGCACCGGGCCGATCCTCAACGCCGGTGCGGACGCGCCACAAAGCTGGCGCCTCGTGTAGGTGCCTCCGGCGGCGCAGGGCCGGCCTATGGAGCCATCCTCGCATCAGCTTCATCACCGACGGCTCCGCAACCCAGATCGCGAGACCACTCGTCACCGCAGTCATGACCAGAATCTTCAGCACGAACGGCAGATCGGCGCTAACCGCTACCACGTTGGCCCCAAGCTCGATAGGGACCATTATCGCGACGTTAGCCGTCGTCAATCGCGCCCGGGGAGGCTGGGGCAAACTCCCGCACGTCTCGCAAGCCAGTTCGCCAGCCCC
>JAABUT010003105.1_pt1 | contig 14750 bp, 14 predicted proteins | sample 5559281 | NCBI WGS metagenome assembly JAABUT01 (sample SAMN10711880, study PRJNA513359) | rock metagenome | isolation source: Antarctica rocks | place: Antarctica: Victoria Land, Ricker Hills nord | collected 2016-01-04 | reverse complement strand
TCGCCCTCAACATCCTGCGCGCCAAGGGCGTCCAGAACGTCAGCCTCGCGCTCTACACCAATGCCGTCAGCTTCGACCAGCTGCTCGCCCTCGGCACAGCGTAATCAGAACTGAATGGCCCTGGTCGGTGAACAAGGTGCCAAGCCGGTCGCGCAGGATCAGGCAGGCGTTGCCACGCCGGAACGCAGCACGGGCGATACGGGCGGTGTCATCGGGCACGGGCGGGATCGGCTGCTGCGGGCGAAGCGACATGGCCAAACTCCAGGCTGAAAACCGCCCAACGCCGCCAGACCCGGCAAGCTCCCGATTTCGCCACCAGTGTCCCCACGTTTAGAATGGCAACACCAGAGGCCGAGCGTCCACGCGCGGACGTGTATCGCAGTCGAGGAGTTCTGGAAGTCTCTAAACTCTTAACAGAAGGCGCAGACTGTAAAGAGTTTAGGGTGTTCCAGAACCTATAGTTTACGGAACAGAGCGTGATCACAAACAGGTCAGTCATATTGACAAAGCATTGGTTCGGATCGAACGCCGTTGACAAATTCTCTATGTAGTCGCATTTACTAGGGCAGTCAGAGAAGCAACAGTGGGCATTCTTTAGGATACAGTCCCGGACGTACTTGGATTGCCCGGGAGTATATTGAGGGTTAAGCCTTCTATGTGTAGCAGCGCGCAATGATGATTGCCCCGACGCGCAATCAAGGGCGGTTTCCGGCGCACATTGATTGAGACTGGCGGGGGTGCCCGACGCAGGCTTTTGGAGAATGGGCGCACGGTCATTGAGACGGACGCGAGATCATGCGGGCGGGCGCATGGTCGGTGAGACGGATTGGGCTGGCGGCGCTGCCTGCCGACGCTGCGGTTCGCAAGGATAACGAGCGGTTTTCTTGTGGGTGCGCCAGGCAGGCTGGCCGCGGCCAAATGTCACACGGAAACCCGTTGCGGAAATGATCGCCAGCTTGCAGGCTGCGCCGCATCTTTCCTGACGGTGCCTCGATGCTGATCGGCTATGTCCGCGTGTCCAAGTCGGACGGCACCCAGACGCTCGCGCCGCAGCGGGACGCGATGCTGGCCGCTGGCGTCGATCCCACCCGCATCTACGAGGACCTGGCCTCCGGCCGCCGGGACGACCGGCCGGGCCTGACCGCGTGCCTCAAGGCCATTCAGCCCGGCAACACGCTCGTGCTGTGGAAGCTCGACCGGCTCGGCCGCGACCTGCGCCACCTGGTCAACACGGTCGAGGACCTGCGCACGCGGGGCGTCGGCCTCAAGGTGCTGGCCGGCGCCGGCGCGCAGATCGACACGACGACGGCCAACGGGCGCCTGGCCTTCGGCATCTTTGCTGCCTTCGCCGAGTTCGAGCGCGAACTGATCGCCGAGCGCACCAACGCCGGCCTGGCAGCGGCGCGGGCGCGCGGGCGCATGGGCGGCCGGCCGCGCAAGATGGACCGCGCCGCCCTGATGATGGCGATGGCGGCCATGGCGGACCGCAAGGCGGTTGCGGCCGAGGTGGCCGCGCGGCTCGGCCTGACCACCACCACGCTCTACGCCTACGTCAACGGCGACGGGACGCCGAAGGCGGCGGGACAAGCGGTGCTCGACGGCACGCACCGGCCCGGCACGGCGGCAAGGGTGGCGCGGCTCCGGCCCGCACCTGGCCGCCCCCTCGAAGCCGGCGGCGCCTGATGCCCAGGGGAGTCGCCGTGCCGGCCGAGGCGCTTGCGACCCTCCACCGCCGCCTCGCGGCGCTGCCTGCGCGGCACCCCGAGCGCACGGCGCTGATGGCGTCCACGGCGCAGCTCTACGCCGTCAGCCGCGCCACGCTGTATCGCCTGCTGCGCGGCGACCGCCGCCCCAAGGACGCGCACCGCGAGGACCGGGGCCGCCCGCGCTCCATGCCGGCGCCCGAGATCGAGCGCTGGTGCGAGATCGTCGCCGCCATGAAGCTCAGGACCACCAACAAGAAGGGCCGCCACCTTTCGACGGTGCGGACCCTGCAGCTGCTGGTCGAGCACGGCGTGGACACGCCGGACGGCTTCCAGAGGCTCGTGCCGGGCCGGCTGACCGCGTCCACCCTGAACCGGCACCTCAAGCGCCTCGGCTACGACCAGGAGCGGATGACCCGGCAGCCGCCCGCGGTGCGCTTCCAGGCCGAGAGGTCGAACGCGCTGTGGCACTTCAACATGAGCCCGTCGGACCTGAAGCACCTCAAGGCGCCGCCCTGGCTCGACCCGGACCGGGCCGGCGCACCCACCCTGATGCTGTTCTCGGTGGTCGATGACCGGTCGGGCGTCGCCTACCAGGAGTACCGCTGCGTCTATGGCGAGGACGTCGAGGCGGCGCTGCGCTTCCTGTTCAACGCCATGTCGCCCAAGCCGGCCGCGGCGGGCAGCGACGACGGCGACCCGTTCCAGGGCATCCCGGCCATGATCTACCTGGACAACGGGCCGGTGGCGAAGTCGGCCGTGTTCAAGCGGGTGATGGAGAGCCTGGGCGCCGGCGTGATGACGCACATGCCCGCCGGGTCCGACGGACGGCGCACCACGGCGCGCTCCAAGGGCAAGGTCGAGCGCCCGTTCCGGACGGTCAAGGATGCGCACGAGACCCTCTACCACTTTCACCAGCCGCAGACCGAGGCGGAGGCGAACCAGTGGCTCGCCCGGTTCATCACCGGCTGCAACGGGCGCGACCACCGGTCCGAGCCGCACTCGCGCATCGACGACTGGCTGGCGCACCTGCCGGCGGACGGCGTGCAGCAGATGTGCGCCTGGGAGCGGTTCTGCGCCTTTGCCCGCGAGCCCGAGCGGCGCCTGGTCGGCATCGACTGCCGCGTGACGGTCGCCGGCGTGGCCTATGAGGTGGATGCCGAGCTGGCCGGCGAGACGGTGGTGCTCTGGTGGGTGTAGATCGGCGTGGAAGATTGACCCCCTGAGAGGGTGATCGGCGTCCAAAACTGACCCCCTGATTTGTGGCAACACGCCACCCGGCGTTTTGGGTGGTGGGGGGAGATGCTTGTTGTGGAGACAATTGCTCGGATTAGGCGGGCGCACTTTGTTCAGGGCAAGACGATCAAGGCGATTTCCCGGGAGCTTGGGATCGCGCGCAACACCATTCGCCGGATCCTGCGCTCGGGTGAGACGAGTTCTGCCTACCAGCGTGACGTGCAGCCGCGGCCGAAACTGGGCCAATGGACGGAGGAGCTTGATCGCCGCCTGATTGCCAATGATCGGCTGTCGCGGCGGGAGCGGCTGGGCCTGATCCGGATCTTCGAGGGTCTTCGCGGCGCGGGGTATCAGGGCGGCTACGACGCGGTGCGTCGCTACGACCAGGCGCGCCGGCGCAAGCAGGGCAAGGGTTTGAGCGACGCCTTCGTGCCGCTCAGCTTTGCGCCGGGCGAGGCGTATCAGTTCGACTGGTCGCACGAGATCGTCGTGCTGCGCGGCGTCACCACGCCCATCAAAGTGGCGCAGGTCCGGCTGTGCCACAGCCGGATGCTGTTCGTGCGGGCCTACCCGCGCGAGACGCAGGAGATGGTGTTCGACGCGCACGACAAGGCATTCGCGTTCTTTCGTGGCACGTGCCAGCGCGGCATCTAGGGGTTCACCCAACATTCATGACACCAGCCGCAAAGTAAGCCGGGCGGCGGGGGTTCAGACGCCCTGGAACAGGAGTTGGGCTGGGTCGGCGGCGAGGGTGGGCGCGTCGAGAGACAGGCGCGCGGTCATGTCGAGGTGGAACGTGCCATACGGGTTGACGTGACCCCATCCCAGGGGCAGGGCAATCGAGTGAATGGCTAAGCGGTTTGTTGGACGAGGGCGGCGAGGTATTCGGTGTTCCATCCCGCCCGTTTTCTGCGGCTTTTCAAGCTGAGGGTCGGCTTTGCCTGCCGCAGCAGGTTCAGCGCCATGTGCTTGACCACGGCCATGTTCGCGGGGCCGTGGCCCGTCCTGAGCCGGGCCAGGTCGTCGTGGAACACCACATCGAGCACCCAATGCAGGCGGTTCTCGATCCCCCAATGGCTGCGCACCACGCGGGCAAAGGTTTCGGCATCGAGCTTGGCCGAGCAGAGATAGTAGCGCCGCTCACGCCCGATCCTGCCATCGCGGTCGGTCTGGCTTTCGACCATGCCGACCATGGCCAGGCCCGGAAAGGCCAGTTCGCCAGGGGGGCCGCGGCCGGAGAGCAGTCCGCTGACGTCATGGCACACGTGGTGCGTGCGGGCTTCGAGCCGGCCATGCCCGCTCTCCACGGTCCGATACGTGCCGATCGCCATCGCCGTCGGCGGCGAGGCGAACAGCGCCGTGACCTTGGCGCATGGGCCGGGCTGGTTCTGCTTGAGCACGAGCACATAGTCTCCGCCGCCGTCGAGAATGGTTTGGGCGATGGCGGTCTGCGTTCCCATGGCATCGATGGTAACCAAGGCGCCAGCCAACTCCAGGCGCTGCAACAGCAGCGGGATGGCGGTGATCTCGTTGGACTTCTCCGACACTGCTTCCTGCCCCAGCACCAGCCGTTGCCCGGTCGCCCAAGCCGAAACTGTATGCAGCGGGCCGCAGCCCTTGGACCGGGCATGGCTGCGCCGCGAGGTCTTGCCGTCGATCGCAATCGTCTCCGGCCCGGGAACACGCAGGCGCCCGACCCAGTTTGTGAAGCAGGTCTTGAACAGAGCCGGGTCGAGCGCCGCAACGACTTCGCACAGCGTGTCATGGCTCGGAATGCCGCGCGCGAACGGCAGGAAACGACGCAGGAACGGCAGGTGCTCGCCACCCCACAGCGCCAACTCGACGAAGTCATCGGCGCCCGCGACGGTGCCGCAGAGCAGCAGAAGCAGCAGTTCCGGCAGGGGATACAGCACCTTGGCCGTCTGCCGGGGGTCTCGCAGAGCTGTGAAATGCGCCAGGAAGGGCAGGGCTGCCGGCTGAACCATTGAACGCCTCCATCATGGAGCGTCCTATGAATCCTCCTTCAGGCCGCGTAGGAAGTCCGCCCAGGGCACTTCACTCGATTGCCCTGACACTCAAGCGATTGCCCTGGGCCTGACACTCAAGCGATTGCCCTGGGGTTGAGGCGGGCTTGCTTGACATGGGCCACAAGCGCCCGCAGCTTGGGCGCTAAGTTGCGGCGCTCCGAATAATACAGGAAGAAGCCAGGGAACGGCGGACAGTACTCTTCCAGTATGGCAACGAGCTCGCCGCGATCCAGGTAGGGGCGGAAGGTTTCTGCCATCCCAAAGGTGAGCCCGCCGCCCGCAACCGCCGTCCGTATCATTAGCCACATGTCATTGGTGGTCACCCGTGGCCTGACCGCCACGTCGAAGTCGCAGCCGTTCTCCGCGAACTCCCAGCGGTAGGGTGCCGATCCAGGTGCGGGACGCCAACCGATGCAGCAATGCTGGCTCAGGTCCCGAGGGTGCGATGGCTGGCCGAAGCGGGCCATGTAGGACGGCGCGCCCACTACCATCTGCCGTTGCTCCTCCGAAACTGGCACTGCGATCACATCCTGCTCCAGCACTTCGCCGAGACGCACGCCAGCATCATAGCCCTGCGCGACGATGTCGAACTCGTCGTCGGTGACCGTCACGTCAAGGTCAACCCCGGGATGCGCTTCGACGAAGGTGGCCAGCAGCGGCCCCGATATGAACCGCTCCGCGATTGAGGACACCGCGAGGCGCAGCAGCCCAGCCGGCCGGGATACGCTGTCCCCCGCTGCCTCAATCGCCGCGGCCACCTCGCCGATCGCCGGTGCAACCCGGTCGTAGAGTTTGCGGCCGGCCTCGCTCAGGCTGACGCTTCGGGTCGTGCGCTGCACTAGCGCCAAGCCCAAGCGGTTCTCGAGGCGGCGCAGCGATTGGCTCACCGCCGAGCGGCTCACGCCCAGGCGGTCGGCCGCCGCACGGAAGCTGCGCGTTTCGGCGACGGCCAGGAACGCCGAGATGCCGCTAAGATCCGTTGCCATAAGTAAGCAAAGCTTACTGCCGAGTGAAGCAGCAGGCAAATTGTGCGCCCGCTCGCTGCGCCCACCTCTTGGCCACTGTGAAGCGAGCAGCAATGGGAGGGGGCATAGTGGCTTTTCCGGCCATTTGGGACTTTTCGGGCAAGGTGGCCATGGTGACGAGTGCCGCGCGGCATCGGCCGGGCGACAAGAGGTGTTCCATCATGTCCCCATCCAGGACGGCCTCTGCCGTGGTGCTCGCCGCCTGTGTGCTCGCCCCCCTGCCGCTGACGCCCAGGATCGCGGCCCTGCCGCTGCGCTCGTGCCCCCTGCTCAGCAAGCCCAGCAGGGGGCAGACCAAGCTACGAAGGGCGCGGCCGTGACCTCGCACCCATACGTCGGCATGTGGGTCACCGCCGATGGGCATGTCAGGCAGGAGCTGTTGCGCAACCGCTACGACGAGGCCCGCGGCAGCCGACGGAGCGCCTATCAGGGCCGCTACGAAGTCCGGGGCAACCAGATCGTCTACTGGGACAACACGGGCTTCACCGCCGACGGCGTGTTCGTCAGCCACGACGAGCTGCATCACGGCGGTATGGTCTTCCGCCGCGTGCAATGACGTCGGCGCAGCCGCGTCCGGGCGCGCCGGCAGCGGCAACCAACTTTAGGGAGCAACAAGATGGATCATCATGACATACCGTGCCGCATCAGCACCGTCCTGGCCGCGGCCGCCGTGCTCGGCCTTTTTGCAAGCGCGGCAACCGCGCAGACCGCCAGCGCCCCAGCTTGTGCCACCGATGGCGAAGCCTCGGTTGCCGCCCTGTCTCGGAGCTGGATCCTGTCCGGCTGGGAGCGCAAGGCCGGCGATGGCCCGCTGAACTTCCGCGAGAAGCTGGGCCGGTTCTACGACTGGTCGGCCTCCGACGTCTTGCTTTACGACGACTTCGACCCTCAGCACCGGGTGGTGCGCAGCCCGGCCGAGTACGGCGCGATCTGGGAGCCGGGCTTCTCCGCCCTGAACACTGCGCACCACCGCCTGCTGTCCGGGCCGTTCGTGCTCGCGTCCGGCAATCTTGCGGTCGCAACGTTCGGGTGGGCCGCCCGGCTCGAGGGCAGGGACGGCAAGGTGACGGGCCTGCGGAGCTACTCCACGCTCACGTGGCGCTGCACCGGCGACGGCTGGAAAATCGTGCGCGAACACAACTCGTCGGTCGTGCTTCCGGTCGATCAAGTCGATGCAACCATGGCATCTGGCCGCGACTGACACAGAAACGCTCGCTGGCCCTAGCTCCCCAAGATGCAGTATTAAGAGGATGACGACACATGCCAGAACAGGGCTTCGACCGCCGGATGGTCCTCCAGTCCGCCGCGGCGCTCGGGTGCGCAGCCGCGGCGAGCGCCGGCTTAGCGGGCAGTGCGTCCGCACAGACCGGTCCGGCCACCGCTAGCAACGGGCCGGCCATGACGACGCGCTTCACCGTCAACGGCCGGGCGGTGTCGCTCGACCTCGACCCGCGCACGACGCTGCTGGACGCGCTGCGCGAGCACCTGCACCTGACAGGCACCAAGAAGGGCTGCGACCAGGGCCAGTGCGGCGCCTGCACCGTGCTCCTGGACGGCCGGCGGGTGAATGCCTGCCTGACGCTCGCGGTCATGCAGGACGGGGCGGCGATCACCACCATCGAGGGCCTGGGTACGCTGGAGAGCCTGCATCCGTTGCAGCGCGCCTTCATCGAGCGCGACGGGTTCCAGTGCGGCTATTGCACACCGGGCCAGATCATGTCCGCCGCCGGCCTGCTGGACGAGGTCAAGCGTGGCGTGCCGAGCCACGTGACGGCTGACCTGACGGCCGATGTCTCGTTGAGCGACTCCGAGCTCCGCGAGCGCATGAGCGGCAATCTCTGCCGCTGCGCCGCCTACCCCAACATCGTCGCCGCGATACGCGACGTGGCCGGAGCCGTGACATGAGGGCCTTCACCTACGAGCGGGCCACCAGCCCGGCTGGCGCCGCCGCGGCCGTGGCGCGGCAGCCCGGCGCTAAGTTCATCGCCGGCGGCACCAACCTTCTCGACCTGATGAAGCTGCAGATCGAGACGCCGACGCATCTTGTGGACGTGAACCGGCTCGGCCTAGACGCCATTGAGGACACGCCCGGCGGCGGCCTACGGATCGGCGCGCTGGTGCGCAACACGGACCTAGCGGCGCACGCGCGGGTGCGGCAGGACTACGCCGTCCTGTCCCGCGCGCTGCTGGCCGGCGCTTCGGGCCAGTTGCGGAATGCGGCGACGACGGCCGGCAACTTGTTGCAGCGCACGCGCTGCCCGTACTTCTACGAGACCGCAATGCCTTGCAACAAGCGCCAGCCCGGGTCCGGCTGCGCCGCCATCGGCGGGCTGACGCGTGGCTTGGCTGTGCTGGGCACGAGCGACGCCTGCATCGCCACCCACCCGTCGGACATGGCCGTTGCCATGCGCGTCCTGGATGCCGCCGTCGAGACGGTGCGCCCGGACGGCACGGCACGCAGCGTTCCCGTCGCCAACCTGCACCGCTTGCCGGGCGATACGCCCGAGGTTGAGACCACCCTCATGCCCGGCGAGCTGATCACGGCCGTAACCCTGCCCCCTCCGGTGGCGGGCGTGCACGTCTACCGCAAGGTGCGCGACCGCGCCTCGTATGCGTTCGCCACCGTGTCGGTCGCGGCCGTGCTGGTCCGCGACGGCGGGCGCATCATTGCGGGACGGGTCGCATTCGGCGGCCTGGCGCCCAAGCCCTGGCGGGTCGAGGCCGCCGATGCCGAGATCGGCCGCGGCGTGGACGCCACGGCCGACGTTGCCCTCACGGGGGCCAGGCCCACTGAGCACAACGCGTTCAAGCTGCCGCTCGTGCGCCGCACGCTGGCGGCCGCGTTCACCGACGCCGCGAGGAGCTGAGCACATGATCGGACAATCCATCAGCCGTATCGACGGTCCGCTCAAGGTTACGGGTGGCGCGGTTTACTCGTATGAGCGGCAGGACGCGGGGACGGCGCTCTATGGCGCGATCGTCGGTGCCACCATCGGCCGCGGCCGCATCATCGGGATGGATACGGCCCAGGCCGAGCGCGCGCCGGGCGTTGCGCTCGTTCTCACCCACCGCAACGTGGCGGCACAGGCGATCCGCGACGGAAGCCTGCCGGACTCGTTCGCCCGGCCCTGGCCCGTCCTGGTTGACGACCGCATCGCGTTTTTCGGCCAGCCCATCGCCTTCGTGGTCGCAGCCACCTTCGAGCAGGCCCGGTCCGCGGCAGCCCTGGTCACCGTCACCTACGCGGCCGAGCCTGGCGCCTACGACCTCGCCACCCACCAGGACCGTGCCTACGCCCCGAAGACCGCCAATGTCGGGCTTGCAACGGACAGCGCCCTCGGCGACCTCGACCGCGCGATGGCCGACGCGCCGGTCACGCTCGACCAGACCTACACGACGCCGCACCACTTCTCGCAGCCCTTGGAGCCGCAAGCCTGCCTCGCCCGCTGGGACGGCGACGACCTCCACGTCTGCGTGTCCACCCAGATCGTCGCGGCAGCGCGCATGTCGCTGGCCCAGACACTGCAAATCCCGCCCGAGCGGGTGCATGTGGACGCAATGTTCGTAGGCGGCGGCTTCGGCTCCAAGCTCCGCGTGCATGAGGAAACGATCCTCGCGGCATTGGCGGCTCGCGAGCTAAACCGCCCGGTCAAGGCTGCGCACACCCGGCGGCAGGTGTTCAACTTGACGGGGCACCGGCCCGAGATGATCCACCGCATCCGCCTTGCGGCGACGCGCGACGGCCGGCTCACCGGCGTCGGCCACGACGTCAACATGCACGGAACGAAGCGGGCCCTGTATGTCGAGCAGACCGCCACCGTCATGCGTGCGCTGTATGCAGCCCCCCACCGTCTGACCCGGCACCGTGTGACCGACCTCGATCTCAGTATCGGCGAGGCCGTGCGCGGACCCGGCGAGGTGCCGGGTCTGCTCGCGATCGAGTCGGCGATGGACGACCTGGCGCACGAGCTCGGCATGGACCCGGTCGAGCTGCGCATCCGTAATGAGCCTGACCTCGATCCCGAGCGCAACGTGCCGCTGCCGGGGCGGCGCATGGTCGAGTGCATGCGCGACGGCGCGGCCCGGTTCGGCTGGGACGCACGGCCGAAGCAGCCGGGTAGCCGGCAGGAGGGCGGCTTGCTGATCGGCTACGGCATGGCCGCCGCGATCCGCAACCACTTTCAGGGCGCGACCAAAGCCACGGTGCGCATGGAGCCGGACGGGCGCGTGGTCGTGCGCTCCGACATGACCGACATCGGCACCGGCACCTACACCATCCTGGCGCAGGTCGCCGCCGACGCCCTAGGCATGCCGGTCGCGCGCGTCGGCGTCGAGCTGGCCCGGTCGGACCTGCCGGTCAGCCCAGGGTCGGGCGGCTCCTGGGGGGCGGCCAACAGCAGCAACGCCGTCCACCGCGCCTGCGAGGAGCTGAAAGCCAAGGTCGCCACAGCTGCGAACGTGCCAGGCGAGCGGCTGAAACTTGCGGGCCCCGGCTTGGTCGATGAGGTGGCCCGGCGCTTCCCTGACGGCGTGGAGGGCGAGGGATCGCTGGCCGGCATGGCAGATGACCCGAACTACAAGGACTACTCGCAGAACACCTACGGCGCGAGCTTCGCCGAGGTCGCCGTGGACGCGGCGACGGGCGAGGTGCGGTTGCGCCGCATGCTCGGCGTGTTCGCGGCCGGGCGCATCGTCAACCCCAAGACGGCGCGCTCGCAGCTTATTGGCGGCATGATCTGGGGCGTCGGCTCCGCCCTGCACGAGGCAGCCCACGTGGACCCGCGCCACGGCCACTTCGTCAACGCAGACCTTGCCGAGTACGTCGTGCCGGTCCACGCCGACATACCCGCGATCGAGGCGATCCTGCTGGACGACTTCGACGGCAAGGCGAACCCAATGGGCATCAAGGGCGTGGGCGAGCTTGGCGTCTGCGGCACGGGCGCCGCCGTGGCCAACGCCGTGTTCAACGCCACCGGCGTGCGCGTGCGGGACTTTCCGATCACGATGGACAAACTGCTGCCGGGGCTGCCCGCCGTAGCGTGATCCGTCCTCCAGGCGTGTGAACCCCCAGCAGTCCAAGCAATCGGGGCCTTGAGGCCCCGTGCGGCTCTGCAATGCAGGGCGCCTCCGAACACAGAAGGCATAGCTCATTGGCAAGCATGACAGTCGTCGCGAGTGAACCCACGCCCAGGCCGCGACCGGCGGACGACCACGGCAAGGGGCCGCCGGCAGCGCTGCTCGTGCTGATCTCGGTTGCCGTCGGGGCGCTCGTCGCGAACCTCTACTACGCGCAGCCGCTTGTCGCGCTGATCGCACCGGAGATCGGGATCAGCCCAGATGTCGCGGGCTCCATCGTGAGCGTGACGCAGATTGGCTACGCCCTTGGCCTGCTCCTGCTCGTCCCGCTCGCCGACCTCGTCGAAAACCGGCGGCTGGTCCTTCTCTCCCTTGGCTGCACGGCGGCCGGTCTGCTCGGGACCGCATTGTCGCCCAGCCCTCAGCCTTTCTTCGCCTTCGCGTTCCTGATCGGGTTCTGTGCAACCGGCGCCCAAGTTCTCCTGCCTTTCGTTTCGCATCTCGTTCCGGCCAAGCGGCGCGGGCGGGTCATGGGCAACGTCATGGCGGGCGTGCTGACAGGCATCATGCTGGCGCGTCCCGTGTCGCTGTTCCTGTCCGCCGCGCTTGGCTGGCGAGCCGTGTTCCTTGCGTCGGCCGTGTTGATGGTGGCGATAGGCCTGGCACTGCGCCGGGTGATGCCGCGGCGCCTGCCGCCCTCTGGAACGCGCTACGGTGCGGCACTGGCGTCCATGGGCTGCATGATCCGCGACATGCCGGCGCTGCGCTGGAGGTGCCTTTACCAGACCCTGATGTTCGGCGCCTTCAACCTGTTCTGGACGGCCGCTCCCCTCATGCTTTCCAAAAGCTTCGGCCTGGGCGTGGCCGGGATAGGGTGGTTCTCGCTGGCCGGTGCCGGAGGGGCGCTGGCCGCGCCCCTCGCTGGCCGCCTTGCGGACAGGGGATTAGGACACATCGCGAGTCCGGCAGCCATGGCGCTGCTCGCCTTCACCTTCGTTCTCAGCATAGCGACCGTCAATGCGTCCGCGCTCTACGCGCTCGCCCTCCTTGCCGTGTTGTTGGACGCAGCCATGCAGACGAGCCAGGTCGTCGCGCAGCGCTTCGTCTTCTCCGTGCCGGCCGAGGTGCGCGGCCGGGCCAATGCGATCTTCGTGACGATGCAGTTTGCGGGCGGCGCAGCGGGGTCGATGCTGGCCACGGTCCTATGGCACGCAGGCGGCTGGCCGGCGACGGCCCTGACGGGTGCCGCGGCGGGCTTCGGGGCCCTGGTGCTGTGCATCCTGGAAGGCCGCCTCGGCAAAGGCTCGTCCATAAGGCAAGTACGTCCGGAACAGTGCAGTCATTAAACTTTTGAGCGCTGGACGTGACCCGCTTGCACGACAGACATCACCACGGGAAAATTATGAAATGAAATACAAGCCGCTGGGCCATACCGGCCTGCTCGTCTCCAGGCTATGCCTCGGCACCATGACGTTCAGCGACGGCGCGGGCGTTTACAAGCACATCGGCGACGTCAGTCAGGCCGGCGCCGACGAACTCGTGCGCGCAAGCTTCGACGCCGGAATCAATTTCTTCGATACGGCCGACATCTACTCCCATGGCCAGAGCGAGAAGACGTTGGGCCAATCGTTCAAGAACCTCGGCATCGCCCGCAAGGACGTGGTGCTCGCGACCAAGGTCTACATGCGCATGGGACCAGGCCAGAACGACGTGGGCGCCTCGCGCGGGCACATCATGGACGGCGTCGAGGCCAGCCTGCTGCGCCTGCAGACCGACTACATCGACCTGTATCAGATACACCAGAGCGACAGCGTGACGCCGGTGGAAGAGACGCTGCGCGCGCTCGATGACCTCGTCCGCCACGGCAAGGTCCGTTACGTCGGCTGCTCCAACTGGGCGGCCTGGAAGATCGCGACCGCCCTGGGCATCTCGGCCCGCAAGGACCTGGCCCGCTTCGAGTCCGTCCAGGCCTATTACTCCATTGCCGGACGCGACTTGGAGCGCGAGATGATCCCCATGCTGCAGGCGGAGCGGATGGGCTTGCTGGTGTGGAGCCCGCTCGCCGGCGGCCTGCTGTCGGGCAAGTACAGCCGTGACAACCAAACGCCCGATGGTGCGCGCCGCTCAGGGTTCGACTTCCCAATTGTGGACAAGGAGCGTGCCTGGAACGTGCTGGACGTCATCCACCCGATTGCCGCGGCGCATGGGTGCAGCCCGGCCCGGGTCGCGCTTGCATGGTTGTTGTCGAAGGACGCCGTGACCTCTGTCATCATTGGGGCCAAGCGTCCAGATCAGCTTATGGACAACCTTGCAGCTGTGGACCTTGATCTGACTGCGGACGACATCAAGCACCTCGACGAGGTAAGCACCCTGCCCCCGGAATATCCTGGCTGGATGCTGGCGGTCCAAGGCGCCGACCGCCTCGGACCAGTGGACCTTTGGGAGGACGCGGTCACGGCTCCCTCGGGAAACTGAGGCTCGCCCGGCGTCTCCGCCTGACGACGTCGGCGGCATCCGCGGTCACTGACACGTGCCGTTGCCTAGCGCTGGGGCGCCAGCCGGGCAGCGTGGCAATACGGCCTCCGCCGGCGGCGCCCTGACGCCCTCTATGGGCGCATTGCCCGCCGTGCTGGGGCCTACATCGCTGGCAGCCTTATCAGGCCCGGGCGGCGGTGCAACTCCCTGGCGGGCGGCCCTGCCTGCATCAGCCGGCGAGCCTGGTATCCGTCTGTCTATGGCCGGCACGCCTACTGCCACTTGGGCTAGCGCTGGCTCTGCCGTACAGACGGCCAGCAATACGGCTGTCCCAGTGCACAGGGCCTTTCTGTTAGCATGGCCCCAAGCGGGCCGGCATATTCCGGACCTCGCCCTGCCGCTCGGACAGGGCGGAGCCGCAGGCAAGTCCTGCATCTAAGCGATGCCCCTCAGCGGCAAGGACCGCGCCCGCTTGCCCGTCGCAGCAAATAGGGCGTTGGCGACGGCGGGCGCCACCGCCGGCAGCCCAGCCTCGCCAACTCCGCCGAGCTGGCCGCCGCTGTTTACAAGATGCACCTCGATCACCGGTGCCTCAGCCATGCGCAGGACCTCATAGTCATGGAAGTTGCTCTGGCTAACCCGGCCGTCCTCGACCGTGATCTCTTCCTTCAACGCCGCGCTCAGGCCCATGTTGATGCAGCCCTGCATCTGCGCCACCACGCTGTCCGGGTTGACGGCCGTCCCGCAATCAATTGCACCCACCACGCGATGCACCCTGATCGCGTCTCCCTGCACCGAGACTTCGGCGACCTGTGCGACGAAGCTGCCCACGCATTCCGAGAAGGCGATGCCGCGGAACCGTCCTTCAGGCAACGGCATGCCCCACCCGGCCTCCACGGCGGCCTTGTCGAGCACCGCGAGCGCGCGCGGACTGTCCTTCAGCAGGTTACGGCGGAATGCATAGGGATCCTTCTTGGCCGCAATTGCCAGTTCGTCGACGAACGACTCGATGAAGAACCCGTTCTGGGACACGCCAACGGCTCGCCAGTAGCCGAGGGGCACGTGGGTCGGCTGTAGAAGGGGTAGGTTGAGGAATCGCGGTAGGGACGCTCATCACTGAGCGCCCCCCGCACAGATCCGTGCGAGCGGAATTCCCGCACACGGCTCCTACCTTGGGTGTTTGACGGCAAATCGTTGGCTTGGCCAGG
>JAABUT010003104.1_pt1 | contig 14752 bp, 11 predicted proteins | sample 5559281 | NCBI WGS metagenome assembly JAABUT01 (sample SAMN10711880, study PRJNA513359) | rock metagenome | isolation source: Antarctica rocks | place: Antarctica: Victoria Land, Ricker Hills nord | collected 2016-01-04 | reverse complement strand
TCGTGCAAGCCGGCCCGCTGGGCCAGCCGCATCACCGGGACCAGCCCCGCCGACCCGATCAGGTTCGGGTCATCGAAAACCGCGTCGATCTTATGGAATGCTTGCACCTGTCGGATGCCCCTTTGGAGGCTCTTGGGACCTGAGGTGGGAGCGGGGGCGACACGCCGGCTTGCGGTGATGTGCTGAGAGTGGGGTCGAGGCCCTCAGGATGCGGAACGACCAAGAACCGTTTCCGTGAGGACCTCGACGATGACCGAGCCTACGTCGTGCTGCGCTTCTCGCTGCGTCACCACGTCCGTGTACTGCCGCAGCTGCGACCTGCTCGTCGGCCTCGACGGGCTGCACGTCCTCGATGTCGCTGCTGCCGACGAGCGTCTGCGGGTGCGGGTCGAGTCCTCGCCCGGGTTGATGGGGTGCCCGACCTGCGGGGTCGTGGCGCTCAGCCACGGCCGGCGTGAGGTCGAGCTGATCGACGCCCCATGCTTCGGCCGGCCGGTCACGGTGGTTTGGTGGAAGCGGACGTGGAGCTGCCCGGAGCCGACGTGCCCGGTGGTGGTGTTCACGGAGCAGGACGAGCAGCTCGCTCGGCCCCGGGGCCTGCTGACGACACGTGCCTGCTGGTGGGCGGCCCGGCAGCTGCGGCGAGAGCACGCCTCGATCCTTGGACTGGCCCGCCAGCTCGGCACGACGTGGAAGACGGTGTGGCGCGCGGTCAAGCCGCTGCTCGAGGTCATGGACGCTGATCCGAGCCGGTTCGAGGGGGTCGAGACCTTAGGCGTTGACGAGCATGTGTGGCATCACGTGAGCCCATTGAAGCGGGGTCCGAAGGAGCTGACCGGGATGGTCGACCTGACCCGCGACGAGAAGGGCAAGACGCGAGCACGGTTGCTGGACCTAGTTCCTGGCCGCTCGGGCCCGGTATACCGGGACTGGTTGCAGGAGCGCGGGGCGAAGTTCACCGCTGGGGTGAAGGTCGCCACGCTCGACCCGTTCCAGGGGTACAAGAACGCGGTCGATGACGAGCTCGCGGACGCCGTCGCCGTCGTCGATGCCTTTCACCTAGTGAAGCTCGGTGGGCAGGCCCTGGACGAGGTCCGCCGCCGCGTGCAGCAGGAGACCCTCGGCCATCGAGGGCGCAAGGGTGACCCGCTGTACGGGGTCCGGCTTGCCCTGCACTGCGGCATCGAGCGGCTGACCGAGCGGCAACGCGCTCGGATCGTGGCCGCGATCGACGCGCACGAGGCGCACGTGGAAGTGCTCGTCGCGTGGCTCGCGACGGTGGAGCTGCGCTCGGCGTTCCGCCGCAAGGACCTGGCCGAGGGCCGCCGGATCGCCGAGCACGTCCTGGACTCGTTCCCCTCGTGCCCGATCCCCGAGGTTGCCCGCCTCGGCCGGACCCTGAAGAAGTGGCGCGAGCCGTTCCTGGCGTACTTCACCACCGGCCGCGCCAACAACGGCGGTACCGAAGCCGTGAACGGACTCATCGAGTTGCACCGCCGCGTCGCTCGCGGCTTCCGCAACCGCGACAACTACCGGCTCCGGATGCTCCTGATCGGCGGTGCCTTCACCGACCCCCGGCTGACATGAGCTCCCACCTCAGGTCCCAAGAGCCCCTTTGGACCGTTCGGATCAGACCCTAGACAAGTCCAATCCTGCCGTCCCACAGGAGCATTCGCGCGTCACGACCCGCCCAGCTACGTCACCAATCGGTGGATCCAGGATCAGTGGCTCCCCGGTGCCAGTTGCCGCCGAGCCCGCTTCAGGCTGCGCCGCTTCTGACGGGGCGCCGCCGAACTCGTGTCTCGCGGTCGGATAGCCCTTGCCTGGCTAGCCAACCAAACGTATGGTTGATTAGAGAAGCGCGCAGCTTCACGGGAGGCAGCATGAGCGGCTTAGAGCAGGCTTCAGCGATCGGTCCCACGGCAGGCCCTGCCGCAGAGGTAAGTATCGCCGAGGTCCAACCGATCGTGGAGCAGCTGCTCACCAGTTACCCGCCTCAAGACGTAGAGCAAGGGTCGTTCTTGCGCGCGCAGTACGACGCCGGTCTTGCCTGGGTGCACTTTCCCGTCGGCCTCGGCGGTGTGGGTGCTGACCGGCGGCTGCAGGCGCACGTCGATGAGCGACTTCGGGAGGCTGGTGCGCCGCAACGGCCACGGGATGAGATGCTCGGCTACCGGATGGGTGGCCCCACCGTGATGGGTCACGGGACTCTGGACCAAAAGCAGCATTTCCTGCCACGGATCTTCACCAGGCAGGACCGTTGGTGCCAGCTGTTCTCAGAACCTGGGTCCGGCTCAGACCTTGCTTCGGTTGCGACCCGGGCACGAAGGGACGGCACAGGATGGGTCGTGAGCGGGCAAAAGGTGTGGTCGTCGTACGCGGTTGGGGCAACCGTGGGCATGCTTCTGGCCCGTACCGACCCGGATGCGCCAAAGCACCGAGGGCTGACCTTCTTCGCGATCGACATGACCGATCCCGGTATAGACGTGCGTCCGCTTCGGCAACTGACGGGCGAGCGCGAGTTCAACGAGGTGTTCCTGACTGACGTGCGGGTCGACGACTCCGCGCGGATCGGCGCCGAGGGCAACGGCTGGCGCATCGCGCAAACGACGCTAGCGAGCGAGCGCGGCATGTACGGCTCGCGGGGCTTTGGTGCCGCAGCGCGAGGCACTGCTATCGGCGAGGCGCTCACGTTGTGGCGCGGTCGGACGTCCCAGGACGAGGACGAAGCCCTGCGCTTGCGCATCGTCCAACTTTGGATCGACAGCAGAGTACTGGCCTGGACGAATGACCGGGTCGCAGGGGCGGAGGCGGTCCCACCGCCAGTGGCCAAGATCGAGTTTGCGCGGGTGCAGCAGCGGGGTTTCGAGCTATGCCTTGACTTGATGGGCGAAGAGATCTTGCTCGGCACGAATGCCCCGGATGGTGGCCCACTCTTCGATGCTGACGACGTTCGCCATCACTTCCTGCGCTCGCGCGCAAATTCCATCGAAGGCGGATCGTCGGAAATCATGCACAACGTCATTGCCCGCCGCGTCCTCGGCCTGCCATCCGATGACACCAACAAACGCGACATCCCGTGGTCACAGCTGGCGAGGAACTGATCGATGCTTCAGGAAACCGCGGCGGCCGCCGAAGACCGAGCAATTTTTCGCTCTGGCCTCCGGGATCACATCAGCAAGCGATACTCGCTTGAGTACGCGAGAGCGGAACACGACGGCAAGTCCAAGGTGAACAGGGCGTCATGGCAGCAGTTGTCCCGCGAGCTTGATCTCCTCGGCCTGTCCCTTCCGATCGAATTCGGCGGCAGCGGGTTGTCGCGGGCAGAGACTGCGCTGGTGTTCGAAGAGTTCGGACGTGCACTTGTTCCTTTGCCCCTGCTCGCGACGGTCGGACTGGCATCGGAAACGATCCTCGCGACAGGCTGCGACGTGGCTCAGCGCAGGTACCTTCCAGCGATCGTTGCGGGTGACGCCATCGCTGCCGTCGCTATCGCCGACGCAGGCTGCTGCCTGGAGGAGAGCGCGATCACTTCGACCGCCGAACGTGTCGAGGAACAAGACACATGGCAGTTAAACGGATGCAAGCGGCTGGTCCTCGACGCGACCAGCGCGGATGTCATACTGGTGGCCGCACGCTCGAACCGCGGCGTGTCCCTGTTCGCAGTAGATCCCGACCAGCCGGGCGTTCGGATCACGCGTCAACATGGCATCGACCCAACGCGCAAGCCGAGCACCCTGGACCTCCTGGACGCGAAAGCGGAGCTCGTAGGAGAGGAGGGCGATGCCTGGCCGGCAATTGTTCGCGGACTCGACATCTCCTGCGTGTATCTCGCGGCCGAGATGCTGGGTGCTGCTGCCTTCTCCGTCGAGCAGACGGTCGCTTACACAACGGAACGAATCCAATTCGGTCAACCGATCGGCTCATTCCAAGCCGTGCAGCATCGCTGTGCGGGCATGTACGTGCAACTGGAACTCGCGCGCTCCTCGTTGGCTGCTGCTCTGGACAGTTTCGTGGGCTCGAGCGACCTGTCACTCAGCGTTCACGCCAGCATTGCCAAGGTGACATGCGGCGACGCCTTCGCTGCGATAGCCAACGACGCTGTACAGATCCACGGCGGCGCTGGCTTCACCTGGGAACATCACGCGCATCTATTTCTGAAGCGGGCGAAGGGCGATCAGTATACGCTAGGCACCCCGAGCGAGCATCGTCGCCGCATCGCCCACGCTGTGTTCTGACCCGCGCTGCACCCCTCCTCGACACTCGCCGCAACCCAGTCGCACGGCTGACGGCGGCCTACGTGTTGACAGTTACAGCTCGAACAAGCAGGATGTCGCGAACCCTACAAACGTTTGGTTGAGTAGCTGGGCCGTTCCACACCTCATTCGGCTATTCGGAGATAAGGCAGGCCATGATCGACGCAGCTAGCAGCCGCAGCGATGACTACGAGGTCATCGTTATCGGCGCCGGTATCACCGGCATTGATGCGCTTCGCCGTCTCCATGAGGCGGGCTTCTCCGTGCGCGCTTTGGAGGCCGGAGGCGGAGTTGGCGGGACGTGGTTTTGGAACCGTTACCCGGCCGCGGCACTGGATTCGGAGAGTTACACATACGGATACTTTTTCTCGCCGGAGTTGCAGAAGGAATGGAGGTGGTCCGCACATTTCGCTGGTCAGCCTGAGATCGAGCGCTACCTGAACCATGTGGTGGACAAGTACGAATTGCGCCGGCACATCGATTTCAATTCGTTCGTTGAGCGGCTCGAATTTGACGCCGCAAGCAATAGCTGGACGGTCGGCATTCGGGGGGGCACAACGATCCGAGCCCATTACGTCATCACCGCAGCCGGCATCTTGTCGGTGCCGTTTTATCCTCAGATTGAGGGAAGAGCAGACTTCACAGGCGAGCAGTACCACACGGGCGAATGGCCGTCTCACCAAATCGACTTCGTCGGCAAGCGGGTAGCGATCATTGGCTCGGGCTCAAGTGGCGTCCAGATGATCCCCGCGATCGCGGGCACGGTCGAGTCACTCACCGTCTATCAGCGCACCGCGAACTGGGTCCTTCCACTCAACAACGCGGAACTGACGCCCGAAGAATTCGACGAAATCTCCGCGACCTTCGACGAACTCTCCAAGCGCTTGAAGTCCACATTCTACGGCTTTATGCACTCCTACCTCGACGTCAAGGCACTAGACGTATCCAGGGAGGAGCGACTAGTTCAGTACGAGAAGATCTGGAATAGCCGAGGGCATTGTGCTTTGGCGGGTAATTACCCGGACACTTTCACTGACCCTGCGGCGAATCTAGAGTTCAGCAATTTTCTGGCCGATAAAATCCGGGCCATAGTCGACGACCCAGTTACGGCAGAAGCGTTGATCCCCAAGGATCACGGCTTTGCCATGAAGCGGCCCCCGCTCGGTACGAACTATTTTGAGACCTTCAACAAATCAAATGTCACTCTGGTGAACCTACGGGAGACGCCGCTCGTGCGCCTAACGCCGAAGGGCATAGAGACGACGGTCGACCACCGAGAGCACGACATGATCGTCTGGGCGACCGGATTTGATGCCGTCACCGGGGCCCTCACGCGGATAGACATCGTAGGTGAAGACGGAACGATCCTGAGAGATGCCTGGGGTGATGGTCCCCTGACGTACCTCGGAATGGCCAGCACAGGCTTCCCGAACCTGTTTTTTGCGGGCGGCCCGCATGGGACTCAAGGCAACATTCCGCGGTCAACAGAGATGCATGTGGAGTTCCTGACCAGCCTGCTCATCCATGCGCGTGCGGAGCGCATTGAGCGCGTCGAAGCAGGAGAGGAGGCTGTACAGCGTTGGACCGATCACGTATACGAGGGCAACTCAGGCATCTTGATGGCGGAATCTAACTGGGCGCTGGGCTCAAACATCCCGGGCAAGCCGAGACGGCCAATGATGTACCGGGCCGGCCTGCCTCACTATCGGGCGAATCTGACCAGGATCGTCAGCGAGGGCTACGAGGGGTTCCGGCTTACACCAGCTTAGGACCGCGTAACTGCGAGCGACCTGTAGGGAATGTGCGCGAAGGCCTTCGGCGGACGGCAGTGCGCGCCTCGCGGCCTGCTGCGACCCGCGCGCCTCGACCAGCACGACACGCTTGTCCGTCGGCTAGAGCCGTCACGGTCATGCGGATCGATCCTGGGCGCGTCTCAGGGCCGGCCGACGCGCGGCCGAGTGCAAGCTGGGCATGGCCAACGGGTAGCCGAAGCCCCGGGACACGGGCGACGAGCTCGCGAGCATGATCCGCCTTGCCGAGGCAGGACTTCCGCGACTAAGTCCCGGGGCACCTACTGCAACTGCCCCGTCCGTTGGTAGGCCGGTGGTGACCGGCCTCAGCGGGGCGTATCCGTCGTCCAGGAGTCGGCTCCCCACGAGCGGCTGCCGCGAGCGCCGATGGTTCGTGGGAGCAACCAGTGAGCATTTAACGGCAGCGGGCGGGTACGCAGCCCGGCCGCAGTTCCCACCAAACGGTCGGTTGACAGAGCGAAGCGCCCTCTATAGCCTTGACTGGCTCGCTTGCCTTAACCAATCCAAACAAGAGGTTTCGCTGTGATCGATACAAAGGTTCTGGGGTTGATCCTGTGCGGGAGCCTCGCGTTGGTGGCAGGCTGCGGTGGGTCCAGCAACGGCGACAAGGCTTCGTCCGCGGGTTCGTCCCCGGAGGCGAGCGGGTCCGCTGTTACGGGTGACCCCGTGAAGGTGTCGGCGATCTTCGACAAGACAAATTACGACGACAACATCGGTGGTGTCAAGGCCGCGGAGGGGGCGGTCAACGCTTCGGGCGGCATCAACGGTCGACCGTTGAAGATCGTGGTTTGCAACACGGAGAATGACCCCAACACTGCCGCAAAGTGTGCGCGGGACGCGGCTGCCGATGCGAGCATCGTGGCCTCGATCGGTCAGGTAACGGGACAGGCCAAGGGCGTCGTGCCGATCATGGAGCAGGCGAAGATCCCGATGATCGCGCTCCACGCGTCCACGGGCCCGGACTTCTCGTCGCCGTACGCGTTTCCGACGCAGCTGGGTGGCGCGCTCGAGGCTGCAGCAGCAGCGCCGGTCGCAGCGGTGAGGCTGCTGAAGGCCAAGAACATCGTCATTCCGTTTGCGGACACCCCCACAGGGGCCGGCATCATCGACTTCGCCAACACCTTCCTCAAGCCGCTCGGAACTGAAGTCAAGGGTTCCGTGGCGATCCCGTTGACGGCAACGGACTACACGGCGTACGCAAATACAGTCGCGTCGAAGAATCCAGATGCCCTGCCGATGGCGCTTACCCTCGACCAAGGGGTACGCCTGACGAAGCAACTGCGGTCGCAGGGCAACGAGGTGCCAGTCTTCGTCCTCGCAACGGTCGTTGACGTAGACAAGCTCACGAGCCTCTATGGCAAGGACGCCACAAATGTCTACGTCGGCAGCAGTCTGCGCCTTAATAGCCCGGGATACATGAACTTCCTTGCAGACCGGGCGAAGTACTCGGGCGGGACGGGCGTGGCGAACGTGATGGCCGTGAAGTCATGGATGGGCGCAAAGATGTTCCAGTCCGTGATGAAGGGCAAGGAGCTCAGCCGCGCAAGCATCTTTGCGGCCATGAACCAGGTGACGGACTACAACACGGACGGCCTCACGCCTCCCATCACGTTCTCGGGCCCGGCGCCCACGGGTCTGAGGGCCGGCTTCCCGCGCATCGTGAACAGCACCTTCTGGGTCTACAAGTACGTGAACGGGAAGTTCGAAGAGCTCAGCCCCGACCCGGAGAGCATCTTCCCGGCGTCTGGCTGACACTCCGCACCTGCAGTGCTGCAGCAGCGCGCGGTCGTCCAACAGGAGCGTGACGCTATCCGCGGCGCCTGTTGCATCGCGCGGTGAGAAGCGACTAATGAGCAACCCTGACCGCGCACGTCCGGCAGAAGGATACGCAATGAAGGATTCCCACCCCGCGGTGGAAGCTGCGCTTGACCACGCCTCGGAACTCGGCGAGCACGGCGTTCAGGTCGCGGCCTACCTTCACGGAGAACTCCTCGTCGATGCCTGGGCAGGCACGGTCGCACCCGAAAGCACGACGCCGGTGGACGACCAGACAATCTTTGCGGCCTTCTCTGTCTCAAAGCCCATTACTGCTACCGCGGTGCACCTGCTGGTCGAGCGGGGCGTCCTTGAGTACGACGCGCCAATCGCGACATACTGGCCCGAGTACGGTCAGAGCGGCAAAGAAGAAGTCACGCTGCGGCACGTCCCGACGCATCGCTCGGGCGTCCCGCCACATGCCAGCCGACCTCACTCCCGACACCATCGGGGACTGGGAGCGAATCGTCCGCGGGCTGGAACTCGTCCGGCCCATTTCCCGCCCAACGCTCGGAACACGTACGACGAGATTCTCGCCCCTCTTGATATGACCGATTTCTGGTTCGGCTTGCCTGACGAGGTTGAGCCCCGTGTCGCCACCCTGACCGAGCCGAGCCCCCGCCGTCCGGCGAACCCGGGAGCTTGCTGCATGCAGCGATTCCGCCGGCGGCCGGCTTCGTACCTGCCACCTACAACCATCCCGCCGTGCGGCGAGCCGTCGTCCCCGCCGCTGGATATGGAAACGCCAGGTCCCAGCGTCCGACCGGGACCTAGTGAGGCAGAATGACTGACTTTTTGCGCCTGGTCATCATCGGTTTAGCTACCGGCGGTGTTTACGCCATGATCGCGGTTGGGATTGTCGCGGTCTACCGCGGATCCGGGGTGGTGAGCTTCGCGCAGAGCGGCCTGGTCTTGCTCTCCGCAATCATTTTCGTCGAGCTCCGCGACCCGGTCGGCGTGGCGGGTGCCATCGCCGTTGCCGTAGCGGCCGCGGCGGTTGGTGGCGTCGTCATCCAGTTTGCGGTCATGTGGCCGATGCGCCGGTCGTCGCCGCTCACTCGCGTGGTCGCCACCCTCGCGGTCCTTGGGATCGCGCAGCAAGCGGCGTCGCTCAAGTACCCGCTCATCCCGGCGGCGGTGAACACCTGGCTGCCCTCCGAGCCGGTCAAGCTTCCGCTCGACCTGATCGTCGGGTTCGACAGGATTCTGACGTTCGGCATCGCGGTGGTGCTCACCGCAGTGCTCTGGGTGTTTTATCGCTACACCCGGCTCGGGCTTGCGACAACCGGGGTGGCGACGAACGAACGAGCGACCGCAGCGCTTGGTTGGTCGCCGCAGCTGATCGGTGCTTTCAACTGGGGCCTCGGGGGTGCGCTCGCGGGCATTGCCGGCGTCCTCGTTGTGCCGCTGCTGGGAATCTCGTCCACGGGCCTCGCCCTGACGATCGTCCCTGCGTTGGCAGCGGCACTCGTCGGCGGGTTTGCTTCGTTCCCCCTCACGCTCGCGGGGGCACTCGCGATCGGTGTCATGGAAGCGGAATCGACGCGGTTCATCTCGAGTCCGGGTTGGCCGAGTGCCGCGCCATTCCTCGTCATCATCGTGCTGTTGGTGATCCGCGGTCGCTCGCTGCCGCTGCGGGGGCACGTCACTGATCGTCTCCCGCGACTGGGCTCCGGACGGATGCGCCCGTCGGTGATCGTCGCAACGGTCGCCTTGGCGTTCGTGTCTCTGTTCGTATTCGGCGTCTCTTGGGCCGACTCCCTGTCCATTACCGCGGTCGCCTCCTTGCTCTGCCTTGCATTCGTCGTCTCGACCGGTTACGCCGGTCAGCTGAACCTGGCGGTCCTTGCGCTCGCGGGAGTCAGTGCGCTGATCTCGAGCCGTCTCGCTGATACGCGGGATTTCCCCTTCCTGCTCGCGCTCCTCGCGGGAGTTGTGTGCACCGTCCCTGTCGGTCTGCTGGTCGCCGTACCCGCGCTGCGAACCCGTGGTGTGAACCTTGCGATCGCCACTCTCGGTCTGGGCGTCGTGATCAACGGCATCATCCTCGGAAATCCCACGTTCACCGGCGGGGTGGAGCCGGGGACCGTCGTGGACAATCCCTCATTGTTCGGCTTTGAGATCGACTCGCTCGGCCATCCCCAACGCTGGGCCGGTTTCACGCTGGCGGTGCTTGCGGTCTGCGCGATCCTGGTAGCAAATCTGCGTCGGGGACGCGTCGGTCGTCGGCTGGTGGCTGTGCGCGACAACGAGCGGGCGGCAGCGAGTGTCGGCGTCAGCGTTTTGGCTGCGAAGCTCTATGCCTTCGGGGTCTCGACGACACTCGCCGCGCTGGCAGGCGTGCTTCTCGCATTCCGTAACACGCACATCTCCTACGAGCAGTACGACGTTTTCAGCTCGATTCGCTACCTGCTGTTGTCCGTGCTTGGCGGTATCGGCTTCATCGCCGGCGCAGTCATGGGCGGAGCATCGGCGAGTGAAGCCACCGTCCAGCAGGTCCTGGCGAATTGGGTCACGACCGGTGACAAGTATCTGCTTGTCACGGCCGTGCTGGCGCTATTCGTTCTGATAACCAACCCGGACGGTGTCGTTGGCGATGTGCTGCTTCGTTTCCGGCAGTTGGCACGCGGCCACAAGGCTGCGGACACTATTCGGACCCCAGAGTCCCCGACCCCTGATCGGACGGTCCGGGCTCCCGTTGCGCCGAACCGTGGTGCGTTCGAATTGAAGCACGTCACGATGCGCTTTGGCGGTACGACGGCTGTTGATGATCTGAGCTTTCGCATCGAGTCCGGAGAGGTCCTAGGTCTCATCGGTCCGAACGGAGCCGGCAAAACGACGGTCATCGACATCGCTTCGGGTCTGTTGCGGGGTTATGAAGGCAGCGTCGTGCTTGGCGGCGATCGCTTCGATCGTCTGTCCGCGGGGCGGCGTGCGCAGAGGGGCGTGCGACGCTCATTCCAGTCGCTCGAGCTCTTCGATGACCTGACGGTGGCGGAGAACGTCGCGACCTCACTGGATACCGGAGATCTGAAGAGCTACTTCCGCGACCTGGTGTGGCCGGGCAAGGTTGAGCTCCCAGACAATGTGCTGGCGCTTCTCGAACAGTTCGGGTTGCACTCGGCGCTCGATCGTCGCCCCGACGAACTTTCGTACGGCAAGCGCCGACTGTTGGGCCTCGTGCGTGCGATCGCAAGCGCCCCCAGCTTTGCTCTCCTGGACGAGCCCGCTTCCGGGCTGGGCGACGACGAGCGGGTCGCCCTGGGCGACCACATCCGCCGCCTTGCCGACGAGTCGGGCGTCGGAGTACTACTCGTCGAACACGACGTCTCAACCGTCATGCGCATCTGCGACCGGGTGCTGGTGCTCAACTTCGGACGGCAAATCGCCCTGGGCACCCCTGTGGAGGTGCGATCGAACCCGATGGTCATCGAGGCTTACCTGGGAACCGGCGTTCCGACCGAAGCTCAGGTGGCGGACAACGGAGTGACGTCATGACCGCGATCATCGCCGCTAGGAACCTCGAGGCTGGTTATGGCCACGTCGAAGTGCTCCGCGGAATCAATCTCCACGTTGAGCCTGGAGAAATCGTCGCGCTGCTGGGCGCCAACGGTGCCGGCAAGACGACGACGCTTTTGGCCCTGGCCGGGGAGCTCCCGGCGACGAGCGGCGTCGTCGAGTGGCACGGGAACCCAACCCGGGCTCCTCTGCACCGGCGTGCGAAGAGCGGACTCGCGTTCGTCCTCGAGGAGCGTGCGGTGATGGGCACGCTCAGCGTTCGGGACAACCTGCGCCTCGGCAGAGGCAGCGTCGAGCGAGCCCTCAAGTTGGCGCCCGAGCTCGAGCCCCTGCTGAATCGACGAGGCGGTCTGCTCTCCGGCGGCGAGCAGCAGATCCTGACGCTTGCGCGCGCACTCGCGGCCGAGCCAGAACTGCTGCTGGTCGACGAGTTGTCTCTCGGGCTCGCGCCGCTGATCGTCGAGCGCCTGCTTGATGCGATCCAATCCGCGGCTCAGGCGGGGATGGCCGTGCTGTTGGTTGAGCAACAGGCGCGCAACGCACTCAAGCGATCGAGCCGCGCCTACATCATGGCTCGCGGACAGGTCGTGTTGGAAGGCCAGTCGCCAGACCTCCTTCGCAAGCTCCCAGAAATTGAATCGCTCTACCTGGCGGGAGTGGCCTAGCCGTGGCCGGTCAGCCCGGGTGCGAGCTACGTCGAATGCACCTAGCGTGAGAGAATCGGGGGACATTGGCGCGTTCGAAGGAAAGGTGCTTCTGGTCTCTGGAGGAGCTTCCGGTATAGGCGCAGCGACAGCGCATGCGTTTGTCCAGGCAGGCGGTCGGGCCATACTGCTCGACATCGACAGGGAGTCGTTGCAGCGAGAGGCTGACGAACTCGCCAACTCGCTTGCAATATTCTGTAATGTTCTGGACGAGGGCTCGGTGCGGGATGCTGTGCTGCAGGGATTTGAGCATTTCGGCAGCATTGATTGCGTATTCAATTCGGCGGGGGTGGCGGACGTCGGCCCAATGGAAGAGTGGACGCTCGCCCGTTGGAATAGGCTTCTGGGTATTCACCTGACCGGCACCTTCCTGGTCTGCCGAGAGGTTGCGCCCTTGATGCTCGCCAAAACCGGTGGTTCTATTGTGAACATGTCGTCGGTCGCCGCCGATCAGACACAGCGACATAACGCGCCATACGGCGCTGCGAAAGCAGGAGTCGCTGGGCTGTCTCGCCAGCTCGCTCGCGAATACGCACCGCATGTACGCGTCAATGTGGTCGCACCTGGAAGAATACGCACGCAGATGACTGAAACCGTCTTCAAGCTTCGCGGTAATGGTGACTATGCGAAAGGCGCCGCGCTCGCTTCAGCCGCAAATCTCCAGGGCCGCGTGGCTGAGGCAACGGAGGTCGCAGCGCCGGTGTGCTTCCTGTTGTCGGACCAGGCAAGTTTCATTACGGGTCATACGCTCGTGGTCGATGGCGGTGAGACTATTGCGTGATTATTCTTAGACATTTCTCCAATCGGCTTTCAAACACGCGTGACATGGGGCGAAGTGTGCAATTGTCGCTGTTGGGAATCGGTACGAGACAATTATTCCTACATTAGCATTGGCAGGCAGGGCAGGATGAGCGTCTAATGAGCTTTGAAATGGACCCTGAGGTTCGGTCGGCTCTACAACCGCTACTCGACGCCGCCGTAGGAGTAGCTCGGCCAGCCGTTGGAGACTGGCGCACCCGCCGTGATCGGACCGAAGCGAAAATGTCCCTCCTGACGCGCCAGTCACCGGTGCCAACAACCGTCGCGACTCTCGATTATTCGGCCCCGGCCACAGACGGCGCAGAAGTGCCCCTACGCCTGTACCGGCCGGAGGGAACCGAGCCAAACAGCGGACTGCTCATCTTTCTTCATGGTGGCGGCCAATTCTGCAACACTATGAGAATTTACGATCCAGTGTATATGCGATACGCGGAGGGTGCCGGCGTTCCGGTCTTGGCGGTCGACTTCCGGTTCGCACCGGAGCATCCATTTCCCAACGCGATCGAAGATTCCTACTCCTCTCTCTGCTGGGCTGAAATGCATGCTCGTGAGTTGGACTGCGACCCGGGTCTAATCGCGGTCGCTGGCGACAGCGCCGGCGGCGGCATGGCGGCCGCGCTCGCGCTAATGACCCGCGATCGGGAAGGTCCGAGCCTTTCCGGCCAGGTTCTGATTTACCCCATGCTCGATGACCGAACTGTCCAGCCAGACCCCGAGTTGGTGCCCGTGATCACGTGGAACTACGAGGACAACGCCACCGGTTGGGGAGCCCTTCTCGGCGACAATGCGGGTGGTGTCGACGTCTCTGCTTACGCAGCCCCAGCGCGGGCAAACGACTTGTCTGATCTACCGCCTGCGTATATCGAGATCGGACAATTAGACATTTTTCGGGATGAAACGGTGAATTACTCCCTTGCTCTGTCGCGGGCGGGAGTTCCGGTGGAACTTCATGTACATCCGGGAGCCCCGCACGGGTATGACCAATACGCGCCCCGAGCGGGCGTTTCCACTCGCGCCATAGCCGATCGCTACCGCGTCATACGACAATTCTGTGGCGGTTAGCCCCATACCGTTCAGTTACGGTTGTGGACTGGGTAACGGGGAGGGTGTTGGGGCTGAGGCCACGTTGTGTGGTGGGCGCGTTTGACCTGCCATTTCGGCATCTTGCGTTTGATGACCCGGGGTGCGGCCCGCAGGCGTCGGGGAGGGTTGAGCCGCCGCAGGAGTCGGCGTAGGAAGACCACCCAGCCGAGTCCTTCCCTTCCGCCGGGGTCTCTGTTGTGGTCAGGGGGGAAAAGCGCCCGGTTGGGCGATGGTCTGAAGGGTGATCCGCAGTGCGGCGACGAAGCTGACCCGGTCGGGGTCGTGCCCGGCGTGGGTGGCGGCGTCGGCCATCAGGGAGCGGATCGCGTAGTGGCAGCACAGGTGCCCCCAGATCTCCTGCAGGACCAGGTCCGGGGACTTGGAGCGCAGCACGGTCCGGGGGCCGCGTTGGTGGGTCTTGAGCTCGTCGAAGGCCAGCTCGATCTCCCACCGTTGCGCGTACGCCGCGGCCAGGTCCTCGGCCGGGGCCTCGGCCGGGTCGAGCAGCGTCGTGAACAGCCGGTAGCTGCTGCCGTTCTCGCGTCCGTCCTCGATGCAGTAGTCGATGACCCGCACCAGCATCGGCTCCTGCCGGCGGGCCGAGGCCGGGGTCAACCCTCGCCGATCTCGACCGCGAGGGTGAACGCGGTCAGCGTCGAGATCCCCCGCAGGCACGACAACCGGCGCACCACCGGGGTGAACTGGCCGTCCGCGGCCATCACCGAGATCGCCACGTCGAGCCGGT
>JAABUT010003103.1_pt1 | contig 14758 bp, 8 predicted proteins | sample 5559281 | NCBI WGS metagenome assembly JAABUT01 (sample SAMN10711880, study PRJNA513359) | rock metagenome | isolation source: Antarctica rocks | place: Antarctica: Victoria Land, Ricker Hills nord | collected 2016-01-04 | reverse complement strand
GGTCGCGGCCGCCTATGTCGAGGAGTTCTAACGCGCGCGGGTCATTGCATGGTCCGGTCAACATGCCACCTGTATTACGCTGGTACTATTGCCCCTGGTGTCACCAATGTTTGTAAAGGGCCAGTTGGCGATAGCGCTGGGCCAAGCGCGTGCGCCCCTCCTGCTTCGTCCGCGCCGCGCCATGAGCCGCCTGCACCAGCGCCCGGCGCAGCCACGTGCTGCCCTGGCGCGTCCTGCCACCCTTGCGCTTGCCCGCACGCTCGTGGTTGCCCGGGCACATGCCGGCCCACGAGGCGAGGTGGCCGGCCGTCGGGAACCGCTCCATGTCTGCACCAATCTCGGCGAGCAGCACCTCCGCCGTCCGGCGGTCCACGCCGGGGATGGTATCCAGGCGACTCAGCTCCTCCTCATAGGGGCGCAGGCGCGCCGCGATCGCCGCGCTGAGCCGGTCGATCGCCTCGTCGAGGAAGTCGCTATGCGCCAGGTGCGTGGTCAGCAGCAGCCGATGGTGGTCGCCGAACCGCTCGCTGAGCGCCCGCGCCAGGACGTCCCGCTGCTTGCGCAGCTTGCCCACCGCCAATGCCGCCAGGGTCGCCGGGTCGGTCGTCCCGGCCAGCAGCGCGGCGACCCTGGCGCGCCCCGACACGCCCACCACGTTGCTCGCCACCCCCGCCAGCGTGATGTTGGCGTCCTCCAGCACCTGCTGCACCCGGTTAATCACCGCCGTGCGCTCGTCAATGAGCGTGGTGCGCGTGCGGGTGAGGTCGCGCAACTCGCGTTGCGGCCGGTCGGGGATGAAGCGGCCCCGCAGCAGCCCGTGCTGCAAGAGGTCGGCGAGCCACTCCGCGTCCTTCAGATCCGTCTTGCGGCCGGGGACCGCCTTGATGTGCTGGGCGTTGACCACCAGCACCGCGCACTGGCCCTCCAGGAGGTTGTACACCGGCTTCCAGTAGACGCCCGTCGACTCCATCGCCACCTGCGTACAGTCGGCGGCGCGCAGCCAGTCGGCCAGGGTTAGCAAGTCGTCGGTCATCGTGCCGAAGGTGCGCAACTCCTTACTGCGCCGCCCCGCGGTATCCGTCCGCAGCAGGCCGGCGACCACCGTCTGCTTGTGCACGTCCAGGCCGCAGCAGCACTGATGTACCAGTTCCATCGTGCCCTCCTCCGTCCGTCACGATTGCCAGCGTGTGGGGGTGTGGGCGTCGCGATATGCCGAGTCTCGGTGGCGTGCTGCCCCGCAGGGCGCAACAGGCGATGGTACCGCGCGACGCCCCAGTCAAACTTTGGCGCGGGCTCGCAGCACCAGTCGAGACCCGACTTGCTGGCGCCCCACACGCTGACTACGGTACCAGAGCCCGCCCCAATTTTCATGCGGGATGGTCGCGGCGGGCCGCGGGATGAACTTTGGCCCTTTCAGGATGCCGTTGGCGAATTGGCCGGACCTTGCCAAGGGGTGGTTGGGGTATGCTGTCGGCCACCCGACGGAACGTGTCCCGGTGCGTCAGTGGAGGAGGTAGGCCATGTCGCTGCAGCCGCAAGCCGTCTATCTGGTGCCGGAGGACACCGCGCGAGTGGCACGGGCGGCGTTCCCGAAGGGCAACGTCTACCTGCGGATGCACGACGAATTGGGTCGCCTCTACGCCGACCGGGATTTTGCGGCCCTCTTCCCGACACGCGGGCAGCCCGCCCTCGCCCCGGCGCAGCTGGCGCTGGTGACGCTGATGCAGTTCGCCGAGGGGCTATCCGACGACGCCTCGCCACACCATCGGGGGTCTCCCGCAAAGTTGGTGCTTCTGGTTCTGACGTAGGGACGGCACCCGCGGAAACGGCCGAATGCGGGTCGAGCCGCGCCGATTCTCAGCCATTTTCGGGCCGTTCCCCCCACCTCGCCGGTGATCTTCAGCCGCAGCACCAACTTTGCGGGAGACCCCCCATCATACGGCGAGGCGTCATCCGGACAACCAGTTATCGTCGTAGAAGTGCCCGGTTGGATCGGTATAGCGGAGCGGGTTGTTCAGCGCGTAGCAGTAACGGTCGAGCGCCTGCGGGTTCTGCGGCCCCCACTGCCACTTCGCCCCTTCGCCCTGCCGACGGTCCTGGTCCGAGAGTTGGAACCGGAAGCCCTTGGCCTGCGTGAAGGCGTCCTCCCGCGCGAGCGTCGCGGCGAAGCCGGACTCGTGGAAGTCCACGGTCAGCGGGCGCAGCGCGGCCCCGCTATCCTGGCCGAGGGTCGCCGCCATGCCGCCCTGGCCCGAGGCCATGCCGGGCACGACGCTGTCCGCGCTGGTGAACCGGCCCAGCGTGGTGATACCCGGTAATAAAACCGTGAACTGGGGTTGGCGCAACTACTGGGCAAACCGTCCTGTCTCGCGCCGCGCCGGATGCAAAACCCTGAACTGGAAACGCCCCCGGCCTGGTGTTGGCGCGTTCGGCTCTCCCGCCAGTTCAGGGTTGTACCACCCAGTTCACGGTTTTATTTCCCCGCCCCACCCGCCGACCGTCGCCGGGGCGTATTGCTCAGCGCACCGGGTGCCCGGCGATGTAGCGCTCGAACGTCTCATCCAGCGGCACGGCGAGGACAAAGGAGACAAATGCAGTCCGCTCCGGCAGATCACGTCGGAGGTAGTCCTGGGCGAGGGCAGCGGTTTCCTCGGCCAGATTACCAGCCTCACCTGGCTTGGTGCGGGCTACATTACGCTGGCGGGCCAGCTCGGGGAATTCCGGCACTGCTGGATCCTCGATCAGCCCGCGCGCCTCATCGCCTCCGACGTAATACCACAACTCAGGCATCAAGTTCACGACACCGATCGCACCTAGCTCGCCCGCAAACAGGAGCGCGTCGGCAGGCTTCATGAGCGCTGCGCTTCCTCTCAATATCGCCCGATCTCGGTAGCGCTCATACAGGGCTGCGAGCCGCCTGTCCATACCATCTCCTTGCTACCGTGGGTGGATTGGTTGATCAGTTGTTTCATCCACCCAATCGGGCACACGCTGGTCGCTAACTTGAACGATTTTCCCGGTCCGATTATTACGGACCACGTAATGCCCGTCTTCACGATAGTAGTTCGTCGCGGGATCGCCATCGGAATTGCCCGATGTTCTATCCAATGTCGGGGCTGTATCGGCCGGATTGTCCAATACATTCTGTATGTCCTGATCCGTCCACCCACGGGTAGCTGATTGTGCCTCTTTCTGTGGTGTGCGCCACCACGCTGTCCCACCACTGCTGGCGCTCGATAAGAGTTGCTGTATGGCCGACACGCCGCTGTTGACGTACTGCCGGAATTCGATCGCCCCTGCCTTCCACTGTTCGTAGAAGTCACCCACCGCAGCGCGGCAATACGGGTTGACGGCACAGCTTACCAGCACGGCCACCGCGAGATATGGTGCCAGTGCCACGAGGACCTCGGGGAGTAAGCACACCGGGCAGTGGCCGCCCGGATCGGTGTAGCGCAGCGGGTTGTTCAGCACATAGCTGTAGCGGTCGAGCGCCTGGGGGTTGCTCGGTCCCGTATCGACCTTCGCCTGCTGCCGATCCTGGCCGCTCAGTTGGAACCGGAAGCCCTTCGCCTGCGTGAAGGCGTCCTCCCGCGCGAGTCCGGCGCTGAATGCGTTCTCGTGGAAGTCCACCGTCAACGGGCGCAGCGCGGCCCCGCCATCCTGGCCGAGCGTCGCGGCCATGCCGCCCTGGCCCGAGGCCCTGCCCGGCACGATGCTGTCGGGGCTGAGGAAGCGGCCGAGCTGGGGATCGTAGTAGCGGGCGCCGTAGTAGAGGAGTCCCGTGCCGTCCCGGCGCTGCCCGGTGAAGTCGAGGGTGGTCTGCGCCACCCCGCCCGCGCGCACCTCGCCCCACGGCGTGTAGTCCTGGCGGCTCAGCACCCGCCGGTCGTTGTCCGTGACGACGCTGACGCTCCCCAGGTGGTCGCCGTGCAGGAACACCCGCCCCGAGGGGGAGTTGATCGCGCTCGGCGTGTCCTCCTGCTGCGCCACCGCGCGCCCTTGCAGCAGGTAGACCTGCCGCACGACCCACCCGCCCGGCCCGGCCGCGCTCGCCCCCAGGCGCTCCTCCCACATCCCCTGGCCGAGGTAGAGCCAGGTCACCCCGCCCGAGCTGCGCGTCACGCGCATCCCGTCGGCGTCATACGTGTACTGCTCGTTCGCCTGCGTCGGGCGCGCCAGGCTGCCGTTCGCCCGCGCCGCGATCCGGTCCACGCCCTGCAGCCCGAGGACCGTCACCGGGGTGGTGCTGCCGTTCGTGGTACCGTCGCCGAGCTGCCCGTAGTTGTTGGCCCCCCAGGCGCGCACCGTCCCGTCCGCCAGCCGCGCCAGGCTGTGGTTCGCCCCCGCCGCCACCGCCGTGGCCGTGGTCAGGCTGCTTACCTGCGTCGGGGTGTAGCGGGTCGTGGTGGTGCCGTCGCCGAGCTGGCCGGAGTTGTTGCTCCCCCAGGCCCAGGCCGTGCCGTCGGCCTTCAGCGCCAGGCTGTGCGCGTCCCCCGCCGCGACGGCGGCCACCCCCGTCAGGCCGCCCACCTGGACCGGGGCGGTGCGCTGGTTGCTCGTGCCGTCGCCGAGCTGTCCGGAGCTGTTCTCCCCCCAGGCCCAGGCGGTGCCGTCGCCCTTGCGCGCCACGCTGTGGCCGTAGCCCGCCGCCACCGCCGTGATCCCGGTCAGCCCGCTCACCTGTATGGGGATATATCGATGCGTGGTCGTGCCGTCGCCCAGGTGGTAGTTGCTGTTGTTGCCCCAGGCCCAGACCGTGCCGTCGGCCTGCACCGCCAGGCCGAAGTCGCGCCCCGCCGCGATGGCGACGATGCCGGTCAGCCCGCTCACCTGCACCGGCGTGCTGTGCTGGTTGCCGGTGCCGTCGCCGAGCCGCCCGTCGCCGTTGAAGCCCCAGGACCAGACCGTGCCGTCGGACTTCAGCGCCAGGCTGAAGGACTCGCCCGCCGCCACGGCGACGACCCCCGTCAGCCCGGCGACGCGCACCGCCGCATTGCTGGCGGTCGTGGTGCCGTCGCCGAGTTGCCCCTGGTCGTTCGCACCGCAGGCGAGGACCGTGCCGTCGGCGAGGGCGGCGAGGATGTGGTTGTTGCCGCGCGCGAAGGCGACCCCGCCCTGGAAACCGCCGAGCACGCCGGGGGTGGCGCGGGTCTGGTTCGCCACGTCGCAGTTGCCGTCGCCCCACGACTGCGGGGCCATGCGCGGGTCGGTGGCCGCGATGCTCAGCGGCTGGTTCTCCGCGCCCCAGGTCAGCGCGAGGCGTCCGGGGTCGCCCGTCAGGTTGCCGTTCGCGTCGTAGGTCTGAGCGCGACCGCCGATCGTCGTGGGCGCGTGCGGGCGCGCGACGCCCGGGCCGCCGGTCGGGTAGGCGTAGGCCACGGGACTCGCCGTCGCCCCCTTGCTCGTCAGATTGCCGATCGGGTCGTAGGTGTACGTCTCGTCGTAGGTGCCGGTCGTGCCGCCGGACGCGGCGGCATGGGTCAGGCGGTCGCGGGCGTCGTAATCGAAGGTCTGCGTCTGCGCGATGCGGTTGTCGGCGATCGTCTTGACGTTGCCGACGTTGTCGTAGGTATAGGACCGATTCAGCACGTCGTTGTCGCCGACGAGGGTCTGCAAGCGCTGCATCACCGGGTCGTAGCCCCAGGTCTGGATCACATTGTTGCCGAAGGTCAGGCGCAGCGGCTGGTCGAGGGCGGTGTAGGTCGCGTTCTGGGCGTAGGTGTTGAACCCCGTGACGTTGGTCTGCCGCCACGCGGCGTCGTAGGTGTAGCTGACCTGCTCGCGCGCCGCGTTGCCGGGGAGGGCCGGGTACTTCATCGTGCTGACCCGATCGGCGCTGTCGTAGGTCCACTCGAAGACCCGCGACTCGCTCAGCCCGGCGACGGTGGACGTGGTGCTGAGTTGCCGCCCGCGCTCATCGAAGGCGTAGCGCGTGCCGGTGTTGGTGTTCATCATCGTGGTGCGCTGGCCGCGCCCGTTGGTGACGTCGGCCTCGTCGTAGCGGTAGTAGGCGGTGGGGTAGCCGGTCGCGTAGGTCTTGCCGGTCAGCCGGTCGAGGGCGTCGTAGGCGAAGGTGATGACCTGACCCTTGGCGTCGGTCTGGGTGTGCAGCGTGCCGTTCGGGTCGTAGGCGTAGGACCACGCGCCCATGTCGGGGTCGGCCATGCTGGTCTTGCGCCCGAGGCTGTCGTAGCCGATCGTCGTGACGTTCCCGGCCTGGTCGGTGACGCCGGTCAGCAGGTCGCGCCCGTCGTAGGCGTAGGTCGTCGTGGCGTAGACGGCGTAGGGATCAGTGGCGCCGCTGTACTCGATCACCGTCCGCAGCCGCCCGGAGAGGTCCGACTCGCGCCGGGTCTTGTGGCCGTTGGCGTCGGTGACGCTGGCGGCCATGCCGACCGCGGCGGTGTAGTAGCGCGTCTGCGTGCCCGTGTTGTCGGGCATGGTCACGTCGAGCGCGCGCCCGGCCCCGTCGTAGGTCGTGCCGGTCCAGTTCACGCCGCTCCCCGGCACGGGGGTGTAGGTCCAGAAGGTGTCGGACGGGGTCTCGTTGACGTAGCGCGGCTGGGACTGCTGGATCGCGCGCCCGAGCCCGTCGTACCGGGTGTCGGTGACGATGTTCTGCTGCCCGTCGACGCTCTCGCGCTTCGTCTGGATCTGGCGACCGAGGCCGTCGTAGGTGAGCGTGGAGGGGCGGGTGCCGCCGCTGGAGCCCGCGCCCTCGCGCTGGACCACCGTGTAGCGGAAGGGGATCGCCGCGTCGTAGTAGGTCGCCTGGGTCGTCGGGTACTGCGGCGAGTCGCCCGGCTTGACGATGCTCGTCAGCCGCCCGAAGAGGTCGTATCCCGCCGTGACCGTCGTCGCGGCCCCGTTCGGGCCGGTGACGCTGGTCAACGTCCCCATCCGGTAGTCGTAGCCCGCGCCCTCGGTCATCGCCAGCGCCGCGCCGCTCGCCGTGACCGTCGGCCGGGTGACGAGGGTCGGGAACGCATGGAAGGCCGGGTCGTAGGTGGTCGTCACGGTGCGTCCGGCGCTCCCGTCGCCCGCCGCGCCGTAGCTGAGGCCGCCCGCGCCCTTGGTCCGCGTGCCGCCGGTCGTGTAGGTCGTGGCGGTCGTCCGGTTGCCGTAGGTGTCGTAGCCGTAGGCCATGTCGTTGCCGCGCCAGGTGGTGCCGGTCGGCTGGTCGGCGACCTGCGGCGCGTCGAAGTACTTGCGGCTGAGGGTCGGGTCGCCCCGGTCGCCGACCACGAGGCCGGGCGCGGCGTGGCCGTCGTAGAGCATGGTGGTGAGCGCCAGGAGGTTCCCCTGCCCGTCACGGATCGCCTCCTGCCAGGGGCGGTCCACGATGTACCCGCCGACGGCGAAGTCGTTGATCGTGTTGTACCAGTGTTCGGTCGTCCGCAGGAGCGCGCCGACCTGCCCGGCCGGGGCCTCCGTGTACTCAGACGTCTTCGTGACGTTGCCGTACTGGTCGAGTCGGGTAGTGCCGCGGCCGTCGGGTGCCTGCATCTGGTAGTTGGCGTAGTCGTAGGCGTACCGCGTGGTCTTGCCAACGGCGGGGGCGGGGCAGGGGCCGGTGTTCCCCATGCCGATGGTCCCCTCGCAGGCGACCTGCTCCATCTGGGTCTCGTAGACCCAGGCGTGCCAGAGCCCCGAGCGCGTGCCGGCATTGTCCGCGCCGTAGCCATAGAAGGTCACGGTGAACGTATGCCGCGTGTCCTGCAATACCGGGCTGCCGCCGGACGCCGGTCCGGAGATCCGCGTGCGATACTCCCGCCCGCGGAGGAATTCGCGATCGCGCAGCTCTTGGAAGCAATGATCGGCGTAGAGCCCCGTCCCCGGCAGCGGGTTGGCCGCCGTCCCGGGATTGGCGTTCCCCCCCGTGGCGGTGACGGCAGGGCAGTCGGGACTGTCGCTGATGTCGCCCTGATAGTACCAATGCTCGGTTTGCGACCCGTCGGGCCCGGTCTCGAGCACATAGGCGTGGCCGCGGAACTCCTCGTGTGCGGGGATGACCAGCTCGTCGCCGTGGCCTTGAGCCGGGGCGCTGGTGCTGGTGTCCTGATACTTGTTGGCGTAGAGCGCGGCCGAGTTCGGATTCGGCTGTGTGTCCGTGTGGTCGCCGGTGGCGCTGTAGCCGAGCGAGTTGAGCGCCGGCTTGGCGTAGGCGTAGGTCGTCGGATAGCGGTGACCCAGCCCGTCGTTCGTGGTGCGCTGCGTCACGCGGCGGCGATTGACGAACGTCCGACCGCCGTCGATGAAGGAGTTATAGGAAGCGTTGGTAGGGGTATTGACCGCCGCGCCGATCTGCTCGTAGGCGAAGGTCGTCGTGCCGCCCTGCCCGTTATCCACGCTCGTCAGGCGGTTCCAGTCGGCGTTCGCGTAGTCGCTCGTGCCCCGGGCCGGGCCATAGGTGAACGAGGTCCGTGGCAGGAGGGTGGTGCCGTCATTGCCCGCGAGGCGTACGCCGGTCAGGGTGAGTTTGTTGTAGACGGTGCCGGAGAAGGCGGTCCAGCCCTGCACGTAGGGGTCGTAGTCCTGCGTCTGGCACGTCCCGTCCTGGCCGCAGGTGGCGACGTAGCCGAGATTGTATTGCCGGACCAGCTCCCAGGCACTCGCCTGCATGCTGTAGACCTGCACCGCGTCGAGGCGCTTCGTCTCGCGCGATTGGCCGTTCGTGCCGGCGTACTGCTGCGTCGGGTTGTCGTCCCACTGCGTATCATACGTGCGCGGGTTGGAGAGAAACGTGACCTTATAGCGGTCGGGCGTCGCCGGGCTCGCGGTCGGGTTGCCGCCCCAGGTGATCTGCGTCGGCCAGACGTCCCGATCCACCGTCGCCAGCGCAGTCTGGCTCGCATTGCTCGCGCAGGTCGACTCGTTCGCGGGGGTGTACGTGTCATGGCCGTAGCTATAGGTGACCCGATTGCCGTGGGTGTCGATCACCCTGGTCAGCATCCAGCGGTAGGACTCCAGGACATAGCCGCCGATCCCCGGGACGTCGCAGTCGTCCCAGCCCCACCAGAGATCCTCGCTGAACTCGTAGCGCGTGCCGTCCTTGGTGCGCAGCGCCCAGAGGGTGCGCCGCTGGGACTGGTTATCGACCGTGACGTTCCGCGGTCCGGTCCCGTCGAGCGCGGTCGTCCCGTCGGTCAGGCCGTTGGCGAGGGCGCGCACCTTCAGGAACGACTCGTCGGCGGTGTTCCAATCCCAGTCCTCCGGGTGGTTCTGCTGCGGGTTGGCGACCAGCGGCATCCCGCGCACGAGATCGTAGGATCGGCCGTTGAGGACGAGGGTGTAGTAGACGCCGGAGTCGAACGCGATCTTGCGGAAGCCGATCGAGCCGGTAGCGAGGCTCCAGCCCCGCCCGGTCCAGCCCGCCTGCTGCTTGTCGCGCTTGCCCTCCTTACCGTCGGTCGCCTGGCTACTGTAGGCGAGGGCCAACTTCGGCGACAGCCCGCCCGCCCCGGCCGGCACCGTCAGCGGCAGGCTGTACTCCGCCGCGCCGGCGTAGGGGCCGACCTGCGCGCCGCGGATGGTCGGCAGGAAGGCATCGGACGGCGAGGAGAGGTCGGCGAGGGTAAAGGCGCTGAAATGGTCCACCTGGGCGGTGGCGGTGTGGGTCGTGAGGTCGAGCGCGGTCGGCACCTCGCGCCAGCGCCCGGCGTCGGGGTCGAACCAGGCGAGGGTCAGGTCGTCCGCGGCGATCCCGCGCGCGCGCAGCTGCTCGGGGGTGTAGCGCGCGACGATCGTCACGGGGGCGGCGAACCGGTGGACCGCCTGGCCGCGTGCGTCGTCGGCGTTGAGGAAGAACGGCTCCAGGGCGCGCTTGAAGCTGGCCACGGCCGGCGGGGCCGGCTCGCCCGGGCGGGGGGCGCGGGCGACCGTCAGGGACAGCGGCGCGGTGGCCGCGCTGCCGGGCATGCGCACCGCGACGCGCCCGTCGGCGCTCTTCAGGATGGTGTCGACGCCAGGGATGAACGGCCCCGCCGCCGGCGGCGGGGCGCTGGTCGCGCTAGGCGAGGCGGTTGGGGACGGCGAGGCGGCGGTCGGGGTGGCCGCGCCGGGGCCGGTGGCGCGCGTGGCGGTCGCGTTGACGGGGGCGGTCGCGTTCGGGGCGACGGAAGATGCGGCGGTGGGCGTGATGGCGGGGGCGCTGACGGGCACGGCGCTACCCGGGGCGAGCAAGGCGCCGCCCTCGTCGCGGATCGGGTCGCCGAGCCCCCGCGCCGTCACCGCCGCCTGCGCCACGAGGGCGTCGCCGGGTGGCACCTGGGCGACGAGGACGGTGGCGGTGACGCTGGTGCTGGCGCGCCCGGCGAGTTGCGGCGGCGCCCAGCGCCAGCCGGCGGCGGCCGAGACGAGCCCCGGACCGGGCTGGGGGGTCGCACCCGCGAGCGGCGCCAGGGTGATGACGAGATCGTCAGCCGGATCGGCCGCGCCATTCTCGATGGTGAGGGTGACCGTGGCAAGCTGACCGACCGCGACCGGATCGGGCGCGACCACCAGGTGCACGCCGAGGCTCGGCAGGTGCGGATCGGCGACGGGCGGCGCCTGCTCGAGCGCGGGCGGCGCGGGCGGGACGATCGGCGGCGGCACGTTCGGAGCACCGACGGCGCGCGCCGTCGGGCTCAGCCGCTGCAAGGGCGCGAGGCTGAGGATGAGCGCCAGGATCGTCGCCAGATAGAGCAACCGCCGCGACCAGCGCACCGTGTACCGACGCATCGTCTCCCCCTCCCCAGCATGGGCTCATACGGGCAGGGATAGCGCGGCCCCGGCCATACCGGGTACGTCGAAGCGGCGGGCCACCAGGCCCACCAGTCCGCGCTATCGTCCGCCTTTTGCTTGTGTGTCGCTATCAGTAGCCTATAGGTCCGACCGGGGGCCGTCAATAGTACTTTCGGCGACGGTCCGGGCACGCGGACCCGCGGGCATTTCGCGCGGGCGGGCTTCGCGCGCCTGCGTCTCAGCCAGCCAAGCGCGCAGAACCGCGAGGTGTCGGGTGTGCTTCGTGAGAGTAGGGAGGACGCGACGATCGACCCCGCCGCGCGGGCGGACACCGGACACCTGCCACCGCTACGGACCCTGCATGTCATCCCCGTCGCGCCCCATCAGCGCACGAACCACAGCACGACCGCACACAACGCCCCGGCCCCCGCGTGGCACACCGCGTCGTCGCGCCGGTGTCGCCACTCTGCGGCCACGGAACGGCCCCCCGGCGGTCGACCACCCGCACGGTCGCGCCGCATCCGCCGCAACGCCCACCGAATCACCCCGATCCGCCCTCGCCGATCGCGGCCTCGCCGACCAGCAGCCCGCGCGCGCGCCCCAGGGCCACCAGCGCCGCCCCGTCCGCGTCCGGCCCCGCGCCCAGCTTCGCGCGCAGCGCCCCGAGCGCCTTGCGGACCGTCCCGGCGGCGATCCCCAGCCCGCCCCCCAGGGTCGCGCTCGACGCCGCCGGGTCGGCCACCAGCGCCGCCAGCAGCTGCGCCTCGCGCGGGGTCAGCGCCGACGGCGGCGCGAGCGGCACAGGCCGGGCCACGACCGGGGCCGTTGGTGCCGGTAGCGCCCGGCGTGGCCGCTTCGCGGGCGCGGGCCGCGCCCGTCCGACCGACACGGGTGGCATGGCCGGATCACCCCCGCCGCGCGCCTCCGGCGGCAGGCGAACGGGCGGCATAGACAGCACGTCGCCCGCCCCGGTCGCCGCCAGCGATCCCCGTGCTGTGATCGGGGCCGCCACCGCCAGCGGGTCGGGCAGCGCCTCGGGCAGCCCCGCGACCGACACACCAGCGCCGTCCGGGAGCGGCACCGCCAGCGCCGCGTCGGGCAGCGGGTCGGCGGCGCGGCGCGCGCGGAAGGGCGCGAGCGGGTCGGGGTCGCCGGGGGCGGGCGCGCGACCGCCCGGCAGCCGCCGCACCAGCGCCGGCACCCGGTAGTAGCGCCGCTGGCGAGCCAGGAGCGGGTGGCGATCGGCGGCCACGACCAGCACCCCCGCGCCCAGCGTCCGCAGCTCGTCCGGGGTGAGCAGCGGCCGCCCCGCCTCGCCGGCGCCCACGGTGCCCCGGTCGGCCAGCGGCACCACGGTCGCGCGGCTGCGCCCCCGGCTGCGGCTGTGCACGGTCGCCGTGCCGGCCAGCCGCGAGAAGTAGTCGGCGTCCTCGCCGCTCACCCGCGCCATACAAAGCTTCGTCGTCGCGTTCGTCAGGATCGTCGCCGCGCCCTCCCGGCCATACGTGGCCGCGAGCTGGTGGAGCGCCTGCACCACCAGGATCACCCCGAAGCGCGAGGCGCGGATCGTCGCCATCCGCGCCGGGAACTGCGGGATCCGCCCCAGCACCCCGAACTCGTCCAGGTAGGCCAGCACCGGCGTCGGCAGCTGGCCGCCCGGCGTGGCGCGCGCCGTGTCCGCCAGCGCCTTGAAGAGGTGCAGGTAGAGGCAGCCGGTCAGCGGCGCCAGCAGGTCCGCGTAGGCCAGGTCGAGCCCGACGTAGAGCGCCCCCGGCCGCGCCGCCAGACCCGCCAGGTCGAGCTCGTCCCGGGCGGTCACCCGCCGCACCTGGTCGTAGTCGAGGCAGGCGAAACGGGGGGCGAGTTCGCTGAACACCGAGGCCAGCAGCTTGCCGTTCTCCTCCAGGTTCGCCAGGAAGGCCCGCGCCAGCCGCCGCACCGCCGGGACCGGGCTGGCCGCCAGCCGCCCCCGGATCGCCCGCGCCGGGTCGCCGCACAGCAGGTCCACCAGCGCCGCGAGCGGCGGGGGCGCGCCGTCGCCCGCCGTCCCGACGAGGTGCAGCGCCGCCGCGCCGATCAGCGTCCGGGCGGCGTTGTCCCAGAACGCCTCCTTGGAGGTCCCGGTGTTGGCCACCCAGGCCTCCGCGAAGAGGGCCGCGCTCGCCGCGTCGGTCACATACGCCAGCGGGTTGTAGCCGACCGAGAGGGCCGGGTCGAGGAAGTCGAGGACCCGCACCCGGTCGTCGCCGAGGACGCCGCGCAGGTGCGCCCCGGTCAGCTTCGCCAGCTCCCCCTTGGCGTCGGCGATGACGAGGCTGCGGCAGCCGGCCTCGGCGAGGAGATTGGGGACGATCAGCCCCGCGGTCTTGCCGGTGCCGTTCGGGGCGACGAGCAGGGTGTGCTCGTACAACTGCCCCTCCGGGATCGCCACCGGGCGGGGCCGCCACCGCCCGACCTCCCCCACCACCAGGTCCCCGCCCGCCCGGCGGGGCCGCAGCGCCCGCACCTCCGCCGCCGTCGCCCAGCGCGCGCTGCCGTGGCTCGTCCCCGGCCGCCGCCCGCGCACCAGCGCCGCCGCCATCCCGACCCACCACAGCCCCCGCAGCAGCGGCCAGACCAGGAGACGCAGGAGGGGCAGGGCGAGCACCGACGCCAGGGCCCCGCCGCCGCCCCGCGTCGCCAGGTGCACCCCCGCCCAGTCGGGCCGCGTGTAGAGCGCCCACCGCGCGGCGACGGGGAGCGCCCGCCAGGCCGCGAACGTGGGCACGCCGCCCGGCAGGCCCGGCACGTCGGCGGGGCGCGCCCCCTCACTGGTTGCGCCTCCCGCCTCACCGGCGCCCCCTGGCGCCGCCGCGCGCACCTCGCGCAGGCTCGCCCACTCGCGCAGGACCGGCCAGGCGGCCAGCGTCTCCGCCTGCCGGCGCTGCTCGATCAAAGCAGGGGCGACACTCGCCCGCGCCCGATACCCCCCCAGGCCCGCCAGGGCCACCGCGACCAGCAGGATCGCCAGGATCACCCAGCGCCGCATCGTCCACCCCTCCACATCCCGGCCTCAGCCCCGCTCCCAACCATCATCGCGCCCGTGGCTCACCGGCGGCGGTGTCACCGCCTCGCGGCCCGGGTAGCCGGTGTCGGCCTCGCGCGTCGCCGCCGCGAGCGCCCGGTCCCAGTCGTCGCGCACCCGCGCCGCCAGGCGGCAGTAGTCCCGCCCGTCCTCCTTGATGCGCGCGTGGTCGGCCCGATCGAGGCGCAACTCGCGCAGCCGCCCGTCGCCCGCCCCGCCCGCCAGGACGATGTGGACGTGCGGGTGATCGGTGTTGCGGTGCTCGACCGCGACCCAGTGGAGGGTCAGCCCCTTGTCGCGCGCCAGCTCGCGCATGACGTGGCGCGCGAGATCGCGCAGGTCGTCGGGGCGCTCGTCGGCGCCGGGGCTGAGCAGCAGCCGGTGGGCCAGGTAGCCGCGCGCCTGGTGCCCATCCAGGAGGCGGTACGCCTCGTCGCGGGTCATCGTCCCGTCGGCCCCGAAGATCGACCGGGGCGGCTCCTCCTCGCCGCGCGGGCGCATCTGGTAGTAGCGCAGCCCCGCCCGCGCGGTGTCCCGGCTGCGGGTGTAGGTGTGGCGCAGGATCATCCGCACCCCTCACGCCCCGCCCGAGCCGTCGTCGAGCGCGGCGACGTCGACGACGTACAGCGGGATGTCCGCGCCACGGGTGCTCGCGGCGCCCAGCGCATACAGCCGCCGGTAGAGCGCCCCCAGCTCCTCGTGGGCGACGGCCAGGTTGCGCCGCAGCGCCTGGCGCCCCCCGTGGGCGGGCGCGCGGCGGAGCGCGTCGCACTCCCGCCGCACCGCCGCCTCCAGGCGGGCGATCTCGCCCGCGATGTTCCGGTGTCGGGTGTCCATCCGTACCCCCTAGTGCGCCGTTCCTGAAGTACGGTGCAAATAGCAGGGTGCGTACGTACTACTGTCATTTGCTATTAGCGTAAGAACTGCGCGCTTACTGATGTGGACCATATTTGAGGAATGGTGCACTAGTTT
>JAABUT010003101.1_pt1 | contig 14764 bp, 13 predicted proteins | sample 5559281 | NCBI WGS metagenome assembly JAABUT01 (sample SAMN10711880, study PRJNA513359) | rock metagenome | isolation source: Antarctica rocks | place: Antarctica: Victoria Land, Ricker Hills nord | collected 2016-01-04 | reverse complement strand
GGCCCTTCACCGCCGACGTCGTCGACCGGGCCAGCATGGAGGCGGCGGCCGACGAGATCGTGAACGATCTCGGTCCGGTCGACATCCTGGTGAACAACGCCGGTGCCTGCATCCACCGGCCGGCTTTTGACGTGACGGACGGTGAATTCGCCGAGGTGATGAACGTCAACGTGACAGGCGTGTGGAACGGCTGTCAGATCTTCGGTCGACGAATGGCCACAGCAGGCAAAGGCGGCGTCATCGTCAACGTCGGGTCGATCTCGGCGCAGATCGTCAACCGGCCGCAATGGCAACCTGCCTACAACGCCTCGAAGGCAGCAGTTCACCAGCTCACCAAATCATTGGCCGCCGAATGGGCGCCGATGGGTATTCGCATGAATGCAATAGCCCCGGGGTATGTTCGCACCGAGATGGCGCCCGTGGATCTACCTGAATTTCACCGGTACTGGATCGAGGATGCGCCGCAGCAACGGGCCGCCTCGCCTGCCGAAATCGCGCCGAGCGTAGTCTTTCTCGCTTCCGATGCCTCCGCCTTCATGACCGGCTCGGTGCTGGTGATCGACGGCGGTTACACGTTGTACTGACACTTGCTGCCGGGTATCAACGAAACAGGATGAAGCGGAGAACGCAGAAATGACGAGAGTGTTGGTCACCGGTGGCACCGGAAATCTCGGGCGCCATGTCGCGGGCCAGTTGATTGCGGCCGGGCAGCTGGTCCGGATCGCCAGTCGCCAGTCTCCGCCCGCCGGAACGGCTCTGGACCACGAGTGGGCGACTGTCGACTATCGGAGCCGGGCCGGGCTGGACGACGCCCTGGCCGATATCGACGTGGTGATCCACTGCGCAAGCGGCTCACCCAAGGGCGAAGCCGAGTCGATGGCGGCACTGCTGTCCTCGGGCAAACGCGCCGATCTGAAACATCTGCTCTACATCTCGATAGTCGGCGTCGACAGGCTCGCGTTGGGCTACTACCGCGCCAAATTCGCCGCCGAGAAATCGTTGATCACCTCCGGAATGCCGTGGACCGTCCTGCGGGCCACCCAGTTCCACGATCTTGCTCTGACCATGGTGAAAGGCATGTGCAAACTCCCGGTCGCATTTGTTCCCAAAGGAATCAGCTGCCAGCCGGTGGCGGTCGAAGAAGTTGCCACCCGCCTCGTCGAACTCGCTGCCGATCCGCCCGCCGGTAGGGTTCCGGAGATCGGCGGCCCGGAAATCCATTCCTTCACCGAATTGGCGCGCATGTACTTGCATTCCGCAAGACGAAGGAAGCCGTTGGCCCAAGTCCCGCTACCCGGAACGTTGGCGACGGGTCTACGCAGCGGCTACGGCATGACGCCCGATTTCGGTGACGGGGTGCAGACTTTCGGCGAGTTCCTGCAGATGCGGCGGCTCGGCGCCGGCCACCTCTGAGGCTGCCGCCGGTTCTGACGCTGCCGTCCGGTTCTGGCGCTGCCGCCGGTTCTGGCGCTGCCGCCGGTTCTGGCGCTGCCGCCCGGGCGCCGGCCCAGGCTCAGGTGTGCAGGTCTGCGGCACGATCCGCCGGGAGGTGTTCCTGGCCACGAATTCGTGTTCGGGAAAGGATCAGTGTTCCCAGGAAACCGACGAGCAGGGCGATGAGCACACCGATGTTGCTGAACGCCCAAGCTCCCGCGCGGCCACCGAGCGCGAACGGCCCCAGCAGATAGCCCTGCCAGTCCAGCCACCCGGCGAAGGTGTTCCTCACCAGGCCCCAGCCCAGAGCGGTGCCCACCAACACCAGGGCGACAGCGTCCCACTGCACGTCCCCATACCGGCCTCTCGGCTCGAACAGGTCTACCTCCGAGTAGTCCCTGTGCCGCAACAGAACATCGGCCAGCATCACCCCCGCCCACGCCGACACCGGCACTCCCAGGGTGATCAGGAATCCCTGGAACGGGTCGAGAAAGGTGTGTCCCCGGGTGAAGAAGACCACCGCGACGGTGCCTGCCAGCATGATCGTGCCGTCGATCAGCGCGGCCACATATCGCGGCACCTTCAAACCCAGGCTGAGCAAGGCCAATCCGGACGAATAGATGTCGAGCACCGCCCCGCCCACCAGGCCCAGGACCGCAACGAGCACGAAGACGACCAGGAACCAGGTGGGCAGCAGCGAGGCCAGGGCCCCGATGGGATCGGTGGCGATCGCGCCGCTAAGATCCTTGGACGAGCCCGCCAGCAACAGGCCGAAGACCAGTAGGACGACCGGCGCGACGGCGCCGCCGAAGGTGGTCCAGCCGATCACGCCGCGTCCCGACGATTTCCTCGGTAGGTATCTCGAGTAGTCCGCAGCCGCATTCACCCAGCCGAGGCCGAACGCCGTCATCAGAAAGATCAGCGCACCGATGACGGCGGTGGCACTGCCCGCTGGAAGGTGGGACACGGTCGACAAATTGATGTGCTTCGCCACCAGGACGACGTAGACGACGGTGAGCACGCCGGTCACCACGGTGATCCATTTCTGCATCCGCATGATGACGTCGAAGCCCGCAACGCCGCCGCCGATGGTCAGGCCGGTCACCACCACCATGGCCACCACCTTGACCAGGATGCCCCCGCCCCAACCGAGCCGCTCGAAAACCGTTGCGGTGGCGAGAGTCGCGAGAATGACCAGTGCAGTCTCCCAACCGACGGTCAGCACCCAGGAGATGAAGGAGGGCAGCTTGTTGCCCCGGACCCCGAAGGCCGCCCTGGACAGGATCATCGTCGGGGCCGAGCCCCGTTTGCCGGCGATCGCGACGAACCCGCAGAACAGGAACGAGAGGGTGACGCCGACGACCCCGACGATCAGTGCCTGCCAGAAAGAAATCCCGAAGCCGAGCACGAACGCGCCGTAGCTCAGGCCAAGGACCGAGACGTTTGCGCCGAACCACGGCCAGAACAGATCGCGCGGTCGACCTTTGCGCTCGCTGTCGGCGATGACGTTGATGCCGTTGATCTCGACCGGGAGAGAGCGAGTTTCCTGCGCCTGGATGCCCATCCTGAAATTGTCGCACCCAGCGATTTCAGTACAGCTGCGCTCCGGAAAGGCCGAACAGCAGCAGGTCGACCCCCGCCAGTGCGATGGTGGCGGCGAACAGGCCCCTGCCGTCCGGATTGCGCAGGCCCACCGACAGTCCTCCCGCGGCGAACACGGCGATGACGGCAAGCGCCGACCATTTCCAACCCGTGATGCGCCCTGGCCCGAGTAGTACGAACGCCGAAGCGACGACGAGCAGTACGGGCCCGGCGATCGCGGTGGTTCTTGCGCCGAGAAGATGCCACAGTCCACGAACACCTGTTGCGCGGTCGGCCTTGAGGTCCGGGAGCACGTTCGCGGCATGGGCCGCCGACCCGAGCACCGCTCCGGCCGCCACTGCCCACCATTGCGGCCATGGATGCTCGGACCGCGCCAGCACCGCTCCCGCAGGGAGCGCTCCGAATCCGACGGCATACGGAACCCAGGACAGCACAGTGCTTTTCAGTCCGAAGTTGTAGAGCCAGCCCGCGACGAACTGAACAGAGGTGGCCGATCCGGCCCGCCAGCCCAACGACATCGATACACCAACGGCGAGCACCAGGCCGATACCGGCTGCGGCGGCGACCGTGCGGGGCGCCACCGACCCACCGGCCACCGGTTTGTCGGAGCGACCCGATTCGCGGTCGCGCGCGGCGTCGATCCAGTCGTTCGACCATCCGATGGACAGCTGCCCGATGAACACGGCGGCGGTGAAGGCGACCGCTGGTCCGAAGCCGAGCCCGGCCAAGGCCGCCAGCCCGGCGCTGATGACGGTGACGCCGACGGTCGGAACTGGATGACAGGACAACGCCAACGCTCGCACGGTGGACTGCCGGCGAGCCTGCGAAGCCATGGGTCGAGCCTAGGGCAGCCACGATCGAAACTCCGGACAAGCGGGTGTCGGTGCGGCGGGGGACGATGAACCGATGTTGCTCTCCGAGCTCGTCGCGACCTCCGCCGCCGTCGCAGCGACCCGCTCCCGGCTGGCAAAACGCAAACTCCTGGCCGAGACCATCACTCGGGCCGAACCGGACGAGATCGAATTGGTCGTGACGTTCCTGTCCGGCACTCTCCGCCAGCGACGCACCGGCGTCGGCTGGGCATCGTTGTCCGCTCTTCCTGCACCTGCGGAGCAGCCGACATTGACCCCGATCGAAGTGGATGCCGCATTCGGGGCAGTGGCCGCTCTGGGAGGCGCCGGTTCCGCTGTTCTGCGCGCGGCCGCGGTCGAGTCGCTGTTCGCCAGCGCGACCGCCGCGGAACAGGAGTTTCTGCGCGGATTGGTGTTCGAGGACCTCCGTCAGGGCGCCCTCGACTCCTTGGTGCAGGACGGCCTGGCTGCGGCTTTCGGCGCACCACTTCCGGTGGTGCAGCGGGCGGCCATGTTGCTCGGATCAACGGCGACAACGGCCGCGTTGGTCGCCACCTCCGGCATTTCGGCGCTCGAGCAGGTGCGGCTGAAGGTGGGTGTACCGATCCGGCCGATGCTGGCGGCCAGCGCGTCCGATCCCGAGGCCGCCACTGCGAAGTCCGGCCTGCCGGCGCTGGTGGACGCCAAACTCGACGGCATCCGGATCCAGGTACATCGGGACGCCGGACTCATCCGGCTCTACACCCGGAGCCTGGACGACATCACCGAGCGGCTGCCGGAAATCGTGGAGGCCATCGCGGGACTTCCGCTCTCGCAGTTGGTGCTGGACGGTGAGGTCGTCGGTCTCGGACCGGAAGGACGCCCGCTGTCGTTCCAGGTCATCGCCTCACGCACCGGCAGCAGTGTGGATGTGGCAGCCGGGCGCGTTCGCACACCGTTGTCGTTGTTCGCCTTCGACCTGCTGCACATCGACGGGCGGGATCTGTTGGACGAACCGCTCGCGACGCGGAGAGCTGTGATGACGCAGATGCTTCCGCCGGAAATGCTGGTTCCCCACCGAACGGCCGACTCGGCGGGAGCGATCGCCGAGTTCTTCACCGACGTGGTGTTCCGCGGCTTCGAAGGAGTGGTGGTCAAGAATCTGGCGGCTCCCTACGCGGCCGGCCGCCGAGATTCCGGCTGGATCAAGCTCAAGCCTCGGCACACCTTCGATCTCGCCGTGATCGCCGCCGAGTGGGGATATGGCCGCCGGCAAGGGTGGCTGTCGAACTTGCATCTGGCTGCGCGCAACCCCACCACGGGGGAACTGGTGATGCTGGGAAAGACCTTCAAGGGGCTGACCGACCAGATGCTCACCTGGCAGACCGAACAGTTCCTCGCCAGGGAAACCCGCCGGACCACAACGACGGTATACGTCGATCCACCGTTGATCGCCGAAATCGCGATCGATGGAGTCCAGCGGTCCACGCGTTACCCCGGCGGCGTGGCTCTGCGGTTCGCCCGGGTGCTGCGCTATCGCGACGACAAGAATGTCGACGAGGTCGATACCATCGATGCGGTTGTGGAGCTCGGGCCTGCCTGAACAACACGAACGACGCTGCCGGCATGAACGTAGCCCGGCGCTTCGAACTCGCCCAGGTCACAGTGCGCTGCCGCTCCAGCCGCTGACGTCCGAGCGGCTGGCCGAATTCGTCAAACTCCTCGTACCCGTGTAGGCCCTGGCCGACGCCGCTCCCGGCTTCCGCTGGCGGCTGCAGACCGAAGACGGGGACGCCGAGGACGGGGACAGACCGACGGGGACGCCGAGGATCGACTGGCTCTGCTCCACTCCGCCGGCGCGACCGCCGAAGCGCTCACCGCGCAGCGGTTCATCGGGCGGCCGCCCGATGCGGTAGCCGCCCGACACCTTGGACGGCGACGCCCTCGACGCGTGGATGTGCGGGCCTGACCGCACCGCAGTCACCGACCGATGAGGCGCCCGCGGCGGCCTCGATCGCCCGCTCTTCCAATCTTCTGCGGCACACCCTCAAGGAGCAGTCCGAGTCCGAATCGATAAGCATGCTGCGATAGCTCGACATCGGACAGTCTATTCACAATCCTGTTCGGGTTATCTTGTAGTGCGTACGGTGTAGTTGGCCGATGTCATCAATTCCGCAGCACCTCATTCTTTCCACAGCACCTAAATCTGGCGAGGAGAGCCGATGAATGTCACTTCGTCCGCGGTATCCCTGACCGTTGAAGATGTGTCGGCGTCCAGCCAATTCCTGGTCGATCATCTCGGATATCACCAGGACATGGCAGCCGACGGCTTCGCCGCCTTGTCCAGGCACGACGCCGCAATGAACATCGTCTTCCTACGCAGGGGACTCGAGGTGATGCCGTTGGAATTCCGCGATCAGCACGCTTGCGGGGTCATCGTCGCTCTGATCGTCGAGGATCTCGATGCCGAACTGGCACGGCTGGTCGACGAGGGCGTCGAGATCACTATGCCGCTGCGCGAGGAGGAATGGGGCGAGCGTCTCTTCCAGATCACCGACCCGAACGGCATCGTCCTTCAATTTGTGCAGTGGACCTGATCTGGTGCAGTGGACCTGACCTGGTGCGATGGACCTGACCTGGTGCAGTGAACCTGATCCAGTGGACCTGACCGGTGCAATGGACCTGATCTGGTGCAGTGGCCTGATCGGGAGCGCACCCGATCACTCGGATCGAACCCACTGAAGACCGATCTCTCATGGCGCAGAAAGCAGATCCCGCACCAATGGGGCGACCTTGGTGCCATACAGCTCGATGCTGTGCATCATCAGCTCGTGAGGCAGGGTGCCGTTGCTGAACTTCAGATCGAACCGATCGACGCCGAGAACTCTGACCGTGGCAGCGATCTTCCTGGCAACGGTCTCCGGCGATCCGACATAGATCGAACCGTCGACGGCCTCGGCCTCGAACCGCTGCCGGGTTGCGGGCGGCCAGCCCCGCTCGCGCCCGATGCGATTCGTCATTTCCCGATAGTGAGGCCAGAGCTCGTCTTTCGCCTGTTCGTCGGTGTCCGCGACATGCCCGGGCGAGTGAACCCCGATGGGTGCGGGTCCGGTGCCGAACTGATCCAGGGCGCGGCGGAACAGATCGGCGTAGGGCGCAAATCGCTCCGGCTCACCGCCGATGATGGCCAGCCCGAGGCCGAAGCCGTATCGGGCCGCGCGGACGACGGACTCCGGACTGCCGCCCACGCCGAGCCAGGTCCGCAATGCGCCCGACTCGGTGTGCGGGAAGACGGACTGGTTCTTCAGCTCCGACCGTGTCGTGCCGGACCAGTTGACCGGTTTCTCATTCCGAAGAGCCGCGAACAGCTCGACCTTCTCCTCGAAAAGTGTTTCGTAGTCGGAGAGATCGAACCCGAATAGCGGAAAGGATTCGGTGAACGAACCGCGGCCCAGGATGATCTCGGCACGGCCGTCGGACACCGCGTCGAGGGTGGCAAAGCGTTGGAAGACGCGCACCGGATCATCGCTGCTCAGGACCGTCACCGCGGAGCCGAGGTGGATGTTCCGGGTGCGACCGGCAATCGCGGACAACACGACATCCGCTACCGTGACAGCGAAGTCGGCCCGGTGATGCTCACCGATGCCGAACCAGTCCACACCCAGCTCGTCGGCCAACACCGCCTGCGCCACGACATTTCGAATCACCTGCGGCTGACTCAGCGCCTGACCGGCCGCGCTCGCCGTGACATCGCCGAACGTGTCCAAACCGAACTCGAGCTGGGTGCTCATTTCGCCTCCAAGGTTGCCGTCATGCTACTTCATGACATGTCAACCAAAACGGCTGCGAACCATTCCCGACCACGGTCCGGCCGGCGAGCAGCCAACCCCGCCCCGCTCGCCACCCCGCCCGACCGCCCAACCCGACCGCCCAGCCCGACCGCCCAGCCCGACCGCCCGGCCCGCCTCGGGGCGGCGTCGACATCCGCGTGGTGCACGAACAGCAGCACACCACCGGGGCGCGACGGCGGCGAGGAACGAGCGCGGGCGCTCGACATGGTCGTTCCTGGTGCGCAGCACCGCGGGGCATTGCGCGTCCAAGTCAGCATTGCGCCCAGTGAATTCGGCGTCGCCCCCGGGCGAGCCCGCGCTCGAACTCGCGGGGAGTCCGACGGCCGATCCGGCCCGGTCGTACTCTCTAGAAGGTGACGACCCTCGCAGCGGTTCACGGTGTGCTGCCCGAACACCGCTATCAGCAGGACGAGATCACCCGCGAGTTCGCCAAGGTCTGCCTCGGAGCGGAGGGGAACGTCGATCTGCTCCGTCGGTTGCACGGCAACTGCTGTGTCGATTCCAGGCACCTGGCGCTGCCGCTCGATCGATACGGCTCGCTCTCCGGCTTCACCGAATCCAACGACGCGTTCCTGCTGGCTGCCACCGAACTTGCCGCCCAGGCGGTCTCCGGCGCGCTGGCCGCAGCCGATGTCGACCCCGGCGACGTCAATGTCATTTTCTCCACCACCGTCACCGGCCTGGCCGTACCCTCGCTCGACGCGCGAATCGCGGCCCTGGTCGGCTTTCGCCCCGATGTCAAACGGGTTCCGATGTTCGGGCTCGGCTGCGTCGCGGGCGCCGCCGGGATTGCCCGAATGCACGACTACCTGCTGGGCCGGCCCGACCAGGTTGCGGTGCTGCTGGCAGTAGAGCTGTGTTCCCTCACGGTGCAGCGCGACGACCGCTCGGTCGCGAATCTGGTTGCCAGCGGGCTCTTCGGGGACGGCGCCGCTGCCGTCGTTGCGGTCGGTGCCGGGCACGAGAAGGCTGCCGACGGGCCACAGGTCGTCGACACGCGCAGCCATCTGTATCCGGACACCCAGCGGACCATGGGCTGGGACTTCGGTGCATCCGGGTTTCGGATCGTCCTGGACGCGCAGGTCCCCGCCCTGGTCGAGCAATACCTGGGTGCTGACGTCAGGAGCCTGCTGGCCGAGCACCAGCTGTCGGTCGCCGACGTCGCCCACTGGGTCTCGCATCCAGGCGGCCCCAAGGTGATCGAGGCGATCGAGAGGGAACTGGAGCTCCCGACCGAAGCCCTCGAACTGACCTGGCGGTCCCTCGCCGAGGTCGGGAATCTCTCGTCCGTCTCGGTGCTCCACGTTCTGCGGGACACCATCGTCAAGCGGTCACCCGTACAGGGCACTCCCGGCCTGCTGATGGCGATGGGCCCCGGGTTCTGCTCGGAACTCGTCCTGTTGTCCTGGTGAGCCGATGATTGCCTTCCTCATTCTGATTCTGCTGGTGGGAATCGAACGTATCGGAGAATTGGTGCGCTCGAATCGGCACCTGCGGATCAGCGCCGCCAACGGAGGTCAGGAATTCGGCGCCGGACACTATCCGGCCATGGTGGCTCTGCACGCCGCCTTGTTGATCGGTGCGGTGACGGAGGTCTGGCTGCTGCCCCGACCGTTCCTACCCTGGCTCGGTTGGCCGATGCTCGCGATAGTCGTTCTGGCGCAGGGGCTGCGCTGGTGGTGCATCCTGGTACTGGGCACCCGCTGGACGACGAAGATCATGGTCATCCCGGGCGACTTGCTGATCCGCAGTGGCCCTTACCGTTGGCTTCGGCATCCCAACTACGTCGCAGTCATCACCGAAGGCGTGGCCCTGCCTCTGGTGCATACCGCCTGGTTGACCGCGACCATTTTCACCGTTCTGAATGCCTGGCTCCTCACGGTGCGGATCAGAACCGAGAACCGCGCCCTGACAACGGCTGACATCGCATGATCGATCTGCTGGTCGCAGGCGCCGGACCAGCCGGATTGGCGACCGCCATGTACGCCGCCCAGGCCGGATTCGAGGTGATCGTCCTGGACCCCCGTTCCGGTCCCATTGACAAGGCGTGCGGCGAGGGTCTGATGCCCGGAGCAGTCGAGGCGCTGAGCACCCTCGGCGTGAGGCTGCACGGAATGCCTTTTCCGGGAATCCGCTATTCGGATTCGCACCGCTGCGCCACCGCCTTCTTTCGTGCCGGCAGCGGGCTGGGAGTTCGGCGCACCGCCCTGCAGCAGGCGATGACCCATCGCGCCCTGGAACTGGGCGTGCGTTTCGAATCGGCGGCGGTCGGCCACATCTCGCAGGATGGTGACAGTGTGACGGCGGGCGGCCACCGCAGCAGATACCTGGCAGCCGCAGACGGCCTGCACTCCCCGATCAGCCGGGCCCTTGGCCTGCGCTCGGCGCCAGTGCCGGCCGGCGGGCGGATTAGGGGGTGGAGTCCGCCCCTCCGATGGGGTCTCCGACAGCATTTTCCGCTGCGCCCCTGGACCCGTCTTGTCGAGGTGCACTGGGCCCGGCATTCCGAGGCCTACGTGACACCCATCGGCCCAGATCAGATCGGTGTCGCCGTGATCAGTTCACTTCGAATCTCGCTGTCGCAACAGCTTCGGGCCTTCCCTCGATTGATGGAACGACTCGGGAACGCCGACACCTCCGGTGCTGTGCGGGGCGCCGGACCGCTCCGCCAGCGGGTGCCGACCCGGGTGGCCGGTCGAGTGCTCCTGGTGGGCGACGCAGCAGGCTACGTCGATGCTCTGACCGGCGAGGGAATAGCGGTGTCCCTGGCTTGCGCCCGATCCCTGGTGACGGCGCTGCAGCGGGGAGAGCCGCAGGCGTACGAGCAGCTCTGGCGCCGGGATACCCGCAGATATCGCTGGCTCACCCAGACGCTGCTGGCAGCCCGGCGAATTGCTGAACCCGCGATCGTGCCGGCGGCGGCGACCTTTCCCGATCTCTTCTCGCTCGCTGTGAGTCAGCTGGCGCGATAGCCAAATCGCACTTGTCCAGTCGTGCCCTACCACATGCCGGCCGGTGCGGTGCATATCACTCCGGCTTCCGATAGGCAGCCTGGCCGTGATTGCATGAGGTCCGACAGGGCCGAGTGGCCGAAAAGTCTCTTGCGCTCAGGTGGTTCTTTCATGCGTCGTTTCTCCTCCGTTCGCCGGTTCGCCGGAACCGCTGCAGTCCTGGGTCTGGTCGGTTCTGCACTGGTCGCCCCCGCCGCGGCCGCGGAGAGCGTGCCGCGGTTGGCGGTCGCGGCCGCCGTGGCCGCCCCACCCGTCAGTGCGCCGATCAAGATCACGCCAGGCCTCAAGGGTTTCGACACCCTGAACCTCGAGTCGCCGACCCAACTCCGTTGCCTGAGTGACGCGGGCTACTCCTTCGACATGGTCAACACCAACGATCCCGACGGCACGCCCGTCGGCACCTGGCAGAACGAGTACAACGCCGCCGCGGCGGTCGGAATGAACGTGGTTCTCTTCCAGGGCTACGACCGAGCCAGCTGGGCAGTGCCCTCGGAGGCGACCCGCCGGGCGACCATTGCGCGGGACAAGGCAGTACACGCCAAATATCCGCGCGGCAGTCAGATCTTCCTGAATTTGGAGAACAATCTCAACGGCGGCCCCAGCACGAAGATGATCGCCTGGGTGAACACCTGGGTATCGATCATTCGCGCCGCCGGATACAGCCCGGGCATCTACGTCGGAGCGCCCCAGCTGTTGACGGTGGCGCAGATCAACGCGATTCCGAACGTCGTCTTCTGGCGGTCCTTTTCTGCTTCGGCGCCGCAGGCTGCGCGGGGCTTCGTCGGCCGGCAGACCACGGTCTCGTCACAGTCGTGTGGAATCGTTGGCGGCATCGACCAGGACATCGCGGGAACCGACGGCAGAGGCGTCCAGTTGACCGGCGCTGCCTTTCCGAAACCGGTCGTCCAACCAACAGCTGGCGGCGCTCTTGTTCCGCTGAGCCCGACCCGAATTCTCGACACCCGCCTTCATCAGGGTGCGGTAGCCCCTGGCGCTTTGAAGTCCGTCGACGTGCAGATCACCGGGCAGGCCCACGTATCCGGCACCGCGACCGCAGTGGTTCTCAACGTGACCGCCGTCAACCCGGGCGCGGACGGCTACTTATCGGTGTACCCGACCGGCGGCACCCGATCGGCGTCGAGCTTGAATTTTCTGGCCCGGCAGACCGTGGCGAACCTGGTGACCGTGAAGTTGGGCACGAGCGGCAAGATCACCGTCTACAACGGCTCCGGACGAACCACTGACCTGGTCGCCGATGTCGCGGGCTACTACCTGTCGGGCACCGCGTCCCAACCCGGCACCTTCACCGCGGTGAACCCCTCCCGCGTGCTGAACACTCGTCCGACAGGAGTCGCGGGGAATTCTTCGACCATCGTTCAGACGGCAAAGGCAGCGCCCAGCGGTCTGCCCTATGACTCCGTCGTGCTGAATGTGACCGCGGTCGCGCCGAAGGCCGGTGGTCACCTCACCGTCTATCCGGCCGGGTCGAGCAGCATTCCCGCCACCTCGAATGTGAATTTTCTTCCCGGCCGGAACGTACCGAACATGGTGACAGTGCCCGTCGACACCACCGGTCCGACCTCTGGCGCTGTGAAGATCTTCAACGGCTCGGCCGGCCGCACCGATCTGCTGGCGGATGTCGCGGGCTACTACCGCAGCGGCATCCGCAGCGCCGATGGATCGTTCCAGCCGCTGCCGGCCCCGACCCGGATCCTCGACACCCGCCGCACCGCCGCGGGGAGAGTGCCCAGCACCAGCGCCCTATCGGTGCGGGTCACCGACCAGAACGGCATGGCCCTGGGTGGCGCTGGATACGTGCCTCGCGCAGTGGTGCTGAACGTGTCCGTCATCCAGCCGTCGGCGCCGGGATACCTCAGCGTCTTCCCATCCGATCAATCCGTGCCCACCGCGTCGTCGGTCAACTTCGTGCCGAGAACCGACATCGCCAACCAGGTGATCGTTCCGGTCGGACCGGACGGGAGAGTCGTGCTCTACAACAGGTCGGGTGGCGGCACCGATCTGCTTGCCGACGTGGCCGGGTACATCAGGGCCTGACGGATGCCACCGTGGATCCAGCGCACCGAACCAGCGCACCCGGATCCAGCGCACCCGGATCCAGCGCGCCGATCCAGCGCATCCGGGTCCAGCGCACCGAACCAGCGCACCCGGACCCCAGCCCCGACCGGCCCCACGAAGAGTCGCCGAGCTGTGTTCCCGACGCTGCCGGTCACGCAGACAGCGTCGGGAACACCCACGAGCTCCTCGTTCAGGAGGTGGTGGGCGCCGGGCTGCTGGTGCTCGGGGCGCTGCCACTCTGCCCGGGGGTAGTGGGCCCGTTTGCCGATGGCGGATCGACTTTGCCATTTCCGCGATCGCCGTGAACTCCGCCCGGACCTCTCGGGCCGCCTCGGCCCGGACCACCGTGCATGCCGGGAGCGGGCCTCGCGCCGATAGTGGTGGCGTCGAGCGCCGTGCCGTTTGCATCGACGGTGCCTTCGGCGACAATCTGCGTACCGACGGGAAGCGCCGCCTTCAGCCCGTCGTTGTACGTCGTCTTGGCGCTGACGACGATGCTGCGGGTGAAGCCATCACGATCCTTGATCGTCACTGTCGTACCCGCCACGGCAGTGACAGCGCCGTCCAGGTGCAGGCTGTGGGTTCGCATCTTGGGTACGCCACCGGTCGCGGTGGACGGCGCGCCCGGCGCCGCTTTCGGCGCCGCGGGTGACGTCGGCGAGACTGTCGCGGTAGTCGATGCCGCCACAGCCTGGCCGCCGGTGACGGGTGCCGAGGCCGCTGCGACCGCACCACCGCCGGCGATCACCGCCGCTGCGATACCGCCGATCGCGGCCACCCGCAGCCGGTGCCTCCTGGCGTTGGTCACGGTTGCCGACGCAAGGCCGCCGGACGAGCTGCCTGGACTGCCGGCGCGGGCGCCGGCGCCGGATGAATCGTCCGTGGAATTGTTGCCCTCTGTTCGCAGATCTGCCATCGGAGCAGGACCTTTCTTCGTACCGTTCGGGACCGTCCCGACCGGATGACCCCACTGTGTCCGCTGACCCTGAAGACCGCCTGAAGACACGTTCCAGGCCGCTGACACTCAGCGTTTCCTCAGCTCGGGGGTGCACCCTGGCCGAATGGACACCGATGCGGCCAGGGTGCTGGTGATCGAGGACGATGCCGTTCTGCGAAGCTGCATCGTCGACGAACTCACCCACGCCGGCTACCAGGTGAGCGCCGCGCCGGACGGTTCCGGCTTCGCCGCTCTGGTCGAACTATTCCGCCCCGACGTCGCCGTGTTGGACGTGATGTTGCCCGGCGCCTCCGGTCTCACGCTGGCTCGGCACCTTCGCGAACACACCCAGGCCGCGGTGTTGTTCCTGACCGCGCGCGATGCCGTCGCCGACCGGCTGGCGGGCTTCGACGCGGGAGCCGACGACTATGTCGTCAAGCCGTTCGTCATGGCCGAACTGTTGGCCAGAACCCGGGCGGTGCTGCGGCGCGCCGGCCGGCTCCGATCCGGGCGTCTGCAGGTGGCCGATCTGCTGGTCGACGAGGACGCCGGGGAGGTGATCCGCGCCGGTCACCCGATTCAGGTGACCGCCACCGAACTGCGATTGCTCGTATATCTGGCTCGTAATCGCGGCCGGGTGATGTCCAAGACCCAGATCCTCACCCAGGTGTGGGGCTACGACGCCTACGATCCGAACCTGGTCGAGGCCTACGTATCCGGGATCCGCAAGAAGCTGGAGGGCCGGGGCGAGCGGCTCATCCACACGGTGCGGGGCGTCGGCTACCGGATGAGCGAGGGTCGCACCGAATCGCGAGCGTCGTGAGACACCCATCCGGGGCGGATCGCCCGCTGCGGACCACGTCGCTGCGGGTGCGGGTGACGGTCTGGGTACTCGCGGTGCTGACCGTGCTGGGCCTGGTGGTCAACTGGCTGCTCGGCAACGCGTTGCGCTCCGACCTGCGGCAACGTCTGGAGGACAGGGCGGGTTACGCCGCCATCCTGGAGCAGCAGGGAATCGATGGT
>JAABUT010003099.1_pt1 | contig 14769 bp, 19 predicted proteins | sample 5559281 | NCBI WGS metagenome assembly JAABUT01 (sample SAMN10711880, study PRJNA513359) | rock metagenome | isolation source: Antarctica rocks | place: Antarctica: Victoria Land, Ricker Hills nord | collected 2016-01-04 | reverse complement strand
CGGGCGCGCCGCGACGAGCCGCCCCGCCACCGCGCCCACCACGACCAAACCGGCCGCTACGCTCGCGCCCGCCACCTGATCACCGGATCGCCACCGCCAAGTTCCACGGCGAACGGGACAACCTCCAACGTCGCGTTCCCGCCGGTCTGTCTGTCGCCCCACCCGCCCCTGGCCGAGCAGCCGGGACGCGGCGTGGAGCGCCCCAGGAGCGGGCCCTTACGGCAATGTCGTGCCGCCGCCTCAGCCCATGACGGCCCGGACCAGCGGCTAACCGCCCGTCGTGAGAAGCGGTCCGCCGATCGACATGGAAGATGGCCATACATCCGTCTATTTTGACGGCAAGTCGCTAATCACGGCGAGCGGCAGGGTCGACATAACGCCTAAGGTCGCAGGAGACGAGGTCATCCTCATCCCATAGCCGGGTGTCTTCAGGCTGAAATCAGGGAGACTCCCATGAGCAGTTTCCGTTGCCGCACCCGCGCGTCCGACGCGCGGGTGACTCGTTCTTGCCGCGTGGCCCGCTTGGGCAAGAAAAAGGCGGGCGTAGGTCTGGTCTCAATCCTCTCAGCAACCGCGCTGGCGCTGCCCGCGAGCGCGTTCGCGGTCACGCCGGTCGACCTGGGCACCGCTGACCCGTTCGGGGTTCTGGCCGGTTCCTCGGTGACCAACACCGGCCCGTCGCTGGTCTTCGGTGACCTGGGCGTGTCTCCGGGGACGTCGGTCACCGGCTTTGGTGGCCTCCCGGACGGGACTGTGTTCGGGACCATTCACGCCGCCGACGCGACGGCGCTGCAAGCAAAGTCTGACCTCTCTACCGCTTACGGGGTCGCCGCTGGGGAAGCCCCGACCGGAGGCGCGGTGTCGGCACCCGCTGACATCGGCGGCCAGACCCTCACGGCCGGCGTCTATAAGTACGACTCGTCGCTCGCGGTGACCGGGACGCTGACCCTCGACGGGCAGGGCAATCCTGACGGCCTGTTCGTGTTTCAGGTCGGATCCACGCTGACCACCGCGACCGGGAGCAGCATCAGCTACATCAACGGCGCCCAGCCGTGCAACGTGTACTGGCAGGTCGGCTCCTCAGCGACGCTCGGGACCGGCTCTACGTTCGTCGGCAACATCCTCGCGGCGGCGTCGATCACGGTCAGTAGCAACGTCACCGTCCAGGGACGACTCTTGGCGGGCACCGGGGACGTCACGTTGATCAACGACACGATCCACCCGTCCGCCTGCGCGACGAGCGGCACAGGCGGTAACGGCGGCGGCGGCGGTAACGGCGGCGGCGGCGGCACAGGCGGCGGCGGCACAGGCGGCACAGGCGGCGGCGGCACAGGCGGCACAGGCGGCGGCGGCACAGGCGGCACAGGCGGCACAGGCGGCGGCGGCACAGGCGGCACAGGCGGCGGCGGCACAGGCGGCGGCACCCCGGTCACCACGCCGCCGGTCGCACCCCCCGTGGGCACACCGCCCACGGGCACCCCGGTCACCACGCCGCCGGTCACCACGCCCGGGGCCGGTAAGCCGATCGGGTCGATAAACACGACGAGCCGCAAGCAGCGGGCCCAGCGTCTCGCCAAGCAGCGGGCCCAGCGTCTCGCCAAGCAGCGGGCGCATCGCCGGGCCCAGCAGCGGGCGCATCGCCGGGCCCAGCAGCGGGCGCATCGTCGCGCTAGGCAGCGCGCCGTCCGGCTGGCGCGCCAGCGCGCTCGCCGCTCGCCGGCTCGGCGCCCGAAGGGCGTGCCTGGGTTCACCGGCTGAGTCACAGCCAGATCGATGATGCCTACCCACCGTAAGCGTTCTTCTGAGACCGGCGCCCCGCGCCGGTCTCAGAACGTTCGCCGGTTCCAGGCCAGGCTGCTCGGCCTGCTCATCCTGCTCTGCGCGTCAAGCGGGCTGATCGCCGGCACGGCCACCGCCGGAGGCGCGCGGATCGCCGCGCACCAAGAGACCGCCGCCCTGCTCGACATGCACCGCGCTCGCGACCGACCCAGGCTCAACGCCAGGGTGGAGGCGTTCGTCAGCTCCCGACGGCCGATCACCGGTGAGCGCACAGCGCTACCGGTCCTCGCCCGCACCAGCGACGCCCGCGGGCGCTCCTGGCTGCGCGTGCGGCTACCCGGCCGCACCCTCGGGCGCACGCCGCCGCCACGGACGGGATGGATCAGGGCCCGGCACACGCGGCGCTCAACCACTCCCTGGCACCTCGTAGTCAACACCGGCGCGCGCCGCGTGACCGTCTACCGCGACGGGCGACGGGTGCGCCGCTACCGAGCGATCGTCGGCAAGCCCTCGACCCCCACGCCCCACGGCGAGTACTTCGTCGAGGAGAACGTGCACCTGTACGCCTACCAGCCCGGTGCTCCCTTCGCCCTGGCCACCAGCGCCCGTTCGCACGTGTTCCAGGAGTTCGACGGCGGCCCCGGCCAGATCGCCCTGCACGGACTCGACAACGTCGGCGGACAACTCGGGACCGCCGCATCGCACGGCTGCGTGCGACTGGCCACCGCAGCGATCAGCTGGCTCGCCACTCGCATCGGACCCGGGGTACCCGTAACCATCTACCCATAGCCAAGCTCGGCGTGTTGACCGCGCCGCGCAGGGTGCTGGGCCTTCTCAGCGGATCCGGGAGCTGCTCGTCTGCCCCGGCGACTAGCTGTAAGTCCCGAGGAGGTTGTTCAGCCTGGTGATGGGGGGTTGATGGCCGAGGGCTGAGTGTCGGCGCTGATGGTTGTAGTGGGTGATCCATCCGTCAAGGGCGGCGGTGCGTTCGCTGCTGGAGGCGTAGATCGCGCCGTAGGCCCAGCCGGCGAGCAGGGTGCGGATGAAGCGTTCGGCTTTGCCGTTGGTCTGCGGCCGGTAGGGCCGGGTGCGCAGGTGGCGGATCCCGAGGGTGCGGCAGGCGATGGCGTGGATGGTTGAGCGGTAGGCCGACCCGTTGTCGGTGAGTAGCCGCTCGACGGTGATCCCGCGCTGGCGGTAGAACCGCGCGGCGCGCCGCAGGAACGCGATCGCGGTGATGGCCTTCTCGTCGGGCAGGACTTCGACGTAAGCCAGGCGCGTCGCGTCGTCGACGCAGACATGCACGAACTCCAAGCCGAGATGGTGCTCAGCGCGGTGATAGCCCTTGGCGGCCCGGGCCGCCTGCCCGCCAAGCATGCGGTGCCCGGGGCGGGCGATCTTCCCGAGCTTCTTGACGTCGATGTGGATCAGCTCGCCGGGCCGGGCGCGCTCGTAGCGCTCGGCGCGCTCCAAGCCCAGCCGCCCGAGCTTGCCCATCCCCATCTCCTTGAGCAGCCCCGACACCGTCGAGAGGGCCATGCCCAGCAGCTCGGCGATCTCCGGGCCGGTCAAGCGAATCCGACGCAGCGCCGCGATGACCTGGCGACCCCAACCTCCAAGGAGGCCCGGATGAACAACGTGATCAGGAACTACACCTAGGCGGACTCGAGGGTCGCTTCCTCGAGTTCCTCGTGTGGGCCACGGGCCGCCCGTCGGGTGCTCGAGCTGGGGACCTACTCGGGCTACGGCGCGCTCGCCATGGCGGGCGGCCTGGCGCCCGGAGGTCGGGTCACCACCGTCGAGCAGGACCCGGAGCGCGCGGCGTGGGCGCGGAAGCGGATCGCGGCCTCCCCGCGGGCCGAGCTCGTCGAGGTCGTGGAGGGGCCCGCCCTCGAGATCATCGGGCGGCTCGACCCCGGATGGGACCTGGCCTTCATCGACGCCGACAAGGAGAGCTACCCCGCCTACTACGACGCGCTGCTCCCGCGCCTCGCGCCCCGCGGCCTGCTCGTCCTCGACAACACGCTGCTCTCGGGCCGCGTGCTCGCCCCGGCGGACGACACCGGAGCGCGGGTGATGGCCGAGCTCAACGACCGGATCGCGGCCGACCCCGACGTCGTCGCCGTGCTCGTGCCGCTGCGCGACGGGGTCACGCTGGTGCGCCGGGCCGAGCGCTAGCGAGCGCGGCCAGGATCTTGGCGTCGTGCGTCCTCGGATGGGCGCGCGCCAGGACGTGGGCGATCTTCTGATCGGGGTCGATCACGAACGTCGTGCGCGCGACGCCCCAGTGGGTGCGGCCGTACATGTTCTTCTCCACCCAGGCGCCGTAGGCGTCGGCGACGCCGTGGTCGGCGTCGGAGAGCAGGGGGAAGTCCAGGCCGTGCTCGGCGGAGAAGGCGGCGAGGATCTCCGGGGCGTCGGTGGAGACGCCGAGGACCCCGGCGCCCGCCGCGGCGTAGTCCTCCGCGCGGTCGCGGACGTTGCAGGCCTGTTGGGTGCAGCCGGGCGTGCCGGCCCGCGGGTAGAAGTACAGGACCGTCCAGCGATTGCGACGATCGGCGAGCGAGACGGGGGCGCCGTGCTGGTCGGGGAGGGTGAAGTCGGGGGCGGGGTCTCCGGGAGCGAGCATGCGCGCCATCGGAGCAGACGGCACGCCGCCTACTTGAGCAGGCGGGAGAGTCGGCGGTCTTTCAGCAGCTTTCCGCCGGTCTGGTCGCGTGGGCAGTAACACATGACGTAGTCCTCGTAGAAGACCGCCTCGATCCGGTCACCGCAGCGCGGGCACGCGTCCCCCTGCTTGCGGTGGACGCGGAGGGGCAGCGGGAGCTTGTCGGGGATGGGGAGGGCCACGACCTCCTCGTAATGCGCGAGTGCGCGACCGAGCTCGCCCACCACCGCCGCCCGGAGCCGCGTCGCCTCGTCGGAGTCGAGATCCTCGCCGCGCTTGAACGGCGACAGCTCTGCGCTCCAGAGGATCTCGTCCACCCACGAGCGCCCGATCCCCGCGATCACGCGCTGGTCGCGGAGCAGGCCGTGCAGGGGACGGGACTGGGCGAGCAGCGCGCCGAAGTCCGGCGGCGGGTCCGGCCACGCCTCGGGCCCGAGCGTGGCCACCGCCTCGTCGCCATCGACCTCCGTGTCGCCGCGCAGCAGCTTCACCCACGCCCGCTGCTTGGTCCCGAACTCGCGCAGGCGCAGCTCGCGCCCGTCGGTGAACCGCAGGAGCAGGCGCGACGTACGGTCTCGCAGAGAGGCGCGCGTGTCCCAGAGCTGCAGACGACCGGCGGACATGAGGTGCACGAGCACCCGGAGGTCGTCTGCGGCCTCGACCACGAGCATCTTCCCCCGGCGCCCGACCCCCGTGAGCCTCCGCCCCTCGAGTGCCGTCAGCGGCGGGTCGAACGTCTTGAGCGCATTGATCCCCGGCGCGAGCGCGGACTCCACCTCGATCCCCGACACCGCAGACCCGAGCCGCCGCGCGGTGATCTCGACCTCGGGAAGCTCGGGCACGGGGACTGAGCCTAATCCTCACCCGCCGTTTAGGGACCTTCACCACCGGTTAACCGGCGCCGCCCACACTGGCTCGAAATGAACGACGTCCTGGCCATCGCCGGCGACGCCTCCCGCGACGACGAGCTCGTGGAGGAGGTGGCCCGCCGCCACCCCCGCGAGGTGACCATCGTCATCGACGACGACGAGCACGACGCGGGGGCCTGGGCGTGGGACGAGAGCCCGCGCGGGCTGGCGCTCCGCGACCGGCTCGCCCGCCTGCTCACGGCCATCGAGCTGCGCACGGGTGCCGCGGTGATGGGCCTCGTGGGCGACCTGTACCCCTTCCGCGGGCGCTGGTTCGAGGACGTCGTCGACCCCGGCCTGCCCCGGGCCGCGCTGCCCTGAGTATGTGTCGCTATTCGCGACTGGGGACCCACCTCCGGCGGCCATTTGGCCGCCTCCGGCACCCCTAGCTCCCCTGGGCGATCGCCGCCAGGTCGGCCGGCCGCAGCAGCACGAGCAGCTCTCCCGCCCCGTGGCCCAGCCGTACCCCGGCGACCCCGCCCTTCTTCATCCCCACCCGCCCGCCCGCCAGGTCGAACACGAGCTGGGAGAAGTCCGGCTCGTGGCCCACGAGCAGGACGCGGTCGTCGGCGCCGAAGCGGCCGAGCGTGGCGACGGCCTCGCGCCGCCCGTAGTCCCCGCCCCGGAGCGCGCGCTCGAGCTCGACCTCACCCACGTCGGCGAGCTCCGCCGTCGCGCGGGCGCGCGCCTTGGGCGAGCTCAGGACGGCGGTGAACCCCAGCCCGAGCGCGCGCAAGGCCGTTCCCGCCGCGCGGGCCTGCGCCTCCCCCTTCGGCGTCAGCCGCCGCTCGTCGTCCTTCCGCGCGCCGTGGGGCTCGGCGTCGCCGTGCCGGAGAAGCCAGAGTTCCTGGGCCAAGCGCGCATTATCCTCGCCCGCCGCCCTGACCGCCCTCGCCCCCGACGACATCGTCCCCACCTTCGCCCAGGCGGAGGCCAACGAGCGCGCGCCGCTGGTGGTCCTCGAGGGGCTCCTGCCCTTCCTCGACGCCCACGATCTCGGCGAGGGTGAGCCCGAGATCACCCCGCTCGGCGAGGGGCACTCGAACGTCACCTACCTCGTCCGGCGCGGGGAGGTGGAGCTCGTCCTGCGCCGGCCGCCACGCGGACCGCTCCCTCCCAGCGCCCACGACGTCCTGCGCGAGGCCCGCGTGATGATGGCCCTCGCCGGGACGGCCCGCGTTCCCCGCGTCCTCGCCGTTGGCGACGACGCGGGGGTGATCGGCGCGCCCTTCTACGTGATGGAGCGGGTCCCGGGACACGTCGTGACGAGCGAGATCCCCGCCGAGCTCGACTCCCAGGAGGACCGCCGACGGATGGGCGAGGAGCTCGTCGACGCGCTCGTCGAGATCCACGCGACGGACTGGCGCGCGGCCGGCCTGGAGGGCTTCGGCAAGCCGTCCGGGTACCTCGAGCGCCAGCTCCGCCGCTTCGGCGGGCTGTGGGAGCACAACCGCACGCGCGACATCCCCTCGGTCGAGCGCGTCGGGCGCTGGCTCGGCGAGCACCTGCCCCGGTCCCCCGCCGCCACCGTGGTCCACGGCGACTATCGCCTGGGCAACACGATGATGGCCCCCGCCGCGCCCGCCCGCCTCGTGGCGATCTTCGACTGGGAGATGGCGACGATCGGCGACCCGCTCGCCGACCTCGGCTACCTCTGCACGCTGTGGGCGGACCGCGATGACCCGATATCGGACCCACCCGCCCTGTTCGAGCTCTCCGCGGTGACCCGGCAGCCGGGCTTCCCGCGCCGCGCCGAGCTCGTCGCCCGCTACGAGGAGCGCTCGCGCCGCTCCATGTCCGACATCCGCTGGTATCAGACCCTCGCCCTGTGGAAGTCGATCGTCTTCATGGAGGGCAACTACAAGCGGGCGGTGTCGGGAACGACCGACGATCCCTACCTCAAGGGCTTCGGCGAGGGCGTCCTCGAGCTGGCCCGCCGGGCCGAGGAGACCGCGCTCGGTGGCTAGGAGATGATGCTCGACGCCTGTGCCTCCTCCTCACCCCGCGGCGATGAGCGCCACCCCGGCGAGCACCAGCCCCACCCCCGTCTCCTGGATCCGGCGCACGCGCTCGTGCAGGATCCCGCGCGCGAGCAGCACCGTCGTCACCGGGTAGAGCGAGCCGAGGACCGCGACGACGGACAGCAGCCCCCTCCCCGTGGCCGCCGCGTAGAGCGCGTTGGCGCCGAGGTCGCCCGCCCCGACGAGCACGAGGGCGCCGAGGGTCAGCGGCGCGAGCGCGGGGCGCAGCGGCGGCCGGGCCGTGAGCACGATCGCCCCCATGAGTGCCACCGACGCCGTCCGCGCCGCGAGCAGCGCCCACGCCACGCCGCCCTCCGACGCCGGTTTGAGCAGCGTGAGGAAGATCCCGAAGCCCGCGGCGGCGACCAGCGCCAGGCCCACCGCGCGCCGCGAGTCGGCGGCGCGGGCCGCGTCCTCGTGCTGCTCGCGCGCGGCCAGCAGCACTCCTCCGAAGGCGAGCGCCATGCCCAGGCCCTGCACCACCGAGGGCGAGTCCCCGCTCGCCAGTCCCGCGGCCACCGGCAGGGCCGCCCCCGTCGCGGAGATCGGCGCGACGATGCTCATCGTCCCCACCGCGAGGGCGCGATAGAACGCCGCGAGGGCGACGATCCCCGCCGCCCCGCCCACCGCCGCGAGCGCGAGCTTGTCGATCCCCGGCCGCGGAGGCGCCGCGAGCACGACGACGAGCCCCACCCCCACGAGTCCCGCCGCCTGCGAGAGCAGCGCCACGCCCAGCACGTGGACGCGCTTCGCCGTCAACCCGCCGAGGAAGTCCGCGCTCCCCCACAGCAGCGCGGATCCCAGGGCGAGCGCGATCGCCGTCAGTCGCGCTTCCCGCGCCCGTAGAGCAGCTTCACGCTGCGCCCGAGCAGGCCCGTCACGTGCTTGCGGTACGGGAACATGTGGATGTCCCTCTTCGGCGCCAGCTTCGTGACGAGCAGCGTCTGCATCGCGGTGTACTTCCGGATGCCGCCCGCGCCGTGGCGCGCGCCGAGGCCCGATGCCTTCCACCCGCCCATGGGGACCTCGAGGGCGAAGTAGTTGAGCTGTGCGTCGTTCACGCACACCGCGCCGGCCTCGATGCGCCGCGCGATCTCCTCGCCACGCGCCGTGTCCTTCGTCCACACCGACGCGGCGAGGCCGTAGGGCGAGTCGTTGGCCATGCGCACGGCCTCCTCGGCGTCGGCGACCTGCATGATCGGCAGCGTCGGGCCGAACGTCTCCTCGGTCATCGCCTTCATGGAGTGATCGACGTCGACGAGCACCGTCGGCTCGAAGTAGCGCCCGCGCCCCATGTGCTTCTCGTGGCCGCCCACGAGCACCCGCGCGCCCTTGTCGACCGCGTCCCGCACATGGTCGGCGATGATGTCGAGCTGCGGTCCGAAGATCACGGCGCCCATCTCCACGGTGCCGGGGCCGGTGGGCTCGCCCTGCCGGATCGCCCCCACCTTCTCGGTGACCTTGGCGACGAACTGGTCGTAGACCGGCTCCTCCACGTACACGCGCTCGACGGAGATGCAGACCTGCCCGCCGTTGTTCATGGAGTAGTAGGCGGCGGCGTTGGCGGCGCGGTCGAGGTCGGCGTCGCGCAGGACGACCATCGGGTCCTTGCCCCCGAGCTCGAGGCCCACCGGGGTGAGCGTCTCGGCCGCCCTGGCCATGACCTTCTTCCCCGTCGCCGTCGAGCCCGTGAACATGATGAAGTCGACCTCGTCGACGAGCGCGGCGCCCGTCTCCCCGTCGCCGGTGGCCACTCCGAAGACGCCCTCGGGCAGGCCGCACTCCTCGAGCATCTCGGCCATCAGCCCCGAGGTGAGCGGCGTGATCTCGCTCGGCTTGAGGATCACGGAGTTGCCCGCGGCGAGCGCGGGGATGCAGTCCCCGAAGGAGTTCGTGAGCGGGAAGTTCCACGGGCCGATGACGCCCACGAGCCCGAGCGGCTTGTAGCGGACCACGAGCTTCTTGCCCATGACGAAGGGATTGGTGGAGCGCACGCGCTCGTCGGCGAGGTATCCCTCGGCGTGCTTGGCCCAGTAGCCGAAGGCGCCGGCCACGTAGCCGACCTCGGCGAGCTGCGCGTCCTCCCAGGTCTTGCCCGTCTCGGAGACGATCGTGCGCACGATGCGGTCGGAGCTCTCGGTGACCCACTTCTGACAGCGGCGCAGGATGCGCGCGCGACCCGCGAAGCCCATGGCCTCCCACACGGGCTGGACCTCGCGGCCCTTGCGCGCCAGCGCGGCGACCTGGTCGGGACCGAGGTTTCCGACTGTGCCAACGACCTCACCCGTCGCCGGGTTCTCGACCGGGATCTCGGCGTAGTCGGTCTCGATGCCCTGCGGGCGGGTGTCCTCGGCCTTGGCTGTCTCGTCGACGGTCGCCATCGCTGCTCCTCCTCGTGCGCCCAGAAACTGCGGTGCGCAGGCTATCGACGGACGCGCGGACGCTGAACCCGGACGGCGCTACTCGGCGAGCTCGACCGACTCGATCTCGGGCGGGTCGACCGGACGGTCCCCCCGGCCGGTCTCCACGCCCTCGATCGCGTCGACCGCCTCCATCCCCGCGGTCACCCGGCCGAACGCCGTGTGCTTGCCGTCGAGCCAGGGGGCGGCGTCGGCGGTGACGAGGAAGAACTGCGAGCCGTTCGTGTTCGGTCCGCTGTTGGCCATCGCGAACGTCCCGCGGACGATCTTCTGCTCGTTGATCTCGTCCGCGAACGTGTACCCGGGGCCGCCGCTCCCCGTTCCCGTGGGGTCCCCGCCCTGGATCATGAAGTCCGGGATGACCCGGTGGAAGATCACGCTGTCGTAGTAGCCGTCGGCCGCCAGCTTGCGGAAGTTCTCCACCGTCTTCGGCGCGTCCTCGTCGAAGAGTTCGACCTCGATCGTGCCGTGGGTGGTGTTGATGCGCGCGGAGGACATGCGGCGGACGCTAGTCCCCGCGCGTAGGATCGCTTGGTGAAGGCCGCCCTGACCGCCGCGGCAGCGCTCGCACTCCCCTGCGGGGACCCACCCGCCCGCTCGGACACGACCGTCTCCCTGCGCGGGATCGAGCGTTCGCCCCGCGCCGGGCACGCGCGCCTGGACACCAAGGAGCGGCGACTCCGGCGAGAGCTCGCCCGCCGACGGGCGCGTGCGGCGACGCGCCCGGCGCCTCCGGCTGCGTCCACGCCGGCTGCGGCACCGCCGCGACCCCCGATCGTCCCGCGCCTCATCCCCTTCCCGGTGACGCGCAAGCGGGAGATGGCGGCCTACGCCCTGCGCCACTACCGGATCGACGACTACCGGCTCTGGCGCCCGAAGGTCATCGTCGAGCACTACACGGTGAGCGCGGACGCTGCCTCGGCGATCGCCACCTTCTCGGCGGACGTCCCCGACTCCGAGCTCCACGAGCTCCCGGCCACCTGCGCGCACTTCGTCATCGACCGCGACGGGACCATCTACCAGCTCGTGCCCCTCGGGCTCATGTGCCGGCATACGGTCGGCCTGAACTCCACCGCGATCGGCATCGAGCACGCCGGCTTCTCCGACCAGCAGATCCGCGACATAGTCGCGCACGAAGGCCGGCTGTGCCCCGCGGTAGGGGCCCGTCGTCGGCTCACCCCCGCGCACGCGGGGACGACCCATTACGGACTCGAGCACGGAGCGACGAGCCGCCCCTCGTCCCGGGTGGCTCGCGCCAGTGCATCGTCCCACGTCGCCACCACGAGGTCAGGGTCTGCGATGGCCAGTGCGGTCGCCAGGTGGACGGCGTCGTAGCCACGCAGCCCGTGGCGCTCGGCGAGGTCGGCGGCGTGCCGGGCGAGCGGGAGATCCACCTCTACGAGGGTCATCTCGTGCAGATAGCCGTCCAGCTCACGGCGAACCGGACGCAGATCGTGAGCGGCGAGCCGCCCCACCCGCTCAGCCGCGGCGATGGCGGCGTGCGCCTCGGCATAGATCAGTACCACGGAGGTGACGACGCGCACTTCGTCCCAGAGTGTCCGTGCGTCCGGCGTGCCCTCCTCGTCGAGCACGAGCTTCACGAGCGCGGAGGTGTCCAGGTAGAGCGTCAGCGCCGCTGGTCGGCCACGAGATCGCTCACGCTGCCGTCGGCCGCGATCAGCGGACGGTCACGGGAGGGGCGCTTCGGGCGCGCCGGCTCGGACACGAGCCCGCGCCGTCGCAGCTCGGCGAGCGGATCGTGCGGGCTGGTGAGCTTGGCGACGGGCTTCCCGCGAGAGGTGACCATGACGTCGTTGCCGGCCTCGACCTCGCGCAGGTAGCGGCTGAGGTTGTCGTGGAGATCACGCACGCCGACATGTAGCGTCATTGTCTCGAGTCTAGGCGCTACCTACCCGGGGCTACGAGCCGGCGGCGCGCTGGAGCGCGAGGTCGGCCCCGCGCGCACCCGCGAGGACCTTGTCCACATCCTCCTCGGGCACCTCGAGCAGCGAGAAGCGCTCGAGCACGCGCACGTTGCGGACGTGCTCGCCGTCGATACCGCCGGCGCGGACGATCGCGCGCACGAGGTCGCGGGGCTCCACCCCCTCGGCGCGGCCGCCCCGGGCGATGAGCTTGGCGAGCGGCAGTTCGCGGCGCGCGCCGTTCTCGTGGGGCTTGACCTCGTGGCGGCGCGGCTTGGCCTGCACGGGCACGGCGGCCACGTGGGCGCCCTCGGCCCAGGGCGCGATCGGCACGCCCGTATGACGCTCGACCGCCTCCATGTCGCGCTTCTGCTTGGTCTCGAAGAACGTGATGGAGCGGCCCGAGCGCCCGACCCGGCCCGTGCGCCCGATCCGGTGGACGTAGACGTCGGGAGAGATCGGGACGTCGAAGTTCACGATGTGCGTCACCGAGAGGATGTCCAGGCCGCGGGCCGCGACGTCGGTGGCCACCAGGATCGGCACGCGCCCGCCCTTGAAGGAGATCATCACCCCGTCCCGCGAGCCCTGGGTCATGTCGCCGTGCAACGCGCGGACGTTCATCCCCTTGTCGCGCAGCGTCCGGAAGAGCTGGTCGCAGCGGATCTTCGTGCGCACGAAGACGATGGCCTGCTGGGGCCGCTCGGACTCGAGCACCCGCACGAGCGCGGCGACCTTGTCGGCCTGGCGGACCTCGAGGGCGAACTGCTCGACGGTGTCGACGGTCATCGTCGCCGTCTTCACCTTGACGAGGACGGGGTCGTAGAGGTAGCGATCGGCCAGGCGCCGGATCTCCGGCGGCATCGTGGCGGAGAACAGCGCGGTCTGGCGCGAGGAGGGCGTGAGGGAGAGGATCTTCTCCACGTCCTCGAGGAAGCCGAGGTCGAGCATCTCGTCGGCCTCGTCGAGGACGACGAACCGGCAGCTCGTGAGCACGAGCGAGCGACGCGAGATGAGGTCCTTCACGCGGCCCACGGTCCCCACCACGATGTGGCCACCCGCGCGGAGCTGGGACTGCTGGGAGCGGATGGGAGCGCCCCCGAACACGGCCACCACGTCGACGCCCTTCGGCGCGCCGTAGGCGCGCAGGGCCTGGGTGACCTGGATGCACAGCTCGCGGGTCGGGGTGAGCACGAGCGCCTGGACCTCGTCCTCGGACGGGTCGACGTACTGGATGACCGGTAGCCCGAACGCGGCGGTCTTGCCCGAGCCGGTCTGGGCCTGGCCGATGACGTCCGAGCCTCCGAGCAGCGGCGGTATGGCCTGCTCCTGGATCGGGGAGGGCTCCTCGTAGCCGACATCGGTCAGGGCATCGAGGAGGCGGGGCTCGAGCCCGAGGTCGGCGAAGGAGGTCACCCCCGGAGTCTAGGAGTGGCCCCCCGAGCCCTACGCGAAGGGCTTGTGCTTGCTCGCGCGGCTCGAGACACCGGACGTGGCCAGCAGCACGAGGCCGACGAGCGTCGGCACCGCACCGAGCGTGGCGAGCATCGCCCCCAGCGCCTTGACCCAGGCCGCCGTGCCCGTGCCCAGGAGGTAGACGAGGCCACCGAGCGCGGCGAGCACGCCGCCGAGCAGGAGGATCTGGGCGCCCGAGCCGCGCAGGCGACCGGCCTGGCGGTGGAGCTCGGGTTCCTCGATGTCGGTCATCGGAGCCGGGGTTACCCTGCGGCCCCGCGCATGACGCCCGGATCGTGACAAGTGGCGCTTGCGCGGCTACTCTGCGCCCCCAACTCGTGACAGCGACCTTCATCTACCTCATGATCGCCCTGAAGATCCCGATCGTCGGGCTGCTGTACATCGTCTGGTGGGCGATCAAGCAGGAGCCGGAGCCCGTGCCCGAGCCCGGTGGCGACGGCGGCCAGCGCGAGCAGCCGCGGCACCCGCGTCCCTCGCGGGGCCCGCGCCCCCGCCGCGACCCCCACGGCGCCCCCCCGCTGCCCGCCCCGCCCCGCGTGCGCTCGGTGACGGCGCGCGGCCGCGAGCTCGCGCGCGAGCACGACCGCCAGGGCTCCTAGCTTCGCCGCGGTTGCCAGACTGCGGCGCGCATGGCGCCGCGCCCCACCTCCGTCCTCTCCGACGGCACGATCCGTCGTCTCGTCGCCGAGGGCCACATCGAGATCGACCCGTGGGACCCGGGGATGGTCCAGCCCGCCTCGGTGGACCTGCGCCTCGGCGACTCGTTCCGGGTCTTCCACAACCACCGGATCGCCGGGATCGACCTGCGCGAGCCGCCGGCGAATCTCACCGAGCAGGTGATGGTCGACGAGGATGCGCCCTTCGTCATCCACCCCGGGGAGTTCGCCCTGGGGCGGACGCTGGAGCGGGTGCGGCTGCCCGACGACGTGGTGGCAAGAATCGAAGGCAAATCGAGCCTCGGCCGCCTCGGGCTCATCGTCCACGCCACCGCGGGGTTCGTCGACCCGGGCTTCCAGGGTTCGCTGACCCTGGAGATCACCAATCTGACGCGGGTCCCGATCAAGCTCTGGGCCGGACTGCCCATCGCGCAGCTCTCGTTCATGACGCTCGACCGACCGGCCGAGCGGCCCTACGGGCATCCCGACCTCGGCTCGCACTACCACGGGCAGGAGGACGCCACGGAGAGCCGCTACGAGGGCGGCCCGGCGGGCCGGTGACCGAGCCGGTCGAGCTGCTCGTGGTCCCCCGGGGCATCGAGCACCTCCCGCGCGCCGCCGGCGGCCGAGCGGACGGCGGCGACCGCGGACGCCCGGTCGTCCCCGAGACCGCGCAGGAGGTCGACCGCCGTCGCGCGCACCTGCGCGACGATCGCGCTCACCGACATGTTCGCGGTGTCCTCGAGCGCGCGCGTCGCGACCCCGGCCGCCGCGAGCTCGGCCACGCGACCGCGAGCGCCCCAGCGCGGCGGAACCGAGCGCGTGGTCTCCACGGCATCGCTGAGCGCCGCGTCGAAGTGCGCCGAGACCTCGCTGAGCCCACGGGCCCTCAGGAGCGCCTGCTCGGCGACGCCGAGGTCAC
>JAABUT010003098.1_pt1 | contig 14772 bp, 12 predicted proteins | sample 5559281 | NCBI WGS metagenome assembly JAABUT01 (sample SAMN10711880, study PRJNA513359) | rock metagenome | isolation source: Antarctica rocks | place: Antarctica: Victoria Land, Ricker Hills nord | collected 2016-01-04 | reverse complement strand
GTCGTCGGCTGCGACCTTGGCCCGCACGCTGGTGGTGAGGTCGAGGTCCAGGAGGTAGGCCCAGAGTGCAGCGTGCGCAGCCTGACTCGTCGCGACGAGCTCCCGCACGGCGACCGTCCCGCAGCCGAGGTCATCGTTGCTCACCGAGTAGAGGACATAGCCGTCACCGGCGTCCCGCCGCACGCAGCGGAGCCGGGAAGCGCCGCGCCGGCCGTGCTCGGGGTCGTGCAGGCGGGTAGCCCACCAGGCGGCATCACGCCGCAGGCTGCCGGGCGTCGTCGCGACGTGGGCGTCGTACGCCGGGGCCAGGAGCTCCGCAGTCGGCTCGACGCGGCGCAGGCCGGGGACCCCGACCGGTCCTGTCAGGGCGGCGCCGCGGGGGACCGTGAGCGCGAGGTGCCACGACGCCGGGCCGAAACCGAAGCGCTGATAGATGGCGCCCTCGCTGGCGTAGAGCGCCGCGAGCGGCTCCCCGCGCTCGCTCGCCTGCGCGAGCAGCCGCGTCATCATCGCGGTGAGCAGGCCGCGCCGCCGGTGCGTGGCCTGCACGCTGATCCACGTGATGCCCGCGATCGGAGCGGGCCGCCCGCCGGGCATCGTCATGTCGAGCGCGAATGACCCGCCGGTCGCGACGACCCGGCCCTCGTCCTTGACGACGAGGAACTGCGCCGCGTCGACGGTCCCCAGCTCGATCGCGCGGTCGTCGTCGTGGGCCGGCTCGGCGAAGGCCTCCTCGAGCACCTGCCACGCCGCCTCGGCGTCGCCGGGCGTCCACGTCGTGGGGGTGAGGGGGGCCATGTCGACACTCTCGCGCGGAGGGGACGTGATCACCATCGAATTCGCCGACGGCCGTCGCGGTTGGTCAGGCCGGGCGGGGGCGGGTCCGCAGGTGGAGGCGCTCGCCCTGCGGTCCGAAGAGGGCGAGGTATTCCACCGCAGCGGAGCCGGCGTTGCCGAACCAGTGCGGCACGCGTGTGTCGAACTCGGCGGCCTCCCCACGGCCGAGGACGACGTCGTGCTCGGCCAAGACCATGCGGAGCCGGCCGCTGAGGACGTAGAGCCACTCGTAGCCCGCATGGGTCTGCGGGTTGGGCGTCTGCTTCGACGGGCCCGCCGGCAGCACCATCTTGAAGGCCTGCAACGGCCCGGGCTGCTGGCTCAGCGGGACGACCGTCATGCCGTGCAGGGTTCGCGGGGTGAGGTGGACCCGGGGGTCACCCGTCGGCGGCGCCCCGACGAGTTCGTCGAGGGGCATGCGGTGCGCGCGGGCGAGCGGCAGCAGCAGCTCCAGGGTCGGGCGCCGGTGCCCGGCCTCCAGCCGGGACAGGGTGCTGAGGGAAATGCCGGTGGCCGCCGACAGACCGGCAAGCGTCAGCTGCCGCTGCTGCCGAAGCGCCCGCAGTCGCGGCCCCACGGCGGTGAGGACGTCGGTCACGTCTGTGGGCACGCTCGCAGTGTGCCGGTCCGGCATACGTGTTTGCCAGGTACGGCGGCGGCGCCTCGTCGGCCACACCACCACCCGAGGTCCACACCCCTGGTCGTCGGCGGCTTCCCGCGGCGCCCGCCGTCCTCGTCTCCTGCGCCTGGCGCTGCTGCCTAACGGGCGAACCCGCGCGGCCACGCTCGGACACAAGCCGCGGCCAACAGCATCGCGATCACTGGCGACCTGATCGCAGACGCGCTCCCATCTCGAGACGAGTGCCTGCTCCCATATCTGGGACGTCCCGTCTCTCCCCCGGACAGCTTCCAGCGTCCGGACGTCCCGGATGGTCAGGCGCTGCGGAGGTACTCGGACAGGGCTCGACCTACGACCTCGGACTTGGTCACCCGTCGGCATCGGCGCGCTTGATCGCCTCGGCGCGCAGGGTCGGGTCGAGGCGGACGGATTCCACCGTCTTGGCGCGGTCACTGAGCGAAGGTCGCCCGCGGCCGCGAGGCTTCCCGGTGAGCTGTTCCGCCGCGTAGCCGCACTCTGCCTCGGCAGCAAGCTCGCTGATGAGCGCATCGTCGATCTCGCGGTCGTCTGCCGTCTGTCCGTAGGTCTTCTTCGTCATCGTTGGTCACCTCCGAAGACCTGCGCCTCGCTGGATGGGCGAATCTTCATCGTGTGGATGACGAGGTCCACCGTCGGCGTGACGAGCAGCACCAGCTCGAGGAGGTTGCCGGCGCGGTCCGGGCCAGCGATCAGGTCGCACCGGATAGTCCGGCCCCCGTGCTTGCGCGCTTTTTCATGGCGCCACCGTCACGTATCAGCTCGGACTCCGTTGGGGCCCGCCGATCAACAGCAACAGCGACCACACAGTTGTGTCCCCGATGGGATACGTCGTACGCGTGGCGGTCTGGGCACGCACCGGCCCGAGCCGTCATCGCGGATACAACTGGATGCACGCGGGCCGGGGGAGGCGCCAAACGCCAGCGTCAGATGTCGTAGATCCTCTTGTGGCGGATTTCGGCAGGCCGCTGACCTGGACGTTCGGGTGTCATCATGGCGCTGACCTGCGGAAACGCCTTTGGCCGGGTGTCCGCGGCTGACCGTCGTTGACCGGGGGTGGCCGGAGCCCCACGCAACTGAGACGCAACATGATCTTGGTCGCGATTTGCCACAGCCACCACGCCCAACGACTCGATGACCGCGCCTGTCGTGAACGGGGCTCAGCCTTGGACCTATCAAAGGTGCCGCTCGGCGCTGAACACGTACGAGTAGGCAGAGGGGGGCGACGCGCGCTCCGGCACAGCGCCGGCCAACAAACCAGCAGCGGTCAGTGCGAGGCCCAGGGGATCAGCGGCGGCGAGGGCCCAAGTCGCACCCGCCAGGCCTAGCGACCAACTTGAGAGGTCCTTTGCGAAGCCTCGTCGAGCCGTCGTGCGAAGGTCGTGAGCGGCGTCGGCGAGTTCTTGACGCCGTTCGACGAGCATCCGTTCGCGGTCCCTGGCGTCGATAGCTGCGAGCTCACCCATGAAGCCACGGAGGCTCCGCATGTACGACTTGTGGGCGTCCCCGTGCTCGGCTCGAAAGTCGAGCACGTCGTCTAGTGGTACGGAGTCGAGGTTCAGAGTGACCGCCTCGAGGTCAAGGCTGATCACGTGCCCAACTGACGGCATGGGTTCCCGGTCAAGTACACGGATCAGGTCGCGTGCCGCGGTGAAGTCACTTGTGGCCGGGTGGACCGCCATGCCTCGCCCGGTACCCGCGACTCGAGCGAGCTGACCAAGCACCACGAGAATGGTGGTGCGCACGATCGGGTGCAGCGGTACCGAAACCCCGTCCTCAGTCGGTCTGGCCAGGCCCCGCGTCATGAGTTCGTCCACGAGCATCTGGGATAGTCCCACGTCAGCCCCGTAGCCCATCCGGGAGTACGAGAGTTCATGGAAGCGATCCCCGGGCGGAGAGGGCAGATCGTCAAACGCGCCGGCGATGAGCAGGTCGACCAGGACCGTCGCGAGATCCTCGGTGACCTTCTGGTCGACCCAGGTGTTCGGCTCGAGAACCTCAAGAAGCCCGCGCTCCTCGAGCGGGCCTGCAAGCGTTGGGTCGGCTGTGAGGTGCCGTCCGTACATGTAGCCGGGAAGCAGGATCGCGACCCTGTCGAAGAACAAGAGGAGGCTCTTCACCCAATTGCCCTCGTCGTCGGTCCAGTACGGGGCCGGGTAGTAATACGCCACTTCAGGTGATGGCTCGTTCACGACCCCCCCGGCTTCTGACGCGCTCGCCGTTGCACGTCCGAAGACATCATGCTCACAACTGAGGTCTTCCCCAAGCCGTAGACCCCTCCGGTGGTGGCTTCGCGTCGGGAAGGTCCACCTCGCGGACCCCATGCTCCAATAGGCTCCCGTCATGTCGGCGCGGGGGCCTCTTGAGAGCGACACCTGTCGCGACTACGTGCTGCCCCGGCTGAAGGCGGCCGGCTGGACCGACGACCAGATCATCGAGCAGTACCCGATCACCGATGGCCGGATCATGACCGTTGGCACGCGCCATCGGCGCGACAAGCCGTTGCGTGCCGACTACGTCCTCGAGTACAGCCCCGGCGTCCCGGTTGCCGTTGTCGAGGCGAAGCGGGAGTACTCAATCCCGGCCAAGGGCATGCAGCAGGCCAAGCGCTACGGCCAGCTGCTCGACCTCTCGCTGGCGTACGCGACCAACGGCAAGGGCATCGTCGAAGACGATCGCGACACCGGACGAGAGACCGCGCACCTGGATGCCTTCCCCGGTCCGACTGTGGCGTGGTCTCGCTACCGGGCATGGAAGGGCATCGCTGACAACGCCGTGGCAGAAGGTGTGGCGCTGCCATTCAACCGCGCGCTGAGGACGTTCGACGGCGGCGTCAAGGAGCCCCGCTACTACCAGCAGGTCGCGATCAACCGCACGGTGCACTCGGTCCTCGCCGGCGACAAGCGCCTCCTGCTCACGATGGCCACCGGCACGGGCAAAACCTTCGTCGCCCTGCAGGTTGTCTGGAAGCTGTGGAACAGCACCTGGTCCGGTGACCGCAAGCCTCGCGTCCTCTACCTCGCGGACCGCAACATCCTCATCGATCAGCCGATCGCTCGCGAGTTCACCCCTGCGTTCGGCGACGGGCCGATCTGCAAGCTCAAGAGTGAGGCAAAGGCCGGCCGCGAGCTCTACTTCGGGCTCTACCAGGCCCTCGCTGACGGGGGAGACGCGAATGGTCTCTACCGCGACTTTGCCCCGGACTTCTTCGACCTGATCATCGTGGACGAGTGCCACCGTGGCAGCGCCGGCCCGGGATCTTCGTGGCGGGCGGTGCTCGAGCACTTCGGGTCGGCGACACAGCTCGGCATGACAGCGACGCCCAAGCGCGATGACACCGTGGACACCTACGACTACTTCGGCAGTCCGCTCTACGAGTACTCACTCGCGCAAGGCATCGAGGATGGCTTCCTGGCGCCGTACCGGGTGCTGCGGGTCGTCCTCAGCCCAGACGCACATGGCTGGGCACCGGACCGAGGGCAGCTCGACCTGTTCGGGCAGTCCATCCCGCCGGACCTCTACACGACCAAGGACTTCGAGAGGGTTGTCTCCCTGCTGACCCGCACAGAGGCAGCGGCCAGGCACCTCAGCGACTTCATGACGCGCACCAACCAGCGCATGGGCAAGACGATCGTCTTCTGTGTCGACCAGGAGCACGCGGACCAGATGCGGCGGGCGCTGCACAACGCCAACAGCGATCTCACGACGCAACATCCAAACTACGTCGTGCGCATCGTCTCGGACGAGGGCGACATCGGGAAGGGATACCTCAGCGACTTCGCCGACCCCGAGAAGGAGACGCCAGTCATCGCCACCACGTCGCAGCTGTTGTCCACGGGGGTCGACATCCCGACCGTGCGCAACGTGGTGCTGTTCCGGCCCATCGGGTCGATGTCGTTGTTCAAGCAGATCATCGGTCGCGGCACCAGGCTCTGCCCCGACGACGACAAGCTGAGCTTCGACATCGTCGACTACTCCGGCGCGACCGCACTCTTCGAGGACCCCGAGTTCGATGGGCCGCCGGAGCGGGTCGACCGAGAGGAGATCGACGGGGAAGGGAACGTCGTCGAAGAGTCCGTCGTTGCCGAGCCAGAGCCGCTGTACGACCCTCACGAGCTCACCGACGAGACCATCGACCCGGCCGATCTTCCGGAACCACGTTCCAAGGTGTACGTCGACGATGCCGAGGTGTGGGTTACGGCCGAGGCGCTCTACCAGCTCGACCCGACGGCCAACCGCCTGCGACTGATCGAGTACCGCGACTACGTCATCGACACCGTTCGCACTCTCTACCCGGATCCGACCGCCCTGCGGGCCAGCTGGTCCACCGGGCCTGGCCGGCACGAGGTTGCGGAGGCGCTCGCAGCGCGAGGCATCGACGCAGATGAGCTTGCCGAGCGGTCCGGCCTCGGTGAAGCCGATACGATCGACGTACTCGTCCACCTGGCGTGGAACCAACCGCTGGCGACCCGATCCGACCGCGTAGGCCGCGTGCGGAAGGAGCACGCCGACTTCTTCGAGCACTACCGACCGGAAGCCCGTGCGGTCCTTGAGGAACTGCTCGCCAAGTACGCCGAGCACGGCGTCGACCAGCTCGACGACCTCGCCGTCTTGCAGGTTCCACCGCTGTCGGAGCTCGGATCACCAGCCGAGCTGGCCGCCCGGTTCGGTGGTGTTAACAAGCTCCGGGCGGCGGTAGGAGAGCTTCAGGATCACATCTACGCAGCCTGAGACTCATATACAGCTTTAGCTCACGGTTTCGTCACAGCCCTGAACTCAAGTTATGGTAGAGTTCGCACGTGCCTCAGGATCGTCGCGACCTTCGCCGACGTCTGTTCGCGCTCGCATCCGGGCAGGGCGGCTACTTGACAGCTGCCCAGGCGCGATCGACGGGTTACTCCTACCAGGCCCAGGCCCATCACGTCGGCGCCGGCAATTGGCTGCGCATCGACCGGGGCATCTTCCGGCTCGCCGAGTGGATCCCCGAGGTCCATGACGATCTCGTCCGTTGGACTCTGTGGTCGGGCGGACGGGCGATCGTCTCCCACGAGAGCGCCCTCGCCGTGCACGGCGTGGGCGAGCTGGAGTCGCCCCGAGTCCACCTGACCGTGCCCCCCGGCTTCCGGATGCGCCACAACGCCGTGAGCCTGCACCTCAGTGACGTGCCGGAGCCCGACGTGGAAGAGCGCAACGGGTTCCGGGTCACGACGATCCTGCGCTCGCTGATCGACGTTGCGGCCGACTCTGCCGACGACGACCAGCTGGGTCGAGCGATCGCGCAGGCACGCGAGGGCGGTCGGTTCACCCTGCGACAGCTGCGGGAGCGGGCCGAGTCGCTCGACGTCCGAGCGGCACTTCACATTGAGCGGGCTCTTCGCTTCGTCGAGGCTTCGTGAGCTACGAGACGCCGAAGGCGCTGCGCGTCGCTCTCGAAAATCGCCTCCTCGCTCGTTCCCAAGCCACCGGGATCAGCCTCGATCGGCTGAGGCGGCGAGTGCTCTTCGAGCGGATCCTCGCCAGGCTGCAGGTCGCCGAGCCGGGCCTGTGGGTGCTCAAAGGAGGCATCGCGCTCGAGGTGCGGCTGCGCGACGACGCGCGACTGACGAAGGACCTCGACCTCGGACTGCGTGCCGAGGTCGCTGACGTCGTCGATCTCGAGGAGCGGCTCATCAGGGCGCTCTCCGTCGACCGCGCCGGCGATCGTTTCGTCCTCACCGTTGGCTCTGTACGCCGGATGGCACAGGACGACGGAGGTCGATCGCCGTGGCGAGCCCAGGTCGCAGCCACGTTGGCAGGCACGATGTTCGGGGGACTGCAGATCGACGTGTCGGCCCGGGCCGACGAGCTTGACTCCACTGATCTGATGATGCTCCCGAACTCCATGGAGTTCGCCGGCATAGAGTCACCGCAGGTCGAGGTGGTCGACCTCCAGCGCCACGTCGCGGAGAAGTTCCACGGCATGCTCAAGGTCTTCGATGACCGGATCAACACCCGAGTCCGAGACCTGATCGACCTCATCCTCCTGGCCGAGCGCGGGCTGATCCACCCCGCCTTGGCGGCGGCTGCGGTGCGGGCGGTTTGGGATGAGCGCGGCGACAGACTCCCCGCTGTCCCGCCCGAGTTGTCCAGCACCTGGGACAAGCGCTACGAGCAGCTGGCCTCGGATCTTGATCTCGATGCCCGCACCCTTCCTGACGCCATCGTCGTCGTCACGACGCTCTGGCCCGAGATGTTCCCGATGAAGGAGAGCTGACCATCCATGGCCCGCACCAAGAAGACGACGGCACCGGCCTCGCCGCAGGTCAAGCTCACCAGCGCCATCAAGGGCGCCCGTGACGTGATGCGCAAGGACGCCGGCCTCAACGGCGACCTCGACCGGATCCCGCAGCTGGCCTGGCTGCTCTTCCTCAAGGCCTTCGACGGCCTGGAGCAGAACCGGGAGGTCGTCGAGAGGAACTTCCGAGCGGCTATCGAGGAGCCCTTCCGCTGGCGGGACTGGGCGGCTGACCCCATCGGTCGGACCGGCGAGGCGCTCATCGCCTTCGTCAACGGCGCCCTGCTGCCGCACCTTCGCGGGCTGGTCGGCACCGGAGCGCACGATCCCCGGGACGTGCTCGCGGCGGTCTTCAAAGAGACCAACAACCGGATGCTTTCCGGCTACCTGCTACGCGAGGTCGTCAACAAAGTCAACGACATCGACTTCGCCTCCAGCGAAGACATCCACACGATGGCGCACCTGTATGAGTCGATGCTCCGTGAGATGCGCGACGCGGCAGGAGACTCCGGCGAGTTCTACACGCCACGCCCCGTCATCCGGTTCATGGTCCAGCAGGTCGATCCCAAGCTGGGGGAGAAGGTGCTGGACCCGGCGACAGGGACCGGGGGCTTCCTGGTCGAGACCTTGGAGCACCTGGCACCCCAGGTCCGTACAACGCAACAGCGCCAGGCGCTTCACGAGAACCTGCGCGGGGTGGAGAAGAAGCCGTTGCCGTACCTGCTCGGCATGATGAACCTCGTCCTGCACGGGATCCCGCAGCCGAACGTCATTCGTGGCAACGCCCTCGCTCAGCCGCTCACCAGCATCGGCAAGTCGTCCCGCGTGGACGTCATCCTCACCAACCCGCCCTTCGGCGGGGAGGAGGAGAAGAGCATTCAGGCCAACTTCCCGGCCACCATGCAGACCGGCGAGACCGCTTGGCTGTTCATCCAGCTCGTCGTACGACAGCTCAAGGACGGTGGCCGCTGCGGGATCGTCGTGCCCAACGGCGTGCTGTTCGCAGACGCCGTGGGCGCACGCATCAAGCGACAGCTGTTGACGGAGTGCGACCTGCACACCGTCGTGCGGCTGCCCAATGGAGTCTTCGCGCCGTACACCATCATCCCCTCTAACCTGCTGTTCTTCACCAAGACTGGGAGGACGAAGGAGACCTGGTTCTACGAGGTGCCGGCCCCCGAAGGGCGCAAGAACTACTCCAAGACCAAGCCGCTCAGGTTCGATGAGTTCGCCGACTGCCAGGCCTGGTGGGACGAGCGCGTGGAGAACGACCGAGCCTGGCGGGTCCCTGTGGCCGACATGGAATCCAACGGCTTCAACCTCGACCTGAAGAACCCCAACCGCGAGGACGATCTCGCCCACCGTCCTCCGGAGGATCTCCTCGCCGAGCTGGTGGCGACGGAGTCGGAGATCCTTACCCTGCTCCACGAGCTGCAGCTCGAGATCGCTGGTGGGTCATGACCGTCGACCACGTCCGCGTCGGCGACGTCCTGCGGTTGGTGCGTCGACCGGTGACCGTGGAGCCGATGTCGTCGTACGAGCTCGTTGGCGCGTATTCGTTTGGAAAGGGCCTCTTCAGGCGCGAGGCGAAGCCAGGCTCCGAGCTCGGTGACTTCAAGTTCTTCGGGCTCGAGCCCGGCGACATGGTCCTGAGCAACATCCAGGCGTGGGAGGGGGCGATCGCGCTTGCCGGGCCGGAGCATGCGGGCCTGATCGGCACTCATCGCTTCCTGTCGTACGTGCCGCGTGGCGATCGCATCGACGCCTCGTGGGCTAGATGGTTCTTCCTGAGCGAGCCGGGAATGCAGTTGATCCGACGGGCGGCTCCGGGCACCGCTGTGCGCAACCGGACGTTGTCGATGGAACGCTTCGAGGCGCTCGAGATTCCGCTTCCACACATCGACGAACAGCAGCGCGTCGCAGCTCGGCTCGAGGAGATTGAGGGTCTGTCGTCGCGTGTGGGAGAGCGCCTGGATCGGGCCGGGCGATGTCTGACCGCCTCCCGAGCAAGCTTGGTGACGCGACCTCTCGGCGACGAGGGTTGGCGGGCACTTCCGTTGCGTGAGGTCTTAGGTCTGGCCATCGAAGCAGTTCCCGTCGACGCGGATACTCACTACGAGATGGCCGGCGTCTACTCCTTCGGAAGGGGACTGTTTCGCCGAACCGACCTTCCCGGATCGACTACGTCCTACAAGACCCTCCATCGGCTCCGCGCTGGTCAGATCGTGATGAGTCGCCTCAAGGCATGGGAGGGTGCGATGGCTCTGGTGGACGCTCCTTTCGAGGGTTCGTACCTGTCACCTGAGTTTCCGACGTTCGACGTCAACGACGACCTGCTGGACGAGCGATTCTGTGAGGCACTGTTCGCGTCCGAACCCTTTTGGAATCAACTCAAGGGGTCATCGAAGGGAATCGGGGCTCGAAAGGAGCGAGTGAGCGCAGAACGACTCCTAGATGTCGTCGTGGAGCTCCCATCGCTGCCTCAGCAGCGCATCATCGCGAGCCAGCTCGAGTGCTTGACGCGCGTTGAGCAACTCGGATCCCGCCGAACGAGGGTTGTGGCTGCGCTGTCACGATCGGTGATGAACCAGGAGTTCAGCTCAGTCAGTTGACGGCTACCCGAGACCACGCGTTCTGGCCGACGATCACGTGATCAAGGAAACGGAGCCCCACCGTGCCCGCGGCCGTCACGAGCTCGAAAGTCGCTCGACAGTCCGCCTCGCTGGGCGTCGGGTCACCGCTCGGGTGGTTGTGCGCGACTGCGAAGGCCTTGCCGTCGTGACGAAGAACCGCATTGAGGATCTCGCGGACCGGGACGAGCGAGCGATCAATCGACCCTTCCGCGACGACGACCGTATGACGAAGTCGGTTGGCTCCGTCGCACACGAGGACCAACACACGTTCGCGACGGCGGCCATCCAGGTGAGACTTCGCGGCGTTGAAGATGTCGTCCGGTGAGCCCAGAACCAGTCCAATCGCGACGGGCGTGGCCGCGCGTCGTCCCAGCTGGAACGCAGCGACCAACGCGGCAGACTTCGCGGCTCCGACTCCCGGGCGACGCTCCAGCTCCTCCGGTAGGGCGGCCGCGAGCGCGGCGAGAGATCCGAAATCGGCGAGCAGGCCGCTCGCAAGGTCGAGCGCGCTCTCGCCTCTGGTGCCGTGCCGCAACACGAGCGCCAGAAGCTCTCGATCACTCAAGGCGCCCGATCCCTGGGCTGCAAGGCGCTCGCGGGGCCGCTCGCGCTCCGGCAGCGCCGCCATGGGGACCGCCATCTGCACCTCCGTCCTCGAGCGTAGGGAGGTCCACGCCGGAAGCGCTGTCGTTGTCCACAAGCAAGCTGGGCGCGAGTACACCCGGGACGTCCCGGATTACGTCCCGGACCCGCGAAGTGGTCCGGGACGTCCCGGGCTCCCGTGGGGGCGGCGGCCGTGCTCGCTCCGATTTGTCCACCGATATGCGACGGATGGCTGCGCGCGTACCCCGCCAGAGTCGACCCTGCGGGTCTTGAGGAAGGGCGGCAGCCAAGATGGATGGCCGGTGGGACCCGGATTTGTGGCCGGGTCCGAGCGACGAGCGCTTCACGCTTGCCCTCGTCGTGGACGTTGCTGAAGTGCTGGGTCGTCACGGCTACCCGGCTCCGATCGGGACCACCCTCGCTGAGCTCACGGTAGGCCTCTACCGCGCTCTGCACGGGTGCCCGCCGCTCCTCCATTGAAGCGAGCGGCACCGGGCTGCGTACCCGAGCCACGCGCCACGGAGGTACTCGCGCAGCGCTCGGCGTACGACCTCCGAGACGCTGATGCCGTCCGCGTCGGCTCGCTCGGCGGCCTGCTCGCGGAGCGCAGGGTCGAGGCGTACGGACTCGACCTTCTTGGCTCGGTGACCCAGGGGAGGGCGGCCCCGTCCCCGGGGCTGGTTGGCCAGATGCTGGACGGCGTAGCCGTGCTCAGCCTCGTCGGCGAGCGACGCGATCGGCTTCTCGTTGAGCACCCCACTCTCACCAGCCCGGCGAAGACCTCACGCGGCCGGCCGAAGGCCAAACCAGACAGGAACCCCAGACAGGAACCACGCAGGTGTATCCCCCTTCGGGGATACAGCAGTGGTCGCGGTCCGTGACGCCCTGCATGCTCGTCAGCGGCCACCACGCGGGCGCCCGTGCCCGCGCCAAGCCCTTCCCCGCTGCGCGGTGAGCCACGGCCGCAAGCAGCGGCTGAGAAGCGCAGCGGAAGAGTCGTCGTGCACGGCTGCGAGCGCCCAGGCGGCTAGCACGATGGGATTGCCAGCCGGGCCACCGTCGCCACTCTTCGCCGTCGGCACCATGTTGCCAACGCACGTCCGGGCTGCCCGGACGCCCGTGCGGACCCGGGACGTCCCGGGCCTCTGCGCGGATCCGGGACGTAATCCGGGACGTCCCAGATCCTGAACGTCCCGGGTGTTCACGCCGATCCGGGACGCAATCCGGGACGTCACGGATCCACCGTCGGTCGCATGGACCGACTTCTCAGCATCGACGAGGCCGCTGACCGGCTCGGCACGGGCGAGCGCTTCGTGCGCCGCCTCATCGCCGAGCGTCGACTTCCCTTCCACAAGATCGGTAGCCACGTCCGGATCTCATCCACAGATCTCGCGCCTTCGTAGCCGCGGGCCGGGTCGAGGCGCTATCGACGTACGCGGGGCCGCGCTCGGTCGGCTCTACACGACTGCGACGTGGAGCGTGACCGGTGGCGCACATCGCGGATCTCTGGGAGCGAATCGTCGACGGTCGGCGCATCCGTACCGAGCGATACGGCAAGGGTCGCCGCTGGCTGGCTCGGTACGACGACCCGGACGGCCGAACGCGGTCCAAGACGTTCGCCCGCAAGCTCGACGCCGAACGGTTCCTCGCCACCGTCGAGACCGACAAGCTCCGCGGCACCTACCTCGACCCCGACGCCGGCCGGATCACGCTCCGCGATTTTGCCGAGGCGTGGCTCGACGCCCAGACCTTCGACCCGTCCAGTCGAGAGGCAGTCGCCTCGCGGCTGCGCGCACAGATCCTTCCGACATTCGGCAGCACGGAAATCCGCGACGTCCGTCCCTCCCACGTCCAGGGCTGGCTGCGCGGCCTGCAGCGCACCCTCGCCCCGACGTACGTCCGCGTGCTCCTCGCCAACCTCAGCGCGATCCTGTCCGCCGCGGTTGAGGACGGCCTGATCCCACGCAACCCCTGCCGAGCCGGCGGCGCGGTCAAAGCGCCGTCGCTCTTGCAGCGCAAGGTCGTCCCCTGGTCTACCGATCGGGTGCTTGCAGTTGTGGCGGCGCTACCGGATCGGTACGCCGCTGTCGCTCTTGTTGCGGCGGGGTGCGGGCTGCGGCAGGGGGAGGTACTTGGACTCGCACCTGAGGCGATCGACCTGGAGGGGGATCGTCTGGCCGTCGTCCAGCAGATCAAGCTCGTACAGAGCCGCCTCGTGCTGGCGCCACCCAAGCGCGGCAAGACGCGCGAGGTCCCGCTGCCTGACATCGTCGCGACGGCGCTCCGCGAGCACGTGGCGGGCTACCCGCCGCTGAGCGTCAACTTGCCGTGGCTCGAGCCTGACGGACCGACCAGGACGACCACGCTGCTGTTCTGGGGTCGGGAGCGGACGGCGATCAATCGCAACTACTTCAACCACCATGTCTGGAAGCCGGCGCTCCGTGCGTCCGGCGTCGAGGCCACCCGCGAGAACGGCATGCACGCCCTGCGGCACTACTTCGCTTCCGTGCTGCTCGACGCGGGCGAGAGCATCCGCACCGTGTCCGACTACCTCGGTCACGCCGATCCTGGCTTCACGGTGCGCGTCTACACACACCTGATCCCGAGCAGCGAGGGTCGGGCGCGATCAGCGGTCGACCGCGCGCTGTCGTCACGAGAGGAGTAAGCCCGGATCCACCGTCCGGTGATCGTTGCGGCTTCGGGGGCTTCGTCGGGACTGTCGCTGGGCTGGGGCGTGCTTGTGGGCCCGGGCGGGCCGGTGGTCTCCACGTGTTGTTCCTGGTTGGTCCTGGCGGACGGGGTGGATGGGTCAGGCCGCGAGGGGTGGTCCTTCTCGGGCGGTGCTGGCCATCTGCGTCCAGGCGGTCTCCCAGGGCCAGTCGACGGGAAGGTGCAGGACGAGCCGTCGGGCGGAGCGGGCGAGCCTTCCGGGCACGTTGATCAGTTGGGCCCGGATGGTGCCGGTGGTGGCGTTGGCGTGGAAGGCCGACGCGAGGACGCCGGCGCTGCGGGTGAGGTTGGAACGCCATCGCGGCGCAGACCACCCAGGCGCTGTTCGCGGCGAACGATCCTGAGGGCAAGTGAGCCAAGGGTCCGTTCTTCAGGTCGGCGATGACCTGCTCGACGATCGCGTGGGCGCGGTGGGCCTTCTCGGCCGCCAGCATCGGCAGCGGACTGTTCGTGAACACCGCGTGGTAGCGGTAGACGGTGAACAGCGGGTTCTGGTTCGCCGGGTTGACGTCCGGGACGCGCCGCACGATCAGCCGCGCGGTCACCTGCTTGGCTTTGGCCAGGGACGTGAAGGCGGTGAACGCGACCTCGGCGACCTCGGCGTCGCTGATCCAGGCCTGAGCGGTCTCGTCCCAGACGGCGTTGGTGTACTTGATCGCGGTCCAGGCGTCGGCCTTGATGGCCTCGATCGCCGTGCGGATAGGCGGGTTGAGCCGGGCGGTGATCGAGAAGCATGCCTTGCGGCGCAGCACCGCCGCGATCACGTCGGACTGGAAGAACGCCGAGTCCGCCCGCAGCACCAACGTCGCGGTAGCGCCAGCCTTCTTCGCGGTGATCAGAGCGTCGGCCACGAACCGGTGGGCGCCCTTCGCATTGTTCGTCGAGCCCTTCCGCAGCCGGGCTGCGGCGATCACCGGCCGGCTGGTCGGGGTGCTGAGGATCCCGAGCAGCACGTTCAGCCCCTTCACGCCGGTGTAGCCGCGACCGGCGTCCTGCTTGGCGTAGCCGAACGTCGGCTTCACGGTATCGTCGACATCGAC
>JAABUT010003096.1_pt1 | contig 14778 bp, 16 predicted proteins | sample 5559281 | NCBI WGS metagenome assembly JAABUT01 (sample SAMN10711880, study PRJNA513359) | rock metagenome | isolation source: Antarctica rocks | place: Antarctica: Victoria Land, Ricker Hills nord | collected 2016-01-04 | reverse complement strand
AACATAAGATGAGTGTACTGAATGCAGTAAAATGTAAACTGTTAGCAAGAGTGGTTTCTGTTGTTAATAACGATAAAGAATATGTGAAAAAAGCAGCTTAAAAAGTTTTGTTTTTATCATAGAAATCATAGGCTACATCTGCATCCGATTTTTGTCCTGCTTTTATGAGCAATAAAAGGAAGTAAAGTTAAGATGCAACTACCGCTTATCAGCTACACCAAAACTTATTTAAGCAAATACTCAAAATGTTTCTTAAACGGCAAGCAGAAGTGTCGAACCAATGTTTGATGAGGAATATTTATAGCTGTGTTCAAGCGATAAGTGCAACAGCTGATTTTAGTAAATATACCTCATTAGCTGTTTTGTAGTTGAATTTTCTAATGGGTCTGTTATTAATTAATTTCTCTACTCTTTTTACATCTTTAACTGTTACTTCACTGAAGTCTGTTTTCTTTGGATAAAACCTTCTGATGACACCGTTCCTGTTTTCGATACTGCCTTTATCCTGGGAGGTATAGGGTCGGGTAAAATATGTTTTTACGCCAAGTTCTTTTGCAATTTGGTGATGTAAACTAAAAGCCTGGTCGTTATCAAATGTAACAGTTTTTATATGTTTATTGCCCACCATTCTTTTCATCAACAGCTTTTTTATATGCTTAGGTTTTTTCGATTTTATCTTATCAATAGTGGTAATCAATGTAGCTCTGTCAAGGGTTACTAAAAGGCCCGGCTGATGGTTTTTACCAATAATTAAATCAACCTCGATATCGCCCAGACGCTTACGTTTCTCCACGATTTTTGGTCTTTTTTCAATGGATACCCGGTGAGCTATTAATCCTCTGTTATCCTTGTAATTGCCCCGTTTAGGCCTTCTGTGGCCATGTTTGAGGTGCAGGTATAGCCGCTTGTCTTCTGCAAGTTCCCTTCGGTTGCTATGCTTGCATTCCCATATCCATTTATAAATTGTTTCATGGCTTACCCCGGGTTTTCCATCCTTGCCCCATTGAGCAGATATCAGTTCGGGGCTAAATTTTTCTACCATCATCCTTTGGCTGGCATCCTTCTTCATTTCGATTGAAAAAGAAATGGGCTTATACTTTTCATAATGCCGCAAATCTGTCTTTTTTTGTGCCTTTTCAGCCACATAAAGTTTAGCCCCGGGTCCCCGCAGGGGAATGTTTCTTTTAAACTCACGACATACAGTAGACTTATTAACTCCAATGATTTTTGCAATCCTGGTTTGGTCATGTCCTGCATTTTTCAAAGCTTCAATTTGATACCTTTGTTGCAGGGTGAGCTGGAAATATTTTTTTGTCATCGCAACACAAAATTAGGTTTTCAGTTTCATCCCTTCGGGCGGGGTACCCCGCCCGAAGGGATGAAACTCCCTGTTGCACTTATGACTTGAACTTACAATATTGCTAATTTTAGTATACTAAACTTCTTAAAATTAAAAAGCAGTAAGTTACTATTATCATATTCATTTAATATAATCTGGATAGCAGCGTTTGCCATATACACACCCAAAATACCGGGTACAAATCCCATTACCCCATTTTCACTACAGCTTGGCACATCTTCGGTGTTTGGCGGTTCAGGATAAATATCTTTCAGGTTTTTACCGCCTTTGTAATTGAACACCGCTAACTGGCCTTCCATCTTTAAAATAGTTCCATATACCAACGGCTTCCCTAATTGCACACAAACGTCGTTCACTAAATAGCGGGTGAGGAAATTATCAGAGCCATCTACAACAATGTCAAATTGTGAGATAATGGTAGGGGCATTTGTTTCCTGCAACAATTCTTCGAAAACGATATGATGTACATTAGGATTTGTTTGATGTAATTTGGCGGATGCAGTCGGTGCTTTCGGTTTGCCAATATCATCTGCCGTATATAATATTTGGCGGTGAAGATTATGTATCTCCACTTTATCGGAGTCAATAATACCAAGTGTACCAACACCGGCAGCATTTAAGTACTGGAGTACAGGGCAACCTAAGCCACCTGCGCCGACTACCAACACTTTAGCATTTTTGAGTTTCAACTGTCCATCAAAACCTACCTCATCAAGCATGAATTGCCTGCTATACCGATTTAATTCTTCAAAACTAAAATCTGCCATTATTAAAATAATTTTTCCCAATCTTTCCAAACAGGTTCATAACCGCTTGCTGCAATAACAGCAGCAACTTGTTCTGGTGTTCTTTCATCATCTATTTCAAACTGCTCTAATGATTCTGTATCAACACTATAACCTCCTGGATTTGTTTTAGAGCCCGCGCTCATGGTTGTTGTTCCGAGTTTGATTAAATGGTTCCGGAATGTTTCAGGCTCTCTTGTTGAGATAGATATTTCAACATCTTCATTCATTAACCGGTAAGCGCACATCAGTTGAACTAATTCCTTATCGCTGATATGATAGTTAGAAATATCAACACCTTCAGCAGGACGAATACGTGGAAATGAAATGGAATATTTTGTTTGCCAATATAGTCTCTGCAGGTAATCTAAATGCAATGCACAAAAGAAAGAATCTGTTCGCCAGTCTTCCAACCCTAATAGAACCCCTAATCCTATTTTGTGCATACCAGCCCTGCCAATTCTATCAGGCGTATCAAGGCGATAATAAAAATTTGACTTCTTACCTTTAGGATGATAGTCTTTGTATTTATCCTTGTGATACGTTTCCTGGTACACTAAAACTGAATACAAACCTGCTTGCTGCAATTGTTCATATTCATCCTGTTCTAATGGTTGAACCTCTATGGAGATATTTGAAAAATGAGGTTTTATAAGGTTGATGGCATTGATAAAATAATCAACATGAACGGTATGATTAGATTCTCCGGTCACCAACAAAATGTGATTGAAGCCATGTTGTTTGATGACATTAATCTCCTGCAGTATCTCAGCAGCGCTTAATGTTTTACGCTTTATTTTATGGTCCAAACTAAAGCCGCAGTAGGTGCAGATGTTATTACACTCATTGCTTAAATACATCGGGGCAAAAAGCTGGATGGTTTTTCCAAAGCGCTTTTGCGTAAGCCGGTGACTTAGCTGTGCCATCTGCTCTAAGTAAGGAGCCGCGGCGGGAGAGATTAATGCTTTAAAATCTTCCAGTGTTCTTCGTGATGCAGCTAATGCAGCTTCTACATCTTTTGCCGTTTTACTTACAATAGACTGCTGCACATCATCCCAGCCATATTGGTCGAAAATATCTTTAAAACTATGCATGTAGAAATTCAGTTAAAGGACTTGAAGCAATTGCATGATGTACTTTGTTTGCCAACTTACTTTCAAAAGCCATTCTGCCTGCTTCAACTGCAAGCCGGAAAGCTTTCGCCATTTGTATAGGATTGCCGGCAATAGCAATGGCTGTATTAACGAGCACAGCATCCGCACCCATTTCCATCGCCAAGGCAGCGTCGGAAGGAGCGCCTATACCGGCATCAACAATTACAGGTACGCCACTTTGTTCGATGATGATTTCTAAAAAATCATATGTCTTCAATCCTTTATTGCTGCCAATTGGTGAACCTAAAGGCATTACGGCTGCTGTGCCTGCATCTTCTAATCGCTTACATAAGACAGGGTCGGCATGAATGTAGGGCAACACTATAAAGCCAAGGTTTGCCAATTCTTCTGTCGCTTTTAATGTTTCAATCGGGTCTGGCATCAGGTATCTTGGATCAGGATGGATTTCTAATTTCACCCAATTTGTTTCCAATGCTTCCCTTGCCAGTTGTGCCGCCAACACGGCTTCTTTTGCATTCCGCACACCAGATGTGTTTGGAAGTAAATTGATGTGTGGGTGATGCAAGTGTGATAGCAACACATCTGTATCTGTTTCCAGGTCTACCCTTTTTAATGCTACCGTTACCAATTCACTTCCTGAAGCCAATACTGCTTCTTCCATTTCTGTTGATGAACCAAATTTTCCTGTTCCTAAAAACAGTCGTGATTGAAATACCTTACCAGCTATGGTTAATTGTTTCATATAAAGAGGTATTAAGTTGTTGTAATAATAATTTCTTATCAGGATGATGTTTTATTATGCCGGAGACGGCAACACCATACACTCCTGTTTTAATAATGTCTGTTATATCTTCTGCAACAATTCCACCAATGGCATAAATTGGAATTTCGATTTGCTGTTTTGATAATTCGTTCAGAATGGCTGCATATCCTTCCAAACCTAATATCGGACTAAGTTTTTCTTTCGTTGTTGTAAAACGAAAAGGTCCCAAACCAATGTAACTGCAACCTTCTTCCACCCGTTGCAATACATGGGCTATTGTATTTGCTGTTCCTCCTATTATTTTATTGCCAACAATTGTTTTTGCTTCCTTTATGCTGGTGTCTTCTAAGCCAAGATGCACTCCATCAGCATCCACCTGTTTTGCAATGTGCGGATGGTCGTTGATGATAAAGGTTGCTGCATAACCTGCACACAATTTTTTTACTTTTTCAGACAATGCTGTTATCTCTACAGGCAATGCATTTTTAAAACGAAGTTGAACCCAACGGCAACCTGCATCTAATGCTTCATAAATATTGTTGTATTGCTCTATTGCGGTTGCTCCCTGTGATATATATTGAAGTTTATTAAACATGATGATAACCTAATAATGTTTCGTTGCTTGATAAAAATTGTTCGATGTATTGTTTCGCATTTTTGCAGGCGGTTGGCAAGTGTTTGTCTAAAGCAAGATTGGCTGCAATAGCAGCAGACAATACACAGCCCGAACCATGCTTTGCAAACACAACATCTTTATTGCCTTCTAATCTTTCAACATGGTTTTTTGTATAGAGATAATCGACACCTCTTTCTGCTATATTATGTCCGCCCTTTAATAAAACATTGCAGTAAGCTGATAACTTTTTAGCTGCCTGTTTTGCATCAGATATATTTGACACTAACTGAACTGCTTCATTATAGTTGGGTGTTATTACATCAACCATTTTCAATGTTTGATACAACTGTTCATCATCTACTTCTTTATTCCAAAAATTAAAACCGCTGGTTGATTTTATAACAGTATCCCAAACAATTTTAATAGCGTTTTTTTTACTATGAACCATTGATACAATCTTTTCTAAAATGCCCATATTTTCTACAATACCAATCTTTACAGCCTTCACAGGATAGCGGGATAACATCGTTTCTAATGATTGTAATATATCCTTTTGATTTTCCCATCGTATGCCAATAAATTCATCTTCTGTTTGTAAGGTTTGCGCAGTGCTTATGCCTAATCCATGCACCTTATGTTGTTCAAAAGTTTTTATGTCAGCCAATAAACCTGCCCCCCCACTTGGGTCAAAACCTGCGATGCTTATTACTATTGGTCTATTTGCTTCCATGCTTTTTGAATGGCTGTAAATTGCTGAATGCTTTCGTTTGGCTTTTGCCAGATTGCTCCCAATACTGCTATGCCGCTGAATTTCATATTCATCGCTTCCTGCATGTTTGTTGCATTGATACCGCCGATTGCAATCACTTTTGAAAGGTTCTTTTCAACCGGAAATACAAATCCATTTGATAAGTGGGAAGTATATCCTTGCTTTGAAATACTGTTAAACAGCGGACCAAAGAATGTATAAGAGAAGCAAGGTGACAGCTTTTGATATTCTTCTGTTTGATGAATAGAAGTTGAAAGAATGTTATTTAAATCCTTTAGTTGTAACATCTTTTCTTCACTCATTTCTTTTCTTTTTATTTCGGTTAAATGCAGCCTTGTAATGCCATATTCATTTTTAATTTCATGATGCTGGTGTAAAGCAATTTTGTTATGATAATCAGGTTTAATATTATCTAATAACTGTTTTAATTCATCACTCAAAGCATCCGGTTTTCTCAAATGAAACACGTCCATTCCTTCATCAAATAAAGCATTGATGATGGTTGCTTCATTAGCTATTGTTATAGGATTAGAAATTATTATAATCATTATGATTGCATAAATATTTCACGCAAAGAAGCAAAGAAAATTAAGGCGCAAAGCATTGTATAATCTTTGCGACCTGGCTCTTTTGTTTTCTTTGCGTGAAATAAAAAAAGGACAATAAAGAACTAAACGTACAAGTGAGTGACACAACGATGTTGATGAAAGAACAAATGCCGGTCACCAAAAAAACTTACTGATAAATCTCTATACCTTTTTCTACAAACTCCTCACTTTTTTCCTGCATTCCTTTTTCTGCAAAATCTCTTATCTCCTGTGTAATTTGCATGGAGCAGAATTTAGGACCGCACATGCTGCAGAAGTGTGCAATCTTAGCACCATCCGCAGGCAGGGTTTCATCGTGAAATTCTTTTGCTGTATCAGGATCAAGAGATAAATTAAACTGGTCTTCCCAACGAAACTCAAATCTTGCTTTACTCAATGCATTATCCCTGTATTGCGCTCCCGGGTGACCTTTGGCAAGGTCGGCAGCATGTGCAGCTATCTTATAGGTGATAACACCATCTTTCACATCTTTTTTGTTAGGCAAACCAAGGTGTTCTTTTGGCGTAACATAACAAAGCATAGCAGTGCCATACCAGCCAATCATAGCAGCACCTATGGCAGAAGTAATGTGGTCGTAACCAGGCGCAATATCTGTTGTTAGGGGACCTAATGTGTAAAATGGAGCTTCTTTGCAATACTCCAGTTGCTTCTCCATGTTCTCTTTTATAAGGTGCATCGGTATATGTCCCGGACCTTCATTCATTACCTGCACATCATGCTTCCATGCAATGCGGTTTAGCTCTCCCTGTGTTTTCAATTCTGCAAATTGTGCTTCATCATTTGCATCAGCAATTGAACCTGGACGCAATCCATCACCCAATGAAAATGCCACGTCATATTGCTTCATGATTTGGCATATCTCATCAAAATGTGTGTATAGAAAATTCTCTTTATGATGTGCTAAACACCACTTTGCCATGATAGAACCACCACGGCTAACAATGCCTGTTAAACGTTTTGCGGTAAGCGGAATGTAACGCAGTAAAACACCTGCATGAATGGTGAAATAATCAACGCCCTGCTCTGCCTGCTCAATTAAAGTATCTCTATATATTTCCCAGGTAAGGTCTTCAGGTTTACCATCCACTTTTTCCAAAGCCTGGTAAATAGGCACAGTACCGATTGGCACCGGCGAGTTACGAATAATCCATTCTCTTGTTTCATGAATGTTTTTACCGGTAGATAAATCCATGATATTATCTGCACCCCAGCGACAAGCCCAAACAGCTTTTTCGACTTCCTCTTCAATGCTGCTGCTTACTGCACTGTTACCAATGTTTGCATTAATTTTTACAAGGAAGTTTCTGCCGATGATCATTGGTTCCAACTCCGGGTGGTTTATGTTGCAGGGAATGATAGCACGACCTGCAGCTACTTCATCTCTAACAAATTCAGGCGTAATAAAACCCTTGGGCATATTAGCGCCAAAACTCTCTCCATTATGTTGTTGGGTCAGCAATTCATACTGCCCATTCAGCTTATATTTCAAAGCATCAACCCGCTGGTTTTCCCTGATGGCGATATATTCCATCTCCGGAGTGATGATGCCTTTTTTAGCATAATGCAACTGCGATACATTGCCACCTTGCTTTGCACGAAGTGGATTTTTGATATGCTCAAAACGCAGGTTATCCAACGACGCATCTTCTTTACGTTGCCTGCCGTATGCTGAAGAAACATTCTCCAACTGGTCAACATCATTCCTTTCTAAAATCCATTGCTCACGCAAACGCGGTAACCCTTTTTTTATATCAATGGTTATGTGCTCATCAGTATAAGGACCACTTGTATCGTACACAATTACCGGGGCATTATCTTCTGTTTTACCTCCGGTTAGCTTTGTTGGTGAAAGGGATATTTCACGCATAGCGACCCTGATATTTTTATTCAGTGTTCCTTCTACATAAATCTTTTTTGAGGCAGGAAACGGTGTGGTGGATATGGTTTGCTGTTCTGGTGCTTTATCTGTTTTTTTCATACAACTGTTTTTGTTGTGAGAGATTTTTTATGATACCGGCATTTGTTTCTTAATTGAACATGGTTCGTCGCACTCTTGTGCTGAAGTGCTTTTATCAACCGGCAGTTAACCTCCCTGGGTTGCTTTTATCACCAATACTTTATCGTTCGGCTGCAATACATAACTATCCCACTTAGTTCTTGGAACGACTGCTTCATTAACTGCCACAGCGATGCCTTTTTGCTTGTCGCCTATCAAATCATTTAGGATAATTTGAACAGAGGTTTGCTCCTGAATTTCTTGTTTGTTGCTGTTGAAAGTGATTTCCATTCCTTATAGATTTACGAAAACTTGAGGAATGGCGAATGTGAAAGTATGTTGCTACTTTTCCCTTCGGCAGCATTATCTGCATCAGGTTCGTAGGGTATAATCTCAGTCCCGATAATTATCAGGGCACCCCTAAAGTTTCAACTCAAAAGTATGTAATAATTATTTACAACAGTTCTATTTTATTTTTAATGCTTGTTAATTGCTCACTGACAGGATAACTAACAGCTTTAAATACCTTTATCTCTGAAATAGTTTTAGTTAATTCTTATAACAGTAGAAATTATGAAAGCAAACTTCGATTTATCCGGTAAAGTAGCATTGGTCACAGGTGCCGGAAGAGGCATTGGAAGAACTCTTGCCGATGGATTAGCGAATGCCGGTGCTAACGTAGTATTGGTTGCCCGTACAGAGGATGAGTTAAAAAAAGCAGCCGAAGAAATTACAAACGCAACAGGCAGAAAAGCACTTGGCGTGGCAGGTGATGTTACAAGCAGTATATCAATTGCGGAAACGGTACAAAAGGCAATAGACGCATTTGGGCACATTGATATTTTGGTAAACAATGCCGGTACCAGTGTCCGCAAAACTATTGCAGACCTTACTGAAGAAGACTGGGACAGGATTATGAACGTAAACTTCAAGTCTGTTTTTTTGATGTGCAAAGAAGTGGGCAAACACATGGTACAGCAGGGTTGCGGCCGTATTGTGAACGTCGCCTCTGTTGCCTCTGTGCTTACCTTAGCCACCGGCACACCTTATGGACCGAGCAAAGCAGGCGTAGTGCAGTTGACAAGACAATTAGCGAATGAATGGGCAACAAAAGGCATTACGGTAAATGCAATCAGTCCCTGGTTTTTCAAAACTTCGTTAAATGAAAAAGCATTGGAAAATGATGAGTTTCGTACCCTTCTTGAAAAAAGAACCCCGATGAAAAGACTGGGCAAACTGGAAGAACTGATAGCACCGGTATTAATGTTTTGCTCTGATGGAGCGAGTTATATTACAGGGCAGAACTTGTTTGTGGATGGTGGGGTAGTGAATTATGCGTTTTGAGTTTTTTGAGGGGAGCAAGACCGCAAGGTTTTGTTCCTACGATGCTGCTATGTACATAACCTCAATATATGCCTGATAGTGCTGCTAATGAACAGGTGCAAGTTGTGGCATTGATAGAGCATCTTTGTATTTTTCATCCCTGATTCATTTACACTCTTCTACCAGGTCTCCGTGATATTTCCGTAAATCCAATCAGAATTTCTCCAAAGTTTAAAATTACCTTGTCTTAAATTTAATGAATGAAATTGCTGGTGGTCGAAGATGAGCTAAGCCTGCAACATAGCATACAGGAATTTTTTAGGCAGGAAGAATTCCTGTGTGATGGAGCGGGCACTTTCAGGGAAGCAATTAATAAAATAGATGAAATAAACTATGATTGTATTATTCTTGATATTAATCTGCCTGATGGCAATGGCTTGCAGCTTTTACAGTATTTACGTAAACACGAAAAGGAAGACTGTGTTGTTGTCATATCTGCCCGTAACTCTCTTGATGATAAAATAACCGGTTTAAATCTGGGAGCAGACGATTATTTAACCAAACCCTTTCATCTGTCAGAGCTAAATGCCAGAGTTAAAGCTTTACTAAGGCGAAAGTATCCTCAAGGTGCTAATGTTATTCAGGCGGGTAATCTTCAACTCAACCTTATTTCAAGAAATATTTCATTTTCAGGGCAACCTATTGCACTTACCAAAAATGAATATGACCTTTTAGTTTATTTAGTGAATAATAAAAACAGGGTTGTAGGAAAGCAGGCAATTGCAGAGCATATTTATGGTCACCAGGCTGATGACCTATCTTCTTATGATTTTGTTTACTCACAAATAAAAAACCTGAAAAAAAAGTTGAAAGAAAAAGGCGCAGAAGACCTTATTCAAACCATTTATGGAATAGGGTATAAATTATCAGTATGAGCAGGCAATTACTTCAAAAGAATACTAATTTTTTACTTAAATGGCTGCCGGTTGTTTTACTTGGCTTCTGTGTATTGTTTTATTTCCTGATGCGATACCAGGCTCATCACATGCAGGAAAAGCAGATAGAGCTAAAAAACAAAAACGTTTGGAATGCATTTATCTTAAGTGGAGGCAACCTCAACAGGCATATTAAAGGGGAGTATGATATTAATGAGGGTGAGCTAATACCAGTAAACTTATTAGATGAACCAAGAGACACTTCAGTATGGTATAATGAACAAAGGAAGTTTCTTCCATTTGCGATATTAACAAAACAAGTCAGTTGGAACAATAAAATTTATCAGGTATCCGGCTATGTTTCTTCAACAGAGATAAGCCATCTTATTATTAAGATTTTCATTACCGAAGCCGCCATCCTTCTCCTTCTTTTGTTATCTATTATCTTTTTAAACCGGATGAGTTCCAGGTTATTGTGGAAACCTTTTTTTATAACCATGAAAAAAGTAAATGAATATGATATTAACCGAAACGGCTTGATAGCGTTAGCAGATGAAACAGGAACAACAGAATTTAATGACCTGAATAAAGCAATTAGTATTCTTATCAGCAATATCAATTCTTCATTTGAACATCAAAAGCAGTTTGTTGAGAATGCTTCGCATGAAATGCAAACTCCGTTGGCTATTATCCGGTCAAGAATAGAATTAATGATCAATCAACCGGAACTCACAGAAAAAGTGGCGGGTATATTAGGTGATATCACTGATGCCAATAACCGGCTAACACAGTTGAACAGAACGCTTTTATTACTTGCTAAAATAGAGAATAACCAATTTCCTGAAACGGAAGAGGTGAATGTTTCATCAATGGTTGATGATATAATTGAAATGTATGGAAACTTGTACGAGCCGGATTTTCCCACGGTTCAGATCAATAAAGGGGAGCCTTTAATCATTAGAGCAAACCGATCATTAGTTGAAATCTTACTGTCGAATATTATTAAAAATGCTGTAATTCATAATTCAGTGAAAGGGAAGATCAATGTAACTATACAGAACCGGCAGCTTTTGGTTGAAAATACAGGTCCCGCGCTTCAGGGTGTACCTGAAGAAATGTTTGCCCGGTTTAAAAAAGGGTCAGATAAAACAAAAACCAGCGGTTTAGGATTAGCCCTTGTAAAACAGATCTGTTATTTATATGGCTATAACCTTACTTATGAATACAACAATGGATGGCATAAAATAAATATTGTTTTTATTTAATGGCTTACAAAATTTCTCCCAAATCGCCTCTTAGCTTTGATTTTGCAAAGTATTTAATCCGAATAAATTTCTGTTACCGCTCATCCAACAGGTATTATTTAACAGCCTTTTTTCAATATCAATTAACAACTAAAATAAATATTATGATTGTATCATTTAAATTCGTGAATAAAGTTCGCATCCTTATGCCTGTCATTTTACTTGCCATTTTTTCGCAAACTGGAAATGCTCAGGGTAAACATAGTAACATGGGCAAAATGAGTAATTCGAACTTTAAATCTTTAGACACCACAGCCATTGAGCAAATCATGGGCATGAAAGGAAAGTCTAACAATGGTGAATACAAAATAACCATCCCGCAAAATGATTTAGATGTAAAGGTTGATGGCTTTAAAATAATACCTGCAATGGGATTAGGTAGCTGGGTTGCATTTACACCGTCACCTAATGGCGCTATGGTAATGGGGGATCTCATAGTAACTGAGACAGATTTAAAACCTGTACAACAGGAAATCATCAAGCAGGGTTTAACCAGTACTGCCATTCATAATCACTTTATCCGTAATCATCCCAACATCATGTTTATGCACATGGGTGGGTCAGGCAATACCGAGGTGGTAGCAAGAAAAGCCAAAGCTGTATTAGATAAAATAAAGGAATTAAGAGGCGGCGATCCGTCAAAAGGAACAGCCAGTAATGAAGCGGTTCAAAATACTTTAGATGCCAAAAGGCTTGATGAGATTTTGGGAAATAAAGCAGAAATGAGTAAGGGTGTTTATAAATACACCATCGGAAGACCAGATGTTGATTTAAGGGAACATGGTGTAAAGATCACAACTTTCCTTGGCTTCAATACATGGGCGGCGTTCCAGGGAACACCGGAAAAAGCTGCGGTTGCAGGTGATTTTGTTATGCTTGAAGATGAAGTTGAACCGGTAGTAAAAGCCCTGATTGAAAACAACATTGAAGTAGTTGCTCTGCACAATCACATGGTCCATGAAAAACCGCATGTTTTCTTTTTGCACTATTGGGGAATTGGTAACGCAGAACAATTGGCAAAGGGATTAAAGGCGGCTATTGACCAGACAGGTAAGAAGCAGCAGGGACACGGGATGAAGATGAATATGTAATATGATTAGCCATTATGCTGAAAATGCGATCATTGAAACGGGAGCATTTTTCTATCTGCAAAACCGTATTCAACATAGTCACTCCCTTCCAGATTATTGATTGCTAAAAAGTCTTTACTGATTTTATAGTACCTGCCTTCATAGCCTTTGCTTCCGGTTTCGTTGGGATCATCAGTAAATACCTTTCCTTTTATAAAGGTACCCTTAACCTTTTTAGTAAAATCTTTATAAGTGTAAATAATTAAAACCTTAATGCCCTTAATCGTAACATCGTACTGCACAGGTTTAAATTCAGAGCAATAATGTTTTGTCCCCTGAAAGGGAGCCTCCGATGCCGTGCGCCTGAGTTTGCTTTGAGCACTCACAAGTGCCATAGTGAGAACGAAATAACTGATAAAAATGAATGCAAAGTTTTTCATGTACCGATGTTGCAGTAAAAGTAATCTTGCTTCATTGAGATAAATTGATTTGTACAAATTTTACATTACATTTTATACTATTCAAATGAAATCAATCATTACCGGTTTAGTTTGTATTTGTTTCCTCACAGCTTGTAAGGGACAAACACAATTTGGACAAGATAAACTGAAAGTAGAAAAGGTAATAGAAATGCCTGGCGTAGCAGGCAGGATTGATCACATGGCTATTAATCTTAAAGATAACACACTATATGTGGCTGCTTTAGGCAATAATACTGTTCAGGCTATAGACCTTAATAAAGGCACTATAATACGCAGTATTAAGGGTATTGATGAACCGCAAGGGATAGCTTACATTCCTGAACAAAATGAAATTGCAGTGGCGAGTGGTGGAAATGGTGATTGTGTTTTCTTTAATGCTGCCACCTTTGAAAGGGTCGCTACTATTCATTTAGCCGGTGATGCAGACAATATTAGGTATGATGCTATAGATAGAAAAATGTATGTGGGTTATGGAAATGGTGGAATAGCAATGATAGACCCTGCCACTCACAAACAGATTGGAGATGTAAAACTGCCTGCCCATCCTGAAAGTTTTCAATTGGATAAAAAGAACAACAGGTTATATGTGAACCTGCCTGACGACCATAGCATTGCTGTTATTGATTTAAAAACTTTTAAAGTCATTGATACCTGGAAAATAAACAGGCTTAGAGGCAATTTTCCAATGACTTTTGATACTGCTGCTAATCATGTAATTGTAGGTTTCCGGCATCCTGCGGTATTGGTAGTTTATGATAGCAAAACAGGTAATGAGATTACACGGAATGAATTAGTTGATGATGTGGATGATGTGTTTTATGATGCAGCTAAACAACAGGTTTTGGCAAGTGGTGGCGGCGGTTTTATAAATATCTTTCAGAAGACTTCGGATAATTTTTATAAACTGCTATCAAACAATGCATCAAGAGCTGGTGCAAGAACATCTTTTCTTATTCCTTCATTAAGAACCTTTATTGTTGCTGAAAGGGCTGAAGGTGGTAAGAATGCTGCGATAGTTGTTTATAAGATTAATGATTGATTAGCGTTAAAAAATAGATTAATATTAATATTTATATCCCTCACCTTTATGTTCTTCCAATTGTACACCTAAAGACAGAACCATACGATTGACAAAGTTGAAATAAGAAGTAACCAGCACTACATCTAAAATGGCTGAATCATCTAAATCTTTATTCCTTAATTGTTGAGTGTAATCTTCATTTTCGTGGGCAGCAGGATATTTGGTAAGATGCACTGCAAAATGACACATGGCAACTTCTTTTTCCGATAACCCAGCATGGCTGTAATTGCTCTTTAGTTGCTCAATCCTGCTTTCATCTTTCCAATAATTATTCAAAGCTGTTCCATGATGGGTTTGACAATACTTGCAGCCATTAACAACAGAGACAACTACTGCAATCATTTCCTTTTCTGCCCTCGACAAAGCAGATTTATTGAACATGATGTCTATGTAAAAAGCAGTATGAGATTTTATAGATGAAGGATGAAGGCTTTGTATTTTTAACACTTCAGATAGTTGCCCACGTTTGGTAATTAAATCATCGTAAACGGTTTTAAGTTCACCTTCTGCTGCATCGTATTGTATTACGTTTATTCTTGCCATAAATTTTAATAAACTTTTTCACCCTTTT
>JAABUT010003095.1_pt1 | contig 14785 bp, 15 predicted proteins | sample 5559281 | NCBI WGS metagenome assembly JAABUT01 (sample SAMN10711880, study PRJNA513359) | rock metagenome | isolation source: Antarctica rocks | place: Antarctica: Victoria Land, Ricker Hills nord | collected 2016-01-04 | reverse complement strand
GGCGCGCGCCACCAGGTCCAGGTCGTGCAGCACCGCGATCACCGTGCGGCCCTCCCGGTGCCAGCCCTGGATGATCGCCAGGAGGTCGCCGGCGGTGCGCGTGTCGACGGCGGACGTGGGTTCGTCCAACAGGATGACCGGCGCGTCCTGCACCATCAGGCGCGCGAACAGCACGCGCTGGAACTGCCCGGCGGACAGGCTGCCGATCAGACGGCGGCCGAAACCGCGCATCCCCACCCGCTCCAGCGCCGCCGCGGCCACATCAACCGTCGCCGGCGGCAGGGCCGCGAACGCGCCCGAGCGCCCCACGGCGCCGCTGGCGACCACGTCGGCACAGCTGATCGGGAAGGCGAGGTCAAGCGCGCTCGCCTGTGGCAGCAACGCGATGCGGTCGGCGTGCAGGCCGCCACGGTCGATGACGCCGGTGTCGACATCATGCAGGCCGGCGATCGCGCGCAGCAGGGTGGATTTGCCGGCGCCGTTGGGTCCGACCACGGCGGTCAGGCTGGCCGGCGCGAAACAGCCGGACAGATGATGTACCGCCGGACGGCGATCATGGACGCATGTCAGGTCCGTCAGCGTGATCGGCGGCGTCACAGCGCCCACCACACGGCAAGCCATACCACGACAATCAGGCAGGATGCCAAGGCAAGCCGCGTCGGCAGACCGGCAGACAAGGCAAGGGGATCACGCATCTGCATTGTTATATCATAACAGCCCATGGAGTTGCCGGCAAACCCTGATGGCGCGATAAGATCGCCGCTGATGAGCACCCCGCAGCCCGACCCCGACACCGACGCCCGCCGCGTGCTGGCGCGCCACCGCAGCCTGGCCACCGGACTGCTCGTGCTGATGGCGCTGCTGACGATCGCCACCTACTGGATGCCGCCCGGCACGGCCACCGAACTGCTGCAGGCCGCCGCCAAGGCCGGTTTCGTCGGCGGCGTGGCGGACTGGTTCGCGGTCACCGCGCTGTTCCGCCACCCTCTGGGCCTGCCCATCCCGCACACCGCCATCGTCCCGGCGCAGAAGGCGCGGCTTGGCCGGGCGCTGGGCCGCTTCGTCGCCACCCACGTATTCACCGAGCAGGAGGTCGCGCGCAGCCTGGCGAAGCTGGACCTCGCCGGCATCCTGGCCGCCTTCCTGGCCGAGCCGGCAACCGGGCGCCCGGCGGCGGCGGCGCTGGCCGGGCTGCTGCCGCGCCTGCTGGCGACGGTGGAGGACGGGCGCGCACGGCGCGTCATCGGCCGCATCCTGCCGCGGCTGCTGGGCGGGCCGGAGTCGGGGCGCGTCGTCGCCCGCGCCCTGCGCCAGCTTATAGAAGGCGGCCGCCATCAGGAGGTGTTCGGCTACATCCTCGGCCAGATGAAGCTCCTGCTGGCATCGCGCGAGCACATCCTGGCGCAGGCGATCGAGGAGCGGGTGCGCGAGCAGGGCGGCCGGCTGGTGGGCTGGGCGATGGGGGCGTCGATCGCGCGCCGCGCGTTGGCCGTGGTCAACGCCGAGCTGGACAAGATGGAGCCGGACGGCAGCGAGCTGCGTGCCGCCTTCGACGAATGGATGCGCCGCGAGATCGCCCGCATCGAGGAAGACCCCGCCCGCGCCGCCGAACTCGGCCTGGCGATCCGCCGCGTGGTCGGCCACGAAACGGTGCGGGTGTGGTTCTGGGACCTGTGGTCGCGCGCCCGCCTGGCGCTGGAGGCCGACGCGGCGCGCCCGAACGGCAAGACGGTGGCCTTCCTTGAAGCGGCGCTCGCCAACTTCGGCCATATGCTGCGCACCGACCCCGGCGCCCGCGCCCGGTTGCAGCGCACCGCCGAGCGGGTGGTCACCAACCTGCTGCCGTCCGGCAAGACCCAGATCGCGGACTTCATCGCCGACGCGGTCACCGGTTGGGACACCGACACGCTGGTCGACCGGCTGGAGCTGCGCGTGGGTCGCGATCTGCAGTATCTGCGCATCAACGGCACCATCGTCGGCTTCCTGGTCGGCGGGCTGGCCTACGCCGTGCTGCGGGCGATGTTCGGGCACGTGAGCTTTTAGAGCGTGATAGGTGCTGGTAGACGCACGCATCACGCTCTAATTTATTGTTCAAGAACGCAAATCTTCGGGTCAGTGAAGCAGCCTGACCCGATGTTGCTCTGAGGAGGAGATCGATGCGGCTTTCGGTGCTGGACCAGTCCACCGTCGTCACCGGCCGCTCGCCGGACGCGTCAATCCGCGAAAGTCTCGCTCTCGCACGCCATGCCGACGCGCTGGGCTACCACCGGTACTGGGTGGCGGAGCACCACAACGCGGCGTCCATCGCCGGTTCGGCGCCGGAGGTGCTGATCGCCGCCATCGCCGCCACCACGCGGCGCATCCGCGTCGGCAGCGCGGGCGTGATGCTGCCGCACTACGCCGCGCTGAAGGTGGCCGAGCAGTTCCGCGTGTTGGAGGCCATCGCTCCCGGCCGCATCGACCTCGGATTGGGCCGCGCGCCGGGCTCGGACGGGCTGACCGCCTATGCGCTGAACCCGAACGCCGCCACCGCCGCCGACCAGTTCCCCGCTCAGGTGCGTGACCTGCTGGCCTGGCTGGCCGGCGAAAAGCTGGCCGAGCGGCATCCGTTCCGCGACATCACCGCCCAGCCGCAGGGCCCAACGGCGCCGGAGATGTGGCTGCTGGGCAGCAGCGACTACGGCGCCCAGGTCGCAGCCCATTTCGGCCTGCCCTATTGCTACGCCTGGTTCATCTCCGACGGCGCCGGAGCCGCCGAGGCGATGGAGGTCTACCGCGAAGGCTATCGCCCCAGCCCGCGCCACCCCGAACCGCTGGCCGCGGTATGCGTCTGGGCGCTGGCCGCCGACACCGCCCAGGAAGCCGAGCGGCTGTTCTCAAGCCGCGCCCTGGCGCGGCTGTGGCGCGACCGCGGCATATTCGCCCCGCTGCCATCGCCTGAAGAGGCCACCGCGCAGGTTCACTCCGATGCTGACCGCATCCGGCTGGACCGGCTGCGGGAAAAGGCGATCTATGGCACGCCCAAAATGGTTGCCGGCAAGCTGCGGGCGCTGGCAAAAAGCCTGGGCGCGCAGGAGATCGCGGTGCTGACCACCACGCACGACCCGAAGGCCCGCCGACACAGCTACACGCTGCTGGCACAAGAATTCGGGCTGGTCGACCCTGTTCCCGACGACGAATTTATCGCGCTGTAGAATAGGTCCTTCAGAAGCGGGTCACGTCGCGCTGACCGCGGCGTGAGTTGCGCATCTGCCAAACGCGCCACCTGAACGCGGCATAAGCGATCACCGCCGCGCCGATCGCCACCGGAATGAGCAGCAGCGCCGCCCACAGCACCAATGCCGCCAGCGCCAGGCTGCCCGCCAGCACGGCGGCGACGATGGCATAGCGCAGGACCTTGACCGAGGCGGGTGCAGCCGCCGGCCCGCGAAACTGCCCGTCCGGCGTCATGTCCAGGGTCGGTTGCGGGTCCGCGCGCCGATATGAGAATTTCATCGAGGTCACGTGGTCCGCGCGACGCGCCGTTCAAGGTGTCCCGTGTTCAGCGGGGTTCGCCCACCACCAGGGTCATGCCGTCCACGCCCACCACCACCAGCTGCGTGTCCACGGCAGACATCGTGGCATCGGAAGCCAGCCGGGCCGGCCAGTCGCTGTCGCCGACGCGCACGCGCCCTTCCCGGCCCTCGAACGCCAGCACCCGCGCCGGGCGGCCGACCAGCCCGGCGCCCGGGGTGTTCAGCACCGGAGAAGGCCGGCGGCCACGCAGGCGCAGCCCGACGGCGATGGACAAGGCAGCCAGCACGGCGAACACGACCACCTGCAGGCCGAATGCCACCGGCACCGGCAGCGCCACCAGCCCGGTGCCGATCGCGGCCAGGCCGAGCCAGACCAGGAAGGCGCCGGGGACAAACACCTCCGCCACCACCAGCAGCAATCCGGCGACCAGCCAGACCAAGCCGGGATCAAGGCCCGAAAGGCTTTGCGGCACTACCGCAGGACCGTCGGCACCGAAGCTGCAGGCAATGACAAAGCCGCGGCCGGCGCCTGTGCCAAAGGTGGCGCGCGCAGCAGCTCCATCGCCTGCGCGATGCCGCCGGCCATGGCGGTGGCCTCCATCGGCACCACGACCAGGCGGCTGTTCCGGCTGGCGGCCATGGCGCTGAACGCCTGCACGTAGCGCTCTGCGATGAAGTAGCGCAGCGCGGCCTCGCCGCCGTCGCGGGCGGCTGCGGCGACCGCGCTGGTGGCGACCGCCTCGGCGCGGGCCAATCGTTCGCGCGCCTCGCCGTCGCGCTCGGCAGCCTGCTGGCGGCCCTCGGCAGCCAGGATCAGGCTCTGCTTGCCGCCCTCGGCACGCATGATCGCCGCCTGCCGCTCGCCTTCCGCCTTGGCCACGGCGGCACGGCGTTCACGCTCGGCGGTCATCTGCATGTTCATGGCGCGGATCAGGTTCTCCGGCGGCTCGATGCGACGGATCTCCACCCGGCTGACCTTTACCCCCCAGGGCGACGTGGCGCCGTCCAGGATGTTCAGCAGATGGGTGTTGATGCGTTCGCGCGACGACAGCGCCGCGTCGAGCTCCAGCTCGCCGATCACCGCGCGGATGTTGGTCATCGCCAGGGTGCTGAGCGCCTGGTTGAGGTTGGCCACCTGATACGCCGCCTTGGCCGCCTCCATCACCCGGTAGTAGATCACCCCGTCGACGGCGACGGTGGCGTTGTCCTTGGTGATGACGCTCTGCTCGGGGATGTCGAGCACGGTCTCCTGCACGTTCAGCCTGCGGCCGACACGGTCGACGTAGGGGATCAGGAAGTTCAATCCGGGCGGCAGCTCGCGCACGAAGGCGCCGAAGCGCTCCACAGTCCAGACCTGGCCCTGCGGCACGGTTTTGGCGCCGGCGAACACGGTTGCGATGACCAGCACGAGAACCAGTATCCAGACCACGCCAAACCCGATTTCCATATGCAGCTCCCCGCCGGACGCGGCCATGTTCGGTCCGCCTGCCATCGTAACACGCAACGGCATCGGCGTGGATCACCTGCCGGTGGCCGGATGCCGACCGGCTTTCCGGCGTGTCGGCCGAGCCGCCTGCCAGATCACGCTACAGCAGTGGCGCACGTCCCGGCATCTGCAAAGCGCCGCGCGCCGACACGCGAACCGGGACCGCGCCCGAAACCGGAATCGTCATGGCGCGATAGGCGTCCAGCCCGCGTCCGACGGCACCGGCGGCCATGGGCAGCATCCGGGCCTGGTCGACGCGGTTGGCCAGCATGAAGCCACCATTGCCCGTTGGAGCGGCCTGGGCAGCCGAGGCGGCTGCCGGACGGGCGATGCCGCCGGCGCTCCACGCGCTGGCACTGAAAGCATTGATGCTCCATACATTGCCGCCAGGCGCAGGCGCAGGCGCGTCGAGGAGGCGCTTCTGTTCATCCGGCAGCACCGCGGCGACCTTGCGCTGGTAGTTGTCACCCAGCCCCGGGGTGGCCGAGTGGTAATAGGCGGTGGCCTTGGTCCAGCTGCCGGTCTGGACCAGCAGCTGGTTCAGGAAGCGCGCGGCATAGGCGGCGTTGGCAGCTGGGTCGAAGGCCTGTTCCAACGACGCGAAGGCCTCGGGGTGATACATCAGGTTGACCTGCATGCAGCCGACATCGATCGATTTCACGCCGCGCGCCTGCAACGCCCGCACTGCCGCCAGCGCTTCGGCCTTGGTCTGGAAGTAGGAACCGACACCTTCGGCATTGATGGTCCAGGGCCAGGGATGCACCACCCCGGCGGCATCGGACCGTCCGCTTTCGATGCGCCCGATCGCGGCCAGCAGCTGGTCCGGGATGCGGGCGGCCTGCTCCGCCCCGCGGATGGCTTGGCGGCACTGCAGCCCGGGTGCCAGGCCGGACAAAGGCGCGGATGCGGGTGACCCGAATGCAGGCGATGGCCGCATCACGGTCAACGCCGACGCCTGCAGCCGCAATCCGCCTGGCGAGACATCGGCGGATGAAGCAGCCAGCGGCGGGATCATGCCGGACTGCCGCAGCCTGTCGGCGCGTGCGGCGGATGTGCTGGCGAACACGATCGCAGCTGCCAGCAACAGTTCGATGTGGCAGTGCCACGGCAGGTGCCCAGCGTGGTGGCGCCACGGCAGATGTAGGATGTTGGCGATTTTCGCCGAGCCGCGTCGCATCATGTCCATGCCGCGCAGACTACACCGCCATTAATGAACGTCCGGTGAGTCCGTCCGGCGCATCGGCAAATCAAAATGGTGCAATGCAAAAAATCCCTTGCGCCGCATTCGGCCCGACCCTATGTTGTGCATCGCAGCAAGGCAGCTCCGGTTGCCTTCTGCTTCTTGGACGTTTCCTCCCTAAACTTGGCGGCGCTGCAAGGCGCCGCCACTTTTTTGCCTGCAGCCGGTTTGCGCCTGGAGGCGGTCAACGCAGGATCAGGGCAGGCGCGCGTTCGGCCAGCAGAACCACCATCGCCGCCAGGCGGGCCTTGACCTCACCGAACTGCGGCGACCGCTCGATCCTGGCCTCGTTCATGTACAGGGCACGGTTCAGCTCGATCTGCAAGGCATGGACACCCTCGCGCGGGCGGCCGTAATGGCGCGTGATGTAGCCGCCGGCATACGGATCGTTGCGCCGCATCGAGAAGCCGGCGTTGATGATGATCTGCTCGATCGCGCGGACCACATGCGGATCGCACGACGTCCCGTGCACGTCACCCAGCACGATATCCACCACGTCACGTCCAGTCGGACCCATGCCTGACCCCGTGCCCGGCATCGAATGGCAGTCGATCAGCAGGCAGGCGCCGAAAGCCTCCCGCGTTGCCGCCACCTGCGCCCGCAACTCGGCGTGGAACGGCTCCCAGCAGCTGCCGATGCGGTCGCGCACCTCGGCGAAGCGAAGCTTGTCCCGGTAGATCGTCTCGCCCGAGGCCACCACCTTCGCGATCGTCCCAAGGCCGACCCCCACCCGAGGGCTGGAGGTGTTGACCCAGGACGGCAGGACGTCGGCGAACATCGCCGGGTCGAGCTCCCATTGCTCCCGGTTGGCATCGCAGTAGGCGCGCGGGAAGGTGGCGGCCACCAGCGGAATGCCTTCAGCGGGCGCGCAGGCGAACAGCTCGTCGACGAAGCTGTCCTCGCTGCGCCGCAGCCGCAGCGCATCCAGCCGGGCCGAGTCGATGAAGGCCTGCGGATAATCCCGCCCGGAATGCGCCGATGCGAACACGACGGGCACGCTTTGATGCACCGGCTGCCAAAGGCGTACCGGCCCGGTCGCGGCGGCAATGTTGGAATGCGGCAGATCCATATCCTATTGAAGCGGCAGGCCAGCCAAGCGGCAACCTGTCGAATGCCGGATATCGACAGGAAAGCGACGGCTGATGCGCGAGAACGACCGGGGGACGCGCGTGCGGCACCGATTGGACCCTTGCGCAGGGAACAGGAAAATCCTACCAACGCGCTCGGTCGGATGGGCGCGTAGCTCAGCGGGAGAGCATCGCCTTGACACGGCGGGGGTCACAGGTTCAATCCCTGTCGCGCCCACCATCCGACGGCTTCAACCGCGATAGCCGCGCCCGCCGGACTTGCGCGGCCACGACCGCACCAAACGGCGTCTGCATCCAGGCTCGTCATGGTCACGGAATCCGGTGGCGGCGCGCTCGGTGATGGTCTTGTCCACGGCGGTTTGACCTTAATCCGGAAGCCGGCGCGGCCGGCGCAACGGTAGAACCCGAAAACTCAGCTCGCCGTGTCCTTGTCCTCGGGCTGCTCGTAATACCAGTCGAGCACCTCGTCGTGGAACTCCGGGTCCTTCAGCAGCCGCATCGCCAGCGCCAACACGATCTCCGGAGCCGCCGCCAGCTCCTCGGCATCCTCGGGCACATCGCGGCCGGACACCACGCGGACGGACATCGAGCCGTCCTCCTCGCCGATTATCAGAGCCACCTCAGTCGGTTCCAGCTCCAGCTGGACGTTCGCGTCGGGTTCCATGTCTTGCTCCTTCTGAGGGCGGGATAAAGGTCGGGGCGCATCGGCCACAGGCGTCCGCGGCAGGATTGCCGTCCACGACCCGACCATGCTGACCCAGCAATGCCCGACCACCGTCGGCGTTCCAGTCGATCCTTGGCGACCGTCCCGCATCGCAGGAGGTGCGATGGAACGGCGAGGCCATCAGGCGAGGCCGATCACCCGGCTGATCACCGGCCAATACAGCGCCCCGTCGCCGCGCGCGATCACCGCCCGCAGCAACGTCGCCGCCCGCTCCGCACCCGGCGCGCCCAGGCCGGCGTCGCGGGCCAGGTCGAGGGCGTAGCCGATGTCCTTCAGCGCGTATTCCGCGGAAAACGCACGCGCGGGGAACACGCCCGGCACCACCGCCTTCACCGCGTGGTTGCGCAGGGCGAAGCTGTCCGCCGAGCCCTTGGCCAACGTGTCCAGCAGCACCACGCCGTCCATGCCGGCGGCACCGGCGATGGCCAGCGCCTCGCACAACGCGGCCACGGTCTGCACCAGCACCAGGTTGTTCATGATCTTCGCCACCTGGCCGGTGCCGACGCCGCCGCAATGGGTGATGTCGCTGGCCATGCAGGCCAGCAGCGGGCGGATGCGGGCGAACACGGCGGGACTGCTGCCGACCATGATGCTCAGCGTGCCGTCGACGGCGGCCTGGCGGGTGCGGGCGATGGGCGCGTCGGCGTAGTCCGCGCCGGCGGCGGCGAAATCGGCGGCCAAGGTCTGGGTCAGCGCCACCGGCGAGGTGCCGCAATCCACCACCGTGAAGCCGACCCGCGCCCGGGGCAGCAGCGCCGCACAAACCTGTTGCACCTGCACGCCGCTCGGCAGCGCCAGAAACACGATGTCGGACGCATCCGCCAGCGCCTCCAGGCTGTCGCAGGCGGTGACGTCATACTCCGCCAAACGGACCAAGGGTTCGGGCGCGCGGTCGAAGGCACGCACCGGTAGGCCCGAGCGCGCGGCCAGGTTGCGGCACATCGGCTCGCCCATCACGCCCAGACCGACAAAGCCTATGCTTTCAGGAGAGCCGAGGGTCATGCACTCAGGACCTGGCGCGGCCGGTAGATCGCCACGTGGGCGACCCGCGCCACCGGGCGGTCGTCCGCCAGCACCAGCGCGTCCAGCTCCACGAACAGATGCTGCTTGCGTTCGTAGTTGCCGGTCACCACCGCCCGCACCGTCAGCGTCTCGCCGACCCGGGCGGCGGACAGGTTGCGCACGGTGCTGCCGACGTGGATCCAAGGCCCGAGCACGACGTTCTGGTTCAACGCCCAGTTGCACAGGCGCAGCACCAGCCCGGGATGCACCAGGTTCTCGCGTGTGTAGATTTCCGCACTTTCGCGCAGGTCCTCAAGATATTTCGTCGCCAGTTCGGGTGTCGCGTGAACAGGATGGGCGGACAGCCTGGTGCCGGGAGCCAGGGAGGTTGCGTCGGCCGGTGGGCGGATGTCGGGTGGGGTTGCATCCCATCCGTCGGTTGTCGCCGCCACGATGGACGCCGGGTCCAGTCCGGCCTCGCCTGTGGCACAGGTCGCCCCTTCGCTGGACACCAGCAGGTCGAGACCCTGGGCGGATGCCACGGCGGTGACCTCTGTCATGCGGCCGTCGTACACGGGGCTGGCGAAGCGGCAACTGGCGGTGCCGTGCTCCAGCCAGTCGCGGCCCCACCGCTCCACCGGCAGGTGAGTCATGTAGGCATAGACATCCACCCCCGGCACCAGCCCGCCGGTGAAGCCGAAGCGGGCGGCGACGGCGTCGTCGTGGATTTTGTTCTCCGACTGCGCCGCGGTGTTGAAGGCCACCACGCGGTAGGCGAGCGTCGCCGATGCCGACATTGTTTTTTCTCCCTTCTTTGCCGCCTACGCCGTGTTGGCCATCGGGCGCAGGCGCAAGCCCGGCCGCAGGTGCTTGAAATCGAGCGTCGCCGGATCGGCCACCACAGGGCCAGGGGCCGCCGCCACGATCACCTTGGCGGCGATCGGCTGGAAGTCGGCCCGGAAATGCACCGAGGACTTCAGCGCCAGGATGCGGCACTCCGCCGGCTCGATCCCCACGTGGCGCAGCAGCGCCTGGTCCAGCGCCTGCATCTTGCGGCTGACCACCATCACCCGCACGCCCGACGACACCCCGATCAGCGCGCATGGGCCGAGGTTGCCGGGATTGCCGCGGCCCATCGGCCCGGTCAGGGTCAGCCTGCCGTCCGTCAGCTTCAGCACGCGCGCCTGCACCGCAAGCGGCGCGCCGTCGGACCTGCCGCCCAGCATCAGGGGGATTTCGGCGCCCTCACCGGCCGCGTGGCAGGCGCCGGCGGCCTCGTCGTCGTTGATTAGGCACAGCACGGCGCCCTGCGCGTCCTGGCGGATCAGCTCGGCCAGCAGCCCGGTGGTGTCGCCGTGTCCGCCGCCGCCTGGATTGTCCTGGGTGTCGGCGATCACCACCGGGCCGGACGCGCCGGACGCGACCTGGATCGCGTCGGCGACCGCGTCGGCGGCGGACATGACGTCGATGCGGAAGCTGGCCTCGCGCGCGTCGATGGCGGCCTTGAAGGCATCAACGGCTGCATCGGCGGCCTGCCGGGTGTCGGCGTAGGCGGCGAGCGCCACGCCGCAGTCCCAGAAGTCGGCGTACGGGAAGCCGAAGCAGAACGCCAGCTCGGCGACGCCGGTGCGTGCGGCGATGGCGGCACGTTCGGCCAGCACGGGAAGCATCGGCTCCATAAGCGTGCACTGCGCCGGCAGCGCGATCCAGAAGTCGACCTGGCGGAAGGCGCGCGCCCAGGGTCGGCCGCGGCGGATGCGCTCGATCAGCAGGGTCATGGCCTGGCCGCCGGCCGCCAGCATGTCCACATGCGGATAGGTGCGGAACGGCACCAGCACATCCACCAGTTCGACCATCTTCGGCGTCAGGTTGCAGTGCGGGTCCAGGCTGATCGCCAGCGGCACGGCACCGACGATGGCGCGCACCCGGCGCAGCAGCTCGCCCTCCATATCGGGAAAGCTGTCCGCCACCGCCGCCCCGTGCAGGTCGAGATACACGCCGTCGAGCGGCCCGGCGTCCAGCGCCCGGGACAGTTCGGCGCAGATCAACGCGGCGATACGTTCGAAGGCCTCGTCCTGCACCGGGCCGGCGGGGTTGGCGAAACACCACGCCAGCGATACGAGTTCGATGGGCGGCAGATCGGGGCCACCCACGTCGCGTGCGGCGGTGATGGCGCCGGCGATCGGCACCGAGGTGCCGTGCACCGCGTCGAACAGCCCTGGCCCGCAGACCAACGGCGGGAAGCCGCCAGGATTGACGAAATCCACGTAGCGCGTCGGCCTGGGTGCGAAGGAGTGGCTTTCGTGCAGGAAGCCGCCGACGGCGATGCGCATATCTGTTGCTGTCCGTTGCTGTTAGCGGCGCGATGCTGTGCGGCTTCGCGGCGCCTGGCAAGGTGGGAAGTCACGCAGGTGGACAGCACACGTCCGGCTTCCTAGCCTCGGCGCCTTGCCGCGGAGACGACGATGAAAGCCTTCTGGGACCCGATCCAACTGAGCCACGAACCCACGTTCTTCCTGCAGCGCGGCGTGGTGAAACGCAACTTCGAAGTCCCTGCCCGCGCCATCGCCCTGCTGGAAGCCTGCACCGCGATGGGCCTGGAGATCACGCCGCCGCCGCCCGCCGACCGTGCCGCCCTGCTTCAGGTCCACAGCGCCGACTACCTCGACTTCCTGCGCGACGGCCCGGCCTTGTGGAACGCCCTGCCCGAGCACGGCGCCGAGCTGGTGCCCAACATCCATCCCAGCCCGGAGATGCTGGCCAACGGCGCTCGCCGGTCGCCGGGCGTCATCGGCCAGCTCGGCTGGTACACCGCCGACACCTCCTGCCCGATTGCCGCCGCCACCTGGCCGGCCGCCATGGCCGCCGCGTCGGGCGCCATCGCCGCCGCCGACGAGGCCGCCCAGGGCCGCCACGCCTACGCGCTGGCCCGCCCGCCCGGCCACCACGCTTATGCGGCGCGCGCCGGCGGCCACTGCTACCTGAACAACGCCGCCATCGCCGCCGAGCGGCTGCGTTTGTCGGGGGCAGGTCGTGTCGCCATCCTCGACATCGACAGCCACCACGGCAACGGCACCCAAGGCATCTTCTGGGAGCGCGACGACGTCGTGACGGTGTCCGTGCACGGCGACCCGAACGGCTACTATCCCTGGTATGTCGGCCATGCCGGCGAGCGCGGCCACGGTGCGGGGGCCGGCTGCAACCTGAACCTGCCGCTGCGGCAGGGCACCGGCGATGCTGGTTGGCTAGCCGCCATCAAGGCCGGCCTGAGCCTGATCGAGGCTATAGGCGCTGAAGCCGTGGTGGTTAGCCTGGGCTTCGACGCCAGTGAGTACGAGCCGCTGGGCTACCTGTCAGTCACCGAGGACGGCTTCGCGCGTGCCGGCAGGTTAGTGCAGGAGGCGGACCTTTCCTGCGCCATCGTGCAGGAAGGCGGCTACAACGTGGATGTTATCGGCAAGTTGTTGATACGGTTTTTGGATGGCCTAAGGAGCTGAGGCAAACTCGGTGTGATACATCAATCAAGATTGGTGCGGAGGGCTAACCGCCCATTTAGAGGCTTCGACCTCACCAAACACGAAGCGGGCGTAGTCTGCCGGGCTTGTGTCGCTCAAGCCTTCTTGCTGCATAGCGTTAGCCCAGCGCAACAACGCATGTGACATGTCCGCCGTTTTCCAAACTGGCGCGAGATGCTCAACCCAAAGCTCAATCTCGCGAGTAGTAACGGCTTTTCTTTTAGAAAATAGGCATGCCAGCTCAACAAGATAGCGCGCAAGTTCTAGGTCAATAACTTCTTGAGGTTCCGACCAATGGGCGTTGCCGCAACAATCTGTATAGAGTCCGAGTTGCTTGACCGAATTTAAGAGCGCAGTGTGCTCTCCGTTTCGTTCTACTACTTCTTGAAATTGGTGGAGGAGGCGGGCGCCATCTGCGACCATTTGAGGCATGGTCCACATACCATTTTTCGCGCGATGGTCGCGGTATTGCTGCCAGCTTGCCTTGATCTCATCGGTTGTTTGAGAGTTCTAACCTAGAGATAGTTAATGGGATAAAAAACCAATCTTATCATATGATTAGGCGCCACCAGGTATCTCTAGGTTAGCACTCTCGGTTGTTTTTCCAACCGCTAAGCCGCGCAATATCGATACTTTGCCGCTTTCCTCAATGGACAGAGCAGCCAAGGACGCAGCAGACGGAGGCGGCCAGCCTCAAGAAGGAGCGTCGCATCGTTAGCAAGGCGCAGCGCATTTCGGTAGGCCGCGTTGATGCCTTCTGCAATGGCTTCCGGTGACAACGGCCCCCGGTAATCTTCCGGGCGGCCTTGCTGGCTGATTTTGTTCGGCGCTTTGGGTTGCGACATAGGAACGGATACCGTTGGCGAATTCGGAGTTGGCTGTTTGTTCACGACGCCACTAGCCCCGTGGACCCCGCTTTACCGCTATTGAGGACGGGTGTCCTCAGCTTCCTGATGCACGTCGGGCCGGGTCGGGCGAATTCGCCAACGGTATCGGAACGGCTTATGGACAGGTGCGTAGAAAACAAAACTTTCGAAAAAGCCGTGCGCCCGAGCATAACCAATGTGTTTCGCGTTCCCGAAGGTGTAAACGAAAGCCGCCGTGTCGGTTGCTCTCCAGCGCATCAGCAACAAAAAACACTGCTTGTTCCTTCTTCAAAATGTTGCTTTTTATATCACTTCGATCAGCGTTTCGCCGCGTGCCAGCGCTGCCATAGTATCCGGCAGAACGATTTCGAACCAAGCGAGCAGGTCACGACGTCGTGTATTCGGCAGCCTGATCCAGACTACGACCGGTCCCACACCGGCCAGTACCTTGCGTTGCGCAAAATCCTCATCCTTTGTGACGATTACGGCGGCGGACGCCAGCGCGTAGTCCCAGATCGCAGTGTCGGATGCGCCTTGCATCCCCTTGTCGCCGACATGCTCCGCTTCATACCCTTTGCCGGCAAGCCAACGCGCAAGAGCAGGCGGTAACTGCGCGTCGACGAGGAAGCGCATCAGGCGACGCGCAACACCGGGTGATCGGCTTGGCGCGCCGCGTATTCGAGGGACGCAATGATGTCGCCAGCTTCCAGCAGCGGGTAATCCGCCAGGATCTCATTTCGATCGGCACCGGCGGCAAGGAGTTCAAGCACATCCTTGACGCGGATGCGCAGGCCGCGCAGGCACGGTCTGCCGCCACATTGGTTCGGATTGAAGGTGATGCGGTGCATTTCGCTCATCGCGGGCCTCCTGGGCCGGGCTCCTCTGACTTTATGCAGGAGTCAAAATTTTCGCTCAAACCTTATCCTCCCTAAGTTTTTTATCAGACCCAACTCGGCCCGGAAAGATCGATGGTGGCACCGACCCGACAGGCAACTGCCGGCTCCACCACAACCCATCATTGTCGGACACAAAAAACCCTACATCATAGCTTAATCGAAATGAACGGCACCCGATGACCATCGCCCGCATCCGCAGCTTCGCCTTCTCCGGCATCGAGGCGGTGCCCGTCGAGGTGCAGGTGCAAATCTCCTCCGGCCTCCCCGCCTTCCTCGTCGTCGGCCTGCCCGACAAGGCCGTCGGCGAAGCGCGCGAGCGGGTCCGCGCGGCGCTGACCGCCATGGGCCTGTCCCTCAGCTCGACTTTGGCCATTTTAGACTGCCGTCGGCGTTGGATTGCTTGTGATTGAGCCTGGGATTTTCGGCTGACGCAGCGTTAGTAAGTCTCTCTCC
>JAABUT010003094.1_pt1 | contig 14785 bp, 24 predicted proteins | sample 5559281 | NCBI WGS metagenome assembly JAABUT01 (sample SAMN10711880, study PRJNA513359) | rock metagenome | isolation source: Antarctica rocks | place: Antarctica: Victoria Land, Ricker Hills nord | collected 2016-01-04 | reverse complement strand
CGGGGTTCGCTGCGGGTCCGCCAACCAAGACCGGCCATTTCGCAATTAGGCGAAAGCCTATTCTAACCCGTCGCGAAAACCTGGTGCCGGCTCGCGGGATTGAACCGCGGACCTACTGATTACGAATAGGACGGAATACCCCGCCAGGCGACGCCATATCCTGCCACAAGCTACGCAACTCATTGATCTAGGCCGACCCATGCGGATTGCCAGTTGCCGCAAGCCGCCACGAGATGCCATGAACGGACACGCTGCCGGGTCCGCGTGGGGTCCGCAGATATTGCGAAGGTGGATCGGTGAAGCTGACGGAAGAAGCCATAGACGCCCTCGCGTGCGAGCCGGGGCAGAAGGATCGGCTGGTGTTCGATGACGCCCTGCCCGGCCTGGCCGTGCGTGTCACTGCTCAAGGCCGCAAGTTCTTCCTGGCGCAGTACACCGTCGCGAGCCAGCGCCGCCGGGTTCCTATCGGGCGCTGGGGTGCCATCACACTCAAAGCCGCCCGCGCTGCCGCCAGAGGCATCCTGGGCGATGTGGCGAAGGGGCAGGACGTGGCTGCCGTCCGCACCGCCAAGCGCGAACACGTCAAGGCTGAGGCGGCCGCCGACAAGCTGACCCTCGACGCCCTGCTGACGCAGTGGTCCGACCTGGCGCTGGCCCAGCGCAAGGCCAGCTATCGTAAGGAGGCCGTGCGCGCCGTCAGGATGGCCTTCCCCGGGCACTTGGGCCGCCGGGCCGATGCCTTGACGCGGGAGGATGCCGTTGCCGCCCTGGACGCCATGGTGCGGGCCGGGAAGGTCGCCATGCCGGGCCGGACGGCGGCATACGGGCGGGCCTGCTACGTTTGGGCAGCAAAGCGCGGCACGGTGTCCAGCAACCCGTTCGTGGCGCTTCCGATCCCGTCCGGCAACGTGTCCCGCGACCGGGTGTTGACCGATGCCGAGGTTGCCTTGATCTGGCAGGCCGCCGGCACGCTGGGCTACCCATTCGGCCCGCTGGTGAGATTGCTGCTGCTGACTGCGCAGCGCCGGGAGGAAGTGGCTGGCATGAGGTGGTCCGAGCTGTCTGAGGATCGGGCCACCTGGACGATCCCCAAGGAGCGGGCGAAGAACGGCAAGGCCCATGTGGTCCACTTGGCGCCGGCAGCACGGGCGATCCTGGCGGACGTGCCGCGGTTCGTGTCGGCGCTACCGGATGCGCCTGATTTGGTGTTCACCACTACGGGGAAGACACCCGCATCTGGGCTTAGCAAGGTCAAGCTGCAGCTTGAAGCCCGGATCACTGCCGCCCGCGCGAAGGCCGCAGCCGATGCTGGAGGAGATGCGCCCCCTGCCCTGCCGCCCTGGCGCTATCACGACTTTCGGCGCACGGCTGTCACCTGGATGGCCGGCAACGGGGTGGCGCCGCATGTGGCCGACCGGCTGCTGAACCACGTCCAGGGGACCATCAGCGGCGTGGCAGCGGTGTATCAGCGGCAGCAGTTCCTGGCGGAGCGCAAGGCGGCGCTGGAGGCGTGGGCAGCACACGTTTCCAACATTGAAGCAAATCGTACGGCCTAGCTTCCTGCACGGGATACAAGGCTACCCTACGAGGTGCTTGTGTAGTAAGCGATGAACACACCGAGCCTCGAAAGGCAGTTTATGAGCGTTGCAATCTACTGCGATGAGTCTTGTCATCTTGAGCATGATGAAAGCAAGGTGATGGGTCTTGGTGCGGTTTGGACAAAGACGGCCAATGTAAAGCAGCTTGCCCTTCAATTACGGGATATCAAAGAAAGGCACCGAGCAGCAGGTGAGTTAAAGTGGACAAAAGTTTCGGCGTCACGTCTCAATTTTTATCAAGAAACAGTGGACTGGTTTTTTAATAATGAGGCCTTGCATTTCAGAGCGTTGATTGTTCCCGACAAAAAAGTTTTAGATCACGCCCGATTCAACCAAGACAGCCATGACGACTTTTATTACAAAATGTATTTCTCAATGCTTAATAAGGTGCTATCTCCTACGGAAACGCATAAGATATATCTCGATATCAAAGATACGCGTAGCAATATAAAAGTCAAGAAACTGCGCGATGTTCTTTGCAACAATATGTATGATTTTACAGGAGAGATGGTATCTAATATTCAGCAAGCCCGCTCACATGAGCTTGAATTAATGCAACTCACAGATTTGTTATTAGGAGCTCTTGTCTATAAGCATCGGGGCTTAGAGACTAGCCATTCAAAGCAGTTTGTAGTCCGCCGCATTGAAGCACGATGTGGGCGCTCTTTGCTGTCCTCCTCACCTCTTGGTAATCAAAAATTTAACCTGTTCGTATGGCGCCCGAGGCCAACTGCAGCATGAGTAATTCGGTTCAACTTCCAGTATTTGTTAACACAAATGGTGATTGGGGCGTGATTTGTGCAAGCCTCTATCAGCATTTCGAAAGCTGCTTTAAGAGAAGTCCTCCAAGGCAGATAAGAGGTAAACTCCTCGTATTTGACACGCGAAAAATCAATAGCACAATGGAAGAGGGTTTTTGGCATGTGGTGACAATTGGAACAGGAGAAGATCGGTTACTTGATCCTGATCGTGCTCGTCGCGTATGCTGGATTGCACCAATTTTAGACGGCACTGCGCCAGGCCTATCGAAATGGGCTTACCAAGAAGGTAACGGAGTAACTAAACTATATTTTTGGCTTGAAAGCGAACATTACGTTGTTATTTTGGCAGAGAAGACGCGCGTAGTATCACTTGTCACGGCATTCTATGTTAATAAGACATGGCTGGAAAAGGATCTAGTAAAGCGTCGCGCGACGGGCACTACCTTTTAGCGAGCAGAAGCCGCCCACCACAAGTGGCGGACGGCTTCCGAGCTCCTTCTGCCATGGGCAGATGAACGATAGGAATATGTGAGCTCCGATTCGGCAGGTCAAGCTCTAAATTTCTCAAGGGCCTTTCACTTCAATGTCAAGCATTTATCATCTCTCATCCTTGCTCGATGTGCAGTCTCATCCCGCGTCTCCGCCCGGAATCGTCGCCCAGTAGCGGCCCACACAGGCGGTCGGCGGGCAGGCTGACGGTGACGGGGCGTCATTCGGCGGCTTGCCTCAGCCGCACCTCCGGCCCGCCGCCGTTCTGCTCGATGAACTCAACGCCGGCCTGTTTGAGGGCGGTCGGGATGATCTCGACGGTCATCAGCAGCTATGCGACGAGTCGCTCAGCGTCCAAGACCCCTGAGTGCGGAGGTTTGTCGTGGTAAACGTGCTGGTGGGACGATAGCTCTTCGGGCAATTCTCATCTCGGCCAACAAGGCAAATCAGCACCGGATCGCCGGGCCTGCTGTTCTCAATGACCAGCATCGTCTCGTATCCGACTTGGAATGCGCCGTTGGCATAGTTGACGGCCGATCCTGATCCAGGCGTGCGGTCTAGGCGAGTGCTGATGACCGTGATCCTGCTACGAACGCACTGGCCAATCTTGTTCGGCATTACTTGAGCGAGAGCAAGCCCGGGATGAGCCAAGCCAAGGGTGAAGGCCATCGTCGCTGCTGCAGTGCGGATCATGGAGACTTCGCCCCTTTCTCTGTTGCGCTCTAAGGCCGAGTCTCTGGCCCATCGCTATCCTGTTCAGTGAACATGTCTCCAACCCGCTCGGCAAGCATCCGCAACCGCACCCTGGCGCGTCACCACCGGAATGAACTTGACGAATTTTGCCGTTCCGCCTGAGTCTGCTTGTTCGCGCAGTATTGCAACATCTCATAGCTGCCGCCCACCGCCTTGCCCCACTCGCCTATGCAAACGCTGCGGACGTTCGTTGATAGGGACTGCCAGTTTAGCTTGAGGCTGTCGTAAGCCGTCTGCTCTTTGCGCAGGCAGTAGGCATACATTTCATTGTCAAGCACGCCGGCCTTGGTCCAATTTTGGCGGCACTCTCCGGTAGGATCCAGCCGCGGCAAGTCTTGAGCATGTGCGACTGCTGAATAGGCGAGAGCAACAGCTAGGATGGTGGTGTGACGTAACATGGCAGCCCCTTAGTCCTGTTTTGGGCGGAGCCGGACGCAGGGCGCGTCCCCGTTTGTGAAATCGACGCCAGCTGCTTTAAAAGTGGCGCGCATGGCGGCAACGGCGTTCACCTGGTCCGTCCGGATAAACGATGTCATAGCCCGCCCGTCCTGCTCTAGCACCTTCACCACATTTAACGAGACGCCGCTCCGGGCGGCCGACCGCTTCAGCTCCCATCCCAGCAAAGTCCGCGCAGTCTTGAATTGATCCGGCGTCACGGGTCCGGCTTCCGTAGCTTCACCCCCGGTTCGTCACCGTTCGTGAACACCACGCCTGCGGCTTCCAGGGCAGTGCGGATAGCCTCGATGGTCCGGGGTTTGAGCACCTCCCCGCGTTCCAGTCGTACCACAGTGTCGGCAGATACCTGAGCAGCGGTAGCCAGTTCGCGAATACCTAGACCAGTCGCGGCCCGCGCCATCTTACACTGAACAGGCTGCATTTTCCGAACACCGTGCAGATTTCACTTGCGCGGTTGCCCGCTGCGGGTATCATAACCTGGTTCGGAATTCCGGACAACGTAAGATCGGCCGGACGGGGAAGGTCGAATCTCCCCAGCCCGGCCTAACCTCAACCCACGTTCAGGGGAACGCTGGCCATGGTTACTCACAAGCATATCACATCTCGCCGCCAGCTGCTCGCATCGGCACCCACCGCTCTGGCGCTGTCCGGCGCTGCCGTTGCTGCGCCCTCGACGATCAACTCTGACGCCGCTCTTATCGCTCTCTGCGCCGAGTTTGAGGCGCTGGAACACAAGGCAATAGCGGCATTTGCGACAACCGATGAGGAACAGGATCACGCCGACGCGGTAGCCGACACGATTGATCACGAGCAAGCCCCAATCGTTACTGCCATCACCGCCTGCCGCCCCACCACGCTGGCCGGGTTCACTGCCTTGGCAAACATCGCGGTGCTGTGGAACCCTGAGCTGATCAAGGTCAGTGCGACACAGGGCTGCACTGGTGAGCGGCTGATACAGGTAGTGCTGCGTGGTTTGACGGGGAGGGCCACAGCATGATCCGCCGCACCCTGCTCACGGCGACTCCGGCCTTCGTGGTCCTGGCTGGTGCTGCCAGCCCGGCTGTGGCTGCCGTGTCCCCGGCGCCCCAACCCGATGCCGAGCTGATCGCCCTGTGCACCGCGTACGTCGCGCTCAACCGCGAGTACTGCGGCGTAGGCCAGCACATCTGGGACCTACCGTTCAGCGACCCAGAGTATATCCGCTGCGAGAAAATAGCGTGTGCGCTGGTGCCGGGGATGCACGCGCTGGAGGAGCGGATTGCCGACACGCCGGCTCGCACCGTGCATGGCCTGCTGGCCAAGGCGAAGGCCGCCCGGCACCAACTCTCCGGCGATGCCGACCGCGATATCGGCCCGATGGACCCAGACCACGCCCTGGCCTGGTCGCTGATTGAAGAAACGCTGGCCGTGCTGGGGAGGGCCTGAGACATGGCGCAACCCAAGCTCCCTCGCTGCCGGCACAAGCCCCCGGCGCCGACCTTGCGGACGATGGACCTGTTGGGCGTCGGTAAAGACGGCGGCCTCTACCTATGGCAGGCAGAGTCGCAGGTGCTGCCGGTCAGCAGCTTCGAGAGCCGCGGCAAAGGGATCGTGACCGGTAAGTATGTGATGGAGGTGCGGGGATCGGCGGTCACGGTCCACTGCAGCAACATGGCGAACGGCGCTGTCGGCCTACAATTCATGGGCGGAGGATTGGAAACGCTCCAGCTCACTCGCAAGGCGGTTGAGCCGATGCTGCTGGGGAAGGTGATCCCCGATCCAGCGAAGGAGGCTGAGATACTCCGGCTGCTGGACGAGCTGAACAAGGACTTGGACGCGAAGAACAGCGCCCCGCACCTGCGCCGGGGGAAGCTGTGATGCCGGCGCCTTTACCGCGCCACATCGCGTCCGCCCTGGCCGTGCTGGCTGCACTCCCGCCGCCGGCCCTGGCGGACCTGATTGATCGGCTCATTGACCGCCTAGACGCGTTGGACGGGGACGCCGACGAGGAGCCAGACCAGGACGGCGAGGTCGATCAGGACGATGAAGTCGGCGCCGCCGACGACGGTTCGTGGTGGACGCCGGCGATTGGGCCGGCAGACTGCGGGCCGGTTCAGCTGGCGGGGGCGTCATGACTGCGGCGTGGATGAGAGAGACCACCGCCTCCCCCGGCGGCGCTGGCGTGCTATCATGCCGAGGCGCCCCGGGACGGGCACCAGTGGACAAGGCACCAACCGATATGGACAGAAAGGCAAGCCGATCCTGGCCCATCGTCGGCAGTCCGAGGGAGTTGCGTTACCCAGCCGGCAGCCCTGCTGAGTGCGAGCGCATTGCTTATTGGGTTATGCCCCATGTAGACAACCGCCAGCGGAGCTTGGGATTAATTTCACACTCTGACGTGGCTCGGCACCTACGGGCCTTTGCGATGGCGCTGCTGGCGAACAGACAAGCAGATCGTGAGGAGTCCACACTGGCTGCGGAGGTCGAGCGGATTGCGAAGGTAAAGCGCACGGCGGTGATGCTCCAGCGCCTGCTAAAAGCAGACGATGGGGCACATGGCCTTGTGCGTCGCGCCGCACTTGCCACTGCAACCTTCAAACAGATGCCCGATGGAAATTACGATTTTGTAGGTGGCCCGGAGGCCATCACGAAACCATTGCAGGCGCTTGCTGACGCGGCAGATGAGGCCAGCAATTACGTGAATACGCGGGCAAAGAGTGGGGGCGGGTGCAGCAACCTTCACCGGCGACTGCATGGCGATCCCCGCGTTTATCTATGCAGCCAGTGCGCCTGGCTTCTGCGGGAGTGCCGCGGCGAAGACGAGGCGCCAATCCGCGTTGAGGGAGAAGGTGTGGTTGCCGAACTGGCCCGTATGGTGTGGCGATACGCAACCGGCGAAGACCCAAACGAAGACCAGTTCACACACGCTGCAACAGCGGGAGCTAAGTCAGCGAGGGTTGGTAGCTGGCAGCAAAAGGGGTCCGCTTTGCTTCATTGGTCAATTACGCAAAAAAAGTCTGATTGACTCTCTGACTTCCTGACGACCCTCCGTCAGTTTCGTCCTGCCACGCGATGCCACCGAACGCGAGGCATGGAAGAGAGGTTGTAAATGTCCGACCCAACGCTGCGCCAGCTCATGATTACGTCGGCAGTGTCGAAGATCACCGGATTGTCTGAGCGCACATTGATGCGGCACCGCAGCGAAGGTGGTGGCATCCCCTACGTGCGGCTGAGCGCAAATCGTGTGGCCTACCGCGAAGAGGATGTGCGGGCATACTTGGACGCGCGCACTTTCCCGCACCGCGCCGCTGAGCTTTCGCACGCCGCATAAACGAAACGCCGCCAGCACCCTTCACGAGAACCAACGGCGCAACGCAAAAGCTACCTCGAAAACCACGAACACCCAGCAAAGTGTGGCTGATCGATAGCGGAAAGTGTTCCGGTTTCACGCGTGATGGGTGAAGGCCAGCAAGGACTTTGCCGATGGCTAAGCACAAATCACTACCCAAGCGCCGCCACTATACGCCGCCTACCCACACGGGCGTCATCAATGACTTCCCCGATCAAACGCTCAATCGGAGTGTCAATGTATGACCCCACTCACTCTGCTGCCGCGCACCCTTGCCCAGCGTACAGGCAATCCAGCGCCAGCATACCACCGCTGCTACAAAGCGATCCTTGATGGCAAGCTGCCGGCCGAACGGGTCGGACGCGAATGGCACGTCGCAGACAGCGATTTGCCGTTGGCTGAGCGTTTGTTGGGGCTGAGTGCTCCGACGACGCCCACCGACTTCGCCGCAGCTTAGCGGAGTCGTCCGCGCACCCCGCCGGGCGGTTGGGGCACGCGGACATATTCGATGGACAAGGTCCAGGATAGCAGAACAGCATCGCAGCGTCACGCGCGATCCATTCTGAACACCCACAGCCAGGTCACAAAACCGACGCTGGCCCGCCGTCTTGAAGTCCTTGCTGATTGCGAATTGCAGCACGGGCACGTCGCCGCAGCCGAACGCCTGGCCTGGCGCGCGGCCGAGCTGCGGGGGGGCGGACAATGAGCGGCATCAGCACCCCTGTCGAGTTCGCCCGTTTGATCGCCATAAGCGAAGGCATGGGCGACGGCTATATGACGGAGCTGCTGCGGCCAGCATCCCGTGGCGAGTTGACCCTGATGCTTCCCAGCCGCGGCACGGTGCAGCCGCCGTTCCGCCGCTTGGCAAAGAAAGCCCGGCCCATCGTCGCGCTTGTAGGCGATGACGATTACGCAACGACTGGCCCGGACGGCTGGGCATGTGCGGACAAGCTGCGACGCTGGGCGGCTTTCGCCATCGTCCATGGGACCGGAGGACAGCGGCAGCACTACGCCTCGGCTGCCGTCATGGCGGCCAAGGTGCGCCGGCTGCTGTTTATCGAAACGAGCAGCACCGGGGCACAGCTATGGGCGGGCTTCTTGGCCGAGCGCACCCCGCCGCTGACCTTCATGGGGTTGCTGCCGCCCGTTGGGGCGCACCCCGTCACGCCGGCGAAGGGAGAGGTGCATTGAACGCGATGCCGCTCGATCCCACCACGGCGCTGCGCTTGGCGCTGCTGGCGAATGGCTACGTGCCCATCCCTGTAACGTCACCGGACTATCAGCACCCCAAGCTGAAATCGCCCGGCAAAGCGCCGTTCTTTGCCGGCTGGCAGACCATCAGCCGCGTCACGCTGGACGAGGACGCAGTGCGAGGCTGGCCGTCCAAAATCCGGAACCATCCCAGCACCGGGCTGCTGACCGGCGACATGGTGGGTCTGGACCTCGACGTGCCAGTGCCAGCCCTAGCGACGAGGCTGGAGCGAATGGCCGATGCCCTGCTGGGCGTAACCCCGCTGCAACGCATCGGCAAGGCACCCAAGAGCTTGCGTTGCTACCGAGCTGCGGTGCCGATGACGAAGGCGGAAACGCCGGAACTAATCCTGGACGACGGCACCATAGTTCAGGTCGAGGCAATGGGGACCGGACAACAGGTCGTCGCCTACGGCACGCACCCTGCCACCGGGCAACCATACCATTGGGTCGGCGTGGGACCGGATACTGTCCCGCTGGCAGACCTCCCCGTCGTAACCGAACAAGCCCTACAGGAGTTTTTGGCCGCCGCGGAGGCCGTGCTGCGCCAGGCTGGCGGGCTGACAAAGCAAGAGCGGGAGAAGGCGACGGCGGACGCCGCAACAGCCGAGGAAGCCCAGCAGCCGGAACCTGGCCCGGCGGCAGCCGCGGCCAAGGGCAAGGGCAAGGGTATTCGCAAGGCCGGGAATAGCGAGTTTTTCCGGCAGGTCAACAAAGCGGCGCTCGGCAACATCGGCGCGTGGTTCCCCGTGATCTTCCCAAGTGCCGAGGAGCAGAAAGGCGGCCTGACGAGCGGCGCCTGGCGCGTGTCATCGGAAGCGTTGGGCCGCAGCCTGGAGGAAGACTTGTCCATGCACCCCACCGAGGGCGGGCAAGACTTTGGCACTCGGCAGGGCTGCAGCCCGATTGATGCGGTGATTGAGTGGCACCACGAGCCGGACGCCAAAGCCGCCGCACTGTGGCTGTGCGAGCAACTGAGGATTGCGCCCGCCGACCTGGGATGGTCCGGAGGCAAGTCGGCGCGTGAGCGGCCCAGAGCGGAGGCCCGTGCCGCGTCCAACCTGCCGCTCATACAGGTCACAGCAGGGGATCTGCACAAGATCACCACGGCAGCGGAAGCGGCCATCATCGCGGCAGGAGAACCGATTTACCAGCGCGGCCCGGACCTAGTGGTGCCCATCGTACGCGCTGTGCCGGCATCTCACGGTCGGACCACGATGGCGGCTTGGCTGTCCGTCCTGGCAGTGCCCGGCCTCGTTGACGTGCTGTGCAGCGTGGCGGACTGGGAACGCTTCGATGCGCGGGCGGACGCATTCGTGCGGACGAACCCCCCGCGGCAGGTTGCGGAAATCCTGCTGTCCCGGCACGGGCGCTGGAACGTACCGGACATCGTGGGCGTGGTCACGACGCCGACAATGCGCGCGGACGGGTCCATACTCGACGCACACGGCTACGATCCTGCGACTCGTCTCTTCCATATCGCAGATCCGGCCTTGAAGCTGCACCCGGCTGTCAACAAGCCGACGCGGACCGACGCTGAAAAGGCTCTGGTCTTGCTGTCAGAGCTGCTGTCAGAGTTCCCATTTGTCGGCAAGGCGGAGCCGGACAGCCCAGCCCACAGCACAGTGGCCGGCGCCGTAGCACTGTCCGCCCTCATCACCCCTGTTGTTCGCGCCGCGGTCCCCGTAGCTCCGGCACATGCCTTTCGCGCCAACGCTCCCGGCAGCGGCAAGAGCTACCTGGCGGACACGTCCAGCGCCATCGCCACGGGACGACCGTGCCCGGTCACGTCGGCGGCGCCCGGCGACGAAGGCGAAACCGAGAAGCGGCTGACCGGCCTGCTCCTGGCCGGATCACCAATCATCAGTCTGGACAACGTAAACGGCGAGCTGGGCGGCGATTTGCTTTGCCAGGCGATTGAGCGTCCGCTGATCCAGGTGCGTCCGCTGGGTCGTTCCGAAATCGTGGAAATCGAGTCCAGGGCAACAATCATCGTCACCGGCAATGGACTTCGCGTCCGCGGCGACATGGTGCGGCGCACACTCGTGTCCGACCTCGACGCCGGGATGGAGCGGCCCGAGGAACGCCAGTTCACGGGCGATCCGGTGGGCACGATCATGGCCGACCGGGGCCGCTACGTATCCGCCTGTCTCATCATCGTGCGAGCTTACCTACTTGCCGATGGCCCCGGCAAGCTGCCGACAATTGCCAGCTTTGAGGCATGGAGTGGTCTGGTCCGGTCTGCCCTAGTCTGGCTGGGCTGCTGCGATCCCGTCGAGTCCATGAAAGTGGCCCGCGATGATGATCCGGAGCTTGCTGACTTGGGAGAGATGTTAGGCCAATGGCACGCATGTTTCGGTCATGCACCAGTCAGCGCGAGGGACGTTTTTGACACTGCAACCAAGTGTTCCGGTAGCAAAACGGGCAAACCAGCGGTCTTAGTCTACCCTGATTTGAACGACGTGCTTTTCCGTATCGCTGGCGGAAAGGATGGCATCAGCACGAAGCGGCTTGGCCGTTGGCTGATGGAGCGTGAAGGGAGGATCGTTGCAGATCAACGGTTTAAGAGAGCTGGCAACGGGCATGGCGGTGTGGTCCTCTGGCGGGCCGAGAAGCTAGCGACGCGATGACATGGTGGGTTTGGTGGGTTTGGTTGGTTCCTTCCCCTACGTACGCGGAAACTGTCTCGTTTCGTATTCGGTGCCGTAACATGACAGTTTTGGGGTATCGGCTGAAACTGGACAACCAAACCAACCAAACCCACCAGCGCCCCCTTACTGGCCCGCGGCAGGAGTGACCGTCGCCGGGCTGGCGAAGTCCAGCAGCACCCCTGCCTCAATCTTGCCGGGCCTGATCAGTGCGGCAACGAGCTGGCCGTCTGTCTCTGGCCTCGCGCGGCGGAACTCGCTCATCTGAGCCTCCGCCGCACACGCAACGGCGAACCAATCCGCGCTGGCCGGCAGGACGAGCGGCGGCAGTTCTGGGACGGTGACGCAAGTGGCCCATCGCGGTTCAAAGGCGCACAGTGCCGAGAACTCGACCACCAGCATCCGGCCGCAACCGCGGCTCCATCCTGTGGCAGCGAAGGTGCAGTCGGCAAAGCTGCCGGCGTCCAGCTTCTCCATCACCGGCGCCACGCGGCCCGCCACCCGGCGCAGCCTGGCCGGTAGTTCCTCAACCAGCTCGTCCAGCCCGAGCGATGCGGCCAGGGCGTTCGCGCCCTCGATTGCAACTGCTTCCCAGCCGCAGCCGACGCCCACCACGCAGGCCAGCGCATTTACCGAAAGCTTCGACGCGTGGCCAATGGGCGCCGCCGCGCGTGCGGAGAAAACTGCGCTGTCCGCCCAGGCCAGCGCAGTCTCCCCGTCAACGGCGACGGCGCCCATGATCGTCACGCAGCGGCGTCACCGAAAACAGTCACCGGCCGCGGCGGGGCTGGAGGTGGGGGCAGGGGTGCTGTCCAAAACTCCGCCTTGCCGAGCAGCACCAGCTCGTCCGCTTCGTCGGGCGGTAGCGCAACCACGTCGCCGGCCTGCCGCATATGCCGGGACCGGGTGCGGACTTGACGCAAGAAAGTCACCTTGCGCCAGTCCGCCTCCGGCTCGCGCTCGACGGGCGGGCGGGGGTCAAGCGGGACGTTCTCGGGGTTGCACCAGGTCGCCAGTCCTGCCTCGACCAACTCACACGAGACGGCCGGGTTGAGGCGGACACGCGCGCCCAGCGGGTCCGGTCCGTGCGGCGCAAGCAACACGATAGGGCTATGGGTTTGTTCATCAACTAGCCGGCGGAACGGTTGCGGCATCTGCGGCGGCACATACCGGCCCGATGCAGTCCCGTTCTCCAGGCGATAAGTGACTTCCTGCTCCCATGCCGCAACTGAAGCTTCATCGTCAACGAACCCAGGAAGGGGGCCGAAACGGGGGAATACCTGATTGTATCTATCGCCCAACCGGACAGCCGCCAGGCGTGGGAGTTGCGCAAGTTGGTTTGCGATGGGACCGGTTGCCGCACGGTTTTGGCGCCGGCTGACACCTATCGAGGCGGGAGTTTCAAAAACGGATTAGGCTTGCCTGGCCCGTCCGGTGCCTGCCCAATCCGGGACTTTGGCCCAGCTAGTCCGAACAACTCTCCCAGCGTGCGCCACTGCTGGATGTAGGAGGCGGGCGGCAACCCATCCGATGGTGCCGCCCGAGACTGCCGGAGGTGCGCCGTCATCGTGCACCATTGGGCAAAGCTGTCGGCGTCGCACTGGCGGGCGCCGTGAACCACCGCGTCCGCTAGATACTCGGTCCAGACGAGCGCCACGTCATACGGCAGGTCCGGCGGCTGTATCGCGATCACAGGCGACGGCGTGGCGATGGTGACGAACTGGTTCCGGCTCGGGCGCAGCGTCCCGCGGGCCTGTTTGTCGGCGGTGATGTCGGGCTTTCGGCCTGGCTTGGGCATTTCAGGTTCCGCGTTTTTCATTTTGGCTATGCAGAAATTTGGCGGTGCATCGGTCGACGGAAGTCCACGGCCCCAGGTCCGACGACCCCCTAGGGGGGGGTGAGGCGTTGAAACTCCATAAGGGGGGAGCGTGAGGAAAGCTTGGGGGCGGTCGACACTCACCCACCGTCCCAGGTCCGACCACCCCCTGGGGGGGGGGGAAGGCAAGGCGTTGAAGTCTCGTAAAGGGTCACGGAGCACCGGCCGCAGCGCGCTTCCGCGCCTCAAGCGCCGAGTGACACGGCTTGCAGAGGGGCACCAAAAAGGCCTTCTGCAATCGAAGGCCTGGATGTTCGCTGATGGGCTGCTCATGATGCACTTCGACCGCCTCAGTCACACGTCCCTGCGCCATACAGACGCGGCACAGCGGCTCCTCAGCCAGCACAGCGGCACGAACCTTCTGCCAATCGCGCCCATAACCTCGCTTTGTGGATGACCCGCGTTGCGTATCGTATTGTCGGCGCGTTTGGCTCGGCAATGGCAGGTACGCTGGGCGGTGAACCGGTGGACGGGTGGGCATAGGCGATCCTCTCTCGGTGCGGTTTCAGGGTTCACCAATTTCGCAATCATAGAAAAAAGACGGTTGTGCGGTCTTCAATTGCGCTGACCTCCCGGAGAGTCAGGCCCCCTAGGAACCCGTAACGATCCTGACCCCGGATCGCCCCGCGTGGAGTGCTATCCGGCGCTGCCAGTGCGGGACAGCAGCGTCTGTGGTGTTTCGTCGCGCTCGGGCGTCGGCAGTTCATCAGGCAGAGTATTACAGCATCGCTCCAATCTCACGCAAGCAAATAAACAGTAAACAGATACAGAGAGAGCAAGAGAGCAAGCGCAAAATGGCAGATTGGCGTGCAGTAGTGCGAAACACCTTGAACCGTTTCTGACACGACACTATGACTTGACTACCGTGATGCCTTCGGGGGTCGAGATGGATTTTGAGCTTCTGACTAAAGATCAGGTTGCCGAGCGAACGCATGTCTCGCGGCGTTACCTCGAACAGCGCCTTGCGGCTGGCACAGGTCCGGCAACGCTGCACGTTGGCCGCCGTGTGCTGATACGCAGCGATGCCCTTCAAGACTGGCTGGAGCGGCTGTCAGAGAAAGACGCGATTGCACAGGCGGCAATAGCCCAAGGAGCCGCATAGATGGCCTACAACCCCCCAACGTCGGCTCAGGTCCGCGCGCTGCTCGGCCTCACCGCAGCCGATGTCACCGCGCTCAAGGCGCTGGTGACGGGGCCTGCCGTCGCGACCTCCTACACGGTAGCGCTTCTCTCCAGCACCGCCATCGTCGGCGGGACGGTCAACGTCACTGCAACCCCCGCGGGCGGCGGCTGGCCGGCGGGCGAGACGCTTTCGCCCGCGCTGGGCGGCATTGCAGGTTCGTTCAGCCCCCAGCAGGCGACGCCCACGGCGGGCAGCACGGCGGCGGTCAGTTTTGCGCTGACGCCGACCGCGGCGGGCACGGGCGTGGTCACGGTGGGGGCCAGTCCGAGCATGGGGACGGCGGCTGGAGTGCAGCTCACGGTGTCGGCGGCGGCTCAGCCCGTTGCGCCCGGCCAGGTGACGCAGTTCGCCGCTGGTGTGCCGACGCAGACGAGCGTGGCCGTCACCTATGCAGCGCCTGCCGCGGGCACGGCGCCGATCACGTATGCCGGCTTGACGCAGG
>JAABUT010003093.1_pt1 | contig 14789 bp, 13 predicted proteins | sample 5559281 | NCBI WGS metagenome assembly JAABUT01 (sample SAMN10711880, study PRJNA513359) | rock metagenome | isolation source: Antarctica rocks | place: Antarctica: Victoria Land, Ricker Hills nord | collected 2016-01-04 | reverse complement strand
TCGTCTGTACTGAATTGCACGGGAAGTCCTCCAATCGTGAGCGGCCATGGTTTGGGTGGGATTTTTCGTACTCGGATCATGAGATAAGGTGGGTATACATCAGCACCAAAGGTGGTCGGGAAAAGATTTAATAGATGTGAAAAGTCTCCCTCAGGAGGGGCTGTCGCTCGACCGGCTTCGACAAGCGAATACGGGAGTTCGATCCTCCTCGACTGTGCAAGGCCCTCCTCAAGCTCTTGGCTTGCCTGCCCCGGTAGAACTTCGTACTGTGCCTCTATTTGACCGTTAATCAGCGTATCTTGAGAGTAAAGGAACGGGACACGCACTTACCTGGAACGAGCTCTTCTCCAGATTTCCCCTTCAGCTTCTTCATTGGTGGCACCGTTCCTGTGGCCGAAGCTGCTCTTTTGGGCGGCAGAAGCATAGTGATGTAAGGCAGGCATCGCTTTTCAGGTGACGGCTGCTTTGAGCGTCGGGGGGATGGGAAAACTGAGTTTGACATGGGTTTTGAGGGAGAGAATTGCAGGACCTAGTAGAATACATTTTCTAGAGTCGGAAGTTGTTGGTTTCGAAGGCACCTGAGCGAGGATCTCTATTCGTGAGTAGAAACCGAAAGTGCTCGCTTTTATGTGCTTTAGCTTAGCAGCTAACTATATATGGTATAGCTTCCGGGTATCCCTTGCTCTGAGACTGAGAGGGCAATGTGGGACTAGGGCACGAACATGTTTAAAACATGTTTATTGACTAACCAAATGAAGTTAGTCAAAACATGTTTTAAACATGTTTATTGAAGCATGTTTTAAACACAGGGGTAGCAACAGAGGGGGTATATATTTATAGTATCAACTAAATTGGCTGTTCCATGAGCACGTGACCATCGACGGAGATATGTGGACTGCCATTGCTGCCGTTCGATTCAATGCTTTAACCACTGCGGTAGATAGTGGTTTAACTGCTGATGGTAGCATCGTTTGAACTAGTGCGGTTGGCCCATTGAAAGGCCGGTTGATGTAAGTAGTGCATTGATTCAGATGAGTCTGCTGACGACTGGTTCCGAAGGCCATTTGAAGATGACAGTATAAGCACTTCACTGCAGGAACGATTCGGTTTGGTAGGATTATGCTCTGAAAGGCATCAGTAACAGCCTGATTGCGAGGTTTGCCACCGCGTTGAGGAGGCATAGCTGGTGGTAGCCTGGTGTCAGGGACTAGGCTGGACTAGAGGTTCTATCAATATAGAGGATTGGTTATTATATTACTTGGACTAGGTACAGGACAATACACCAGGTAATGTACAAGACGAAAGACAAGGAACGAAAGGACAGAACGAGGACTCGGCTTCTATATACATGAACCGGGTAATGCCAGGACTGAGCAGCAGTCCTATGACTTAATATTGCAAAGGCACGAAACAGGTTTTGGTGTGGCTAGACTAAGATGACGGTGGCTAGGTTAGTGGCTTAGTTCGATGAACCAAGGCTTCCTAAGGTACCGATGGTACTAGACCGGGTTGACGGCATATTCTATGCTCTGGGCTGGGATGGCGACCTGGCACCATGACAGTAGTCATCTCAATACTAGTTTGACGTGATTTCTATGTTTCTTTCTCGTTTTGCTATAGATGAGAATGTCATCTAGATAGACTTGGCAAAAGTCGTTCAGAAAGTCTCATAAAACGTCATTTATATATTGCTGAAAGAAGATCGATTCATTAGTCAGTTTGAATGATAGCATTTTATATTTATATGCTTCTAAAGCAGTGATAAAGATGATGTAATTCTCGCTATCAAAATGCATTCAAAGTTTGTTGAATGCTGATATGATGTTCAATTTAATCAGATGCTTGCAACTCACTATTTTATCAATGATCTCATCTATCAACGATAGAAAATATCTATTTCTTTTGAAAATGACATTTAGCTTTTGATAGTTCACGCAGAATCAAAGATCTTCATTTGCTTTAAGAATGAATAAAACAGAAAAGAAATAGAAAGTCTGACTGAGAGTGATGAATTTCTTCGACAGATTCTCGTTCAAATACTTCTTTACTTTCAGAAGTTTGACAGAGAACATTTGATATGCTTGACAGCGAGAGAACGTTGAATCACTGATGAGCTCAATTTTATGATCGTAGAAGCAATGAGAGAGTAGTTTATTCAATTGAGCTCAATCAAAAACATTTAAAAACTTATGATATTTCAATGACAGCTTTGCTCTAATATCTTTCAAATTCTGAGTCGTTTCATTGATTGAAGAGACGTTTAAAGCGTTCAAATTGCACTGAGTATTGTATGCAATTTTTCTATTGATGTTCATCATGAATAAAGCAAAGACTTTGATCTTGTTCTTCTTTGAATGATTCAACAGTGTTTTGAACGAAGCAACGTTTATGCTTTGAATCGAGAATGACTCTTTCTGAGCAGTGATTAAAATGAGTCGTTTGAGCATTGTAAAGATCTTAGTCTGAGTGATTGAAGAAAACGAAGTTGATCACGATCAACTTAAGTGCTTTGAATTGAGCGAGATCAAAAAAACAGAAATAGAAGTATTTAATTGATTCAAAAAAACAATGACGTTGTTTTGCATATTCAGTAATATTTCGTTTTTATTCATTCAGAGCTTACTCAATATGACTTCATGATAATTGATATCAGCTATCAACATTGATACAATCAATTTCTTATGACTTTCAATGATGAGATTGAGTAGAATTTTATGAGTGATGATCTTTTTAAATATCTTCTCATCATAATCTTTTATTAGCTTCTCTTTTGTCAGTGATATAAATTGAATTCTCAGTTTCTTGCATACTTTATTGACTAGATTGAAATGTATATCATGTAAATGACTGAATCACTGTCTATTAGAAGACGAAGACTGATAGATCATTTCTGAAAAATGAGATGAACGTCAATTAAAAATGACTTTTCAAAGTAATTCTCTTTCGATAGAATTTCATCTAGTTTGCACAAAGATATAATCTCTATTTCTTCAATGACTTTTAAAGAGATGACTAGTTTTTTGAATTAAAATTCGAATTGAAATTGAAGCAATCATATTCTTTGTTCACTGCATTGATTTTAGTAGATCGATCAAAGCACTTCTTAAAGCTATGATCTGATTTATGACATATGAAACAGCTTTCAAATAGAATGTCTGCTTCTTTGATGCTAGTTAAAATTGCGTCGCGCGACTTTAAATGATCAGACTTCAAGTGATTAACTAACTGCTGAGTGATAACAGTTGCTTTATGAAAGATAGTTTTTGAAACATCATCAACACGTTTGATTTTGTTCTTGATCTCTCGAATGACTTGCTGATCATTATTCAAATGAATCAGATAGAAATGAATTTCTTTTAGAAAATCAGATTGAACTAGTTGATTTACTCAAATGAATCAAAAACGAAGATGTATTTTATCTTTCAGATCAATGATCAATTGCTTTTCGTGATAGTCTAGATAGAAAGATAGTTGTTGAAACTGAGTATAGAACTCACTGAATTTCTTTGATTCTTGAATTAAGTTGTAGTATTTTCTACGAAAGTTGACTTTCTTATTCAAGTCATTAAATAACTGAGCTAGCTCTTTCAAAAGATCTTCGACGATTTTATAAAGATTGATACAATCACATTTGCATCTAGCTTGAGTGATCTTTGCTACGTCATCAAATAATCTAGAATGTACATAGCTCAATTTGACTCGTTCATTAGAAAAGAGATCAACGTTGATCTTTAGTTTATTCTGAATTTTTCGTATCAGTTCTTTCAAGTAGAGTTCTTTTCATCAGTAAACAGCGAAGAATCAGGTATTTTTTGAGATCTAGAACGCTCAGAGTAAATGAAATCAGAAGAAGTGTTTTCTTTAGCTTAAAGTTTAGTCTTTAACTCTTTGATTTCGTCTTCTTGTTGTTTATTTAACTCGTAGAGTTGATCTGTTTCTTTATCAAGAACTAGACTTCAAGTCTTTCAGATTTCGTAGAAGACGAGAGATATTATCATTTCAGTGAATGATTCATCATCTTCATGAATGAATGATACAGCACTTGATGATTTCGTTCGTGATTTCAATCAATCAGCATCAGAGATTTGAGAGAAACGATTTCGAAATTCTTCAGAATGCTCTTCAGTAAATGAATGACTAAACATGATGAGATTTGTTTGAAAGAAAGTTGAATGAATGACAATGCTTGATGATTGAAAAAGAAAGACGTATAAGATGATGTTTAATCTTCAACAAAGAAAATGAGATTTGTTTATTGATTGATTTGATTAATTCTTTAACAAACAACGAAGATTCTTTATCATTGAATCTATTGATCGATTTGATTCTTAAGCAATTCACGAAGATTCTTTATCGTGATTCTCATAATCGAGTGAACTTTGCGTACTTAATGAGCAATAAGTAGTCTAGCAATTCAAACAGTCTTGTTGTTGATTTTATTCAACTCTTTAGTGTTGTTCTGTCTTTCAATTATCATTGATCATCAGATAAATGAATTTCTTTAGACTCGTTCTGTCTGTACAAGTATGTTGAATGAGTAATGAAATCAGTATCATGTGATTAATGAATTCTTAATATAATGTCAGAATCATGTTTAAATGATACAATCAATGAAGATCAGAGTTAATAATGCTTGATCTTTAGAAATAGCTATAACTGAATATTAAGAATACAGAAGAAGATTGATACAAAAGCTTCTATTTATGTAATGTTCAGAGACTGCGCTAGATTTGAAAGAAATGTGTTTGTGACATGAAAAGAAAATGATGTAGATGAATAAGATGTTGATGAAAGAAAAGAATGTTGAGAAAGAAAAAAGATATTGAGTCATATCTGAGTCAAATCTGAGTCAGATCTCGAGCAGATTGTTGACTAGCTCTAATTATTATGCAGAGTACTCGCTAGTATGCATTGTAAATTGATTAAAGCTTCAGCCTTGTTCAATCTTATCAGTCTTGTCAATCTTGATATGCTTGTAACACTTCTTTGAAAACAGTGAAAGTTATGATATCAACAAAAGATTAAACACGTCTGCAATGAGTTTAAATCATGCATGAGAGCATTTAATCTTAAGAAGTTATGCTGAAGTTACATTAAGTGATGAAATATGCAGAAATACTTAAAAATGAAGTGATAAACAAGATGATTGATGATGCACATGATTTATCTTTATTGCTGACTGAGCATTAATACATTGAAGTGACAATGAAGCTGACATTCATACAGAAACAGATCAGACAAACTTAAAGAGTAATCTGAAAAGAGAAATTCAACGCAGCTCATTTTCAATATTTGACATCAGAGATAACATATTGATATTTGCAACTGCACAAAAGTTATGCAAAGTCTCACAGCACATTATTAACGCAGCTATGCATGAGAAAAATTGACTTCAATCAATTTCTACATGAAAGATGAGTACTTAATGTTTCTACAATGATGTGCAAGTGCAGCAAAGATCATATGTTGATCAAGCACATTCTATTAACATGTTTTAAATGAAAGATAGAATGAAAGATGATGCAATGTAAAAAGAACATCATGAACTTGAGAAAGCTTCTAGAAATTCTGAGCATGATGACAGCAATCATTCAAATGATATTCTTAACAAGCATATTAAATCAATTTCATACTGTAATGTCATTGAAGAATTAGATGAAAGAAGAGAAAAGCAAAGAAGAAACAAACTCATAAAGTTTTCACATTGAAAACAGTTACAGTATAAAATGCAGAGAAAAGTGATAGTAAATATGAAAAGAGCGCTACGCTAACGCAGCGTTCACTACAATATATAAAATCTTGCATAGATTCATAATGAGTGTTGAATTGAGTAAGAATAAAAAAAAATTAAAAAAATGTTATTGCTCAATTAAAGAATGAGCAAGTGCAAGATATTGAAACAAGCAGAGAATTATTTATTGTGATCAAAAAGATATTGCTTTGAATGATAATGCAAAAAAGTAATGCATTTATTAATCATGAAATTAAATTCATGCTTTAATGATAACTGTCAACGACTTTTCTCAGTGATTGATTCACTTCAGAGCTTTTCAAGAGCAAAATGATAAAAGATTTAGAAAACTGATACAAGATATTTGCATTCATTGAAACTCTACGTACTTGATGCTTTGTCAAGCATATCAACTATGTGAATTTGTTGATCTTTGAACAGAGAAATACTGCGAAGATTTCAAGATCACAAAGATCAAATTTAATGAAAGTGAGTGATTCATGATTTTGCTTGTTGACAATTTATTAAATCTCTTTTATGAATGCACTTTAGTAATATCATGAACAACTAATGCAAATATTCACTTGAAATTTCAAATATTTAATGCACTTTTTGTCAAAATTGTGTCTAAATAATACAATCAATGAAGATCAAAGTTGATAGTGCTTGATTTTTAGAAATAACTATAACTGAATATTAAGAATACAGAAGAAGATTGATACAAAAGCTTCTATTTATGTAATGTTCAAAAACTGTGTTAAACTTGAAAGAAATGTGTTTGTAACATGAAAAGAAAATGATGTAAATAAATAAGATGTTGATGAAAGAAAAGAATGTTGAGAAAGAAAAAGAGTGTTAAGTCATATTTAAGTTAAATCTGAGTCAGATTTAGATCAGATCTCAACTAAATCATTAACTAGTTTTAATTATTACACAAAATGTTCATTAGCATGCATTGCAAATTGATTAAAGCTTCAGTCTTGTTCAGTCTTATTAATCTTAATACACTTGTAACATTATTTCTCTCTTTGAAAATTTATATTCATATGAATGTAGTTTCTTTGCTCACTTTTGTTAATAGTTATTTCAATATTTAGCGCGATTTGCTTGAATATAACTTATGAAATTTATTCAAAACTTTCTCTGAGTCATTGAATTTCTCTTTATCAACATAGTATCATTCATTGTTTCTATCTAGATCTTTTCATTTGACTTTGTACTGTATTCAATCTTGATAGCATCTGAAATTCAATATATCATTTATTTTTCAATGTTCATCATCTTCAATAGTGATTAATCTGAGTGATTCTGAATGTTGTTCTGATAGAGAGTTTTCTGAATACAATCATAGTAGCTTTGAGCTGAACATTAAATGCAAATGCTTCATGCTAACTGATAAATGAAGATGATAGAAAATACTCACTTTAGCAATAATTTGATAAAGATTTAGCTGTTTATCTTTTAAATCTTTGCAGAGTTTCATTATCTTGATGTTTCTGAAAGATAGTCAAATTCAATCATTTACTTTATATGTGATGTTTCATTTATGTTTATTAATCTGAACTTTGATGATCAGCTTCATCTTTTTCAATTGTTGATGATTGAAACTCAGTAACTTTTTCATTTGAATAACAATATCATTTGTCTTTCTAGCTTCAAGTCATTCATAAGTTGTTTTATAGTCAGTTGTATTTGAATTAAAACTCATTCGAGAATGAAATTCTTTATTGAAGTAAAAAAGAATCATTGAAGTGATCAAGAAAATATTGAAATTGTTGCTGAATTTCATCATAAATATTCATTTAACTCAGTTGTTCTGCATGTAATTGCAATAAATTCTAAGTTCATGTTTGACATCTTGATTGACTCATTTCAATTGATCATTAATCTCAGAATGATAGATTGTAAATAAACTAGCTGTGATTCTCAGTCGTTTGCAAAGACTCTTTCACATAGTTAATATAAATTGAAAGTCTTTGTTTGAAACAATAGAACTGAGTAAATCATGCAGTTGATAAACGTTTCATAGCATGATTCAAACTATTTCTTTAACTGAAATGTCATTGTTTTTTTAATGACAGAAAACATAGTGACATTCTTTGATGAAATAACATATGATTATGCAAATGACATTATAGTTTTCTGACAGAAATAGCTCAGTGATGAAGTTCATAATTATATCTTTTCAGCATTTCTGTGAAATCAAAAGAGAATGATGAAGTTCATTAATGCTATTTCTAGAAACTTTGCTTCGCTGATAAGCATGATAGTTTTGAATATATCATCGAATAGTAGCTTAATGATCTGATCAATAGTAGAAACGCTGAACTAGATTAATGATTCATTTATTATCAAGATGAGAGATTGAAGATTGATCATGCACTTCTTGTAGTAATTTTGTGTGCATGTTCTCAGAAATTCACAGTAGATTTTTTCTAAATAGAATGTTGTCAATGATTTCACAGTTCTTCAGTTTAGTGATATGAAATTTGAGCTTGTTATCATTCATAGCTTGTTTATATTCGCTGCAAAGCTCATCTGTTTAATTGATCATACATAATCATTGATAGAGATTTGCTTTTGATTCAACAAATAAAACATTAACTTTATCAAAAATCAAAATAGTTTGAAAATGATTTTCAAGATGCTGAGCTGATTCAAAGACATTTATTAAAGACATTCATTAAAGACATTCATTAAAGACATTCTGATTAAAGTATTGACTTTAGTATTTATTTTGCCTGATCTAAAGATGATCTGAAAGTTGAACTTCAATAAAATGTTCAGATAGTTGACTTGTCATCAACTCAACTGTTTGTTTTTCATGAAAATCTTCAAAGTCTGATGATTGATGAACATCTGAATAAGTAGTTCAATGCATTTCAGCTTGAGTCATCAATGTTCAAAGCATTGAATAATGACTAAAAACAATGACATCATTTTGCGTATTCAGTAATATTTCGTTTTTGTTCATTCAGAGCTTACTCAATATGACTTCATAATGATTAATATCAGCTATTAACATTGATACAGTTAATTTCTTATAACTTTTGATGATGAGATTGAGTAGAATTTTATGTGTGATTATCTTCTTAGATATCTTTTTATCATAATCTCTTATTAGCTTCTCTTTTATCAATGATATAGATTGAATTCTCAGTTTCTTGCATACTTTATTGACTAGGTTGAAATGTATAATCATGTAAACGACTGAATCACTGTCTATTAAAGAACAAAGACTGAAAGATCATTTCTAAGAGATGAGATAAGTGTCAATTAGAAATGACTTTTCAAAGTAATTTTCTTTTGATAGAATTTCGTCTAGTTTGCACAAAAATATAATCTTTATTTCTTTAATGACTTTTAAAGAGATGACTAGTTTTTTGAATCGAAATTCAAATTGAAATCAAAGCGATTATATTCTTTGTTCACTGCATTAATTTTAGTAAGTCAATTCAAGCACTCTTTAGAGCTATGATCTGATTTATGACATATGAAACAGCTTTCAAATAAAATGTCTGCTTCTTTGACGTTAGTTAAAATTGCTTCGCGCGACTTTAGCTGATCAGACTTCAAGTGATCAACTGATTGAGTGACAATAGTCACTTTATAAAAGATAGTCTTTGAAAGATCATCAACGCATTTGAGCTTGTTCTTGATTTCTTGAATGACTCGCTGATCATTATTCAAATAAATCAGATAGAAATGAATTTCTTTTAGAAAATCAGATTGAACTAGTTGATTTATTCAAATGAATTGAAAATAAAGATTGATTTTATCTTTCAGATCAACAATCAGTTGCTTTTCGTGATAGTCTAGATAGAAAGATAAACGTTGAAACTGAGTATAAAATTCATTGAATTTCTTAAATTCTTGAATCAAGTTGTAGTATTTTCTACGAAAGTTGATCTTTTTATTTGAATTATCAAACAACTGAGCTAACTCTTTCAAAAGATTTTCGACGATTCTATAAAGATTAACATAGTCATGTTCATGTTTAGCTTGAGTGATCTCATCTGTGTCATCAAATAATCTAGAATGTATATAGCTCAATTTGACTCGTTCATTAGAAAAGAGATCAACATTGATCTCTAGTTTATTCTGAATTTTTCGTATCAGTTTTTTCAAGTAGAGTTCTTTTCATCAGTAAACAGCGAAGAATCAGATATTTTTTAAGATCTAGAATGCTTAAAGTAGATGAAATCAGAAGAAGTGTTTTCTTTAACTTGAAGTCTAGTTTTCAACTCTTTGATTTCGTCTTCTTGTTGTTTATTTAACTTGTAGAGTTGATCTGTTTCTTCATCAAGAGCTAGACTTCAAGTCTTTCAGATTTCATAAAACATGAGAAGTATTATCATTTCAGCGAATGATTCGTCATCTTCATGAATGAATGACGCAGCACTTGATGATTTCGTTCGTGATTTCGATGAATCAGCATCAGAGATTTGAGAGAAATGAGTTCAAAATCTCTCAGAACACTCTTCAGTAAATGAACAACTAAACATGATGAGATTTATTTAAAAAGAAGATCGAATGAATGAAGATGCTCAAAGATTGAAGAAGAAAGATGTATGAGATGAGATTCAATCTTCAACAAAGAAGATGAGATTTGTTTGTTGATTAATTTGATTGATTCTTTAGCAAACAACGAAAATTCTTTATCATTGAATCTATCAATCGATTTGATTCTTGAGCAATTCACGAAGATTCTTTATCATGATTCTTGTAATTGAGTGAACTTTGCATACTTAATTAGCAATAAGTAGTTTAGCAATTCAAACAGTCTTATCATTGATTTTATTCAACTTTCTAGTGTTGTTCTATCTTTCAATTATGTTGATCATCAGATAAATGAATTTCTTTAAACTCATTCTGTCTAAATGAGTATGTTGAATGAGTAATGAGATTAGTATTATGTGATTAATGAATTCTTAATATAATGTCAGAATCGTGTTTAAATGATACAATCAATGAAGATCAGAATTGATAGTGCTTGATCTTTAGAAATAGCTATAACTGAATATTAAGAATACAGAAGAAGATTGATACAAAAGCTTTTATTTATGTAATGTTCAGAGACTGCGCTAGACTTGAAAGAAATATGTTTGTAACATGAAAAGAAAATGATGTAAATGAACAAGATGTTGATGAAAGAAAAGAATGTTGAGAAAGAAAAAAAGTGTTGAAGAAGAAAAAGAGTGTTGAATCATATCTGAGTCAAACCTGAGTCAGATTTAAATTAGATCTCGACTAAATTGTTAACTAGTTCTAATCAGTCTTGATACGTTTGTAACATCATGTTGCTACTATATGTTGACAACATAGTCATTGTTTTCAAATCATTGAGCAACATTAAATGATTTAAGCATGAGTTTCAATGTGTTTTCAAAGTCAAGAATTTGAGAAAAATGAAGAAAATTCTTGACATTCAAATTACTTGCAACAGAAAAACACGAATCTTACGAATGAATTAAACTCACTATCTTCATGATGTTCTCAAAAGACTCAACATGAGACAAAATAAGCACAAGATAACAAATCTTTCAATAAATGAATATGATGCTTTTTGCTCAGCTGAACTTGAAGATGTGAGAATCAATCAGCATGAGTATCAACAAGTCATTGAAAGTTTCATGTATGCTGCAATTCATACTCATTTTAACATTGCTTTTGCGCTCAATCAATTAAGTCAATATTTTAGCAATTCTGCAAAATATTATGAACATGCTTTGAAGAAGTTGATGCAATATGTTCGTTTCATCATTGATTTAAATATCATGTACGAAGTCAGTAAAAGCATGAAGTTAGTAAAATACTCTGACTCAGACTACGTTTCAGACAGACTAAATCACAAGTCAATTCTCATTTACATCTACATGCTTGATGAAGAATCAGTCTTCTGAATAAGTTGAAAGCAAAAGTTCGTTGTCACATCAATCATCAAGACAAAGTACATGATTCTATTAATCTGCATCAAGAAAAATCTATAAATCAATCAAGTGCTTAAAAACATGAATCTGACAAAGTATCTGAACATCAGTCACAGTCACGTTGATATTCTTGAGAAAATTACTCATTAATCTGTCTCATTCACACAGCTCAAGAAAGATAATCAAGCATCTTTTATGCTGATTAAGAATGCTCATATTCACGAAAGATCAAAGCACATTAACATCACTTATCATCACATTCAAAATCTGCACAAGAAGAATCAGATTTCAGTGAACTTCATTTCTAATCAAGATATGATAGCAGATGAATTGATCAAGTCACTATCTCAACAGAACTTCAATAGATTCATTGAACAACTGAAACTGAAAAGCAGTGAAAGTTAAGAAATTCACAAGCATTAAGTGAAAGTATTAAGAAGTACAATAATAAACTTGTTTCTAACAGCTTATTGCAATAGCTCTGAATTCAGTCTGAATTCAGTCAGACTTGTTTCTAGCAACTCTCTTTAAACTAGCATCAGAGATAAAGTTGCATGTCACCACTTTGTCATGCGTGACAGTATATAAATAGAGCAGTCTGTGACTTCTCTTCATAATCTAGAGAGATTTCATAAAATGTGATACTGTTCACTTTATTCTTTCAATATTTTTCATCATATTCTCTATCATGTTTCTCATCATGTTTTCATCATGTTTTCTATCATATTTTCTATCAAATTGATTGCAAAATTGATTGCAAAAAAATTTGAAAAAAATTTAGAAAAAGTATACTATTTTTAGTACATAATATACTATATTTAGTATCAAAAATCGAGTTCAAATCAAATCAATTCAATTTTGAGTTAAGTTCAAGTTAAGAAGAATTAACTTAATCTCAGTTTGAACTCAGACTTAAGTTGAGTTAAATTTTCTCAACTCAACTTAACTTTAACTTGACAATAAATTTAGAGTAAATGAAATCAGAAGAAGTATTTTCTTTAACTTGAAGTCTTGTTTTCAACTCTTTGATTTCATCTTCTTATTGTTTCATTGACAAAATGTTCAACAGCTAACTTTTTGCTTAATGACAGAATCTGAAAAAGTTGACTTGATTTAGCTAATAATCAGTTAACAACTGATTAATCAGCTAAATTTCAGTTAATTTCAGCTAACTCAGCTAATTCAACTAAAATATTTATCTACATGCTCATCACTTTACTCGCTCATTTACTCGCTCATTTACTCGCTCATTTACTCGCTCATCTACTTGCTCATTTACTTGCTCATTTACTTGCTCATTTACTCGCTCATTTACTCGCTCATCTACTCGCTCATTTACTCGCTCATTTACTCGCTCATTTACTCGCTTATGTACTCGCTCATTTACTCACTCATTTACTCATCACTCTACATACTCATCACTCTACTTGTCAATTTACATGCTCATCATTCTACTTATCACTTTACATGCTCATCATTCTACTCGTCATTCTACATGCTCATCATTCTACTCGTCATTCTACATGCTCATCATTCTACTCGTCACTTTACATACTCATCATTTTACTCATCATTCTACTTGCTCATCTACTCGCTTCATTTACTCACTCATTTACTTGCTCATTTACTTGTTCATTTACTCGCTCATCTACTCATCATTTTACATACTCATCATTTTACTTCTTACTTTACATGCTCATCATTCTACTCGCTCATTTACTTGCTTCATTTACTCACTCATTTACTCACTCATTTACTCACTCATTTACTTGCTCATTTACTCGCTCATCTACTCATCATTCTACATACTCATCATTCTACTCACTCATCTACTCACTTCATTTACTCGCTCATTTACTCGCTCATCTACTCGCTCATTTACTCGCTCATTTACTCGCTCATTTACTCGCTCATTTACTCGCTCATTTACTCGCTCATCTACTCGCTTATCTACTCGCTCACTCAAATTTTCTATCAAATTTTCTATTGAATTTTCTATCAAATTTTCTATCAAACGCTTTATCAAACGCTCTACATGCTTCAAATTATGAATGCATAACACACATTAAACAATTCTTCAAACAATACTTTCTACTGAGCTTTCTACTGAGCTATTTACTGAGTTATTAATTGAGCTTTCTACTGATCTTTTTACTGACTCATTGACTAATCTTTTTACTGATCTTTCTACTGAGCTATTGACTGATCTTTCTACTGAGTTATTGATTAAGCTTTCTACTGATCTTTCTACTGACTCATCAACTGATCTTTCTACTGATTTTTCTACTGAGCTATTGACTGATCTTTCTACTGAGCTATTAATTGAGCTTTCTACTGAGCTATTGATTGAGCTTTCTACTAAGCTATTGATTAAGCTTTCTACTGATCTTTCTACTGATCTTTCTACATGCTTCAAAATACGCGTCGATTGAATGCATAACATGAGTCAAACAATGCTTTAAACAATGCTTTTTACATGACTTTCTATCAAACATTCTACATGACTTTCTATCTCATTAGTTTACTCATTAACTTTCTCATTGACTTTTCAATTAACTTTCTCATTGACTTTCTCATTGACTTTTTCAGCGCATATATTAAACTGTGTAAATAGCTATTATTTAGATAGTCAAATTAATTATTAATTAATCTATTATACGAGCGCAATAACTATCTAGTCATTAATTCAATATTTGATTGTTAATAAGCAAAATGCACAAATGTTAAAGAAGTTAACAAAAGAGATAATATTGATATTAGTTGAGTGCACAGCTAAACCAGCTAAAAATCAGCTAATAGTCAGCTAATAACTGAGAGAGTCAGCTAATTTCAATCGTTAGCTGACACATGAGATTAACAGCTAACTCAGAAAAAGTCAACAAAAATCAGCTAATATTGACTTTTTTCGTCTTATGATTTTGTCAATGTTATTTAACTCGTAGAGTCAATCTGTTTCTTCATCAAGAGCTAAACTGCAAGTCTTTCAGATTTTGTAAAACATGAGAAATATTATCATTTCAGCAAATGATTTGTCATCTTCATGAATAAATGATGCAGCACTTGATGATTTCAATGAATCAGCATCAGAGATTTGTTTGAAGCGATTTTGAAATTCTTCAGAATGCTCT
>JAABUT010003091.1_pt1 | contig 14798 bp, 14 predicted proteins | sample 5559281 | NCBI WGS metagenome assembly JAABUT01 (sample SAMN10711880, study PRJNA513359) | rock metagenome | isolation source: Antarctica rocks | place: Antarctica: Victoria Land, Ricker Hills nord | collected 2016-01-04 | reverse complement strand
CAACGCCATGTCGACCGCGCCCTGGCCGCCACACAGGACCGTGCATAACGCGATCATCAAAAGCTCGTGGAAGTCATGCAGCCCGGCATTGCCGGTTCGCGGGTCTTCCAAACCTTCCCAGTAGGCCGCAAACTGATCCAAGGCGTCCACCCATTGCGCGAGCATCCCGCCAAACAGTGGAATCCATCACCAGACCCCCGCACAAGCCCCAATCTGTCAACCCCATTTCCAAATGCGATTCCCCTGCCCCCTGCCCCGTTTGCCATTCCAGGCTTTGGGCTTGGATTCGCATAATGGTCTGGTACGGAACTGGGATTGACCCGCTTCCATGGACGGTCAGTGGACTTGGGCGGGTTGCGGGATCAGGGCGGCAGCTTGATCATGGTGGTAGCACCTTTCGTAGTCGGTGGGGGAGCGGTAGCCGAGGCCTGAATGCAGGCGGTGTGGGTTGTAGAAGCCCTCGATGTAGGTGAAGCAGGCCATGCGGGCCTGGGCCTGAGACGTGAAAGGGCGGCGGCTCAGGAGTTCGCATTCCAGGGTCGAGAAGAAGCTCTCGGCCATGGCATTATCGTAGGCGTCTCCGACAGATCCCATGGACGGTCGGACACCTGCTTCCTTGCAGCGGCTGCCGAAGGCCAGCGACGTGTACTGGCATCCCTGGTCGGAATGATGGACGACGTCCTTCGGTCGGCGCTGACCGATGGCCATGTCGAGTGCGTTCACGATGAGCTCGGTCCGCAGGTGGTTCGCCATGGACCACCCGACGATTCTGCGGCTGAAGACGTCGAGCACGATGGCGAGATAGAGGAAGCCGCTCATCGTCGGCACGTAGGTGATGTCGGCCACCCACAACTGATCGGGCGCCTGGGCCTTGAAGTTGCGGTCGACGAGGTCGGGCGCGGGTCGGGCTTCCTCGTCCCGCCGCGTCGTCGTGGGGCCGCTGCCGCGATGGCAGGCGCCCACGAGGCCGGCGTCGCGCATCAGCCTGGCGATGCGCTTGCGGCCGTGCCGCTCACCTTTGGCCTTCAGCGCCGCATGGACCCGCGGCGCTCCATAGGTGTCGCGAGAAGTGGCGTGCACGTTCTGCACCCGCACGAGCAACGCCCCATCCGCCACTTGACGGGCCGACGGGGCTCGATCGCGCCACGCGTAGAACCCGGCCTTCGAAACACCGAGGACGCGGGCCATCACGGCCACGGGAAAGGCAGCCTGGTTCGCGCTCATGAATGCGAAGAGCCCGACGGCACGACGCCGGTCTCCCGCGCGAACCAGGCCGCCGCTCGAGAGAGGATGTCGCGCTCCAGGCGCAGCTGTTTGTTCTCACGACGGAGGCGGAGCAGTTCGTCCCGCTCGTTTGCCGCCAGGGCAGGCTCGATGGCGGCCGGCTTCGGCTCACCACGGCCGTCCCGCCGATCGGCCGCGGCGACCCAGTTCCGGATCGCCTGGCCGGAAGGCTCGAACTCGCGGGACAGGTCTTCCGGATCGCGGCCGGCACGGACCAGATCGACCATCTGTTGCCGGAACTCCGGCGCATAGGGTGGGCGCGTCTTGGCCATTGGGGAGCACCTCGTGCAAAAGCATCATCGGTGTCCATGGAAGCGGGTCAATCCCAGGCAACGGTGCCGCAGAAGCGATGATGAGCCGCCGTGCGGACCTTTTTTGGTTGGGCTCCACGGCTGTCAGTTATTTTGTGGCGCAGACCAAAGGACGCGCCAAAATCGTCGGCAGCTACACAGACGTTGCATATATCGGAGTGGCCCTGCCCAAAGGGTCGGAGATGGCCGCCCCGCTACAGGCCGCGATCCAACATCTGATCAATAACGGTATATACGGGAAGATTGTTACGAAGTGGGGACTCGCAGACAGCGCGATAAAGCAAGTCCCATTGAACCCAACCAATGTGGAGAAATGAGTTCCGGCGTGTCGGATCCCCTCGCGCCAGGGCTGCTCCACCCTGAATCGGCCACGCCGATGCAGGTGGTTCCCCTGCGACATCCCTGGACCTGGGCCGCCAGCCTGCTCGTCGTGCTATTGGCGGCGGCCACGGCCTGGAGTGTCGCAACCAATCCGGCGTTCCAGTGGCACGTGGTGGCGCAGTATCTTTTCGACGATCAAATCATGGTGGGGCTGCGCCGAACGCTGGAGCTGACGTTCGCCGCCATGGGGCTGGGCTTGGTGCTGGGCACTGTGCTGGCCGTCATGCGGCTCGCGGACAACGCGCTGCTCTCCGTACTCGCCTGGCTCTACATCTGGTTTTTTCGTAGCGTGCCCGTGCTCGTGCAACTCATCTTTTGGTACAATTTCGGCGCGCTCTATGCACACATCACCCTCGCCGTGCCTTGGGGGCCCGTCGTGTTCAGCGCCACCACCAACGATGTCGTCACGCCGCTCACGGCTGCCCTCGCCGGGCTCGGCCTGGCGCAGGCCGCCTACACGGCGGAGGTCATCCGGGCGGGCATCCTCTCGGTGCCGCGTGGCCAGACCCGGGCGGCCAAGGCGCTCGGGATGGGCCCGGCCACCATCTTCATCCGCATTGTGTTCCCGCAGGCCATGCGCGTGATCATCCCGCCCGTCGGCAACGAGATTATCTCAATGGTGAAGGGGACGTCGCTGGTCAGCGTGATTGCGATGGCCGATCTGCTCTACACCGCACAGCTCATATATGCTCGCACCTATGAAACCATCCCGCTGCTGATCGTCGCCTCGCTCTGGTACCTCGCCATCGTGTCGGTGCTGTCGGTGGGCCAGCACGCGCTGGAGCGGCACTACGGACGCGGCGCATGACCGAGCCGATGGTCCGTATTCGCGGCCTGCGCAAGCGCTATGGCGCCAGGGAGGTGCTCCGCGGCATCGACATGGACGTGCCGCAGGGCTCTGTGATGTGCATCATCGGGCCTTCGGGTTCGGGAAAGAGCACGCTGCTGTCCTGCATCAACCATCTCGACCGCATCGATGGCGGTCAGATGTGGGTGGCCGGCGAGCTGGTCGGCTATCGCGAGCATGGCGGCAAGCTCTATGAGTTACCCGAGCGCAAGGTGGCAGGCATGCGCGCGCGCATCGGCATGGTGTTTCAGCAATTCAACCTGTTTCCGCATATGACGGTGCTGCAGAACATTATCGAAGCACCGATCCGGGTGAAGCGGGAGCCCACCGCCCAAATCCGGGCCAAGGCCATGGTGTTGCTGGAGCGGGTCGGGCTGACCGACAAGGCGGCCGCGTTCCCGTCCCAACTTTCCGGCGGCCAGCAGCAGCGCGTCGCGATCGCACGTGCGCTGGCGATGGAACCGAAGCTGATGCTGTTCGATGAACCGACCTCCGCACTCGACCCCGAGCTGGTCGGCGAGGTGTTGGCCGTGATGCGCGACCTTGCCGCCAGCGGCATGACAATGATGGTGGTCACGCACGAATTGGCCTTCGCGCGCGAGGTCGGTAACGATCTAGTCTTCATGGCGGACGGCCTCATTGTCGAACGAGGGTCCCCCCGGACTGTACTTGCCAGCCCTCAGGAGGCGAGGACACGCGAGTTCCTGTCTCGCGTGCTCTGAGCGCGAGTAGGCCGGACTCGGCCGGGGTCCAGCTTGGCTTGTGTCTGCCCGAAAGGACGCTTCGCCACTGGTTTGTTGGTCGACGGATCAGAGACAAGACGCCTAATTCGGACCTCCCGGGCGCAGCACACAGGAAACAGAACGGCATCGTTCGCTCAATGGCGCGAACCACGACGAGTTTTTACGATTCCGGCGGTAAAGAAGCGACGAACGAGCGAGATCCCCGACCGTCGGGCGCAGAGTTCGGCAGATTGTACGAGTGACACCCGCCGTCAACAGACAGTTGGCCTTGGGGGTGTATTCCCTGGACGGGCTCGCGACCTCTGCCTAGAGTGTGTCGCGCTGTAGCTGACACACACCAGCTCTAACCTGTGAGCCGGTTCACGGGCTTAAGTTGAAGCTCCGCTTCAACGACAGCCTGACAGGCTCTAGTGCGGGAATCATCGCTGACAGACGAGCGCCCTGGCACCGTTCAGGCACCAGGACTAAAGGGAGCGTCGCTCAGATGCTTGGGCCTATGACATTCCAGCAAGCATCGCAACGGAACGATTGAAGTGTCGGCTGTTTCATCAACGTTGGAACACTTACAATACATTTTGTCGATGGCTGGCCCATGAGAACCTAGCGCAGGACGAAGCGGTCAAGTTCGGCGCGGAACTCGTTGACAAACTGTTGTGCAGATTGCGACAGGCTGCGGTGAGCCGGGCGCAAAAGCACGACGTTGAATTGGACTTGCGGCATGAACGATCGCGTGACGAGACCCTTTCCGACATATTCGAGCGCTGAAAACGGGTCGACGATGGAAATTCCCAAACCCGACGCGACCAGCCCACAGGCGACGATGGAAGCGGGTGTTTCGGCCCGTATTTGGCAGACGACGCCAGCATCCGCGAAAATGGCGTCTATAGGGTGCCGCATCGGTACTGTCGCTTCCGGAGCAATGAATGACTCACCGTCGAAGTCCTTCGGCCTGACCACGCGGCTCTTTGCCAAGTGATGCCCCTTAGGCACGATTGCGACAGCAGGCACCGGCGTGAGCTTTTCGGCGACGACGGCCGCGCTTTCCGTCAGTGAGTGAACGAAACCGATCTCGCAGTGGCCGGTCTCGATCCAGTCGAGCACGCCCGTTGAGACTCCCGTGAAAATAGCGAGATTGAGCTTCGGCCGGGCTTTCAGAAACTGGCCGGCAAAGCGTGGCAGAAAGCCGACTGCGAGCGCCGGCATAGCAGCGATGCGCAAGACCCCGGTGTGCCCCGCGCGCAGATCGCGCGCGGCCTGCGCGATGCGCTCTATCCCGACAAACTGTCGCTCTACTTCGCGATAGAGGGTCAAGGCTTCCCTTGTCGGCATGAGACGACTGCCACGCTTCTCGAATAGAACGAGCGAAACGGCCTTTTGCAGATCGTGGATAAGCCGGCTTACCGCCGGCTGCGAAACGTGCATGACCCTCGCGGCCGAGGTGATGCCGCCCGTGATCATAACGGCCCGGAAAGCCTCAATTTGGCGCGACTGGAGCATAAAGCAGCCTCCTTGGCAGTTCGAAGCATACCATAACCTTTGCTGATGTAGGCCGCCAAACATGCGATTTGACGCTCCCTGACAGGGCTCTAGATCTTAGCCTCCTGTAAGTCGCGGCCTCTCCATCAGCGCTGGCCGTGCGATGTGGCTGTTTCGGCCAGGAATGTGCTCAGGCGCGCCGACACCGTCGCGCTCAGAAAGATTCTGCCCCGGCGATGTCCGTCGGCATGGAGAGAGAATATGTTTCGCCGGCTGCCCGGTCTCGTAGACGCTTCCGTCCGCTTCACCTTTGACGGGCGGCCACTTTTGGGCTGCCGGGGCGACTCGGTCGCTGCGGCGCTGCTCGGCGAAGATGTCGCGATCTGCCGCAGCACTCCCGTGTCGGCGATGGCGCGCGGTCCTTTCTGCCTGATGGGCGTGTGCTTCGACTGTCTCGTCAGAATAGACGGTGCTCACAACCGGCAGGCCTGCCTCGTTCCTCTCGCCGAGGGCATGTGCATCGAGACGCAGGTAGGCGCTCGCGCTGCGGATGGCGAAGAGGTTTCGGCATGAAGATCATCGATAGCGTTGGCCTGTTCGTCGCCCATTACGACCTCGCGATAGTGGGCGCCGGCCCGGCGGGTCTCATGGCAGCGATCACCGCGGCCGAACTCGGCCTCGATGCCGTCGTGCTAGACGAAAACCCCTCGCCGGGGGGGCAGATCTATCGCGCGGTCACAACGACCCCGGTCGCTAGGCGTGACATCCTCGGCGAGGATTACTGGCGCGGCGAGCTGCTGGCCCGGGATTTTTTGGCGGCGCGGGCGACCTACGCTCCTGCAACTACGGTCTGGAACATAGCACGCGTGTTCACGGAGGAAGGACCCGGCCCGGATTTCGAGATCGGAGTGTCGCTCGGCGGTCAGGCGCGGCTCCTCAGTACAAAACAGGTGATCCTCGCGACCGGCGCTCAGGAACGGCCCTTTCCAATTCCGGGTTGGACATTGCCGGGCGTGTTGACGGCCGGCGCCGCGCAGGTCGCGCTTAAGAGCTCGGGGCTCTTGCCTGACGGGCGCGTCGTGCTCGCCGGGACGGGACCGCTGCTTTACCTTCTCGCGTCGCAGTTGCTCGTGGCCGGTACCTCGATCGCGGCGATGCTGGACACCAGTCCGCGCGCCAACCGGCTTGCGGCGATAAGGGCGCTTTCTGGCTTTCTGGCGTCACCGTATCTCGGCAAGGGTCTGAAGCTGCTCTCGCACGTGTTGCGGAATCTCAAGGTGGTATCCGGCGTCACCGCATTGCGCGCCGAGGGTGAAGGACGGGTCACCAGGGTCGTGTATTCGCATGGCGGTCGCGAGCACCACCTGGGGTGCGACGTATTGCTGCTGCACCAGGGCGTCGTACCGAGTGTCAACATGTCGAGCGCTGTCGGCTGTGCCCATGATTGGAGTGAGGAGCAACTCGCCTTCGTTCCGCGTCTGGATGCGTGGCTCGCGAGCACGGTCCCGGGCGTCGCCATTGCGGGCGACGGCGCGGGAATCGCAGGCGCCGATAGCGCCGTGCAGCGCGGCCGGATCGCAGCCCTGGGGGTTGCGCACAGGTTGGACCGCATCGACGCGACGAGGCGCGATCACGAGGCGGTCGCGACCCTGCGGGCGCTCGCGCGTTTGTCGCGCGGTCGTCGTTTCCTCGACCGGCTTTACCGGCCGGCACAGGCCTTCCGGGTACCGGCGGACGACGCCACCATTGTTTGCCGCTGCGAAGAGATAACGGCGAAGACAATTCGCGAGACCGTGGCACAGGGCGCCTCAGGTCCGAACGAGATGAAATCTCTCACCCGCTGCGGCATGGGGCCTTGCCAGGGCAGGCTCTGCGGTTTGACCGTGACCGAGATGATCGCCCAGGCACGCGGCCTGTCGCCGGCCGAGATTGGCTATTACCGTTTGCGCTCACCAGTGAAGCCTGTGACACTCCCTGAAATCGCGTCTTTATACCAGCTCGACACCGACCGCCGGACGGAGGCCGTCCGATGATCGCGTCCACGGGCACCGCCGATGTCATCGTTATCGGCGGTGGTATTCATGGCTGCTCGACGGCGCTGCACTGCCGGCTCCGGGGTCTGCGCGTTCTCCTCATCGAGAAGGATCATGCGGGCCGCCATGCCTCGGGCGTCAATGCAGGCGGGGTGCGCCAGCTGGCGCGACATCTGGGCGAGATCCCGCTGTCGGTGCACTCAATGGACATCTGGCACCACATCGAGGAGCTCGTCGGGGACGACTGCGGCTTCACCAATGACGGCGTGATCCTCGTCGCGGAGACCCAGGCCGAGTTCGAGAAGTGTAAGGAGCGCGTTGCAGACCTGCAGACGAAGGGCTTTGGCCACGAAGAGCTGATCCATGCCGCTGAGTTGCATCGTCTGGTGCCGGCAGTGGCAGAAACTTGTCCTGGCGGTATCGTATCGCGCCGCGATGGCGCCGCAAACCCGTTCCGCGCAACCCAAGCCTTCCGGCGCAGGGCGGAGGAACTCGGTGCCGTCATCCACGAGGGCGAGCGCGTGACCGGTCTTACGCGGGACGGCGCGGCCTGGGTGGTCACGACGGATAAAGGCAGCTATCAGGCGCCAAACATCGTCAATGCCGCGGGTGCCTGGGCCGATCGGATCGCCGCCATGTTGGGCGAGCCGGTGCCGCTCGAGATCATCGCCCCGATGCTGATGATCACGACGCGCCTGCCAGCCTTCATCAGGCCGGTGGTGATCCTCCGGGGACGGAAGCTCTCGTTCAAGCAGTTCAAGAACGGCACCGTGATGATCGGCGGCGGCTACGAGGGTTGGGCGCAGCGCGATGAGAATGCGACAGTGCTCGACTGGAAGAAACTCGGCAAAAGTGCCCGCACCGTTTTTGAATTATTTCCAATCATGCGCTCGACTCACATTATACGCGCTTGGGCCGGCATAGAGGCGCGCATGCCTGACGACATTCCGGTGTTCGGGCCGAGCAGCACGAGCGAAGGTGTGTTCCACCAATTCGGTTTTTCAGCCCATGGCTTCCAGTTGGGCCCGGGCGCCGGCTCAGTTATGTCGGAACTGGTGGAGAGAGGGCATACCAACGTGCCCATAGCACAGCTTTGCATCGACCGCTTCGCAGGAGATTCGGTAGCCCATTCCGCAGAACACTTCGAGTGATGTGGAAACCCTAATCGGCGGGTTCTCTGCTGCCGATTTGCTGATCCGTAACAGGATTCAGAAAGTCGAATCCACAAATCTTGCAACAACGCGTGACAAAATGACTCGAAGCCCTGGTTTAAATTCTGCCCACGTCCTGCAGGATGATGCACACCGCCCTGGCATCGCGAAGGTTGCGGAAGCTCTGCCGGGTATAGACCCGTTCGCCGGCGGCGATCGGGACCGACCCACCGCAGACCTATCGGATGCAGAGCTGCATGGTGGAAGGCTTGGCCCATGCCCGACATCATCCCACCCCGAAAAGCCCCATCACCTACTCATCTCAGCTGCAATCCCGGCCCAGACGGCTCTAGACCGGCATCGAGCCCAGCGCTCTGTGAAGTGTGGCCGAGGGCCGCTCACCGAAAAGTGCCCTATATTCCTGTGCGAAGCGACCGAAGTGCCAGAATCCCCATGCCGTCGCGGCCTCGGTCACAGAAGCCGCCGCCTTGAGGCTCCGCCGAGCACCGTTCAGCCTGATACCGCGGAGATACGCCGCGGGCGCAATACCCATCACTTCGTTGAAGCTATATTGCAAGGTTCGCCGGCTGACTCCGAGAGTTCGGCACAAGTCTTCGATGGTCACCGTTCCTTCCGGCTGTTCACCAGCGACCAGATCGCGCGCATCGCGTACGACCTGCAACCTGCGGGGATTGGATGACGCCCCATGCGGGAGGCACGGCAAAACGGCTTCCACCAACAATTCGTACAAGTCCCGTTGCATTCCGGCGACATGGCCCGCCACTGTGGTGGCACCCGTCGAGTCAAAGAGCTCAAGCAGTGCAAAGATCATCTCGCGAAGACGGCAGACCTCCCCGGAGGACGCCACCATCAACCCCGGATTTTGGAAAGCTCGCGTCATATACTCTCGCTCCTCGTCTTGTAGACGAGCGAGGAAGATGTTTCGAGGAAGCACGACGCCGACGATATCGAGTCCGGAGGGCGAGTTGAACTCAAAGCCGTTTCGGCCCGAGAACATGTGGAGCTCTGAGCCGTCGCAAGACTGGCCGAAAAATTTGGCCGGCCCTTCCAGTGCGACCGGGACCCCCGACGGCAAACAATTCGTCCTGAAGTCCGCCGCTTTGGTACAGCGCTGTACTTGTAATTTCTCTGAACAGACGCAGACCGTCGATCCGAGCCTCCCTGAAAAAGCCAGAGAAGGACCCCGGCGACATCTGGTCATAGTTCTGGTTCCAGTCATGCAGCATTGCAGACTGATCATCTATGTCATTGGTCCTTATCGTCTGGCACCACACGTTGAGCGGCTGGTCCGGCTTCGGTCGCTTTTCTCCAAACATATGAAAACCCCGTTCGCCACTTTCTGCCGAGATAAGCGCCGCTTCCCGCGCCTAAATTTTCTGCGCTCATCCCATGATTGCCGAAACTGGCTATCCGGATCCAGCTCAGTATGCACTGAATGGCGCACTCGCTGCCGCCCTCGCTCCGAACCGCAAGGCCGAGAAGAAATGTATATAGGATCAGAAGCTAATGTCGAGCGGAGTATAATCAATCTATGGTTACAGGCCTTCGTGGTGGAGTCTACGATCATCTGACGGGTAGCCATGATAGACTATGATTCACCATGGCCTCGTCGTCACTGCCTTTCTTTGATCGAGTTCGTCTTCTTCCGAGCTTCGGCACGGTTTCAGGTCAATCTGCTCGACGCTCAACTTGGAGCCCCGCGCCGGAGTACACCGCGTGAGCATTAAGCCATTCTTCGGACCGACTCCTCGACCACGAACGTCACATCCCCCCGAAATTGTTCGCCATGGGGGCGCCGCGAAGAGTCCAAGCGTGGTGATCGTTTGCGAGCATGCGACCAAGGCGATCCCGCCGGAGTTCGGCGACCTTGGCCTTGGACCCGAGGGCTGGCAAAGCCACATCGCCTGGGATCCCGGCGCGCTCGGGGTCGCCCGGGAGATCCGTCGGCTGCTCGACGCCGACCTCGTGTACGGCTCGGTGTCGCGCCTGCTTTACGATTGCAACCGCCCTCCTGGAGCGCCCAGCGCGATCCCCGAGGTGTCGGAGACGTTCGAGATCCCGGGCAACAAGGGTCTGACGCAACGAGATCGCGAAGCGCGAACCCTGGCGGTCTACGAGCCCTTTCGCTCCGCGTTGGCGGCGGTCCTGGACGATATGGGCGACGGAATCGTCGTGACGGTCCACAGCTTCACGCCCGTCTTCCATGGCGTTCGGCGGGCCTTCGAAATCGGCATCCTCCATGACGCGGATCAACGACTCGCCGACGCCATGCTGGCCGCCGTACCGCCCAATTTCCCCTTCGAGGTAGAGCGCAACGTTCCTTACAGCGCGAGCGACGGCGTGACCCACACGCTGAAGGCGCATGCCGTCCCTCGCGGCTGGCCCAACGTCATGCTTGAGATTCGCAACGACCTCATCGAAACACAGAGGCAGCAGGTCGACATGGCGCGCCGCCTCGCCGCTCTGCTTTCCGAGGCGATCTCCCACCTGAAAGCACCAGTCCATGCGTGATTCGATGTTCGAAGAAGTCTCCCGACAGGTTGAGGCCGGAGAGATCGACACCATTCTGGTCTGCCTCGTCGACATGCAAGGCAGGCTGATGGGCAAGCGCTTTCACGCGCGGAACTTCCTCAAGCATGCGTTGCACGAAACGCATTGTTGCAACTACCTGCTTGCCACCGACCTCGAAATGTCCACGCCCGGCGGTTACCTTTCGACCTCATGGCAGCAGGGCTATGGCGACTACGCACTGCGCCCGGACTCCTCCACGTTCCGGATTCTGCCCTGGCTGCCCGGAACCACGATGGTGCTGTGCGACGTCCTGCACCACGCCACTCACGCGCCGATCGAGCAATCCCCTCGTCAGGTCCTGAAGCGCCAAACGGAACGCCTCGCGGCGGTTGGCGGCTATGATGCGATGATGGCGACCGAACTCGAGTTCTTCCTGTTCGAAGGGACTGTCGACGAGAATCGCCGGCGCGGCTTCGCCGGGATCACGCCCGTCGGCGGCTTCAGCCAGGATTACCACATCTTCCAGACTACGAAGGAAGAGGTAGTGATGCGCCCGTTGCGCAACCACCTCGTGGCGGCCGGGATCGAGGTCGAATGCACGAAGGGCGAGGCCGAGATGGGCCAGGAGGAGTTGAACCTTCGCTACGCTTCGGCGGTGCTGTGCGCCGACCAGCATACGATTGCCAAGCACGCCGCGAAGGAGATCGCCTGGCAGCACGGGATGAGCGCAACCTTCTTGCCGAAGTGGCGCGCCGACAAGGTCGGCTCGGCCACCCACATTCATTGCTCGTTGTTCAAGGACGGTGTGAATGCCTTCCACGACCCGGACCGGCCGCTCGGCAAGTCCGAGCTGATGGACCGGTTCGTGGCCGGCCTGATCCGCTACGCGTCGGACTGCACCGTTTTCCTCGCTCCCTACGTCAACAGCTACAAGCGATTCCGCAAAGGCACCTTCGCGCCGACCAAGGCGGTCTGGTCCGTGGACAACCGGACCGCCGGCTTCCGCCTGTGCGGCGGCGACACCAGGGGAGTGCGGATCGAGTGCCGGATCGGCGGCTCCGACCTCAATCCTTATCTGGCGCAGGCGGCACTGCTTGCGGCGGGAATCGCTGGCATCGAGGAGGGCTTGCCCCTTGGTGAACCGTGCCGCGGCGACCTCTACGAACAGGACAACATCAGCGAGATTCCCCAGACGCTACGAACCGCGACCGAGATCCTCCGTGGTTCGTCGATGCTGCGCGCCGCAATGGGCGAAGACGTGGTCGACCACTACGTCCGTGCCGCCGAAATCGAACAAGAAGAATTCGATGCCGCCGTGACCGATTGGGAAATCGCTCGCGGCTTTGAAAGGTGCTGAATGTCCAGGCTGACCTGTATCTCCCCGATCGACGGTTCCGTCATCGCCACGCGGGAAACTTTGTCCATGGAGGCGGCGGTCGCGGTCTGCGATCACGCCAAGGCCGCCCGGAAGGCATGGGCTGCCCGCCCCGTTGCCGAGCGCGTGGCCCTGTGCGCCGGGCTGTCGAGATCATCGGTGAGCAGGCCGAGCGGATGACCCGGGAACTCGCGCTCCAGATGGGCCGGCCCGTCCGTTATGGCGGGGAGTTCCGCGGCTTCGCGGAACGCGCCAACCACATGTGCGACATCGCCGAGGAGGCCCTCAGGCCGCTGGTCGTCGAGGACGGCGAGGCCTCCCTTCGGCAGATCGCCCGCGAGCCGCTCGGCGTGGTGATGGTCATCGCACCTTGGAATTATCCCTACATGACCGCGATCAACACGATCGCTCCGGCCCTGGTGGCGGGCAATTGCGTGCTGCTGAAGCACTCCGAGCAAACCCTTTTAGTCGGCGAGCACCTCGCCGAGGCGTTCCATGGCGCCGGGATCCCGGAGGATGTCTTCGCCCACGTCGTCCTCGACCACGACGTGGCCGGGCGGCTCGTCTCCAGCCACCACGTCGATTTCGTGAACTTCACCGGATCGGTACGGGGCGGAAAAGCCATGGAAGCCGCGGCGGCGGGGACGTTCATCGGGGTGTCGACCGAACTCGGCGGCAAGGATCCGGCCTATGTGCGTGCCGACGCGGACCTCGATGCGGCGGTGGACGGGGCGCTCGACGGAGCGATGTTCAACTCCGGTCAATGCTGCTGCGGCATCGAGCGCATCTACGTCCACGAAAGCCTCTACGACGGCTTTGTCGAGAAGGCTGTGGCCTGGGTCAAGCGGGCAAAGCTCGGAAATCCGCTCGATCCCGAGACCACCATGGGACCGATGGCGAACGTCCGCTTCGCCCGGATCGTGCGCGAGCATGTCGCCGAGGCAGTGGCGGCGGGGGCCGTGGCGCACATCGACACCATGCCGGGCGACGATGGCGGTGCCTATGTCACGCCCCAGATCTTGACCAAGGTCACCCATGCCATGAGGGTCATGCGCGAGGAAACCTTTGGCCCCGTCGTGGGCATCATGCCGGTCAAGGACGACGAGGACGCCATTCGGCTGATGAACGACAGCGATTTCGGCCTGACTGCCTCGATCTGGACCGCGGACGCGGCAGCGGCCGAGGCGATCGGCGCCCGCCTGGAGACCGGAACGGTCTTCATGAACCGCTGCGACTACCTTGATCCGGCGCTGTGCTGGACCGGCTGCAAGGATACCGGACGTGGGGTCGGCCTGTCGGTGCTGGCCTACCAGGCCCTAACTCGACCGAAATCATACCACCTCAAGAAGAAAGCCTGAGTCATGGCCTCCACAGCCAACTGGTCCTATCCGACCGCGATCCGCTTCGGCGCGGGCCGCATCCGAGAACTGCCCGAATTGTGCGCAGCCGCCGGCATGGAGCGCCCGCTGCTCGTGACCGACCGCGGTCTCGCGGCCCTGCCGATCACCGCGACGGCGCTCGACATCCTCGATGCGGCGGGGCTTGGCCGTGCCGTGTTCTCGGACGTGGACTCGAATCCGAACGAAAGAAACCTGGACGCGGGGATCGCGGCTTTCAAGGCCGGAGGCCATGACGGCGTCGTCGCCTTTGGTGGCGGGTCGGGCCTCGATCTTGGCAAGTTGGTCGCCTTCATGGCGGATCAGAACCGGCCCGTGTGGGATTTCGAAGACATCAGCGACTGGTGGACCCGGGCCGATCCGTCCACGATCCATCCGAACATCTGCGTGCCCACGACGGCGGGGACGGGCTCTGAGGTCGGGCGGGCGGGCGTCCTGACCAACGCCGTCACGCATGAGAAGAAGATCATTTTCCACCCCAAGATCCTTCCCTCGGGCGTGATCTGCGACGCCGAACTGACGGTGGGGATGCCCAGGGCAATCACCGCCGGCACGGGGATGGACGCTTTTGCGCATTGCCTCGAAGCTTTCTGCTCGCCCTTCTTCCACCCGATGTCGCAGGGCATCGCACTCGAAGGAATGCGGATCGTGAAGGACAACCTGCCTCGGGCCTATTCCGATGGCACCGATTTCGAGGCGCGTGCACAAATGATGGCGGCGGCGCTGATGGGCGCGGTGGCGTTTCAGAAGGGACTCGGCGCGATCCATGCGATCAGCCACCCGGTCGGCGCGCTCTACAACACCCATCATGGCACGACCAATGCCGTGCTGATGGGGCCGGTCCTCACCTTCAATCGGCCCGCCGTGGAGCAACGGTTGGGGGACGCCGCGCGCTATCTGGAGATCGAAGGTGCGTTCGAGGGCTTCTGGGGCTTCGTCGAGGAGCTCAACGCGTCGCTCGGCGTCCCGGCAAATCTGCGCGCGCTCGGCGTGACCGAACCTGATGTGGACGCGATCCTGGCCGGCGCGCTGAAGGACCCGTCGACAGGCGGCAATCCGATCGAGATGACGGCCGAGAACACGCGCCGGCTGATCGAGGCCTGCCTCGGCTGAGCCCTCGCGGTCGGAGAACGACGTTCCGCTCGCCTCTGGCGAAAACCGCGGAGGAGACTCTTGAGAGCTGGGTCCCGCCGTACCTCGCCGAACACTATGGGTGCCGTCGAGAAATTTCCGCCACACGGATCTCTCACCTTTCAGCTCGAGGGGCG
>JAABUT010003090.1_pt1 | contig 14798 bp, 12 predicted proteins | sample 5559281 | NCBI WGS metagenome assembly JAABUT01 (sample SAMN10711880, study PRJNA513359) | rock metagenome | isolation source: Antarctica rocks | place: Antarctica: Victoria Land, Ricker Hills nord | collected 2016-01-04 | reverse complement strand
TAACCCTAACCCTAACCCTAACCCTAACCCTAACCCTAACCCTAACCCTAACCCTAACCCTAACCCTAACCCTAACCCTAACCCTAACCCTAACCCTAACCCTAACCCTAACCCTGACCCTGACCCTGACCCTGACCCTGACCCTGACCCTGACCCTGACCCTGACCCTGACCCTGACCCTGACCCTGACCTCTAGAAACTCGTGATATTTCAAAGACAGCTTTGCTTTAATGTTTTCTAAATTCTGAGTCGTTTCATCGATTGAAGAGACGTTTAGAACGTTCAAATTGCACTGAGTATTGTACGTGATTTTTCTATTGATGTTCATCATGAATAGAACAAAGACTTTGATCTTGTTCTTCTTTGAATGATTCAACAATGTTTTGAATGAAGCGATGTTTATGCTTTGAATCGAGAATGACTCTTTCTGAGCAGTGATTGAAATGAATCGTTTGAGCATCATAGAAGTTTTAGTCTAAGTGATTGAAGAGAACGAAGTTGATCGCGATCAATTTGAATGCTTTGAATTGAGCGAGATCGAAAAAATCGAAATAGAAGTATTCAATTGATTCGAAAAAACAATGACGTCGTTTCACATATTCAGTAATATTTCGTTTTTGTTCATTCAAAGCTTACTCAATATGACTTCATGATGATCAATATCAGCTATCAACATTGATATGATCAATTCTTTATGACTTTTGATGATGAGATTGAATAGAATTTTATGAGTGATGATCTTTTTAAATATCTTTTCATCATAATCTCTTATTAGCTTCTCTTTTGTCAGTGATATAAATTGAATTTTCAGTTTCTCGCATACTTTATTGACTAGATTAAAATGTATGATCGTGTAGATGATTGAATCACTGTCTATTAAAGAACAAAGACTGAAAGATTGTTTCTGAGAGATGAAATGAGTGTCAATTAAAAACGACTTTTCAAAGTAATTCTCTTTCAATAGAATTTCATTTAGTTTGCACAAAGATATAATCTCTATCTTTTTGATGACTTTTGAAGAGATGACTAGTTTTTTGAATCGAAATTCGAATCGAAATCGAAGCAATCATATTCATCGTTCACTGCATTGATTCTAGTAGATCGATCAAAGCACTCTTTAGAGCTATGATCTGATTTATGACATATGAAACAGATTTCGACTAGAACATCTGCTTTCTTGACGTTAGTTAAAATTGCGTTGCGCGACTTTAGATGATCAGATTTTGAATGATTGATTGATTGAGTAACAACAGCTTTATGAAAGATGATCTTTGACAGATCATCAACGCATTTGATGAGATTGACTTTGTTCTTGATTTTTCAAATGACTCGCTGATCATTATTCAAATAAATCAGATAGAAACAAATCTCTTTGAGAAAATCAGATTGAACTAATTGATCTACTTAAATGAATCGAAGACGAGAATTGATTTTATCTTTCAGATCGACGATCAGTTGCTTTTCGTGATAGTCTAAATAAAAAGATAGTCGTTGAAACTGAGTATAAAACTCATTGAATTTCTTTGATTCTTGAATCAAGTTGTAGTATTTTCTACAAAAGTTGACTTTCTTATTTGAATCATCGAACAACTGAGCTAACTCTTTCAAAAGATCTTTGATGATTTTATAAAGATTGACACAATCATGTTTGCATCTAGTCTGAGTGATCTTTGCTGCATCATTGAATAATCTAGAATGTATATAGCTCAATTTGACTTGTTCATTAGAAAAGAGATCAATGTTGATCTCTAGTTTATTCTGAATTTTTTTGTATCAATTCTCTTAAATAAAGTTTTTTTCATCAGTAAACAGCAAAGAATTCGATATTTTTTGAAATCTAGAACGTTCAGAGTAAATGAAATCAAAAGAAGTATTTTCTTTAGTTTGAAGTTTTGTCTTCAACTCTTTGATTTCGTCTTCTTGTTGTTTATTTAACTCGTAGAGTTGATCTGTTTCTTTATTAAGAGCTAGACTTCGAGCTTTTCAGATTTTGTAAAACACGAAGAATATTATCATTTCAACGAATGATTCATCATCTTCATGAAAAGATGATGCAGCACTTGATGATTTCGATGAATCAGTATCAAAGATTTGAAAGAATCGAGTTTGAAATTCTTCAGAATGCTTTTCAGTAAACAAATGATTAGACATGATGAGATTTGTTTGAAAGAAAGTTGAATGAATGACGATGCTTGATGATTGAAGAAGAAAAATGTATAAAATGATGTTTAATCTTCAACAAAGAAAATGAGATTTGTTTGTTGATTGATTTGATTCTTGAGCAATTCACGAAGATTCTTTATCGTGATTCTTGTAATCAAGTAAACTTTGCATACTTAATGAGTAATAAGTAGTCTAGCAATTTAAACAGTCTTGTCGTTGATTCTATTCAACTCTTTAGTGTTGTTCAATCTTTCAATTGCATTGATCATCAGATAAATGAATTTCTTTATGAGATGATGCTTTAAAGTATTGAAAATGATCATCATACAGTCTTAAGAATCAACGTAGCTGATTACATAAACACTTATATTTATCATATATTTCAATATATATCTTATAATCATTCTATTCGCTCTATATCACTATGTCAGCTCAAAAATGCAATCGTAAGATCAGTTCAGTCACTCGAGCAGCTATTGCATATGCTCAATATCAAAATCAATCATCTTTATGTATCATACAGACTTGCATCGAAGTTTCTTTGACATCAATATCAAATATAAGCAATCATGCTTACAAACAGATTAAAACTCATGAAACAAAGTCTTTTCATGAGAAAAACATTGCTTCTGAATCTCATTCTGAAAGATCTTCATTGTTATGTCAGAAGCAAATTGATATAATGATCAAATTAATCACATCTAGCTATGAATGATGATGCAGATCATGAATCACGATTGCACATGAATGTGAAGTATTAGTCTCACAATCTACAATAGAGAGAGTCTTCAAGAAAGCTGAATATGAACATTATTCATCTCATCAAAAGTCTTATCTTATTGTGATCATGAAAATGAAGCATTTAAACTGATGTAGAAATAAAGAGTTTTGAAATGTAATATTGAAACAGAGATGAGATAGAATCATTTATATGAATGAAACTTCTGTCAAATTGAAAGAATTGCAAAGTCTTATACACGTCATACAAATGAAAGAAGAAGAGTGAAAGTCAGATTGCTGTGAAAAGATCTTTTTCAAATACACAACATTCATGTTTTGAGATTCTATAGCTTTGAATTGAAAGAACTTTTGTTACATCTATCAGCTTGAGAATAAAAAGAATCACGAAGTCTTTATTTCAGCTTTTGCTGTCGAGAATCTACTACGACGCTCTATAAAATAGACAGCTCATGCAGAGAAGAAGATGAATTGTCTGCAACAAGATTTGAAAACTCTCTTGTTCAGATTCTCGCTTTGCTGTTGTTTTAAAAGAAGAGAGATTGATTGATATAAATACAACAGATGTATCTTGCGATTCTTATTATTATCTGTCTATCATCAATTTCAGATCACTCACTGCTCTATGAACACTACTTTATTAATGCAGAATGAAGTTTTCTGTCATATCTCTCAATGACAAAAATTTCTATTTGCAAAGCAGAACATCATGATTCTGAATTGATCAGACAACAGTCTTGATCTGAATTCTATTGAACACATCTGAAATCTGCTCAAGAATCATGTAGTTAATCAAAGATCTTTCATAAAAGATAAAGCTGAATTAAAACATGCTTGAATGAATGAATGAAACAAGCTCAATATAAAAAAGAATATTAATTCTTTTATATTGAATCAGAAGCATTGAATTGCTCAAGTCATCATTAAACAGAGTGACAATAACTTTCATGAATAGATATATATTATAATTTGAATCATTTAACATCTTGATATATATTTGACATTATTGCTCGTATATGTTAATATTTGCATCTTTTGTTGATGTTCATGTATAATGCAATTGCAATACAATGATCATTTTCAATACTTTAAAGCATTATCTTGTAAACTCGTTCTGTCTGTATGAGTATGTTGAATGAGTAATGAGATCAGTATCATGTGATTAACGAATTCTTAATATAATGTCAGAATCATGTCTAAATGATACAATCAATGAAGATCAGAATTGATAGTGCTTGATCTTTAAAGATAGCTATAACTGAATATTAAGAATACAGAAGAAGATTGATACAAAAGCTTTTATTTATGTAATGTTCAGAGACTGTGCTAGACTCGAAAGAGATGTGTTTGTAACATGAAAAGAAAATGATGTAGATGAACAAGATGTTGATGAAAGAAAAGAGTATTAAGAAAGAAAAAGAATGTTGAGTCATATCTGAGTCAAATCTGAGTCAGATCTAGATCAGATTTCGACTAAATCGTTGATTAGTTTTAATCAATCTTGATACACTCGTAATAAAATCTTTGATTTGTATGCTTCTAAAGTGATAATGAAGATTGTATAATTCTCATTATTGAGATGCATATAAAGTTTGTTGAAAGCGAAAATTATATTCAGTCAAGTCAAATGCTTGCAGTTAATGATTTTGTCAATCATCTCATTTATGAGCGATAGAGAGTAGTGATTTCTTTTGATAATGACATTGAGCTTTCAATAGTTAACACAGAAGCGAAAATCATCATTGATCTTTAAAGCAAATAGAACAAGTGAGAAATATGAAATCTTGCTAGAAGTAATAAAATTCTTTGACAGATTTTCATTCAGATATTCTTTGATCTTCTGAAACTTGTAGAATGACATTCAATAAGCTCGACATTTAAAAGAAGTGACATTGTTAATGAGTTCTATCTTATGATTATATGAAGAATGAGATGATAGCTTATCGACTTGAGCTCGATCAAACACGTCAAGAAAATTCTGATATTTCAAAAATAACTTGACTTTAATGTCTTCTAGATTTTGAGCTGATGCAATGATGAAAGCGACGTCTAGAACATTCAGTTCACATTGAGTGTTGTAAACTATTTTTCTATCAATATCTTTGATCGACATAACGAAAATCTCGATGCAATTCTTCTTTGATCATTTAATCAATGCATGAAAAGATGCAGTTTTCACACTGAACATAGAAAAGTTTTTTTTTGAAGCAGTAGAAGCAAGTTGTTGAAATTGAGTATAAAACTCACTGAATTTCTTCTGTTCTTGAATCAAGTTGTAGTAGTTTCTATGAAAGTTGACTTCTTTATCTGAGTCATTGAACAACTGAGCTAGCTCTTTCAAAAGCTCATCGATGATCTTGTATAAGTTGAAACAATCACGTTTGCATCTTGACTGAATGATCTCAGCTGCATCATTGAATAATCTGAAATGTACATAACTCAGCTTGACTTGTTCACTTGAAAAGAGATCAACGTTGATTTTCAGCTTATTCTGAACTTTTTCATATCAATTCTTTCAGATAGAGTTCTTTTCATCAATGAACAATGAAGAATCAAGTATTTTCTGAAATCTAGAACGCTCAAAGTAGATTGAAGATGACAAGATAATCTTTCTAGCTTGTAGTTTAGCTTTCAGCTCTTTGCATCATTTCTTCAAAGCTTTTATAGTCATAAAAGATGTTATGATTTCAGCAAATGAATCATTATCTTCAGCAATAAAGAATGAAGCTTTGAAACATTCTTTGAAGAAACAAGATATGATGAGAAAGAAAGAAAAAATTGAATTGAATGAATGTTTTAAAAGAAAGAGATCGAGCGAAGAATGATGCTCAACAATAAAAGATAAAGTCATTTTTGTTATTTGATTTGAGAATTGATTGATTCTCTTGATCGATTTGATTCTCTAACAATCAATGAAGATTCTTTATTGCTGATTCTATTAATTGAGATGAATGATGCATACTTAATGAGCTATAAATTGTCTAGCAATTCAATCAGTTTTGCTGTTGATTCTATAAACTTTCTAGTGTTGTTCTGTTTTTCAATTGCATTGATCATCAGATAAATAAATTTCTTTAGACTTGATCTGTCTGAATGAGTATATTGAATGAGTAATGAGTATTTGTATCATATGATAAACGAAATTCTTAATCTAATGTTGAAATCATGTCTAGATCATTCAATCAAAGAGACTTGAAACTGATATGTATGTATTGTTCTTTAAAGATAACTATAACAAAACATTAAGAATACAGAAGAGAAAAAGTGTAAGCTCTTCTATAAATAATGACTTGAGACTGCGCTAGACTCAATACAAATGTGATGTAATATATCAGATGTGTTTATCTAAAAGAATGATGAAAGAAGTGAATGAAGAAAGTGCTGAACAACGAAAAGAAGTGTTGAGAATGACTTGAAGAGTTCAATAAAGATGCGCTAGATTCAAACTAAACATAGCATCATGACTTGCTTTAATCAAATTGATTAAAGTTAAATCTGAATTCTGATTAATTCAGACATGTTCATAACATCTTTCAGCATTCTTGATTTCAATATGTCAAGATCAGATTGATCATGCTGCTCAGCATGTCTGAATGCTTCTCATTCAGCATTTTCTTGATTGTTTTCATCATGTTGCAATCATGCACTTCGAGTTAATCTAACATAGATCATGTCAGACTATCATAAACTAGTATAAAGCTGATGTTGACACGTTAGCAATCTAGCATGTCTTTATGAGTAAAACTCACGACGTGTTGCATCTTCTTTCTTCTTCAACTTTGAACTTCTAGTTAGAATACATTTATATGATTCGCTCTATGCAGACTCATAACACATCATTCTCATTTTCAACTTCTCAACTTTCTTTTAACATTCTTGATTTCAATATGTTGCAATCAGATTGATCATGCTGATCAGTGTATCTGAATGCTTTTCACTCAGCACTTTCTTCATTATTTTCATCATTTTTATCTTTAACTTTTCAGCTTTCTTTCAGCGTTCTTGATTTCAATATGTCGAGATCAGATTAATCATGCTGTTCAGCATGTCTGAATGCTTCTTATTTAAAACAGCTTTTTTCTGATTTCATGTTTATGCATGCATACTTGTTGCTTTCTGATAGAGTTCACATTCATTGAAGTATTAACATATGCAGAAAGATTTTGAATTCTTGACATTCATTTTTACGCTGCTTCATAATGATTTTTTATATGAGAAATTTGAAAATTCAATTCAATCATTTATTATCACATTCAAAAAGCTGATATTGAAGCTATTATTAAAGCTATTCAGATCTTCTCACTTATTGATCGCTTTTAACTATGTTAAAATCACTTTCTGCAAGTTTTTGCTTCAAAATATTACATCTTCTGCTACTTCATTGATGCTTCAAAGTTATCATTGAAAAGATTCACTGTCACTTTAATATCATTTATAAAATTCAGAAGAATCTCTTTATGTATAATTCTTTCTTTAGATTTCAATTTCAATTCAAAGATGCTTCTTGAAAGATCATCAAGATTACTGAAAATGATCTCATAGTTTATCTTGAAGAACAGTTGTGAGTCATGCAGAAAGAGATGATCTGATACATATGAAAGAAGTGAGACATTAATGTACATCAATTCATGATATTAAGAATTCTGAAGAAAAGACGTTGAAGCAATAAAAAGAGACAGCGTGTGAGCATCAGACAGAACGATGAGCTTCGTTTGAATTAAATAACAGACATACTTTGTTTGACAATTGAACAACTCATGTTCATGAATGAGTCTTTATTCAATGAGATTACAGATTGATGTCATCAAGTCTATGCATCAATTGATGAATCAGCTTGCTATCAAGTCTTTAGAACGAGAAAGCATTGCTGAAGTGTTCTTTCAACTTACATGATAAATGACTATCTACTTTGTATTGATATTCGTGAAGACTGATTCAATGACAAGACTTTCTTTCAATGACTAGCAGATGAACTGCTATCTCTATGCAGTTTCTTTTCAACTTCAAAGAGTGTGATCATCATGAATAACATCAGCATACATTGTAATGCTTGTATCAAGAAACTCATTATTTCACACGAATGTGAGATGTGTTATCTGTCTCTCTATTCGTTGAATTTCAATCTCATCGAGCTCAGTTTTAGTGTTTTGAAGATCTGAGTTCAACGACATTTCAAGAAAATATGATTTCATTATGAAAACACTTTTGATGAATTTCTTCATTACGTTGTCAAAAGAAGCAGATGTGATAGATTTTTAAAACAGCATTTCAAGCATAACGTTGAAGATTATATCTTTGAAGCTGATATTAAAGTCTTAAAAAGAGATCTTGAAGCTGATACTATAGATTTTGATTAGTAGTATTTGAATAACTTCAAAATCATCTGTTTGAATGTGATAATAAATGATGAGAGATTAAATGTTGAATTTCTCATATAAAGAATCATCGTGAGACAGCGCAAAAATGAATGTCAAGAATTCAAAATCTTTCTGCATATGCTAATATATTGTTGCTTATGTACTTGCATTCAGCAACGTAGCACTGTGAAGCTCATACTGTTCTGCGAAGTTCTTCATGAATTCAATGTGATTGATAAACTGATTACATCAACTTCAATTTTGTGAAGATCTGCAATCATTAATTTCATTGAAAGTCTTGCAAACAATGCATATGATCATCTCAAGTCATTGCTCTTGTTTCGCAGCGATGATCAGCTTTGATCGAAGCAGAAGCTGAATCAAATCATGAATTCATATCATGCTCTCAAATTTCTTCAGCGTAAAAATCATCAAAGACAGACATTGAATTTCTTGAATGACTTTGAAAAGATGTATTGAAGACTGAAACAATTCAATTATTGTCTCAAGCTCGTTGACTGCTGATGCTATGAATCTGTCACGTCTGTCTCTCTGATACAGAGTGTCACATTTCTGTTTGAGAATATTGATTGAAATGTTTTCAAGATCACAGAAGAAAAGAATTCGAAGAAGAATCAACGCATCTGATGTCATCTGTGAGATTCGATTAAGAGTCGACATGAACGTAGTCACGATTGATTTCTCTTCATGACGAAATAAATCATTCTCTCACGAAAGAAACTGAATTCTGATCAGTCGATTTTCACTTTCAAATCTTTGTCATGCTTTTCAATCATCTTTATTATTTCTTTGCTCTTATACAAATTGAGAAGCTTCTTCGTGCTGCTCTCGTAGTTCTTGATATATGATGCAGCTTGATCAATCATCAATGACAGATTTTTCATTGACTTTACAAGATGTTCAAGATCTGCATTGCTAGCTTTCTCTGTACTTTCTTCACTCATTTCAGTTTCAATCGCGAGCATCGCGATTGCATCGTCGATTTCTGATGACTGTAAAGCAAGCACGAGTGATTTGCTCAAGATAGTACATGATTTCGCGATTGTGATGATTTGAGTGATGAATAGAAGTCTATCTTCGCTGTTTCGTTGAGAAAGAATCTCGTCAAGAATCATCGTGATGATCTCTTGAGTCACATTGTTCAGAATGAGAAGTCACTTCTTCGCAGCTATTGAATCTTCTAGTCATGCTTATGTCATGATCAATTTTATGATCTGATTCATATCGTTCAGAGAGACAAAGAAGATTCATCAATTTGAAGAAGTTTCAAGTCAACTTCTCAATCGACTCTGCAGACACTCAAAATGTATACATATAGTAATTTCTTTCAGAGACAAGAATCACATATTGCAAAGTCAGCTGTGTCTTTTCTATCTTTGACATGTCATGTATGATGCAGCGAGCTGAGAGATCATCGAAGAATGCACTGAACGTGTGATTGATCTGCTGCAGCTCATCGTCTCGACTCGTGAAATAAGAGAAGAGAATATAATCAGACAACTCGCAGACACTTGCAGAAAGTCTGTTGTCTGCATTTCGTCAATGACATTTTCAGTACACAAAAGACTTCATGATCTGAATGCATCAGATCTGAAATCGAAGTAAATTGATGCATCATTGATGTTGAAGCTGTTGCTCATGAACTGCAAATCTTCATTGCTGTTGAATCATTTCTCAAATTCTGTCTCTGTCTGCGTACTGTCGACTTGCATGTCTATCGTGCATATAATGTTCTCATGATGATCGTGCTTTTGTAGATGAATCTATGACAGTCGAGTCTCATTCTGATGATTCAAGATATGAGATGATGCTTTAAAGTATTGAAAATGATCATTGTATCACAATTGCACTATACATGAACATTAACAAAAGATGCAAATATTAACATATACGAGCAATAACGTCAAATATATATCGAGATGTTAAATGATTCGAATTATAATATATATCTATTCATGAAAGTTATTGTCGCTTTGTTTAACAATGACTTGAGCAATTCAATGCTTCTGATTCAATATAAAAGAATTAATATTCTTTTCTATATTGAGCTTGTTTCATTCATTCATTCAAGCATGTTCTAATTCAGCTCTATCTTTTATGAAAGATCTTCGATTAGCTATACAATTCTTGAGCAGATTTCAGACGTGTTCAATAGAATTCAGATCGAGACTGTTGTCTGATCAATTCAGAATCACGATGTTCTGCTTCGCAAATAGAGATTTTTGTCATTGAGAGATATGACAGAAGACTTCATTCTGCATTAATAGAGTAATGCTCATAGAGCAGTGAGTGATCTGAAATCGATGATAGACAGATAATAGTAAGAATCGCAAGATGCATCTGTTGTATTTATATCAATCAATTTCTCTTCTTTTGAAACAACAGCAGAACGAAAATCTGAACGAGAGAGTCTTCAGATCTTGTTGCAGACAATTCGTCTTCTTCTCTGCATGAGCTGTCTGTTCTATAGAGCATCGTAGTAGATTCTCGACAGCAAGAGTTGAGATAAAGACTTCGCGATTCTTTTTATTCTCGAGCTGATAGATGTAACAAGAGTTCTTTCAATTCAGAGCTATAGAATCTCAAAACATGAACGTTGTGTATTCAAAAAAGATCTTTTCACAGCAATCTGACTTTCACTCTTCTTCTTTCATTCGTATGATGTGTATAAGACTTCGCAATTCTTTCAATTTGACAGAAGTTTCATTTGTATAAATGACTCTATCTCATTTCTGTCTTGATATTACATTTCAAAACTCTTTATTTCTACATCAGTCTAAACGCTTTGTTTTCATGATCACGATAAGATAAAACTTTTGACGAGATGAATAACGTTCGTATTCAGCTTTCTTGAAGACTCTCTCTATTGTAGATTGTGAGACTAATACTTCACATTCGCGTGCAATCGTGATTCATGATCTGCGTCATCATTCATAGTTAGATGTGACTAATTTGATCATTATATCAATTTGCTTCTGACATAACAATGAAGATCTTTCAGAACGAGACTCAGAAGCAACGTTTTTCTTATGAAAAGACTTCGTTTCATGAGTTTTAGCCTGTTTGTAAGCATGATTGCTTATATTTGATATTGATGTCAAAGAAACTTCGATGCAAGTCTGTATGACGCGTAAAAATGATCAATTCTGATATCGAGCATATGCAATAGCTGCTCAAGTGACTGAACTGATCTCACGATCGCGTTTTTGAGCTGACATAGTGATATAGAGCGAATAGAATGATTATAAGATATATATTGAAATATATGATAGATATAAGTGCTTATGTAATCAGCTACGTTGATTCTTAAGACTGTACGATGATCATTTTCAATACTTTAAAGCATCATCTCGTAAAGACACGCTGTGTGATTGAATGTCTCGACTCATCGCAAGGCTGATTCTGCAGTTCTTTGTTCGAGAGCGATAGTTGATTCTTTAGAAATTGACACTCTTCTACTGCTCACTGAATTGAGATCTTCGTTCTTTGTTTCTTGTTGATGTGATCATAATACTTTCTTGTCGTATCATCAAGTCACGCAACTTCTCTTGCAAGATCATCATGAACGTCATCATTCATCGATTGCGATTTCAGAAGAGCAACGTTGAGTCTCAAAGCACAGGTGAAGATCTAGCGAAGATCAATCGATTCGCGCCTACGTCAAATTTGAGTCTGCGAGTGATGAATCTCTGTCGAGTCAACGCGATGATTGAGTGAAGATGTATCAATCGCGTTCTGCTTTTGAGAACTGATCACGAGTTCTAGCATAGTATTCATTCATGATCTTACGAGCGACAGAGAGTCAACGTGAACTGCAAAGAGCGCTGCAGTCTGCTGATCAGAATCGTTTCTCGTCAATGATCTTTTCGAGGTCAGAATTATTACATACGAGTATGATGCGAACGTGATTAACTTTTGATCGATGACATCGCAAAACACGATTGACGATCACAGTCAAAAGTTCTTGTCGTCACTCGTCAATCTGAGAGATAGCACAAATACTGTTGATTCAAGAATCATTACGTGAATTGCTCAACTGATATGATCTTCTTTTTATAGAGCACGAGATCACTAGCGTTCGTTGCGCATAGTATGAGCGAGATTGTCTGTCAAGACGTAAGATTAAATATCTTTGACTCGAGAACTAGCTCTGAGATACGATAGACATTGTTGAAATCGAGAGATAGTGTCGATCAACATACTCAGCATATCTTTGAACATACGAAAGACATTCTCTTTATGAGAACTTCACACTGTGACTCAGGTCTTGCAGAATTGACGATTATCGACAGCAACTTTCTTCAGTATTTTCGTCGAGTCAATCATGAAACTTTGAAAATTCTGCAGCAGAAATCTGAGATCATGACAAGAATGCGGCAAGATTTTCATACCATGCTACGAGGTCGAAACCAAAGCAAAGATAGGAAGATTGTGATTGTATGCTTTTATGAAGAGCTGTCAATCCGAGCTATTGAAGAGGTAATCTATAGCTGAAATGATCAGGATATGTTTTGTAACTGACCTTTATAAGATTGTGCCAAAACATTCGGCTTCTCTCGACAGATATACATTCATTGACATTCACGCGAATCATACGGATATGACGAAGTTCTTGAGCGATCAAGATCCCGATTATCGAAACGTACTTTTCGAGCTTCAAAGGTTCATTCAGTCTTATAAGCAACAAACGAAAAAAGAGCTGCTCTTAGCAACCTCTGTATCCCTTAAAATTCAAGGACAATCTGATCATGAACTTGGAAACGAGAGTTCTTCGGCGAGCAAGCAAGACGAGAACATCGTGCGTGAAAAAGAGAAGCCATATTGGCCGACAAAGTCAGTCAACACCTTTAGCGATACATTTCATACCAATGGGGGCAAAATGATTCAAGGGAATGAATTTAACTCAGGAGGCGGGTCAATGAGCTTTTAGTCAAAATAGCAAGGATATTATGAAGGTCTTTAGTTGATCGATCAGCACTATCTATTGCAATGAGAGTTCAATGCAAGTTGTCGAACGTAATTCCGACCCTTTTCCAAAATCTCGTCATTCGCAAATACCTCGACGTTTCCCATTTAGGACCGATACCAACGCCCAAGTGTTCTCACTAACCAAGCAACGTCCTCATATTGTAGCTGCTGGAATGAGGCACGGTATTGATCATCTTTCCATATCATTTTCTCCGATTCAGTCTTTCATATTGTTTAATATATTAGACAGACGCTGGGCTGGACTGGGGCAGAATTGCATGTCTTGGTGGCATCAATGCAGCAATATGTCAAGTAGTACTTCTACGGTGTCTCGTACGACAAGGCGGATAATGGCGTTCATGACGGTCTTGCGAGAGAAGATCTCGACTTAGCTTACCTAGGTTCATACATGCAATCTAGAATATATGGGGTCCGGATTCGCGATCCGTCGATTGTTGAAGCAATAGGAGCTGCAGTAGGAGCAGAAGGAGTAGTCGTTTAATTAGGAACATAGTTCCTAATTAGGAACATAGTTGTTGCAGTGCCATTACACTGCCCGCTAGCCTGGTTGGGGCTAGCGTCAGTTGCGGCACAAAACCTACCTTAGATAGCTTCTGTTGTAGAAGATACATACACCTTTAGTCAATGATCAGATCTACACTTCATCATCGATAAGTATAATTCTTTCATTTCTTGCGAATAACCAGTGCAAAGTCCGCTTAATATGATCGTCAGTTGATCTACCGTTTTTACCAGATAGGCTTTTCTTGGTGAAGTACTGGGCTTTACTTTTGCTGCATCGGTCATCTCTGAATCTCCTGCCCCATTTTTGGTAACCATAGGCTCCCTTTCTAATCCCTCACCCGCTCCACCCAGGTCTCTAACCCTCCTACCCCGCTCCACCTAACCCTCGTCCAAGAAAAGTTCTCCCGGAGAGTAATCTCGGGAGCACATCAGCGGCGAAAATGAGTCTAGCCTAAGGGTCCGTTCCTAAGAGAACTCTCCCGGGAGAACTTTCTTCCAGGTGCCACTACAGAATTCTGGAAGAGGTGAAAAGTAGACAGCCGACATGATACCAGCTTCTCAGGAGTCAGTCACCCCTGGGAACTGGCGCCCAAGACCGACACTCTCCCAAGTCGAGATTCTTAAGAGGCATGTTCTCCTAGCTCCAGCTGGTTCCTGCATTGTTTACCAGGAGCTCTGACGTCTTAGGAGATACGCGTGCAATCGTTATATCATATGCTTTAATGTTCTTTCCTGTTTCGCAGAAATCTGTTCGAAATGACAATTGTTCTACGCCTACTTTCGCCTTTCTATCTGCACTCGTAATCTTCGTCCAGTCTTTTATATAAAAAAACAGTTAAGTAGTACTGATATTCAGGACTTTGTATTAAATGCAACTAATGTTACCTGAATGTCAAATTCTGCATAGACAAGAGAAGAAATTGTGACCGACATGATCTTCTCTTGAGGTGGAATGTGGCCGAATTCGGAGCAGAGCAGAAATCAGAAGTCTGATACAGTATATGTACATCAGGGTTAACTCATAGC
>JAABUT010003089.1_pt1 | contig 14804 bp, 10 predicted proteins | sample 5559281 | NCBI WGS metagenome assembly JAABUT01 (sample SAMN10711880, study PRJNA513359) | rock metagenome | isolation source: Antarctica rocks | place: Antarctica: Victoria Land, Ricker Hills nord | collected 2016-01-04 | reverse complement strand
TTCGCCTTCATAAACCATACCACTGCTTTGCCCGGCAAATGCGGTATTGACTACTCTGTTAATATCTTCCACGTTCAGGCCATACTCGGCAATGGCCGCTCTTTTGTACCGGATTACGATCTGCGGCATACCCGTAATACTTTCCACGTAAATATCACGAGCACCTTTGATCCCGCCTGCAATCGCGCCCATCTTTTTAGCATACAGAGCCAACGTATCGAGGTTCTCACCGAAGATCTTGCAAACCACATCCTGCCTTGCGCCGGTCATCAACTCGTTAAAACGCATTTGAACCGGGTACTGGAAGCCAAAAGTTACACCCGGCACGGCTTCCAGTGCTGTGGACATTTTTGTGGTTAGCTCATCAAAGGTTTTTGCCGACGTCCATTTACTTTTGTCTTTCAGGATCACCATCATATCACTGGCATCAATCGGCATTGGGTCGGTCGGTATTTCCGAGCTGCCGGTTTTGCCCACTACCTGTTCCACTTCGGGAAATTTTTCCAACAAGATTCGGGAGCCGCTGGATACTGCATTAATGGAAGTTTGCAGGCTGCTACCGGTTAACACTCTTGTTTCTACGGCGAAATCGCCTTCTTCCAGCTTGGGGATAAACTCACCGCCCAGGCGGGTTAAGACAAATACGGCAACAATAAAGGAAACGGAGGCAATGGCAATAACCATTTTCGGATGTTTGATCACCCGTTCGAGCGCATAATGATAATGCTGCTGGAAAAACGCCATCATGTGGTCTGACCAGTTCATGGTGTTTTCTGTCTTACGGCTTAAAAACAAACTGCTCATTACCGGCACGTATGTTAATGAGAGGATAAATGCACCGATTAAAGCAAAGGCTACCGTTTGCGCCATAGGCTTGAACATTTTGCCTTCAATGCCCTGCAAGGTGAAAATGGGAATATAAACGATCAGGATAATTAATTCTCCGAATACCGCCGCATTCCGCATTCGGGTAGAAACGGTAACCACTTCCTCGTCCATTTCTTCATGACTGATCTTCTCTCGTTTTTTCAGGTGTACTTCGTGCATGATGGCCTCAACAATGATAACTGTTCCATCCACGATCAGCCCGAAGTCAAGCGCGCCCAAACTCATCAGGTTACCTGAAACGCCAAACAGGTTCATTAAGATGACCGCGATCAGCATCGCCAGCGGGATGACAGAAGCAACCAGTAAACCGGCCTGGAAATTACCCAGAAAAATGATCAGTACAATGAGTACAATAGTAATCCCTTCCAGCAAGTTATGCTCCACGGTGGTAATGGCATTATTGACCATTTTGGTACGGTCAAGGAAAGCATCGATTACTACGCCCTTGGGTAAGGTCTTTTGAATTTGAGCCACCTTTTCCTTGACCGCTTTGATCACCTCGTTACTGTTCGCGCCTTTCAGCATCATCACAACTGCGCCGGAAACCTCCTGCTTGCCGTTCCAAGTCATCGCACCGTAGCGGGTTGCATGTCCCAAACGGGCTTCACCAACATCACGGATCAGTACTGGTGTCCCGTTAGGTAGGTTTTTTACGACGATACTGCCAATATCTTCTATCGAGCCAACCAAACCCTCGCTGCGGATAAACAGTACCGTTGGCCCGCGTTCAATGTAAGCGCCGCCCGTGTTGTTATTATTCTTTTGCAGGGCGTTGAAAATATCCGTAATATTCAAATTATTGGCTTTTAACCTATCCGGATTGACGGCAATTTCATATTGTTTCAGGTAACCTCCAAAGCTGCTGACATCGGCAACGCCTGGTATACCTAAAAGCTGCCTGCGTACGATCCAGTCCTGTATGGTTCGCAATTGCATGGCATCATATTTCTGTTCGTAACCCGCTTTGGCCCTGACGGAATACTGGTAGATCTCGCCCAAGCCGGTGGTGACCGGTGCCATTTCGGGCTTTCCGAAGGCAACCGGAATTTCTGTTGCAATATCGTTCAGCCGTTCACTGACCTGCTGGCGCGCCCAGTATACGTCTGCCTTATCTTCAAAGACAATGGTAACGACCGAAAGGCCAAACCGTGAAAAGCTGCGGATCTCTTTAACATTCGGTATGTTACGGCAGCTTTGTTCAATGGGAAAGGAAATGAGCCGTTCCACATCTGGAGCGCCTAAAGAGGGAGTGCGGGTAATGATTTGCACTTGGTTATCCGTAATATCGGGAACGGCATCTATGGGCAAGCGGTTAACCTCATAAATGCCAAAGCCGATCAGGCTCAGGATAAAAAGGCCGATTATAAGTTTATTCCTGACGGAGAACTCAATGATTTTATTCAACATGAAGAAAGAATATTAACTGTTAATGTTCGGGAAAAGACAAAGGCAAAGCCTAACGCTATGAAAACAGCAGGATTAACAGTGGGAAGGTGGGCCGCGAAGAATGGTTTGATCCATGAGCCACCCCGGTGGGTAAGGCTCATTAGGTAGGATCAATGGTTTGATATGTAAAATAAAGGGGAAAAGGACAGGGTTGTACTCAGGCTTAGAAACTAAATCAGGGACAATAGCCGGTAGCCAGTTTATAAAAGTGTAGTCAGTATAAAAAGCATGGTCGATTTTAATATGCTCAAGTCCATCATGGTCGTGATGTTGAATATACTCATCGTGCCCTTCATCGTGATGATGGGCTACCACGTTATGGAACAGCAGCAGGATAAGTCCTGTCGTTAAGAAAAGTCTGCTGATCCATAGCTTCATATTGCAAATATATAAAACAGTGCAAGCTTTAATTATTTTTTATAAACATTAAGAGCCTGTTTAAATTTTGTTCGATTTATTTTCGATGCTTCTTTTATCACCTAAAAAACATGAAATTTCGATGCTTCTTTTATCGCTATAAAATCCAGACACAATATTTATAGGCATAAAAGAAGCATTATTAATTTTTTTGATATAGCTCTAACTATGTTTTATTAATGCTGTTGACGTAATTGTATAAATGAAGACTTTAAGTTGACAAAATTTTGTAAAGTTATCAGTACGTTATTGGTACAAATTGCCATGCTGAACTAAATTAAATGTGTGCCAAAAGCTTTAGGCCATTTAACAAATAGTTCGAACGTTGTCGGATCGGGAACTACTCAATTGAAAACGGGGCTGTCTCAAAAAGGCAGCTTTTTTCAGAACTGTTCATTGACTTTTTATTGTTGGCAATGGTTGCCAAATCCCAAAAACCGGATGCTATCTGAAAATAAAAAAGATTGTCCGAAATTTGCTTTCGGGACAGCCTCTTTTTAAATTTCACCTACGAAAGATCATTAATCCATAAGTCTGTGCACCAGTAATACTGACCTATATTAAAAGGACAGCCTTTGATCGTTCCCCTGTCCTTTATCTATCAGGATATTCGCTATTTCAATAGTTGGGATGGTTTCCGGCGGTAAATCCTTTTCAGGGGGATTACTATTTGAAGACAATGCTTCGGAATTATGGTTTTCACTTGACGGTGCTTCCGGTTTTTTATCAGCAGCTTTCGGACCATTTCCCGTTTCATCAAATACCTTTTTTGCATTTATAAGTGTCATTTCCGTCGTGATCAAGCCTTCAATTTCCAGCTTGATCTTTTGGTAGGTTTCCTGCACATCAGCTTCGTTTACCCGGTTGATAATGGGAATGGGTTTATAAGCGGCTTCCTCTTTCGCTATGGCTTCATGGTCATTTTGTATGGTGCCATGAAACATTTTAAGGCTGATCTTTTGATCGGGGTTGTCTGCCACCATACCGACAAATTCACCAGATGAAAGGGCAGCTATCTTTGATGCAGGAATGGCATAATCCAGTTGGGTAGCTTTAGAAAAAGAGGTATCACTGCTGTTGATCGTCAGGCTGTGTTTATCCTGCACGATCTTACCAAAGTTTTCGGAAAGTCTTTTGGCCGTATCATTTGTTACTTGTCCGCTGATGATGTTGCCAACGATCCCGGTAATCACATCGGCCTGTTCCGCCCCATAATCCTTTTTTAACTGGCTGAAGTCCTGCACTGCAAACGTAGTGGCAATCTTGTTGGAACGTCCCGTTGCGATAACGGTATCCGGGTTGTTGAAATAGATCATGGGGAACTCATCGACAAGAAAGCTGACCTTCTGCTGGTTTTTTCGGTTAACCAATTTTAGCGCCTTTGAGCAGTAAAGCGATAAAACCGCTCCATAGATCTGCAACTTCTGCGGGTTATTCCCTAAACAAACGATCTTGGGCTCTTTCGGGTTATTAATGTCCAGCGTAAAGTCATTACCGGATAGGATATAATATAATTGTGGTGAAACAAGCCGGGCCAGGCCAATCTTGGCACTGGCTATCTGTCCCTCCAATTGTGCTTTGGCATCGCGGTTATAAGCGGAAATGAAAGGGTTGATCAGTGCCCTGATCTCCGGCTCATTATTTAAAATTGGAAACAGGTGGTCGTAATCAGCCTGCATCAGTTCTATAACATGCGGCAGCGTACAATATTTACCATCTTCATATTTACGCAGGTACCAGATAATGGACGTTAAAAAGTTGATGGGGCTTTCCACAAAAAAGTCGCCCTGTTTCTTGATCCACTCGCGGTTTAACCCTAACATAATTGTCCGGCTGGCCTCTGTCGCATCGGTAATATCGTTCATGCTCTGCGGGTCAAGCGGGTTACAACGGTGGGTGCGTTCCAGGTCATCAAAATTAATCACATAAAAGGACGGTTTGATTTTGTAGTTCCCTTTGTATTGCAATAACTTGTTATAGGCTATCTTTGAAAGGTCGTCAAACTTGAAGTCGTACAAAAACATGGTAAAGCCTTTTTTGATATGCTGGTCGATAATGTGCCTGATCACGAAGTAGCTCTTACCTGCGCCGGGCGTGCCTGCAATCAACAGGCCCCTGAACGGGTTAATGATGTTGATCCATGAACTGCGGGTTTTGCCTTTCAGATTGTATTTGGCAGGTAGGTTAACTGAATATTCGTTTTCGAGCAATCTTTCTTCCTGCGGGAACGTTTCGTTGTCGGTATTGAAAATATCTTTGTTCAGTTTTTCTTTGAGCAGGCGTGATAAATAAGTGCCGCCTGTCAGCACTAATAAATAGCTAATACCGGTTAAAGCCATATAGCATATGGCGATAGTGGCTATATCCGTATGCAGGTAAAAGCACAATATACTAATCCAGTAAATGAGCAGGCCGCTAATCAGGTAGGCCGTAATGTTGCGCCAATTGATCTTTTCGTCCTTTTTTCCGTTAACGCCAACCAAAGAAACCGCCAGGCAAAGCAGCCCGGCCAATTTGGGTTTGAACATATTGGTAAACAAGCCCGTTTTGGCAATATTGGCTACGATGCGGTCAGTAATGGTTGCCGTCCAGTGCCATTGCCCAAAGGCCCGATAACAGCAGATATAAAAATATATGGCTAAAATAAATATGCTGATGAGCCTGGTCAGGTCAACGATCTTTCTTAGCCCGTGGGTATCCTCGCCGGTTTGCATAGCAGTCCTCCTTTCTATTCCCCCAACAGGGGAATAAGTTGATTTTTAATGATGATTAAATAATGGTTTCTTATAAAGACAGTCCCTGGCCTTGTTCCTTGCCTTTCTTTCTTTTCTTTTTACGGGTCACTCCCGGTGCAATTTCCGGCTGGTATTTGCCTAAAGACAGTGGGACATAATTCGTTTGTTGCTGCGGTTTCTGGTTGGTTTGTGACTGCTGCCCGGTCCTGGCTTCCAATGTTTTTGCAGGCCTTAATGGCTGATTTATTTCCCGGCTGCGTTTTTCGGCATGGAGCGCCAACCTATCTTCCAGGTTCCCATTCTTTTGGGCATTGGCATAACGGAACGTTTCTTTTAAGCCCCGTTCAAAATCAAACTTTCGGTCAAACAGGTATTCGCCGGATGCTTTAAAGGCCGAACGGTCAAACTGCCCTAATTTCTTGGAATGTTCGGCATTTTTCCCCCTTGATTTGTTCATGGGGCTAAGCTTGATCTTGTTGGTGATGTCTTTCCGGCTAACGATGACCTGAATGTGCACCTGCTCACCTGGCTTACGTTCGCCACGTTTTTTTAGCCCCTGTTTCACTTCGGGGTCTTTGTGGCTGTAATAACGGTGTTTTTCCAGCTTGCCGAACCAAAGCAGGTCGTTTCCGCTTTCAATTCCTGGCCTTTTAAAGTTGCGTGCATATTCATCCATGACCGCTACCGCATAAACCTTTAACTGTTCGGGTGTACCTAAGTCCCCGTATTTTTCTTTGATCCAGGCAATCTCCTTCTGGCTTGGGCTGATATTGATGAGAAAAAATTTAGCGTCGGCCTTGCTTAGTTTAGCAATGTTATGGTCAAGGGCGGTTTGTGCATGCTGTGATAAAATACCGTTCCGCTTATGGTTAAACCAGTGTTCCGGCATTTTTTCCTTGTCCAGCCGGTTTTCTTTATCCAAATAATGGATAAGATCGCCGCTGCTGCCTTTGTTGTCTGATGTTTCGCTGTCGGTGATATTGATATACATAAGCTTTTGTTTAAAGTTTATAACTTACTGACCTGCTGCCTTGCCGCTTGTAACAGATCCTCTTTATCCTTTGCGGATGTGGTAAAGCCGAAGCTTTCCCTTGCTTTGCTGTACTGGTTTAGTATATATAAGAATTTGCTTTTCAGGTTTTCTTTGGTATCCAGCTTTTCAGCGATCACTTTCAATAGTTTTTCTGTTTCTGAAAATTTGCTGACCTGGGTTTGCTGCCCGGCGACCAAGTCTTTATTGGCTTTGAGTATTTGGGTGTTAAAGCAGTCCAGTATTTTGATCTGTGATTGGACCATCCTGTCAACTTCGGTTTTGACCGGGATCAATACTTTTTCTTCCTATGCCCGGATGAAACGGATGTAGGTGTCATGGTTTTTAAGGAGCGTGGTTTTTAACACTTCGTCATTGATGTCTGCCGGGTCTTTCTTGGTATGGTGAAAATACTCGACCATTTTATTGAAGAACTGGAACTTGCTGAGCTTGAATTTTTGGGCAAGTTTTCCAAGCTTTTCATCGGTGTCCAGTGAGAAACGCAAGGTCTTTGAATAGTTATCTTTGGTGCCCATTTTCGGCTATACTTATAAGTTGACTTATGGCATTTTCGGGCTTAGCGATAGTCCTGGGGCCACAACTTATACCCGGGGTATAAGTAAAACCCCGTTTGCAGGGCAAACGGTAAGCAAAGTAGGGCCCTGCCCAACTTCCGCTTGCTCCAATTTTTTTTAAAATTGGACGCTCTTAACCCGCATATCGGCTGTCGCCCGTATGCTATTTGAGCAGTGCCACGCTGCTCGCCCGGTAGGGGTCATAGGATGGCCGGTAGTCGATGTAGCCGTAGGCTACGAGTTCGGTTATACATTTATGGTAAGTCGCTACCGACTTGATGCGGGAAAAGCGCATCAGCTTTTTTCGGCCGACCTGGAAGTGGCCGCCGGGCTTATCGGGGCTATAATAAAACATCGCCATAAATAGGCTGATATGGGACGGCAGCAAACGGTCATCGTTTGCCGCCCTGCGGAGAAACCGATTTGCTTGAATTGCTGATTTCATCGGCTTAATTTTTAATGGTGTTGCTTTCGAGTATTTTCAGGATGTCCCCGTATTTGTAATACAGGATGCTGCCGACGGTCGTATAGGACAATGTTCCGTTGATGCGCAGGTTCTGCAAGGTGCCGGGGGATATTTTCAGCAGCTTGCGCACTTCGGCGCTTTTGAGCCATTGCCTGCCGGATTGTTCGGCAACAGGAGTGATACCGAGTTTCTTTAATTCTGCGAACAGTTCGGCCTTGAACTGTTCGAGGTCTTGTTTGGTGATTAAATCTAACGTGGCCATAGTCTTATTTGCATTTGGCAGGCTGGTGGCCTGGGTTATAATGCAAATAAGATGAGATTAAAAATGTGATATTGGGTCATTTAGGGATACCCCTAAAATAATTCTTAACTGCCTATCAGTCAGTGAATAACCAAACACTGCCATATTGCCTTAATTAGATGAAGTGGCTTATATTTTGATGGAATAAAATTGAATATAACGCTACTCTCTATCGCAGAATTGGCTAAGGCATTGGAAGTGGAGTCTAAAGATTTGCTGGACTTTCTTAGAGAAATATAATTTCGCAAAAAGAGGATACAACAAAAGCCAGTATTTACTGCCTTTTGTTGTATTAAATCTATTACGCTTATCAGGGCAAGATTACATTTTCATGCTACCCATACCTGATTGTTTTTTACCTAACTGATCCAATACCGCGCGAAAGCCTTTAGCCAGCTCCAAAGCAGAGCCAGTTCCCCAATAATGTAAGAAGATTATGTGCGGTTTGTCACCCAGCATGTGATTATGTACGGCAACCACTTCCATATTATTAGCCCGTAAGGTCTTGATCACAGCATTAACTTCTGTATCCAGCATTGCCACATCGCCCGCAATATGTGCGTTTTCCATTAATCCTGTAAAAGCCGCCCAGGTATTCAGTCCGATATTGGCAGTCATTTCCGCGCCCATAGCAATCACATTCAGGTCAGCCCTGCCGATTGTGTATTTGATGGTTGGGCCATTGATAGCCGCTTCGTATTTAATAATTCCATTCAATTGTGTTACATCAAAAATATCCTTGCCGGTTTTAGCTGGCGGCGAGCCTGCGGGTGGCTGGTTTTTTGGCGATATTTTGGTGGCTGAAATTGCCTGCGCATATTTTTCAGCCAGTTCCTTAACCGAACCTATACCGTGAATGTGCATATAGAAAATGCGGGGTTCTTCATAAAAGAAGTGGTTATGGATTGCCCCAATTTCTAAGCCCGCTGCTTGCGCTGCCGAAATCAATGGGTTTACTTCTTCTTGCAACAGCACATTATCGCCCATAATAACTGCGGATTTACCATCCATTGTCTTTTTAATGGATACCCAACCGCCAAAGCCAAAAGGAATAGGCACAGGTTCGCCTTTCAAAGTAACTTTCAGGTCATTGCGTGGTAAGGGAATGGTATAGGTCGCTTCCGCTTCTTTATACGACCCTTTTTTACCGATAGCGGCTTCAATAGCTGCAATCTCATCGGCGGTTAAAGCCGGTGTTTTTGCCAGGCTTAATGGTAATGCTTCTGCGTTTTTAAAATTGAGCAGTGTAGTACCTACCAGTAAGGCGCCTGCCTTTAAAGCGGTACGGCGGGTGAATGAATTGATTGTGTCTTTCATAATTATGTTTTTATAGTTAGTTTATCATTGATTGCTTTATAAAACCGGGTTCCAGCCATGTTTTTCATCGGGTACTTTAGACGCCCAGCTATAGAGCGCATCGTAAATTTTCATACCTAACGTCAATTGTTCCTGATCATTCCGCACGTTGTAAGATAATCCGGCGGAAATGGCCCACAAGCCTGCCGCCTGCGGTGCCAGGTCAAAACGATCCGTATCTGCGCCACGGACAATTTGTGCGATTTGCAGTAAAGCCGGATCGGTAAGCCGGTGCTTCTTTACAATATAATCAAAAGTACAATATTCGCCCTCATGGCTATATTCCGCCCCTGGTATATCATACGGAATGGCATCCAGTTCCGTTGCTTTTTCAAATACCTGTTGTTTGGGAACGTAGATAAATTCAGCTTCGCTATCCACAAAGTTCCTGATCAGCCAAGGACAGGCAATCCGGTCGATCTTTGGCCGTTCACGCGTGATCCATTTCATAACTTCATGATTTATGGTTTAACTTTTAATGTTGATCCTTCTTTCATTTCCTCATTGGCTTGTTTAACCAATTGGTCACCATCATTCAAATCTCCGGCAATCTCCACTTTATCCTTACCCGTAAATCCTGTTTTTACATCTACCCATTTTGCTTTTCCATTATCGAGTTTGACCACAAATTTGCGCTCCTGGGAAGTTACGACCGCTTTGTAAGGCACCATAAAACCGGGATTAGGGCGGTCGACCAACAAGGTAACCTGGGCAAACATGCCGGGTTTAAGTATCCATTTTAGGTTGGGAAAATTAAACTCCCAGATTTCGCTTCTGGTATCGGAACTTATGGCTTCTGATTTGCGTGCAAGACTGGATTTAAACACCATACCCGGCAAAGCGGAAACGGTGAAACTTGCCTGGTTATCTTCTATTTTCGTGGCATTGTAGGCTTCGGGTACAGGAACTTGTATCCTTAATGAAGAATTATCCTCAACCGTAAAGAGCAGGATTTTTCCGCTATTATCCACATAATCGCCTTTAAAGATATTACGGGCGGTAACCACACCGCTAAAAGGTGAACGGATAATTAGGTAGTCCTCTAAAGTATAGTTAGCCTGGTTGGCAGCTTTAGATGCCTCATAAGTGGAACTGTCCGTTTTCATTTGGTTACGGGCGATATCCAGTTCATTATCCGCTATGGCCCCCGGAGTTTTGGATGCTTTTAACAACCGCAAATAGGTGTTTTTGCTGGACTGGAATTTAGAATAAACGCCCTGGCTATTGCTGCGGCTCTGCACCTCACCGGCTTTGAGCTCCGGTGCATCCAAAATACAAAGTACCTGGCCTTTACTCACCCTGCTTCCAATATCAACTTTCACATCTTTCACATACCCGGCTGTACGGGCATAGATATTAGCTCGGTCATTCGGTATAATTTCCGCTGTTAGGCTGAGTTTGTTGGTCACTTTTCCGGCTTTGAGCGTGATCATCTCTACAGCCGGTTTGGCAGGGGCTGCCGTGATAACCGGTGTTTTGTTTTCGTTACTGCCACAACCCGCTATTATCAAAGCCAGGCTTAATCCTAAATATGTAAGAAATGCTTTCATGCGTTTTTTTCGCTAAGTGTATAATATTTGCTTTCGTTATCATCCGGGTCAAGTGATATTGGCTTTACCGGGCGGCTCCCAGCAACTGCGTGATAGATCAGCGGCAGCACCAGCAGGCTCAATAGCAGGCCGAACAACAAACCGCCGATTACCGAGATGCCCAAAGGCGCGGTCTGGCCGCCGCCTTCACCTAAGCCCGAAGCCATCGGAACCATCCCCGCGATCATTGCCAACGCGGTCATTAAAATGGGCCTTACCCTGTCCCTGATACCGGCCAAAAATGAATTGTTGGTTTTTAGTTTACGGTAATGCTCCGCCTGGGTAATAAACAGGATCGCATTGGCTACCGCTACTCCGATGGCCATGATACAGCCCATATAGGATTGTATATTCAAAGTTTTACCCGTTATCCACAATAACAAAAAGCAGCCTGTTAATATCCCCGGTATGATGGCGATCACGATCAGCGCCACCCGGAAGGACTGGAAGTTAACGGCCAGCAACAGGAAGATCACCACAATCGCTAACAGGATACCCGTTTGTAATTCATCAAAGGTTTGCAAAAACACTTCAGCTTGGCCCTGCTGCTGGATCTTCATTCCGTCAGGCAATTTACCCAATCTATTAATGACCTTGTTAATATCGTTAATGGCCTGGCCCAGCGATTTGCCATGAAGGTTTGCCGTCAGTGTAATAAAACGTTTTTGGTTCAGACGGTCATATTCTGCTTCTATCTTGCCCATTTTCCAGGTGGCGACATCCCGCATAAAAACCTGTTTGCCCCCGTTTGACCCTAATAGGATATTGTCGATCTTTCCGGGGCCGTTCATGATCAGTTCCGGGATTTGCACCTGTACCTGGTAAGCGGTGGCATTAGCTTTATCCAGCCAGTAATTGGGCTGGGTGAACCTGCTTGATGAGGTGGCTGCGGTCAGCGACTTGCTGGCATCGTCCACCGTTAAACCCAACTGTCCTAACCGTACCCGGTCAAATTCCAGCTTCATGGCCGGGTAACTTTGTGGCGCGCCATAAGTAATATCCCGCAAATAAGGCAGTTTCTGCAATTCATCCAAAATCCTTGATCCAAAATCCCTGTCTTGCGCGAGGTTCTTGCCCAAAATCTGTATCTGTATAGGCGTGTTGGTTCCCTGGCTCAATACCTGGTCAACGAGGTCGGCAGGCTCAAAGGAAATCTGCATACCGGGTATCTGGCGGCTTACTTCTTTTCTTAAAGTTTCTTTAAAGTCTTCCAAATGTATCCCTGCACCGGGAATAAAATTGACTTTTAGGATCGCTTCCTGCGGCCCGCTTGTCCAGAGATAAATCGTATTAATAGGGTAAGTAGAGGGCTGGTTGCCGACGAACGCCGAGCTGATCGCTATTTTAGTTCCGCCCGATAAACTGTCGATCAAAGCCAGTAGTTGTTTGGTTTTGGTTTCTGTCCGCTCGATACGGGTACCATCGGCCAAACGTATCCTCATTTGAAATTGCCCTGCATCCACTTTGGGGAATAATTCTTTACCTAACACATTAAACAGTAAACCCGCAGCAATGATGGATAGCACCAGGTATAGCGATGTGATCAAGGTGGATGCAGGTGCGGCTTTTACTAACCATTTCCCATGACGGTCTTTAAACCTGTGCATCTTTTCGCCCTCTTTAGCGTTTTCGTTTAAACGATTCTTAAAAAGCCAGTTGGCCATGACCGGGACGAAGGATTGTGAGAGCAAAAAGGACGCGATCATAGCCAAACCTACCGCTAACGATAAGGGTAAAAACATGGCTTTGGGAATACCCGACATAAAAAACGCAGGAAAAAATACGGCGAGGATACATAAGAGTATTAACAGCTTGGGTAAGGCAATTTCCTTACAGGCTTCGAGTATGGCCCTGCCTTTGGGTTCACCTTTTTCCTGATGGTGATGGATGTTTTCGATGGTCACGGTGGCTTCATCAACTAAAATACCGACCGCCAGCGCCAGTCCGCCCAACGTCATGATGTTGATGCTTTGCCCGAATAATTTCAGACAGATCACGGCTGATAATAAGGCCAGCGGTATTGTTAGTACGACAATGAGCGAACCCCGCCAGTCGCGCAGGAACAGCAAGACCATTAAGCCCGTCAGTATCGCGCCCAATATACCTTCGGTAGTTAAACTTTTAATGGAGTTAATGACATAGCCGGATTGGTCAAACTCATAGCTTACTTTAATATCCGGTGGAATGGCAGCCTGCATATCCGGCAAAGCCGCTTTCACCTTTTGAACCACATCCCAGGTCGAGGCATCGGCCCTTTTGGTTACCGGGATATAGACGGAACGTTTGCCGTTGATGAGTGCATAGCCTGATGTAATATCCGCACCATTATCCACTACGGCCATATCATGTACAAAAACGGCAGGGCCACTTCCCGTTTTGATGGGAATATTGGCTAAGTCCTGGATATTGTCAACGACTGTGTTTTGCGGGGTGATAAGGGTTTGATCGCCCACGCGGATGTTACCCGATGGGGTAATAACGTTGCCTTTGGCGATAGCGGTGACCAAAACTTGGGGCGTCACATTATAACTTCTTAATTTATCCGGGTCGGCTTTGATGAGCACGGTTCTTTGGTTTCCCCCGAAAGGAGGAGGAGCCGAAACGCCCGGTAAGGTAGAGAACATGGGCCTCACCTTAAACAAAGCCAAATCCTGCACTTCGGATAAAGAGCGGGTTGAACTGCTGAATACCAGCTGGCCTACGGGAACACTGCCGCCGTCAAAACGGGTAACAAATGGCGAAATGGTGCCTGGCGGCATAAAGGCCCTCGCCCGGTTCACCATTGCGACCACCTCGCCGGTTGCCTGCCCCATATCGGTGCCCTCGTGAAAATTCAGTTTCAGCAGGGTAACGCCCTGTATGGTTTTGCTTTCAACCGACTTGATGCCCGTCACATACAAAAAATGGTATTCGTAGTAAGAGGTGATATAGCCTTCCAGTTGTTCGGCAGACAGGCCGCCGTAGGTTTGCGCTACGTAAATGGTCGGTGTGCCCAGCTTCGGAAAAATATCGACCGGCATGGTGCGGATAGAAATGACAGAAAAGAAAACAATGGCAATAACGGCAACAATAATGGTTACCGGCTTTCTTAGGGAGCCAACTAAAAATTGGATGATATTCATTTTCCGTACTGGTTTAAAAAGACATCCACATTACCCCGATAGGCTGCTTTATTTAATAAAGATTTCCAGGCCCCCCAATAAGCGATTTTAACTGCCGCTTCGGATTGATAAAGCAGTTGAAGGGATTGAATGACATCGTAATAACTGATCAAACCCGATTGATAACGGGATTGTATCGCCTGGTAGGCAAACCTGGCTGCTTTTAATTGTTCAGGGGTCAGGCGGGCGGCTTGGATGGCTTTCATTAAAGCAGAATCTGCGATTTCCAGCTGTGAGTTTAAATGCAGTTCGGTTTGTGCAAGCTGTTCACGGCTGGATGCAATGTTGAGTTCCTGTTGTTTGAATTGCGGTTTTTGCCGGAATATTTCGAGTATCGGGAAAGAGACTTGCGCGCCGATACCATAATTATACCGCTCAAAACGAAGTCCGTCACTGTTATTGACCGATCCGTCAGCCGCGATCCCCGATCCCCGGCCATATCCTACACTCCAGATCGTTAGTTTGGGTAACAGGCTGCTTTTATAAGTTTTTAGGGACAGTTCATTGTTCAGCACATTGGTTTTTTGCAGGGCGATCTCGGGGTGCTCCACATTTTCGATTTCAGGCAGGTCAATGGGCAGGCTTTTAAACATAGCGGAATCCGCAATCGGTTTACCGGGCAAAGTTCCGCCAACCAACTCCTTTAAAACGATCAGGCAGGAATCGCGCTGCCGCTCAATGGCTATTAGTTGTATTTGCGCTTTGGCCAGTTCGGCATGAAAGGTGGAAGAATCCGTTCCGGGCCTCAGCCCGCTCGATACCACTGCCTGCGATTGTTTCAGATGGTAGGCATCCCGGTCGATATTACTTTGATAAACTTTAACCAGGTCGGCGGTCAGC
>JAABUT010003088.1_pt1 | contig 14807 bp, 14 predicted proteins | sample 5559281 | NCBI WGS metagenome assembly JAABUT01 (sample SAMN10711880, study PRJNA513359) | rock metagenome | isolation source: Antarctica rocks | place: Antarctica: Victoria Land, Ricker Hills nord | collected 2016-01-04 | reverse complement strand
TGCTGACCGGGCCGCGCCGTTACGACGAGGCGAAGAAGCTGCTGGCGGAGGCGGGCTACAAGGGCGAGCCGGTGGTGCTGTGCGTCGCGACCGACGTGCAGCTCACCAAGGCGCAGGGAGACGTCACTGCCGATCTGCTGGGCAAAATCGGCATGAAGGTGGACTACCAGGCGCTGGACTGGGGCACAGTCGGCGCCCGCCGGGCCAAGAAGGACCCGCCGGGCGCTGGCGGCTGGAACATCTTCCACACCTGGCACGCCGGCGCCGACTGCATCAACCCGGCGCCCTACATCGCGCTCGACGCCGGCGGCGACAAGGCGTGGTTCGGCTGGCCGAAGTCGGATTCGGTGCAGTCCGCCATTGCCACCTGGTACGACGCCCCGGACCAGGTGGCGGAGAAGGCGGCCATGGCCGCGGTCAATACGGCCAGCATGGAGCACGTGACCTACATCCCGACCGGGTTCTTCCTGATGTACCAGGCCTGGCGCAAGAACGTCAGCGGCGTCGTCAAGGCGCCGTTCCCGGTGTTCTGGGGCGTCCAGAAAACGTGAGCCAGACCTGATGCTCGGCTTCCTGCTCCGCCGCGTGCTGGCGACCATCCCCGTGATGGCGGTCGTGGCGCTGTTCGTGTTCAGCCTGCTTTATATAGCGCCTGGCGACCCGGCCGCGATCATCGCGGGCGACCAGGCGACGCCTGCGGATGTCGAGCGCATCCGCGCTGGGCTGGGGCTGGACCGGCCGTTCCTGGTGCGCTTCGCGGAGTGGGTGTGGAATGTGCTGCGGGGGGACTTGGGCGTTTCCATCTTCAGCAACCTGCCAGTGGCAAAGCTGATCGGACAGCGGCTGGAGCCGACGTTCTCGCTGATGTTGCTTACGCTGCTGCTGGCCATCTCAGTGGCCGTGCCGGTGGGCGTGCTGGCAGCCTGGTATCACGGCACCTGGGTGGACCGAATCTTAATGGGATTGGCGGTGCTGGGCTTTTCGGTGCCCGTGTTCGTGGTCGGCTACCTGCTTTCCTACGTGTTCGCCTTGCAGTTGGACCTTTTTCCGGTGCAGGGCTACACGCCATTATCGAGTGGGTTCCGGCCGTGGCTGAACAACCTGGTGCTTCCCGCGGTCGCGCTGGCGGGCGTCTACATCGCGCTGATCGCCCGCATCACCCGGGCGACAATGCTTGAGGTGCTGAGCCAAGACTACATCCGCACCGCCAAGGCGAAGGGCGTCAGCAACCGCACGGTGCTGTTTCTCCACGCGCTAAAGAACGCCGCCGTGCCCGTAGTCACCGTTATCGGCTTGGGAGTCGCCCTGCTCATTGGAGGCGCGGTCGTGACGGAAAGCGTATTTGCGATCCCTGGCCTGGGCCGTCTCGTGATTGATGCCATCCTGCGGCGGGACTACCCGATTATCCAGGGCGTGACGTTGCTGTTTGCGTTCGTTTACGTTTTGGTCAACCTGGGTGTTGACGTGCTCTACACCTTGTTCGACCCGAGGATACGGTATTGAGCGCCTTCGTTCTCCCCGAAATTCCCCTGGTGCACGGTTCAACGACCGACGCGGCCGTTGCCGCGACCACGGTGCCACATATCTCCCCGGCAGAAGCGTTGCCGGACGTACTGCCTGCCCCGCGCCAGCGGAGCGCCCTGCGCAGCTTCATCTACCGGCATCCTACACTCTTCGCGGGCGGCGTCCTGCTTGGACTGATCCTAATCATAGCCGTGGCGGCTCCGCTGCTCTGGACGACCGATCCAACGGCGCTGGCCCCGTCGAAGCGCACGCGGGAACCGTCAGCAATTTACTGGTTCGGCACTGATATGCTTGGGCGAGACCTCTATTCGCGCGTGCTGTACGGCGCACGGGTTTCCCTGATCGTGGGGTTTTCGGTTGCGGCGCTAGCGACGGCGGCCGGGACGCTGATCGGGCTGGTGTCCGGCTTCGTCCGGTGGACTGACGGAATTATAATGCGTACGATGGACGGGCTGATGAGCATCCCGCCAATTTTGCTCGCCGTGTCGCTGACGGCGTTGTATCGCGGCAGCGTCGGTATCGTCATCACAGCCATTACCATCGCTGAGTTCCCGCGCGTGTCGCGCCTGGTGCGTGGCGTGGTGCTATCCCTGCGGGAGCAGCCCTACGTCGAAAGCGCGGTCGCATCCGGAACCCGTGTGCCGGTGATCATCTGGCGCCACATCCTGCCGAACGCACTGGCGTCGATCACCGTGCAGGCAACCTACATCTGCGCGTCGGCCATGATCACGGAGGCCATCTTGTCCTTCATCGGTGCCGGCACGCCGCCAAACGTTCCAAGCTGGGGCAACATCATGGCCGAGGGCCGGGCGCTGTGGCAAGTGAAGCCTTACATCGTGATGTTCCCCGCCCTGTTCCTGTCGCTGACCGTTCTGGCGGTGAACCTGCTGGGCGACGGGCTGCGGGACGCGCTGGACCCGCGCATGGCGAAGAAGGTCTGATGCGATGGCGCTTACCTGTAGGGTGGAAAAGCGAAGCGCCTTCCACCACGCCGCGTGCGCTGCCGGACGGCGAATGGCGCTGCGCTTATCCGCCCTACCACGTTTGAGGCCCGCCTGATGCCGTTGCTCGAAGTGGAACGCCTGCAGACGCACTTTGCCACCCAGGACGGCGTGGTGCGGGCGGTCGAGGGGCTGTCGTTCCATATCGAGGCCGGGGAAACGCTGGCCATCGTCGGCGAAAGCGGCTGCGGCAAGTCCGTCACCAGCATGAGCATCCTGCGGCTGATCCAGGAGCCGCCGGGCCGGATCGCCGGAGAGATCAGGTTCCAGGGGCGTAACCTGCTGAAGCTGCCGGAGGCCGAGATGCGCAAGCTCCGCGGCAACGACATCAGCATGATCTTCCAGGAGCCGATGACCAGCCTGAACCCGGTGCTGACCATCGGCCGCCAGATCGGCGAGACCCTGCGGCTGCACCAGGGCCTGAACGCCAGCCAGGCGGAGGCCCGGGCGGTGGAGATGCTGACGTTGGTGGGCATTCCCGCGCCGGGCCGCCGGGTGCGTGAGTATCCGCACCAGTTGTCCGGCGGGATGCGGCAACGGGTGATGATCGCGATGGCGCTGGCCTGCAACCCCAAGCTGCTGATCGCCGACGAGCCGACGACGGCGCTGGACGTGACGATCCAGGCGCAGATCCTGGACCTGATGCGGGACCTCAAGACCCGGCTGGGCAGCGCCATCATGCTGATCACCCACGACCTCGGAGTCGTTGCGGAGATGGCGCAGCGGGTCGTCGTCATGTATGCCGGGCGCAAGGTGGAGGAGGCGACGGCGCGGGAGCTGTTCGCCAATCCGCAGCATCCCTATACGCGCGGCCTGCTCGGCGCGGTGCCGCGGCTGGGCAGCTCGCTGACCAGCACGGCGCGCAGCAAGCTGGCGGAGATACCCGGCCTGGTGCCGTCGCTCCGCAAGCCCATCGTCGGCTGCGCCTTCGCGGGCCGTTGCCTGAGCGCCACCGACCTGTGCCGCACCATTGCCCCGGCCGTTGAGCAGAAGCGGCCTGGCCACAGCGTCGCCTGCCACTACGCCGAGTTTGCCATGCCGGATTACGTCAAGGCGGGAGAGGCCGCGGCATGACCCGGCCGCTGCTGGAGGTGCACGGCCTGAAGAAGCACTTCGCCCTGCGCGGCGGCCTGCTGGGCGGGGTCACGGGCCAGGTTTATGCCGTGGACGGCGTCTCCTTCGACATCGCCAGGGGCGAGACCCTGTCGCTGGTGGGTGAAAGCGGCTGCGGCAAGAGCACCGTCGGCAAGGCCATCCTTCGCCTGACCGATCCCACGGCCGGCGAGGTCTGGTTGGACGGGCAGCGGATAGACAACTTGCCGGCGGGCCAGCTCCGTCCGCTGCGGCGGCGTATCCAGGTGGTGTTCCAGGACCCGTTCAGCAGCCTGAACCCGCGCATGCGGGTGCGTGACATCATCGCCGAGCCGCTGCGGAACTTCGGCCTCGCCAAGTCCGGCTCGGAGCTGGAGGACCGCGTGGCCACCCTTATGGACACCGTACGGTTGCCGCGGGACGCCATGCACCGCTTCCCGCACGAGTTCAGCGGCGGCCAGCGGCAGCGGATCGGCATCGCCCGCGCGCTGGCGCCCGGGGCCGACCTGATCATCTGCGACGAGGCCGTCTCGGCGCTGGACGTGTCGGTGAAGGCGCAGATCGTCAACTTGCTGTCCGACCTGCAAGACGAGCTGGGGCTGGCGCTGCTGTTCATCAGCCACGACCTGGCTATCGTCGAGCACCTGACCCACCGGGTCGCGGTGATGTATCTGGGCAAGATCGTCGAGGTGGCGGACCGCCGCACCCTGTTTGCCAGCCCGCGCCACCCCTATACCCGGGCGCTGCTGTCGGCGGTGCCGGTGCCTGATCCCACGGCGGCGCGCGACCGCGTCATCCTGACCGGCGACGTGCCCAGCCCGATCAATCCGCCTTCGGGCTGCCGGTTCCATACCCGCTGTCCCTATGTGTTCGACCGTTGCCGGGCCGAGGAGCCGGTACTGCGTGAGATGCCGGATGGCGGGCCGGGCCAGCGTGCCGCGTGCCACCTGGATGCGTTGCCGGAATTGCGTGTGGTGCCGAAAGCGGCTTAGGGTTGCCGTCTTCGTCCATTGGAGGCGGGCCGTGGCTTCCTTCTCGCTTTCCCAAAGCAGGAGAAGGAACAGGCATAGCTGTCCCTTGACCCTTACGGTCCCTGGCCCGCACACTACGTCAAGCGCAGATGCAGTTGAACGCTGCCAGCCCCGGCGCTCGCCGGGGCACGCGTTTGGTTTTCAAGGGAGCGAACGATGCCGCAGGTATCGCTGACAGTGAATGGACGCAGCCACACCGCCGAGATCGAGGGGCGTACCCTTCTAGTGGAGTTGCTGCGCGAGGGCATGGGCCTGACTGGCACGCATGTCGGGTGCGACACCAGCCAGTGCGGCGCCTGCGTCGTCCATGTGGACGGCAAGTCGGTGAAGGCATGCACCATACTGGCCATGCAGGCTAACGGCACGCAGGTTACGACCATTGAGGGCCTGGCCGCCAACGACGGCACCCTGCATCCGATGCAGGCCATGTTCCGCGAGCATCACGCGCTGCAATGCGGGTTCTGCACGCCGGGGATGGTGATGTCGGCGGTGGACCTGGTGCAGATGCATCCGGAGGGGCTGACCGAGGATCAGATACGCCACGGGCTTGAAGGCAACCTCTGCCGGTGCACGGGCTACCACAATATCGTCAAGGCCATCGCAGCGGCGTGGCCGATCATGCACGGCAAGCAGATGGCGCAAGCCGCGGAGTAATGACGCAGGGTTAGGCGCGACCGGCACGAAGCCGGCGCACACTGGAAGGGGATGGGAACCATGGGCTTTGAAGGCATCGGCGCCAGCGTGCGCCGCAAGGAGGACCACCGCTTCCTGAGCGGTGCCGGCAACTACACCGACGACCTCAACCGGCCCGGCCAGGTCCATGCGGTAATGGTCCGCGCGGACCGGCCGCATGCCCGCATAGGCGGCATTGACACCGCTGCGGCCAAGGCGGCGCCAGGCGTGCTGGCGGTTTATACCGGCGCCGACCTGGCGGCGGACGGCGTGGGCGGCGTGCCCTGCGGCTGGCAAATCCATAACAAGGACGGCTCGGCGATGGCGGAGCCACCGCATCCCGTGCTGGCAACCGGCAAGGTCCGCCACGTCGGTGATCCTGTTGCAGTCGTTATCGCCGAAACCCGGCAGCAGGCCAAGAACGCCGCTGAGATGGTAATGGTGGACTACGAGGACCTGTCGGCGATCTCCGGCGTCAAGGACGCCGTCAAGCCCGGTGCCCCGCTGGTGCATGACGACGTACCCGGCAACGTCTGCTTTGACTGGCACATCGGCGACAAGGCCATCGTGGACGCGGCGTTCGCCAATGCGGCCCATGTCGTCACCCTGGACCTGACCAACAACCGCCTGGTCCCGAACGCGCTGGAGCCGCGCGCCGCAATCGGCGACTTCGACCGGTCGTCAGGCGACTTTACGCTCTATACCACTAGCCAGAACCCGCATCTGATCCGGCTGCTGATGGGCGCCTTCGTGCTGCACATCCCGGAGAACAAGCTGCGCGTCGTGGCGCCGGATGTCGGCGGCGGCTTCGGCAGCAAAATCTACCATTATGCCGAGGAGGCCATCGTCACCTGGGCCGCTGGCAAGCTGCGTAAGCCGGTGAAGTGGACCGCCGACCGCAGCGAGGCTTTTATCAGCGACGCGCACGGACGCGACTGCGCCAGCACGGCCAGCATGGCGGTGGACAAGGATGGGCGGTTCCTGGCGCTGCGCGTGAGCACGCTGGCGAACATGGGCGCCTACCTTAGCACCTTTGCCCCGGCGGTGCCGACCTATCTGTCGGCAACCTTGCTGGCCGGGGTTTATACGACGCCGGCCATCTATGCCGAGGTGAAGGCGGTGTTCACCCACACCGTCCCCGTGGACGCCTACCGCGGCGCGGGCCGGCCGGAGAGCACCTACCTGCTGGAACGCCTGGTGGACGTGATCGCGCATGACACCGGGCTGGACCGGGTGGCGATCCGCAAGCTGAACTTCATCCCGCGCGACGCCTTCCCGTATCAGACGCCGGTGGCGCTGAATTACGACAGCGGCGACCACCAGGCGACCCTGCGCGTGGCCATGCAGGCGGCGGATTGGGACGGCTTCCCTGCCCGGCGCCAGGCGGCGGCGGCGAAGGGCAAGCTGCGCGGCATCGGCATGAGCACCTATGTCGAGGCCTGTGGCATCGCGCCGAGCAAGCTGGTGGGGCAGTTGGGCGCTCGCGCCGGGCTGTATGAGGTTGCAAACGTCCGGGTGCATCCCACCGGCAGCGTCAGCGTGTTCACCGGCACCCATAGTCATGGACAGGGGCACGAGACGACGTTCGCGCAGCTTGTGTCCGACCAGCTCGGCGTGCCGATGGACCAGATTGACATCGTGCACGGCGACACGGCCAAGATACCGTTCGGGATGGGCACCTATGGCAGCCGCAGCCTGCCGGTCGGCGGCTCCGCGATGGTCAAGGCGATGGATAAGATTATCGCCAAGGGCAAGAAGATCGCCGCCCACCTGATGGAAGCCTCGGTCGAGGACATCGAGTTCAAGGACAACCGCTTCACGGTCGCCGGCACGGATAAGGGCAAATCGCTGACCGAGATCAGCCTGGCCGCCTACGTCCCGCACAACTACCCTATCGAGGAGCTGGAGCCGGGCCTGGACGAGACCGCGTTTTACGATCCCAAGAACTTCACCTTCCCGGGCGGTTGTCATATCACCGAGGTGGAGATTGACCCGGAGACGGGCATCGTGTCGGTGGTGAACTTCTCGGCGGTGGACGACGTGGGCCGGGTAATCAATCCGATGATCGTCGAGGGCCAGGTGCAGGGCGGCGTCGCCCAGGGCATCGGCCAGGCGCTGATGGAGAATGCCGTCTATGACAGCGGGGCGCAGTTGGTGACGGGGTCCTTCATGGACTACCAGATGCCGCGGGCGCACGACTTCCCGCAGATGACGACGGCGACCGAGAACACGATGTGCACCCACAATCCCCTGGGGTCCAAGGGGTGCGGCGAGACGGGCGCCATCGGCAGCCCGCCCTCCGTCATCAACGCCGTGGTGGATGCGCTGCGGGACTATGGCGTGCGGCATCTGGACATGCCGGCGTCGGCGCAGAAAGTATGGTCCATCATACAGGCCAACCAGCCGCGCATGGCGGCGGAGTAGGAAGCACGCGATGTACGATTTCAGCTATAGCAAGCCGTCCACCATTCCCGACGCCCTGAAGGCGCTGGGAACTGACCCCGACGCGAAGGCGCTGGCTGGCGGCCAGACGTTTATCCCCGTGCTGAAGCAGCGTTTGAACAAGCCGAACGTGGTGGTGGACCTGTCTGCCCTGGGCTTGACAGGTATCAAGGCCGAGGCGGGCAAGATCACGATTGGTGCCATGACCACGCACCACGATATCGAGGAGTCGCCGGAGATCAGGGCGCAGATTCCCGGCTTGCATAAGATGGCCTCGCTGATTGGGGACAACCAGGTACGCCACCGCGGGACGATGGGCGGGTCGCTGGCCAACAACGACCCTTCCGCGTGCTACCCGGCGGCCGTGCTGGCATTGGGCGCCACGATCCATACCGATAAGCGTAGCATTGCGGCAGAGGATTACTTCCAGGGGATGTTCACCACAGCCCTTGAGCCGAGCGAGCTGATCACTGCCATCGAGTTCCCGGTGCCTGAGCGGTCCAACTACGAGAAGTTCCGCAACCCGGCATCCCGCTATGCGATGGTCGGAGTGTTCGTGGCCAAGGGCAGCTTTGGCGTGCGGGTCGCCATTACCGGCGCCGGGCAGAACGGAGTGTTCCGGCATACGGAGATGGAGCAGGCTCTTGCCAAGGACTTCTCGGCTGGTGCCATCGCTAACATCACGACTTCGGCAGATGGGTTGAATGGCGACATCCACGCAAGTCCGGAGTATCGTGCCCATCTGATCGGAGTGATGGCCCGCCGGGCTTTCGCCGGAGCCTAGATAGGGCAGGGCTGCGCGGGATCGTCCCGTGCAGCCCCGTTGGCGTGTTGGGAGTTTGGCTTTTGGTCGTGGACCTGCATCTGCTGTGCAAACAAGGACAGCGCAACAAGCGCGTCGGCCCGGAGCCGACGCGGTATGAGACCGGCACCTGGCCGGTGACGGACGAGGTAGCCGAGGAGGCTGTGGGCGGACGGCTGTATCTGCACGCGGCCCGGGCCGAGGAAGCCTATTACGGCGGGACCATACAGGCATGGCGCCGGTCGCCCGAAGATCCCAAGCGCAAGGTGTTCACCTATCTGGTGGACGGCCCGTTTCGCATCCGCTGCCCGGAGAAGTGGGGCCAGGAGAAGGCCATCGTCCGCCGATAAGCTGGGATGGCGCGGCATGTTGCGGTGATCGGTGCCGGCATTGTCGGTGCCGCTTGCGCCGTGGAACTGGCGCGCGATGGACATAGGGTCACGATCATCGAGCCGGGTGATCCCGGCGGGGAGCAGGCGGCAAGCTATGGCAATGGGGCCTGGCTTAGTCCTTCGTCTGTCGTGCCGCCCTCCATGCCGGGTCTCTGGCGTCGGGTGCCGGGGTTCCTGACGGATCCGTTGGGACCGTTGGCGATCCGGTGGCAGTATCTTCCCAAGCTGACGTCGTGGCTTGCCCGCTTTGTGCGGGCTGGGTCCACGGTGGGACGGGTCGAGGCGACGGCTCGGGCGTTGCGTCCCCTGGTGGCGGATGCGCCGGAGCGGCATCGCGCCTTGGCAGCGGAGGCTGGCGTCGAGAATCTGATCGAATGCCGGGGCTTGCTCTATGTCTTTCCGGCCCGCGCTGACTTCGAGCGGGAGGCGCTGGCGTGGCGGCTGCGCCGTCAGAATGGCGTGGAGTGGCTGGAACTTGACACCGATGAGTTGCGGCAGCAGGAGCCTGAGCTGGACCGGCGCTATACTTTTGGGGCGCTGGTACAGGCAGGGGGCAACTGCACTGATCCTGGAGTTTATGTGGCTGCATTGGTGCAGCATGCAATCGGGCAGGGCGCCACGCTGCTGCGGGCTGGCGCGAGGGGGTTCCGCATTGCTGGAAGGCGGCTGCAGGCCGTGCTGACCGGGGATGGTGAGGTCGTGTGCGACGCCGCCGTGATCTGCGCCGGCGCGCGGTCCCGCACCTTGGCCCGTGCCGCCGGCGACCGGGTGCCGCTGGAAACCGAGCGGGGCTATCATGCCGTGATCTCCCAGCCTGGCACGGGGCCGCGCCATCCCATCATGCCCAGCGACGGCAAGATGGCGGTCACGATGACGCGTGGCGGCCTACGGATCGCCGGGCAGGTGGAATTGGCGGGGCTGGATGCTGCGCCGGACTGGCGCCGGGCGGACATCCTGCGGGACTATGCGCTGCGGACGTTTCCGGGCCTGCCGAGGGATTTGCCGGCTGAACGGGTGACGGTTTGGATGGGTCACCGTCCCAGCATCGCCGACGGGCTGCCGGTCATTGGACCGGCAAGCGGCTGCGCCGATGTGATGCATGCCTTTGGGCACGGCCATGTCGGATTGGCGGCGGGTCCGGTGACCGGCCGGCTGGTGGCGGACCTGCTGGGCGGGTTGCCGCCGGTCATCAATCCCGCGCCATACTCGCCGCGCCGCTTTGCCTGACCTGGAGGATTTGCCATGCCTGAGTATCCGTTCACGGCTGCCGACCTCGAAATTTTGCGGGGGTGGGATACCCCGACCATCTGCAACGGCTTGGAGCTGATTGTGCCGGAGCGCCGGGCCATCGGGTTTACGACGGAGCCGATGGTCGCTGCGGACCGGGCGCTGAAGCCGGTCGTCGGCTTGGCGCGCGTGGGCGCTATCGCGGCTCGGGCGATGCCGGTTGGGACGGTGGCGGACCGGCTGGATTGGTACGATTATGTGGCCGATGCGGCGCTGCCGACGGTGGTGGTGCTACAGGACCGGGACGATCCGCCGGGTTATGGCGCCTGGTGGGGCGAGGTTCATAGCACCGTCCACAAGGCGCTGGGGGCGGAGGGCTGCGTCACCAACGGCAGTTTTCGGGATTTGGACATGCTGGCGCCGGGGTTCCAGATCATCGGCGGACGTATCGGGCCTAGCCATGCGTATGTTCATATGACCCGGTTTGGCGAGCCGGTGAGGGTGTTCGGCATGGATGTTGGGCATGACGACGTGATCCATGCGGATTGCCATGGGGCGGTGGTGATACCGGCGGAGGCGGTGCGGAAGCTGCCGGAGGCGATTGCGCTGGTTAGCCGGCGGGAGAAGGTGATCCTTGATGTATGCGCGGCGCCGGATTTTTCTCCGGCTAAGCTGCGAGCGGCGGTTCGGGCTTCTGGGGAGATACACTGAGCTTCTCCTCCGAGTTGAGGTGAGGGAGGCTCTACAGGTGGGATTCGGAATATTGTGAGCCGGAGAGCCTCGTTGCTGGCCGAAGCCGGTGCTGGTTGTTTCCCTCACCCCGGCCCTCTTCCGGAGGGAGAGGGAGAAGCGAGCCGTAGGTTGTTGAGAGCTGCCGCTGTGTTGGCTACGGCGGCGGGCCAGTTGCCGGGGGTAGGCTGGCGGTGGATGGTTAGGGTGGGATACCAGGGGCTGTCGGTTCGGGCGTGCAGCCAGCGCCAGCAGTTGTCGTAGCGGTCGAGCAGCAGCACGGGCTTGCCCATGCCGGCGGCGAGGTGGGCAACGGCGGTGTCCACGCTGACAACTGCGTCCAGGTTGGCGACCAGGGCAGCCGTGTCGGCGAAGTCTTGGATGCCGGCCATGCCGTCCACCATGCCGGGGGGCGCCGGTGCTCCGAATTGCAGGCTGACTAGGCGCACGCCGGGAATCGTGCCCAGTGGCGCTAGGACCTCCGGGGTGGTGCTGCGGACTCGGTCCGTGGCGGCGGCGCCGGGATCGGTTGAGCGGCTGGCGCCGGCCCAGGCGATGCCAATCTTCAGTGCGGCGGTGGGGAGGCGGGCGGCCCAGCGGGCGGTCTCGGTTGGATCGGCGTGCAGGTAGGGGGCGGTAGGGGGCATCTGGTCCAGCGTTGTGCCGAATAGGCGTGGCAGGCTGAGCATCGGAATCCAGGCATCGTGCGGCAGTGGCAGGGTGCCGGGCGGCACGACGGCGGCTATGCCTGGTATGCGCGCGACCAGACGGGTCAGAGGGGGTGGCACCCAGGCCAGCACCCGCGCGCCTAGCCCGGCCAGCATAGGGGCGTAACGGATGAACTGAAGCGTGTCGCCGAAGCCTTCTTCGTGGCGCAGGAGCACTGTGCGGCCTTGTGCCTGGTTCGGGCTGGTCAGGCGGGGGGTGGGCAGGGGGGCGGGGCGGTGGGGCAGGCGGTGGCGGCATTCGAAGGCGTCCCAGCCTTGGGATAGTTGGCCGGACTTGAGCAGCGCTGCTGCGCGGTTGAGCTGGAATTGCGGGTCGTTTGGCGCGAGGGCTAGGGCCTGGGTGAAGGCGGCTTCGGCCTCTGGGAAGCGGCACTCGGCGGCTAGGGACTTTCCGAGGTTGGACAGGGCGGCGGGGCTTGGTTGCAGGGCGGCGGATTGGCGGAAGGCCTCGATTGCGGCTGGCATTGGGCCGAACTCGGCTAGCAGCTCGCCTAAGAGGGAGGGCAGGCGGGGGTCGCTGGGCAGGGCGGCGATGGCGGCGCGGAGGTGCGGGATTGCTTCGGCCGGGCGGTTGGTGCGGCGGAGGAGGTCCAGCAGGTCCTGCACCGGGTGGTTGTGGGCCGGGCGGAGGCGGGCGATGCAGGCCAGGGCCGGGGCGGCGCCGAGGTCTCCGGCGGCGGCTCGGGCTAGGGCGTGGATGAGGCTGGCCTCTATGTCCGCCGGGTTGGCGGCGGGGGCTGCGCTGGCTGCCGCTGCTGCTGCGTAGCGGCCGGCGTGCAGGTCTTGCAGGGCACGGCACAGGGCGTCCAGGCGGGTGGGGGCGGGCGTCATGCGGGGGTTGTCGCGCTGGGGCGGGCGAGGCGCAACTGGGGGATGGGGTGAGACGGCGGCGGCCTTGCGGGGTGGGGCGCGTGGGAGGGTGGCCTGGGCCGGCGGATGCCGGCCACGCGAGGGGGCGCGACCTGGCGCAGGCGCTACCGGCGGAGCCGGGGGGCGTGGGGTTGCTGGGCGATCATCTGTGGGCGGGAGGGGCGGGGGTTTGGTTAGCTGCCGGGTGGCGGACGCCATCGGGCGTCGGCGGCATGGTGCAGGACGAAGGCGACGGCTTCGGCTGGGTCTTTGGGTAGGCCGGGGCGGGGGTGGGTGGGGCCGGAGTGGACCGGGCCGGGGTGGATGGGGGCGGGCTGCCCACGGGGGGTGGCGGCGTGCTCGGCTCGCTCGCCGGGTTCGCGCTGGTCCGGTTGGGGATCGGGGGAGTGCCGGGCGGCGCCTGGGCTGGGCGGCTGCGGGCCGGGGCCGGGTTCGCGGGGGGTGGTGCCTTCGGGGCGGCTCGGGGCGGCGGCGCGGGCGCAGAGTTCGGCGATGTCGGAAGGCGTGCGGCGCTTCCAGGGGCGGGTGCCGGGCAGGGCTGCAAGGCCGAGGTCGCGCAGGACGTCCTTGATGATGTCGTCTATGGGACGGCTCTCGATGTCCCGGTCGAGGTCTGGGGCGTCCATGCGGTCGAGCAGTTCGGCGTGCAGCGCCTCGGTGGGGTCGCAGACGCGGTAGCTGTCGTCGTAGTCCTGGCGCCCGAGGGTGTCCTCGACGGCGCGCAGGATGCGCGTGCGGGCGGCGGTGCGGTCCGGGGCGGCGGTGTGGTTTGGGGCCGGGGGCCTGGCGGGCTTGCGGGGTGCGTCCAGGTTTTGCGCGAGCATGATGCAGCGGCGGACGGTGCGGCTGATGCTGTCGAAGGCGGCGGCGAGGTCTTGCAGCGATGCTGCGGGCGCTGGTGCCTTGGCCGGAGCCGGAGCCGGAGCCGGAGCGGGCTGCGCTGCTGTGGCCTGCGGCGCGGGCGGCCCGTCAGTTGTTTGCGGCGCGAGGGCGGCGGCCTGCTGCGCGGCTTGGGCGTGGGCTTGGGCGTGCAGGAGGCGGGCGATGCCGGTGCCCATGCTGATGAGGTTGTCCAGGGCCGCGCCGTGGCCGCGCGTGTCCGGGGCGTGCGGGCCGGGGTCGTCTTGCGGGGTGTCCTGGGTGGCTGTTGCAGACATGAACCGAAAGAGAACATTGTCGGTATAGGGGTGTCAAGCATTGCGTGGAGGAGTGTTGTTGAGCGGGCTGGGGGTTTGCTTTCATGCCGGTCCGCTCGACGGTTAATCGCACGGCATAGGAGGTGCCTATCACTATGGCGGCCGGACTGGTCCGCAGAGCGGTGCACGGAATGGAGGACGGCTGCCAGTGCTGCCGGGCATCTGCTACAGTTTGACTTTGATCAACCCGATCTGGGTTTGCGACCCAACGCTACTCAGCCGGCAGGTTTTCCGGGCCGGAGCCGGTGTGACTCTAACGCGCGAAGGCTTGAGATGAGCGAAACGCATCGCATTACCGTTGATCCCGGCCAATGTGGCGGCCGGCCTTGCCTGCGTGGGCTGCGAATTCGCGTCACGGACGTGCTTGACCTGTTGGCAGCAGGCGCCAGCCGGGAGGAAATCCTTGCAGATTTCCCGCTGCTTGAGGGGGGCGATGTCACGGCCTCGCTCGAGTATGCGGCTCGGCAGGCCGACCATCCGGTGCTGCGCGTCGCATAGTGCGGTTCCCCGTTGACGCACGGCTTCCACCCGCTCTGGCCCGTTGGATTGCTGACGAGGGGCATGAGGCAGAGCATGTCGGCGACATTGGGATGCAGGCTGCTTCGGACGCGGCAATCTGGACCTATGCGGTGGCACATGCTGCCGTGGTGGTCACGAAAGATGAAGACTTCGCGCAGCGCAAGGTTTTGAGCAGGAGCGGGCCTGCGGTGGTTTGGATCAGGACGCCGAACACCCGCCGCCGCGATCTCCTGGCCTGGTTTGAGACCGTCATGCCGTATGTCGTCTCGGCTCTGGAGCGCGGTGAGACCTTGGTCGAAATCGTATGAGTGCCGTTTTGCGTTCTGGCTGACCCTCTGGTTTAGAACGTGTGCTGCGCCGCTGTGGGGCGGCTGCGGCGGCTCGACAGGGTGGGCTGCTGCCACGTTGCAGCGGACAACATGGGAGTCCGCATGATCCTGCTGGTCAACTCGGGCGGGGAGGCGGCGGTGCCGGAGTGGCAGGCCGAGTTCCGTGCGGTGGCGCCGCATCTGGACGTGCGCTGGTGGCAGGACCCGGGGATGGACCTGGCGGAGGTGGCTTATGTGTTCGTGTGGTCGCTGA